>ENA-OPSO01000045-OPSO01000045.1-human-gut-metagenome-genome-assembly--contig:-NODE-45-length-53249-cov-31.567639_pt1 | contig 53249 bp, 59 predicted proteins | sample MGYA00241455_ERZ501902 | MGnify/ENA primary metagenome ERZ501902 (study PRJEB25962, sample SAMEA2042405) | human gut metagenome | biome: human gut; feature: human-associated habitat; material: faeces...
ATTAAAAAAATAAGTTGATTTTGAAATATCCGGTCAAAGGAGGCCTGCTACAGTCCTATCTTTGTCCTTCAATTTCTGCGCCCAATATATGGCATTTTCTGAAAACTACAAAGAACTTTTGATGATTTTTTCTTGTTTTTGCCGAAAATATGCCCATAAGCATAAAAAAAACACTGCCAACAATAGCCGAATTATTTTTTTTGCCTTATATTTGCAAAGTTCTCCTGCGCAATTTTTAAATCTTACGATTATGGAAACAGGAGTTGGTTTCATCAATCTTGATGATTCTGTAAAAATTGCGCTTAACATAGCACTTGCAGTGGCTCGTGAAAATGCGAACGAGTGTTATACACCCTCGCATTTGTTGAAGGCTCTACTTCATAAAGATGTAGGGTTAAGAGATTTTATAATAAGTATAGGCAAGGATTTAGGCTATCTGGAGGAATGGGCGGACGTATATATCGAACAATGCCCGAAATCCACCCAGTTGTCCGAAATCAAGCCTTCGGAACGGATTGACGCCGTTTTCCGTGCCGCAGACGATGCACGAATCCAGTTCGGGCTGTTCGACATCAATCCCATCTGTGTGCTATTGGCACTGGCAAAGCCCGGTGTCGCTTTTTCCAGCGACCAGCTCAGGTCTTTCCCCATTCTGGAAAAGGATATCCATTCCATATATATAGGTAACGGGCAGCCGGCATGTCCTTCCGCCACTACGGAGAAGTCCTATGCCCCGACTTCCGCCTCATCCTCCTTCTTGGGCAAATACTGTGTGGATCTAACCGAAGATGCGGCCAACAAGCTGCATCCGGTCATCAACCGCGACCGTGAAAACCGTATGGTCATGGAGATACTGGGAAGCCGGAGCAAGTCCAATGTCCTGATTGTCGGTGATGCCGGAGTAGGAAAGACAGCACTGGTTTACGGACTTGCCTGGGAGATAGTCAGCCATAAAGTGCCCTCGTTTCTGGAAGAAACCCGTGTATTTGAACTGGACAACGCCTCCCTGATTGCGGGAGCCACCTACAAGGGGGAAATCGAGGACCGCCTGAAAAACATCCTGAAAGAATTGCGGAATATCGACAATGCAATCCTGTTTATTGACGAAATCCATGTATTGCTGGACAACCGACAAGGAAATACCGGTGCGGGAAATGTATTGAAATCCGAACTGTCGCACGGCGACCTGACCGTCATCGGTGCCACCACCATTGACGAATACCGCAAAATCATCGAGCCGGACCATGCTTTCAGCCGCCGTTTCGAGGTCATACAGGTAAGCGAACCGGACATAAAGTCCGCTATCCAGATACTACACTCCGTGCAGAAACAATACGTGGACTACCATCATGTAAGAATCAGCAACGAAGCCGTAGCCGAATGTGTCCGTCTTGCCAAACGGTATATCAAAGACCGCCGTCTGCCTGATTCCGCCATCGGTCTGCTGGACATGACGCTCTCCGCCATCAAGATGGTCAATGAAACAGGAAAGAAGAATGTGGAGACCCTGCTGTCCGGGCTGGATGAAATAGAAAAGGATGAAAAGGACCTTCAGGAAAAGACCGAAGAACTGAAAACGCTGCTTTTCGTAATGCACAACAAATTAAGCCCCATCCTTTTAGGAGTCATACCCGATGAAGCGGACATTCATGAATTGCAGGAGTATGAAGAACTGACCGGCTATCTGAGAAACGCATTGAACGTCCTCCTCCAATTTGCAGAGAAGAAAATAGAGGAGGTAGGTATCTATGAGGTAGCCGCCGTTGTCGCCAGCAAGACAGGCATCCCTATCGGCAAGATACAGTCGCAGGAAAAGGAACGGCTACTCAATATGGAAGACTATCTGAGGCGACGCGTCGTCGGACAGGACCAGGCCCTGAAGACATTGACGGATGCCATCCTGGAATCCCGTAGCGGCATGAACAAGCCGGGACAGCCCATCGGCTCCTTCTTCCTGCTGGGACCCACCGGTACCGGCAAGACCGAACTTGCCAAAGCACTGGCGGAGGCACTGTTCAATGACGAGAAATCCATGATCCGCTTCGACATGTCCGAGTTCAAGGAAGAACACTCCGCCGCCCTGCTGTACGGAGCACCTCCGGGATATGTGGGATATGAGGAAGGCGGCATGCTGGTCAATAAAATACGGCAACAGCCATACGCCGTTGTCCTCTTTGATGAAATAGAGAAAGCGCACCCGTCCGTATATGACATTTTCCTGCAAATCATGGACGAAGGAAAACTGCATGACCGTCTGGGCAAGGAAGGAGATTTCTCCAACTCCATCGTGCTGTTCACATCCAATGTAGGAAGCGAGTGGCTGACCAAGCAACTTGAGTCCGGCAATGTTCCGTCCACCACCCAGATCATGGAGGTGATGGGACAGTATTTCCGTCCGGAGTTTCTGGCACGCCTGTCTGAAATCGTTCCGTTCTCCCCCATCCGTGAAGAGATACTCCTGAAAATATTCGACATACAGCTCAATGGAGTCAGAAAACTTCTGGACAAGCAGGGTATCGGCATCACCATCAGCGATGATGCCCGTAAAATGCTTGCACACAAAGGATTCACACCCAAATACGGTGCCCGCCAAGTGGCCGGTGTGATCCGTAACTATCTGCGCAGACCGATTTCACGGCTTATCATCAACGAGGAGCTGGGCAAAGGAAAAAGTCTGGAGGTAGGTCTGGACGAACAGAATGAATTAACCTGGAATATTCACCAATAATCAAGTATCGTATGTTTGGATATACCGTATTCTTAAAGATAGGTAACCTGGCTGCCTCCTCACTGACCGACATGTACAAGGACAGCTACCAGCTCATCGGCTGCGAATTCGGATTTGCCCAAGGGATAGATATCAAAGGACAGGCACAGACCGAGGTAAAAGGCGGCACGTTTTATGTAACCTACCCTCATCTTCCCAACCGTGATATGATCCAGTGGATGCTGGATGCCCGTAAATACCAGAGCGGAGCCATCGTAGTTCATGACAACCAAGGCTCCACGCTCGAAAAGATACTCTTTGAGAAAGCGACTTGTGTGGATATGGAAATCAGCTATATCCGGCAGGGCAAAAGCTATATTGCGACCAAACTGACCGTACAGGCACAGAAACTGGCATTCGGTACAGAAGAATTTGAAAATCAGTGGGTATTTTAAAAACAGCAGCGTTATGGGACTTTTTAATTTTCCGCAAGTGGACAGCAACGTGAATGTCATATTCAGCGTTGACGGCGACGAATATGCAGTGGAACAGTTCAAAATAGGTTTTCACCAGCCAGTAGATAGCCTAAAGAACCAACCGGAAGGCGAAGTGCGAGGGGGACGAATCATGATAACCCTTTCGCAGACGGTGAAAAGCAACATCTACGGATGGGCTGTGAAACCGTGGGTGAAAAAGAACGGGGCAGTTCTGTTTAAGACCGGAACGTCCGGGGTGATATTTGAGGTGGCGTTTACGAACGCGTATTGTGTCAATCTGAAACGGGTTGTCGAAGCTTTGGGACAAGGATTGTCAACAAGTCTGATTCTATCTCCAGAGAGTGTAAGCGTGAATGGTATTGAATTTGATAATCGGTGGGTGAAATAAGAAATTATGCAATATAAAACAAATCAAGTAATATCATTTGAAGAGTATCTTTTTTTGCAAAACATGGGACTTCCTTATACCGGTTTTGTCAAAGGTATGGGATATACTTTTCCTAACTATTTACCTGTACAGATGCCTCACATAGAAAATAATAGAGTACAGTGGAATACTTGGGTAAACTATCCTGTTAGGCAACAAGTTTGGGATACATCTCCTCAAGCTGTGTTTAGGAGCATGGATTATTCTCCGGAGGATATAATCAACCAGATAAAGAAAGATAATGGTGACGGAACTATAACTTTTCAAATAGGTATGGATAAAATTACAGTTCCATCAGACCCAAGTAAATACAAGATTGGTGTTGAAATAAATAAATCATCTGATTTTTATAGTGTAAGCATAGGTATCTATAATAATGAAAATAGCCAATCTTATTTTAAAACGATAACATATGGTGAAGAAATAGTTGATAATGTATGTGGACAGTCTCGTGATATATCAGATATATTAATAGAACTTGGAAACTATAATACAAAGGCTGGACTTGCTGCTGGGGTGGCTGAGATTGGTTTGATTCCTGTAGTTGAAAAAATACATCCATTTAGACCTATTTATTATTCTGATGGTCCTATATATAAGCCTGCTTTGCCTGGATATAATATAGGACCTATTCCCGGAAGGTTTATAGAAACAGGTTTTAAATATATAAAGAGGGTTGGAATAATTTCAACGGTAATTGGAGTTGCTAATGATTGTTACAATTATTCAGAAGGTAATTTGTCTATAACAAAATTTTTGCTAAATAATTTCTTTACAGTTGTTGGTTTGCTTTCATTACCAGGTGCTATAATTTCAACAACTTATACAATCGTTGATGAATATTATCCAAATGGATGGGAAGGCTTATTTAAAGATTATTCATCAAATCTATATGAAATGTATATGAATCAAGTAAATGAAAATGGAGTGATGATGGCTCCATGGATTATGGGTAAATAGAATCTATGAATTGGTATAAATATTGGTATTTTACAATTTATTTTATTTATGACAGTTTTAGTAAAAATGAAGGAGATAACAGGATTTATTCGATTGGGATGTTTACTCTGATCATATATATGTTATTTGGTATATTAAATTGTTTTGTAAATAAAATATTTGATATTGGAGTGTTGAGATATATTTCACATCCAATTTTTCATGTGATATTCATATTGATTATGTATGTAATTAATACATATCTTTTTGAAAACGAAAAAAAAGCTAGGAATGAACGAATTGTTTATAAAGAGATTAGTAAACGAGTAAAAAATATATTTTTTATATCATTGACTATTGGAATTATTTTCATGTTTAATTTCTGTGTAATTTATTGGAAAAAAGCCTTTATTACAGGTTGATTAAAAAGTTTATTATGAAACAATATAAAGTCATCATTATTTACGCTATTTTCGATGGTAAACTAAAGAAGACATTGGAAAGCGAACTGGAAAAATACGGATTAGAACGTGTGGGAGAGCAAGACATTTTTGCCCTTCCCTTAGAGGAATACCGGACAAAGGTACAGGCATTCAAAGCCTACCTGCGGGCCTATGTACGCAAGCATCTGGACAGCCGAGACACGGTACTGTTCGTGGAGTCACGCATGAACGAGGAACGGACTCTGACAACCATGCTGCAAACCAATCTGATGAGTGAAGAAGAATAAAACAATATAAGGATATGAGTGCACAATCGTATATCAAGTTCTGGACCGCCGAACCCTCGGAGCATGAAGAAGTGCAGGCATACGAACTGCTGGGCTATGAGTATGACTTCCGGAAAGAAACCACTCCTAATGGAAAGGTAACCGGGAAGACCTACGGCGGTAAAATACGGGTAAGCATTGTCGGATTTCCTACAGAGGAACTCTTGGAATGGATGTTCAATTTAAGAATCCTGAAGGACGGAGAAGTGATGAACACTTCCGGCCTGCCCGGTACTTCCAAAGAGATCATCCGTTTCAAGGGAGCAAAATGCCTTGAGTTCAACGTACATTCAACAACCAAAGAGAGCCGTACCTCACTATTCATCCACTTCCGGGAAATGGAGACCGGCGATTCGTGTCACTTAAACTTATAATCATGAACTGGTTCACTTCATTGTTCAAAAACAAAAAATCCTCAATGCCAGATGACCGCTACGTGATGCGGCTGTCCGTCTGCCATGAGACATACAGCATTGAAGAGTTCGACCTGCAATTCAAGCGGAATACAGACCGTGACGGATTGCCTGAAGGTGAAGCCTACGGCGGATTCGTCACCTGTACCCTCAGCGGGATGCCGGGTGACGAGCTGTTGAGATGGGCCGCATACAGCCACTCCCGTGAAGACGGCGAAATACGGATCTACCAGAAGGACCAACCTGACCAACAGGCGGCATTTGCCTTGCGCTTTGTGGATGGGAACTGCATCCGTCTGCAACGCAAGGTTGACCGTATATCCAATTCCAGCAGCATCGTCCTTCTGTTTGCCGCAAGAACACTGAAGTTCATAGACGAAGAATTTGAAAACGAATGGCACTGACAAGTATGGAAACAAAGTTTTGCAAGTTGCCCCTAGATTTTGAAGCCCTGCTCAGCGAGGATGTGGAAAACAGCCGTCTTGCATCCTGCTCGGAAATCGAGTCCATCGATCAGTTTATCGAACTGCTGATCAGTACGGCTCCCGGCGAACATGCCTTTGACAAGGAGTTCGGCTGTGAGATCTTTTTTCTCGACTTTGAAAGCATTGTCTCACACACCCGTTGGGAAGGACAATTCTCGGAATATATAACCAAGGCAATTACCCGGCACGAGAAGCGGCTTACGGGTGTAAATGTACGTGTCATCATTGATGACACCACCCGACAGGACAATGTATTTGACGCTCCCGCCGTAAAGAAACGTGTACAAGTATATGTATATGGAACCCTGGTACATACCGGAGAAAAACGGTGTTTCTATTATGTAATCTATTTAGGACCGATTTCAACCCGATGAAAGGATTATGAGTACAGAAAAATACAATAAAGAGCAAATCAGAAACCGTATGCTGAAATACGCTGCGGCTTTCTGGGGAATAAAAAAGGCGGAAAACTTCGACCCGGTTGTCAAGCTCCTGCTGGAAGCATTGTCCAACGAGATATATATGCTGGGAGAGGATTTTACCGCCATCGAGACAAGGCTGCTGGAAAAGACCGCCCGAATCCTTACTCCGGACATCCTTACCTCACCCTTTCCCGCACACGGCATCGTACACGCCTATCCCATAGAACCGTGTTACCTGATAACCCGGGAATCGGGCATGTATTACGAGAGCGACTCGCTTACCCGGAAGCTATCGACCGGAAGTGTATCGTTTTATCCCGCCTGCGATACCCTGCTGCACAAAGCCGACGTGAAATATATGGTCTGCGACGACCTTCTCTACCGGATAGCCCCTACCTTGGAGAAGACCATGATTGCCCGTGCAGAGACAAGGATGCCTCCGCGTACCGTCTGGTTAGGAATGGCGGTGGATGAATCCATTTCCGACCTTGAAGACTTTTCCTTCTATCTGGATTTTCCCAACCTTACGGAAAGCTATGAATATCTGCTCCTGCTCCCCTGTACGGAATGGTCCGTAGAAGGGAAAACAGTCGTGATGGAAGGGGGAATCCATGAAAAGACAACCATACAGAAAGAACCAACCCGTGCCTTTTTCCAAGACTATGACGTGATGTCCGTCATAGACAAGGAAGTCATGGATATTTACAGCAAACATTTTCTGAAGGTATCGCAGTCCTTTCCACTCAACGGTTCCTGCAGGAAAAACCTTCCGGACACCCTGCGGTCCTGTTTCAAAGAAGCCGTTCTGGAGAAGATGCAGGACAGACTGGTATGGGTGAAGATACAGTTCCCCGCCCATTTCACAGCGGAAGTCCTTGAAGAACTTCATGCCGGCATCAACATCGTGCCTGTAGAGAACAAAACGCTTCACGAACAGACGACCACCCTTGAGGAAACTTTCAGGGTGATACCCTTGCGCACGGGCAGCTACGAATCCCTTCTGTCCGTACACAGCGTGAAGGACTCTGACGGAAAGAACTACCATGAACTCCTCTATTCCGCAAAGGATTCCACGGAAAGCTATGGAACCTACTCCATCCGCAAAGGAGGATGCGAGCGTTTCGACTCCCGTTCCGCCAAGGAGCTGCTCGGCTATCTGTCCGACCTGCTGGATGACGAGACCCATGCCTTCAATGCCGTATCAAGCATCAAGCTACAGGCACTTACCATCCAGATGGAGCAGCTGATGGCGCAAATGAAACAGACAGCAGACAACATGAACGAGTTCAGGGAAACACCTTATTACCTTATGATTGACGAACTGTCCGGCAAAGGGCAGATTACCGTCAAATACTGGACAACCAACTGTGAGGTAGGAAACCTGATACAGGCAGGCGTAAACCTGTCCCCCAACGCCACCACTTACCTGGACCCGAAGACACTGGCTCTGGTCAGTACCACCTACGGCGGGAAACAAGCCCCCCAAAATAGAGAACGGATTGACATCTACAAATACGCCTTCATTTCGCACGGCCGTGTCCTGACACAGAACGACATAGCCAGTTTCTGCAAAAAAGAACTCGGCGAACTGCTGGTGCGTACAGAAATCCGGAACGGGGTGGAAATCAGCCCGATGCCGCACGAAGGACTGATCCGAACCAAAGAAGTCCATCTGATTCTTGGAACGAAACTGGATGAGCCTTCGCAGGAAAAACAGATAAAAGACAACCTGCGTACCAAACTTTCGGCCTGTTCACCGGACACATTCAATTACCGGATATTCATAGAATACAATAAAGCATAAATACCATACTTATGAACCCAGTTACCCAACATCTCATTTCATCGTACCTGCTGATGCCGCTGCTGACCGTGATTTTCGGAATCGCAGCCTATTTTATCGCACGCAAGAACAAGCTGCTCAACAACAAAAAACTGATTGCGTATCTGCTGCTGTGCGGCATAATCCTTGCCCTGCCCGGTCTGTCCGGATTCATGGACTATAACTTCATGCCCTATGCCTACATCCTGCTGGTCATCCTGTACTGGACTGCCGGATATTACAACCGGCTCATCCTTCGCAAAGTGTTCGCGTCAAGCAAGGAAATGCCTTCTTTCGGCATCCAATGCCTGCTGACGGTTACGGTCATGCTTCTGGGAGCCGGACTCTTTTCCGTAGTGTTCAACCTCTGCAACGAACTCCAGTACGGCATCTGGGCCTCCACCTGCCTGCTGCCCTTTGCATTTCCACTCCTGTATTCCCAAACGGTGAACAGCTATTTCGACATACCCATTGAAATTTATAAAGTATGGAAATATTCGGAGGAATATGACTCGGATACCTTGTACATCAACCGTGAACGGAGCATCGTAATGGATGTGGACATATTCCGCAGGGTGGATGACCCCGCATCGGAACGCATAACCGGCAAGGCATCCGAGGATGTCATCTTCGGGCAGTGGTTCCAGCGCATGATTGACGACTGCAACCTCAAATCACCGTCTTCGCCCATCGTATATAAGAATGAAGGAGGAGCCTATTACGAATGGGTATTCTATACCAAACCGTCCTTTTTCAAGAGACGGCGCTATATAGACCCCGACGTTACACTTGCCGGCAACAAGCTGAAAAGACACGATGTAATCATAGCCAAACGTGTGGCAAACGAACTTATAAAGTATAACGAATATTAAATAGAAACATTATGATAGGAAAACAGAGCCAAAAGAAAAAATATCCGCTGGTAAACTGGGCGGACGGAATGCCTGTCAACAAAGGGCATTTCACCCAACAGGAAGACCACTTTACAGACCGGTTGTGCGAATACCAGTCGTTTCATCTGAACCGCAATACCTACGGACTCCTGCCATTCAAGAAAGGAGAACCGGTTTCCGGCGATTTCAGCATTACGGAACTCGTTACAGGCACCTTGGAAGTCCGTCTGAAACGTTGCCACGCCCTTACTTCCGGAGGTTACCTGATAGATTATGATGCCGGTGAGGATGACGAACTCACCGCCAGTTTCCATATCCCTACAGACGAGGAAGAAGAAAAGGACAAGCGGTGGGATGTCATACTGATGGCAGACCCTTTCGAGCATCTTCCTTCGGGTATTCCGAACGAGAAGGAAATCAGTCCACGCCAGCCCAATGCCTTACCCAAATATGCATTGAGCGTGCTGCCGAGCGGACAGACCGACAGAAGCGAGCTGGGAAGACACTTTCTGCTGATCGGCCGCTTGCGCAAGAACGGAAACCGCTGTGAAGTGGACGGAAACTTCATCCCGCCATGCACAAGCATGTCCAGCCATCCGGACCTGAAAGGCTACTATACCAAATTCGGGCAACTTGTGGATTCCATAGAAAAGGCCTCGTTTGACATCCTTGCCAAAGTGGAGAATGCAGAAAAACAGACCAGCCTGGCCACCAACATCGGTATGCTGTGCCGCCATGTCATGCTGTTCATATCCGATATCTACTTCTCCTTCCGCAACGAGGGGCAATACTATTCACCGCTACACTTCCTGAATGTATTCTCCACATTGGCTCACCGCCTGTATGTATGCCTGAGTTTCATGGACAAGGAAGACAAGGAGGACCTGCTGAAATACTTCAACGAATGGAACGGCATCACTCCCGGTGCCTACGAAGGCCTGCTGAGGGAAAACTGCGGGCTGCTGTACAACCACCACAATATCCGCCAACTGATGGTTACGGCGGAACGTTTCCTATACCTGTTCAATGACCTGTGGACAACCCTCAGCCGTCTGGAATATATCGGCAAGCACAAGGAAAACATCGTTGTCGCCGAACGCTCCAGACAACCGAAAGAATCGAGCGAGTCACGCTGGAACATACTGGACTAATCCCCTATAAGCGAACGGACATGACGGAAGAACAAGATAAAATAGTACGGTTTGACGAACATTCCCATTCATTCAACCTGCCGGATACCGACTTCAAGGCAGAAGTGGTGGCCAGCGGACTGAAAGAGGCCGGGTATGATGCAGAGCGTACCCTCATATTCAGACGGGGAGACATCCGGCGCGGATTCTCGAAAGACATCCATGACATCCACCCGGAATATTCCCATTATGACCTGACAGACTATCTGTATCTTTATGTGAACAGGAGAAGCCTTTATGACGAGCTGCCCGAAGGCATATTCCACAAGAACCTTTACCAGTCCGAGAAAATATCGAAGGAACAGGTGCTGGACGAAATCCGCATCCACCGTGAAGAGGAATTTTTCGCCCGCCGTTTCTTCAAGCCTTTCGAAATCTCCCTGGACCATATGCTGGTAGCCTTCCAGAACAAGGAACGCCGCATTGACGAGATGAACGTACATCCGGATTTCGTAAGCATCTTTTCCGGTCAATGGCCCGTACTGGAATTGCTGCCGACCCATCTGGCGGTCATGCTTGTCCATATGCTGGCCTATATGGAACAGATTACAGCGAGCCTCTCCAAAACCGGCGAGTGCATGACCATTCTGACCGGTGTGCCCGTGCATATCAAGAGAGGAGACAAATGCGTGGTGGAAGTGGATTCCTGCCTTATTCCCAAATTGGGAAGCTGCATTCTGGGAGACGACATGGTTCTGGGAAACAGTTTTGCCGACGGCACCTACCAGATGCTGGTGGAAATCGGTCCCCTGTCCGCCCGACGGATGGAGAGCTTCTTTCCCGGCGCCGCCGACAGTAAAATAATGAATGCGCTGACAGAACTGTTCCTTCCCTCGGACAAGGAGATACAGATCCGCTACATCATCCAGCAGGAAGACGCCCGGTTCTGGCTGGGAACCCCAACCGAACAAGGCGCCTATCTGGGTATCAGCACCTATTTATGAATATAAAACATCATCCTATATGAAACCGAAAAACAACACAGAAGTAAGGAAAGCTTATCTGAGATTCGCGGGCTATCTGACATGCTGCACAATCCTTGCGGTAAGCATCTTTGCCTGTTTCCTGAAAACCTCCGGCATAGAAGTAAAGCGAATCACGGAGCAGGCACTGGAATATGACCATATCTATGCCAAAGAGCTGTCCCTGTCGAACAGCATGGACTCCATCTACCAGTACATGAAACTGATGAACACTTCACCGCAAATAAACGACAAGCTCCTGCAAAGCGTAGTCAGTACGCGCAAGATGAACCTGCTCAAATATGTCCAAGGCATGGATACCAAAGATTGCAGACTTTACAGGCAGCTGCTGGAAAACCTCAACATCTTCCTCGGGGTAAAAGACTCCATCCGTCTGCTGAATATCCAGGAAGAGATGGTGAAGAAAGACCTGATGCAGTGCATCCAGGACAACTGGAAAACACGACGTAACCTGAATGTGGGTTCCGGCGGCAACAAACAATAAAACGGAAAGCCATGGACAACAACAGAAAGACAATGAACAAACGGGAAATATTCATGGGACATGCCTATGTATTCCTGTTCTTTTTCCTGACAACCGTAGCGTGTTGTCTGGTAATCTTCATGTGGAACTCAGATTTCAAGATGTTTGAGCAGAAAGAGTTCGTAAAGATCAAGATGAACCGCATCAAGGATTTCCAGCAGGAACAAGCGGAAAGCCAGTTGCCGGTGGACTCCCTGTTCCGTAAAATAGAAACATTTGAACCGGGCGTTTACGCCCAGTATGAAGAAGACGACATCCATTATCTGATAAACAACCTGCGGAACACATACGAAAGGAACAGCTGGGACAAGCGATACAAGCTGTTCATGCACATTGCCGACTTTTATGCCATGTGGCTGTCCGACAGGAAACAGCTATGGAGTATCGGACAAAACATAAGTCTGTTCAAAGCCAATCTGGAGGAGTGCGAGATAGGCTTGCAGAAAAAGGAGGAAGACTTGCGCTCAGGAACTAAAAACAAATGACATGGGAAAAATTTATACCAGAAAGATTCTGTTCGTAATCGCAGCCATGCTGCTGTGCATCCTTGTCGCCATACTGATCCGGCTGTTCTTTTCCAGCCGCACCGTGCGTATGACACTGACCCCCATAGAGGTGGAAACCGGAGAAACGGTCCATTATGCAGACAGCACCCGCAACGCACGCTCCTGGCTTTGGGAATTCGGCAACGGGGACATATCACACGAACGGAGCGGAGAATACGTGTTCAAGAAACCGGGACGCTACCAAGTGCGTCTTCAAGTGGACGGAGGACTGGAAAGGAAACAGATCATCACAGTACACAGGAGCCGGGATGATTACGGAAGCGACGAACTTGTCAGGATGAAAGCACCGGCAACCGCCTTTCAAGGAGAAATCGTATCTTTCAAAGGATACGGTCCTTCGAAAGAATGGCGCTGGCAGTTCGGAGAATCCGGAATTGTCGATTCGCGGGAGCAGAACCCACTCTACGCCTATACAGAACCCGGCATATACGAGGTTCTGCTGACTACGGAGAATACCCAATATCCGGTCCGGCACACCATTGAAATCCTTCCCCAATATACGGAGAACGACTCGACAGACGTGCTTGTCATCATCGGCAACGACATCCGTGAACACTTGCAAGCCATCGTGGACGGCAAGCCGTTCAATACCCATTACAATTATATCCTGAAGAAATACCTTTGCGGAAATCCGGACATAGCGGTAACCGTCAACAACAGCAAGAAGAATGATTTCTATTCCTATTGCCAAGGACTGAAAATCATAGCGCGCAGGAAAACCCTTATAGACGAGGTGTTCGTCGATATGGGAGACAACCTGAACAACGAATGTGTGATGCAGCTGATGGTAACACAGCACGAACGCTTTTCCGAACAAAAAAACAAATGAGGCATGAAAAAGAATTGCATATCGACACTCATAAAAGGAGGATGGATTTGCGGGTGCATCATCTGTATGGCATCCTGCGGACCGGTACACCGTTTTACGCGGATAAAGAATGTACCCCGTGAATATATGCGAAACTATTCCATAGAAGGGGTAAAGGCTCCCCGCAGCCAGACACTGCCCAAGCATACCCCGTGGATTGTCTTTGCCAATGAAGCAGGAACGACCTATCTGAGTCCGAGCGGAAAGAACGAGATGCAGTCTGTGAAATACATGGACGCATTTCTCGTCATCAAGCGAAAAGGAGACTGGCTCAGAGTCATTCAATACGACCCAGCCATTCTGAAAAACGGGAAACTGAAAGAATGGAAACAGGCAAAATACTGCGGATGGATCAACCAAAACGACCTGTTGCTGACCCAGAGCGGCTTTACCGACATTGTTACCGGATTCAAAAACAAACAGGTGGTCATGCTGAACGACAGCGTGGCATTGGCCACCCCAAAAACGTATTTTGCCAACGACTCCGTAAAACTGTTCAAAAATACAGACCTGACACAAGAGGCTGGCAAGATTCCATTTTACAGTGTCGTATATCCTTATCAAATATCGGAAGACAAAGGATGCACCCTCGTGGCAGACACGCCGCAGCTTGACGCAGACAGCATAGGGCATGCTGTCATCGGATGGATAGACGAACGCCTGCTGACCGCCCCCGAACAGCAGCTCCATATAGACATAACCTCGCTGCCGGACAGCACGCTCGTCTTTAAAGACAAGGAACGGAAAGACACCTTGCCGCTATCATCCAACGACCTGAAGCGGAAACTGCAACTTTCGGCCAGCCAGCCTGCTATCCGCTACAGCCCGGTACTGTCCTACCGGAACAATGACACGAGCTTCTGCTTCAAAACCCGGCTTCCGATGCCGGTCATCGACAAACGGGAAAGCTATGTGCTGAATGTCAACGGCAATCCAATCTATTACGGGACTTTCAAAAACAAGATAGAGAAGGACCTGCAAAAAATAAACCTCATGTTTGTCCTGGAAGGAAAAGAGAACACCATCCAACGGTTTCCAGCCGTGGTGAATGCCATCCAGGGACTGCAATCGCAACTGGTGAATGACGACAGCTTTTCTTTCAGGTTCGGTGCCGTGCTTACCTTCAACGAACCGGACAGCCGGAAAGACCCCATCTGCAAACTGACTCCCGACTACATGGAGCTGCTTGATTTCCTTTCCGCCAAAGCACGTAATGCCGAGCAACTGAAACCTACATACGGACGATTCGGCAGCTGGTCCGGCCTTCGGATCGGAGTGGAGCAATTCAACAAATGTCCGGATGAAACCAATATCCTGGTTGTCATCGGCGATAAAGGGTTCAACAGCGAGTGGGCAGACTCCACCTTGGTGAACAAGCTGGTAAAAAACAACTGCCGCATGATCGGCTTCCAGCTCTACGGAGGAGAACCGGATAACTTCAACAACTTCGTGCTGCAAATCGGGAACATGATAGATTGCTCGGCACCACGCATCAGCCGGAAAAAACGGGAACTGATTGTATATCCCGAACAAATCAGAAATGAAAACGAATATGCGGAGGTGAACCATAACACCTATTGTCTGGACTTTCCAAACCGGAGCATGACACAGGGATGGCTGGTGTTTCCGCAAAAGAACGAATCGCTGGAACTGGAAGGACTGACCACCGCCGTGGATTCCATGCTGATACAAGTGAAGTTTGACAATACCCTGCTGAGCAACAGCCTGGCAAGGGCATTCGACGAAGTGGGTACACACCGATATAGGACAGATTCGACAATGACAGCTTATTACCATATCCGCCAGTCGGGGGTACACCCCATGCTATCCGTACTTCCGGATACCGAACCTGCCTGGAGCCTGCCTGCACAGCCAATCGTACTGCCGGACTCGCTGTCCTCCACACTGGACTATTATTTGCTTGTCAACGAAGAGGAGTTCAAACGGTTGAGAAAGTATGTGGAAGCACCCTCCAAGCTGATTGTTGATTATAAATACGAAGCGGTCAAAAAGAAAAAGCAAGCGAAGGTGGATATCTGCGACTGTCCGGACGACTACCTACAGGCAGATGCCGAAGAATCTACCGTACGTGTAAAGACGGACAGCCTGAACGCACCGGAATATGCCTCAACCCGCCGTGCAAGGAGAAAACTGGTCAGACATTTCCTTTCAGAGCGCAACAGGGACAGATATTGCAAGGTAGGGAGAAAGACTTTCCTGAGAATGCCCCTATCAGAGGTCTTGCAAAGGTTTACCTCCTGCCCGACCGACTATCCTTTCTTTGAAGTTTACCGTGTCAAGGACTTGCGGAAAAAGAAAATGATTACGGATGCGGAGCTGGACATGCTGATTGAATATTTCAAGGAAAAGAAAAAACTGCTGGACGAAGCCGCCGGCAAGCCGTTTCAGTCCAACGGGCAGACATACTATTGGATCAGCCGTGACCTATTACCATAGTCATTCACCTGAAACTGTATTATCATGATTTATGAAACTATTCTGAAAATAAGAGGAATGGAGGTGCCGATACTCTATTATAACTATCGGTGCCACATCCGGCACTATGATGACCCGAATCTGAGAAAAATCATACAACTCCACATCCAAGTATGCGAGGAAATCGGCAATCGGGAGTGTCTGCCGGTCGAGGGAGACCTGATTACGCTTGCGTTTGAGTGCAAGGGTGAAGAACAGTTCTTCTATGACTGGCTGAACGAAGGAGCCATGCACAACGGGGAAATCCATTTCATCTACAACGAAGTGGAGATTGCGGACATTTTCCGGTTCTGGGACTGCTTCTGTGTGAAAATAGAGGAGTATATGAGTGTAGGAAACTCTCCGATGATGATGGTGCTGTATTTGTCACCGGGGATTATCAAGAGGAATAATCTGGAGGTGAGGGAAAAGGTGTGGAAGGTGTCGGATATTTCGCAACAGCCGATTGTTTCGATTGCGTCTGAATCGAAGGAGGAAAAACAGCCTGAAATTGTGGAGGTGTATTGGAAGGATGCAGGAGGAACTAATATAATTGAAGAATTACCCAAAGATGGAATTGTAACTTTATATGCAAAAACAATAAATACACAACCTGGGGATAAACTATCTTTTACGATAATATTGGAAGATGGGAAAACATTAATTAAAGTTGATGATTGTATTGTAGATGCCCAAGGTGTAGCTAAGATGATTCATTTTGATTTAAAAAAGTACAAACAAAATAATACAATGCTATGAAAATGACATTAAAGGCTTCGTTACTTTCTTCTACAAAAAAAAATGATATTTATTATGGAGATCCATTATTATATATTCGTCCTAAAGAAGGTTCTTATAGGTTTCCCGAGTTATACACTACAGATGGGTGTGAAATAGTAATATCTGAATTGTTTTTAGATTATGTATCAGATAAAATAGTTGATTCAATAGAAGAAGGAGCAAAACAACAGATAAAGAATATTGCCTTGTTAAAATTGGAAAAAGGGAAAATGGTTACCAATACGGGGAAAGTTTATACAGGTAATAGGAAAATATATGAAGCGACATATTATACTATTGATGGAAGCAAAGTTACGGTAAAGCAAGGCAAAAATTTTGGATTTCAAGTTGATGGTAAGATTGTAACAACTAAAGGTATTAATCAATATCATTTTTTTGCAAATAATGGAATGAGAGTTTCAATTTTTCGTTTGTTAAAACACACAAGTATGATATTGGACGTTTTTAGTTTTTTTGATTGGGCTAAAGATCCGAAGTCTTCATTATCAATACCTTTTGTTCCTGATGCTATCGTAGGGATGGCAATTGAGTGTGTGGTTCAAGATATTGAAGAAGGCATAAGTGTTGCTATTGAAAACCGTTTGCAAGTAGCAAAAACAGAAGGTATTGATGCTGTAAGAAGGTTTGTAAATAGTTGGAAGCCAAATAGTGGTATTGAATTTAAATTATTGAAAATATCTACTAAAACAGCGTCGGATATATTACATGGCAAATTCAAAACTTTACACGAAGTGGAATTACGAGAATATAATGAGGCTGATGCTATAAATTGGGTATATATTTTAGTTAGAATAGTAGATACCCCCAAATCTTATGCTCCCGAAGCAATTATTGAAACTTTTTTTTATTTAACAGATTAAGTCATGAAATGGTTAGTGGTATTTTTTGTTTTTAGTGGTATTATATTGTCTTCATTTCAACATAAGACGAATTTAGTTTTAGTAGAACAAATAGAATCGAATTTTCCTATTGTAATTCGATATGATAGTATAAAAGATTATATATTTAGGATTCAATTTCCTTTAATGTTTAAAGTGTGTAATATCTCAAATAGTAATAAACAAATGGGGCATATTTCTTATTATTATAAAGATATAAAATATGCACTTTCATATGAGCAAGGATGGAATTATAATCTACTTGTTAACAAGGAGAAGAACGGAGAACTTTTAACTCCATATAGGAGAGGACGAATAGTAATTGATAGTTTGTCAAATGAAAATTTTGTATTTCATACAGGACATTCCATACGCTATGAAGATAGCATATTACAATCTGTTTTTCGTCCATTTATTTCTCAAATTAAAAACACGGGAAAAGATACTTTGCATATCGGTACTATTCAAGAATTTAAGAAAAAATATCCTGAAATTATTAATTTATTACTTCAAGATGATAGTGTTCAATTTTGGATTTATACTCCTTGGAGTAAAGATAATGGCAATCATTTCATTTTACCTATTGAACAGAAATAAAATATAGTTATGGATCGAAGAATATTATTAAATCAGTTTAATTTATCTGTCGTTTTTTTTCTACGTATTGAAAGTGATTATAATTATACGAGAGATTATATGGAAAACATAGCCCGGAACTTCACGAAGAAGTATCCCAGCTACCTCATCCATAAAAAAAGCGAAGACAAGATAAAAGCCTTTCTGGCCGATATGGTCAAGGCCAAAGTGGAAACCTTTGCCAATGCAGAGGCAAAGAACGTGACAGTAAACGAGGTACGCGAAATAGCAGACCTGATAGCGGAATATGAGGGGATGGAAAATTCGTCCCCTTATGAACCCCATCCTACAGAAGCCCCCTCTTTAGGAAGCACCGGCGTGGAGCTTGCCATGAGCATGGATAACGGGGCATCGGACATCCGTCCCGTCAATGTCGCCAAACCCACAGGCGCATCGGGGAAACCCAAGATAATGAAACGCAGTGTCATCCGTGTAACGGTGGAGCTGGAAGTGCTGATGGAAACCAAACAATACCTGCATTTCTTACAGGAACTGCCGGAACTGTTCAGTTTGCATGAGTTCCCGAACCTGCGTTGCCGGGTAACATGGAAGCAGAAACGGGTGAGTTTCCAGGAATCTCCTTTGCCTATTGAAGTGAAGGTTGTGAAAGACCATAAATACCAACGCTGGTTTGTGACCTTTGCGGTATTGATGGTGCTGTGTTTCATCGGGATAATCACCCTGTTCTTTTCCATTCCGAACCTGTACAAGCAGGACATCCACTTCCTGCGGAATGATACGATTCATCAGGAGTTTTCCATCTCCAACAGCCGTATTGACTTGAAAGATGTAAACCTGATGAATCATGGCGGGAAAGATACGCTTGTCATCAAGAATAAAAAGATAATTATAGCCAAATAAAAAATATGGAAAATTCGATTCAGATACATGGGATAAGAAACATGCTGTCCCATAGCGGATGCCCGGAAGACCTGCAGGAGAGCTACCTGCAATTCCTGCAGACCGGAGGCCAACAGGTGCAGATTGTCAGAGGAGAAGTCTTTATGATGTTTGAAAAGGAGGTACAATATCGCAAAAGAAGGAATGAGGAGATGAAAGGGACCGTAACTTTCCGCAAAGACACGAAGGACGGTGCAGAGGAGTACAATACAGGAGTGTTCATCGGAATGGAGTTTATCCAATGCTGTTTCAACCATGGGATTCCGGCATGGGTGTTGAATGTGCGGAGGGTTCATGGAGAGGTTGTGGAGGTTGTTGTGAAATTTGGATGATAACATTGTAAATGTTAATATGGGAAAAGGTGACAGTAGAACAAAGAAAGGAAAGCGATTTATGCGTTCTCCACGGAAGTATTCTCAAAAAAAACAATTAAATACTGGAAAGATGGAAAATAAGAGTGAATATGGTATATATGAAGAGTTCTTAAAGAATTTTGATTCTGTAAATTATAAGAATAAGGACTCATCTATAATTAATAATGAATTTCAAAAAGTAATAAGTGAACTTTGTGAAAAAGATATGATTAATGTTGCTTTGCAAGCAGAATTAGATCGACAAGTTTTTTTAATAAGAAAGTCTTTTGAGTTTCAAGATGATGAAACAAAGGGGACAATTAAAGGATTATCGTGGCAAATGGCAGGAACACAAGATATGGCAAATGGAAACAAAATACCTTTTTATTGGCCTGATGTTAGAAATCTTACTAAAGAAAATTTCGAGTTTTTTGAGCAGCGTTATAAAAAAACGAATAATCTCTATGCAAAAACCGAATATGGTTTGATGGTATATTTCGGACAAAAAACAGACTGGTCGAAAAATAACAGTTTCAAGCTTCAGTTATGCAACGAATTAATCTCCTTAGCTCAAGAATATTATGGTGAAGCTCAAAAAGGAGAATATTTCAAATTGGGATATGTTCTTAATCGTTTGGAATTGGCTTTACAAATTGCAATAAATAGTAAGTTTGAAGATTGTCAAAAGGCAATCATTGAACAAGTTTTTGATATACAGCAACATTGGAGTGTAAATGATAACACAAAACATGTTCCTTTAAATTATTCAAGGTTCATGTTAGAGCATTATAGCATTTGTAAAAAATACATAGACTTTGAAAAAGTTATAGAGCGTAATAAATATGCTATCAGCTTGATAGAAAAAGATAATCTTTATATGGCCGCAGATGCTATTGAATTTACGGATAAGTTAAAACAAAAAATAAATCTTTCAATAGAAGATTCTTTAAAACAGAGAGCTGAGGTATATGAACAGATTGCCAAAAGCAGGCAGGAAGATATAGCTTCAATGCATTTTATAAAATTAGCTTTGGATATTTATCTTAAAATAAAGGACAATGGAAAAATAAAAGAGATGGAAGAGTTATACTCTGAAAAGAGAAATACTTTCCAATTGACAGAAACTTCCATTCCAATTCCAGATGATTATATAAAGGCAATTGACAAAGCTGTAAAACAGACTATAGAAACTTGTTCTGTAGATGAATTGTTAGATCAATTTGCAGAGACTCCTTGGTATGAAACAGACGATTCTATCCAAACTTTATCTGATGCAACGGATAATGGACTTATAGATATCCTTCCTTTGTCAAGTATAGACAGATATGGCAACACCGTTAAAACATATACACCGGCAGAAGGGAAATTTTGGTCTACATATAGTTTCTTTTTCAAAATTGGTACATTAAAAATGCTTAAATTATTTATGGCAGCCATTGACTCTCAAAAGTTATCATACGATTCAGTTTTAAACTATTTGGAAAAAACATGGTTAAATGAACCTATTGAGAGAAACTATAATGGTAAAAAGGTTTGTGTTGTTCCTTTAGATACTGTTAAACCTGGATTAAAGAGAATCTTTGATGAACTTAAACAAGCTGAAGGAAGTTATATCCCTGATTATGTCACTATTATAGATAGCTTAACACTTAAGATTGAAGGTCTTTTGAGATTTTTTATTGAGAAACTTAAAATACCCACTTTTGCTAAGAGACGTTCAAAAGATGGAGATGTCATAATGGAAAAACTTTTTGATGATATTATTGCAGATCTTAAGGGAACTCCAGAGAGACCTTCTAGTTTTGTCAAAGATCATCTTACCATACTCAAATATGTAATGTCAGAGAAAATAGGCTGGAATTTGAGAAATGAGGTAGCACATTCTTTACTTCAAATCGAAGATTATTCGTTAGACAAAGTTGTTGTCTTGTTCTGCTTAATTCTTAAATTGAGCAAATATGTGTTTATAGAACAACGTGAAAGTTAAAATCGAAAAAGGAATAAAGTGCAATTTATTAATACGGATTAACTGATTTAATATTTTGATTATGGACGATGATTTAAGAAAAGAAATATCAGATTTTTTCTTGACAGATAGTTCTGGCTATTTAGCACGATATAGGGCTTTAATAAATGTGTTTACAAATATAAGTACACGTAGTAAAAAATTGGTGGATTTATTATTTTCTTTTGAGTGCAGTTTGAAATCTTTGATTTTTTTGAGAAGTGACTCTGATGAAAAATCAACGTATAAAATTATTCGGACTCACAATTTAAGCAATCTCTTGTCAAAAGTTGACACGGCGAATTTTCAAGATATTGCCAATTTTATCCTTGATGAAAAGTTGGATGATATATCCGTGGGGGTTCGTTATACTCTTGAAGCCAATGTTAAATTCAGAGAGAACGGCTTATTGGGGAGTAAATATTATGAGACAATAGCGTCGTATCATTGGATAGATAAAGTTTATCAAGAGGCTAAGAAATTGAATGAGTTTGTACGTAACGAAAGCATTTCTATGTTTGGACTTATAACCATAATTAATATTCAAGATATTGATATTAATAAATTGATTGATCGAGAAAATCGCATCAGGAATATTAATAAACCTTAGAAATATCCTAATATCATTGTCATAAAGGAAGGTATACTAACATCTGAAAAGAAGAACAACAGTACTTAAAGGAGAATAATCTTTTCAGATGTTATGTTTATTTTGAATTAGACAGATTTTACTTGTGTGAGGTATCATCTTTTAACCCCAACCGTTCACATAACTCCGGATCATTTTTGATTCGGTTCATTTCCTCATTGATGATTGCCTGAGCATCCAATTTAATCTGGTCGTAGTTGCGCTGTATCTGCTGCATCATGATATCGTTTTCATCCTTGTCCTTAAATTCATTGATGACAGGGATTTTCCGGTAAGCCTTTTCCTCCGCGCCGACTTTGGCATGGTCCACAATGATTTCAGCATGGAATATTTTCTGGTCTATCTTTTCGCCAAAATTGTCGGAAACGGCTCCGACAAATGTACCCTGGGACAGGTTGGCAATCTTGGAAGCCGGGATGAGCGAGTCAAGTTGTGTGCTAATGGAGGTGGATACATCCTGACGGTTGATGGAGACAGACTGCCGCTGCTGGAGTACTTTGCCGAAACGTTCGGAAAGCGTCTTCGCGGTTTCTCCAACCACCTGACCGCTGAAAATATTGCCTACCGTGTTTTGGATGACCTTCGACTCTTTTTCACCGTAATCGCGGTTCAACTGGCTAAAATCCTGAAAGCCGAGACAGACCGCTACCTTGTTGCTTCGGGCGGTAGCGATGAGGTTGTCCAATCCACGGAAATAGATGGTCGGCAGCTCGTCAATGATGACAGTGCTCTTAAGCTGTCCTTTCTTGTTAATGAGTTTGACGATGCGGGAATTGTATAGTCCAAGTGCCGCCGAGTAGATGTTCTGCCTGTCCGGATTGTTACCCACGCAAAGCAGCTTGGGCTCTTTCGGGTTGTTTATGTCCAACGAAAAATCATTACCTGTCATCACCCAATACAACTGTGGGGAAATCATGCGCGTAAGGGGAATTTTTGCCGAAGCGATCTGGCCCTGGAGCTGGTCCTGGGCGCCCCCTTTCCAGGCATCCATGAAGGGGGAAAGGTAGTTTTCCAGCTCCGGATACGAGGTCAGGATAGTAAACAAATCCGAATAAGGCTTGTTAAGCAGTTCCACCGCATGCGGAAAGGAACAATAAATACCGTTTTTGTAAATTTTTAGGTACCAGATGATTGCGGCAAGCAGAATGATGGGTGACTCCACAAAGAAATCCCCCTGCTTTTCAATCCAGGTGCGATTGAGGTTGAGCATTATCGTATAACTCGCCTCATACGCATCGGAGATATCCGTCATGAATTTCGGATTGATGGGATTGCAGCGGTGTGACCTGCGCGGATCGTCGAAATTGATGACATAGAACCGGGGCTTGACCTTGTACTTGTCCATGTTGTTCAACAACGTGTTGTAAGCGATGGTGGAAAGGTCGTCGAACTTGTAATCGTAGATGTAACAACTGTATCCTTTGGAAATCATCTGGCGTATGTAATTGTTTACCACGGCATACGACTTGCCCGATCCGGGCGTGCCAAGCACGATGGTGGCACGAAAGGGATTTACTACGTTGATCCATCCGTCATGCTGTTTTCCCTGAAAGCGGAAGCTGGTAGGCAGGTTGACGGAATACTCGTTCTCCAACAACCGGGTTTCCTGCTGGAAGGATTCATTTTCGATATTGAACACATCCCCCATCAGGTTATGCCTGTAAAGCCGGCTCATCCACAATCCCGCCATCAGTAGACCGAGGTAACCTGCGGTAAGTGTTACAACGTACAGTATGGTGCTTATCATGTGCGGCAGGGACAGGTCAAGCAGCCACCAGTTCAGAAAAAACAGCACGCATCCGGCTACCAGTGCCGCGTAGATTTTGGGCCAGGTGATTTTTTCACCTTTAACTCCATGTGTTCCTAGGCAGGATATTGCCAGTAAAGTCACTGCCAACAGTTTGGTCCAGAGAATACAGTTGAAAATACCCGTCGTATTGTTGAAGTTTACCAGAATCTTATCTATGACGGCAAGATTCAGATGCCATGCGGTCATGCTCGGATAGCAGTACACATAGACGTGCACCACCAAAAGAAAAATACTCACAGCCCTGCCGAATTCCATTATCTTAGCGAGAGCCCTCAAATCGTCTTCCTGTTGCATAAGGATTGTGTATAAAAAGGTTGATACTTGTTTTGTCTAAATGCCACGCTTGCGTCCGGCCTTCTTCTTTTTCTTCATGCGCCGTGCAAAGGCTTCCTCCTCGTAATCCCGCGGATTGGTTTCCATAGAAAGAATGCCTGCCGCCAGTTCGAGCGTGCTAGAGGATTCGTGACGGTGATGCTGCCAAAGCTCTGTAGCGGAATGTCCACCCCGTTCCTTTTCGGGTATGTTTTCCAACCATTTGAAATAGTCGTTGAACACATTGGCGGAAAACTCCTTGCCCATGCGTGAGCCGTTGAACACCTCCCGTCGGTCGTGGTCAATGAAGGTGACACCGTAGATACGCCCCCGCTCATTCTCACGGAACACCACATCGATATTTTTTTGCCCCAGCAGTTCCACAAACCGTTTCCGTGAATCCGCCTGCCGCAAGGCACGGGCGATGTCCGCCTGTATGGAGGGTGCCCATTTCCCCTCTTTGAGAGCTTTCAGGTTCATCAACATCCGCTTTTCCAACAGTTCATTCCCGAAGCGTTTTCCGAAACGTGAACTCTTGAACGGCGGACTGACCACCTTGCCGGTATCATCCGTGGCAGAATAGACAATGCCGGTGTAGGGTATGCCGTTGTACTCCCCCCTGATCTGTTTCGCCTCGATGTTGAGTGTGGAAAGCAGTGCGCTGTATTCCCCGAAAGTCTGGAAACGGTAGCTTTCCAGTACGGCTTTAAGGGTGTTGCCTACCTGATGGCGGACATCCCCCAAGGAAGCATCCACCTTTTTTAGTTCCGCTTTCGGATTCCGCCTTTCCGTGTCCGCTCCGTTGCGCAAGCCGAAATCCGTTTCCAGTTCCCGACAGGCGGTCATGGAACGGCGATGCTCGTAGGCGTCACTGATCTTTTTTCCCTGTCCGTCCACACAGACACTGACGATATGAATGTGGGCATTATGGGTATCGGCATGTTTGTAGGCTATGTACGGCTGATTCCCATAGCCCATCTTCTGCATATACCGTTCCGCCAACTCTACCAATTGCCCATCAGTCAGCCGGTCTTCCGGTGCCGGAGAAAGGGAGATATGCAGGACGGGCTTCTCCGTATTGCGGTTTGCCAGCAGGTAGTTCTCAAAAGAGAGCAATGCCAGACGTATGTCCTCACTGGGCAATCCCAATCTGTCGGAAATCATGCGGTTGCCCGAAAGAATCTCGGCGGTACCTGCCATTACCTTGTCGTAGTTATAGGCAAGTGCTCCGTAAAGGCTTGTTCCGTGACTTATTTTTGCAACCATTTCCGCTCGTATTCCTGGGTTAGCACCATGACTTTTTTACATACAAGCATCAGTTCGATGCTCAGTTTCTCCAACCTGTAAAGCAGTGCCATCGCACGTTTTTCCCCGAAATTGTTCTTCAAGGTCCGGACAACCTGATTGTAGTTGTTTCCGACGGCCTGAAACTGCCTGTGGAATTCGGTCAGTTTGATGTAGTAGTCCATTGTCGCCTTGTCGATTTTCACAACTTTAATGCGACCTCCAAAAATGGATTTCTTGATGAATCCCGCTTTTTCTTTCATGCCGGATTCAGAGAATGCCGCTTCAAAGCGTACGTTTTCTTCATTTGTCAACTTGATGCCGTAACGATGTATGGCCGGATCTGCTTTGGGCTTTCGTCCCATTTTTTTCCTTGAGCTTTCTTTCATGCACTTTAGGGAATTTATGATTTGACTTTTTTCCAGATTTTTCGACTTTGGAGAAAAATCCCCCGGCTTTTGCCGGGGCAAGTTGGTTTTGGGATGCCCGAAAAGTTTCGGGCTGCCGAAAACACAACTTGCTCTGTTCGCTTGAACAGAGAATCCTCCTTCGTCGGATTGCAGCGCGACGTTCACGGAACGCTGTGGTCCGACGAAGTCAGTTCTTTTCCATCGTCTGATTCCGATTTTGCAAAATTAGACAGTGATAACCGATTGGTAAACAGCGTTTGATATGACATTTGATGACATCTGATGACATCTGATGTCAGGTAGGGGAAATGTTGGTGGAAGTTTCAAAAATAGCCGCTACTTTTGGCACAGTGCATGAGGGCATACATTGAAACATTGTCCTGTAAGGGGTATTGCTTGCCTGCCACAGGTGGTGCATGATGTGAATGCGGCATCATCCCTATATGTGCAATGCCATATATGCTGCACGACAATTCTGCATGACGGAATACATTGCATCCGTGCAATGCAGTATGGGATACATTGAACCCCATATTGCATGAATGCAATGCACCTTATATGGCAATGCCCATCGGCAACCGGTATTACACTGGTGCAATATGGTATGCAATGTATTCATGCAAACCGGCAAACAATGCGTCATTGCCATATACCAACGGATGCATTGCCGTGTGATGAAACGAAAAAATCCGGACAGATATGAAACAAATTATACACTCTAAATTCAAGCCTATGAAGAAAGAACCTTTATTTGTCGCTTTGAGCAACCAAAAAGGCGGTGTGGGAAAATCCACGTTCACGGTATTGCTCGCCAGTTACTTCCATTACCTGAAGGGGTATAACGTACTGGTGGTGGATTGTGATTATCCACAGCACAGCATCAGTACCATGCGGAACTGGGAAGTGGGAAACATTGAAAAGAACGTGCATCTGCAAAACCAGCTGGTGGAACAGTTCGGAGCAAGCGGCAGGAAAGCCTACAGCATCCTGAACTCCACTCCGGAAGAAGCCCGGGAAACGGCCGGACGCTTTCTTGAAAAGTCGGAGCTGGATTATGACCTTGTCCTTTTTGACCTTCCGGGCACCGTAAATGTGCCAGGTGTATTCCAGTCCGTAATCAATATGGATTATGTATTCACCCCCATCACGCAGGAAAGAATGGCAATGCGGAGCAGCATGTCTTTTGTCCTTGCCATCCGGGAATACATGCACCGGCATAAGGATGTACCCTTGCGTGGTATCCATATGTTCTGGAACCGGATGGACAAACGTGTTTCCAAAGACCTGTATAACGGCTATACTGAAATTTTCCGTTCGCTGAAATTGCCGGTACTGGAAACCGTCATTCCCAGTGCAGAACGTTACAAAAAAGACTCCGGAATGAAAGGGCCTCTGTTCCGCAGCACTTTGTTCCCTCCATCTTCCTCCGCAATGAAAGGAAGCAGTCTGGACCTGCTGGCAGCGGAAATAGAAACCATACTGAAACTTCAATAAAAACAATTATGACCACCAAAAGAAGAACGGATTACCAAGTGGACGAGGAGGCATTGAAACGCATGATGGCAGGAGATGTGACCGCTTTGGAAAGAACGGTTCCTCCGGAAGAGGAGCCGGAAACAAAAAGTCAGGCTGGACCTTGTCCGGAGAAACAGGAGAAGAAAAGCGGTTCTTCCAGACAGCAAATAAAAAAAACACCGGATGGAGCGGCTGATTCAGATGAATACCGGAGCCGGTTTCTGAAAGTGAAACTATCGGGAGCAAGAAGGCAGACCTATATTAACGATACATTGTACAGGACTGTTGCCAAAGTATTGCCGGTCATTGCACCGGAAATGTCTGTCCCCATGTTTTTAGGGAGTGTACTGTCAGACCATCTGGAAAGGTATCAGCATATCATCAATGAAATATATAATCAAGAAGCAACTCAAAAGCCAATAGAATGGAAGAAATAGTTTATTTATCAATACGGTTCGGCTGTACCGCTTATCTGTTATATAAGGTATGGAAACAAAAAGAGAGAATAGGTAAAATCTGTGATCTGCTTTATACTCCCCGCAATCGGCCACAAGCAGAAAAAGACAACGGTGAACCGGGAAATGCACAGGATGTGATGGGAGCTACCCGATTTGTCTATCTGGACGAGAATGCCGGGAAGACCGTCGCTCCTTACATGAGCCAGCAACTGGAAACCGGAAGTGATTTTATCGGAGCGGATAAGGATATTCCGGAAGATGAAGTGGAATGCAAACTGCCTTTGGAGGAGATGAGAATGCTGAAAGAAGAACAGGAGGAACTGGACAGCCGCTCTCCCGAAACGGAAGCCATTGCTCCGATGGTTACTCCTGCTGACCTGCTCAATGTAGGCGACGTGCTGCTTAACCTGAATGGTGCCGGCTCGGACGAGAACAAATCATACAGGGCGGCCATGACACTGCATTCCATCCGGGAAACGGACATGTTTGAACTGTTCTCCTCCCAGGTGGAGAACAAGAAGCTGATTGAGGAACTGATGGGGAAGTATGTGGATAAGGAGGGGAATGCGTTGCCTTTGAAAAGAGAGAGGAAAGAAAGCAAACATGTTACTGACTGGAGGAATCTGGTCTGAAAAGGCAATATTTGTCATGTTCGGAAAATCCTGTATGCGTTAAAGTATATGGGATTTTTTATATGATGTACCCATTTAACGAAAACATGCAACAGGCATTCTTCCAAAGTGGAGGAAACCTGTTTTTTCTTTTTCATTCGTTGTATGGCAAGGACATCTGATGACATTTGATGACATCTGATGACACCTCTGAATCATAGCGCATTATCTCCATTTATCTTTGTTGTCGAATTCAAATTTATGTCTTACCCAAACGATTCGACAATGAAAAGAAGAATCCTTTTTTCTGTGATGTGTGCGGTCATCGCCGCAAACACCTTTGCGCAGGGTCAGGGCCTTGCGGGTATCAACGAGGCAACCAGCCTCATGACCTCGTATTTCGATCCCGCCACCAAACTATGCTATGCCATCGGTGCGGTGCTTGGTCTGGTAGGCGGTATCAAGACCTATGGCAAATTTTCCAGCGGAGATCCTGACACTTCGAAAACCGCCGCCAGCTGGTTCTTTGCCTGTATCTTTCTGATCGTAGCCGCCACCATCTTACGTTCCTTCTTCCTCTAAAGCCTATGGAATATCCGGTAAACAAAGGTGCCGGCAACCCCGTCGAGTTCAAAGGACTCAAGTCGCAATACCTGTTCGTCTTTGCCGGAGGGCTTGCGATGGTGCTCCTTATGGTAGTCTTTCTTTACCTGACGGGGGTGGACCAATGGATATGCTTATCCTTCGGAATCCTGTCCGGCAGCCTGTTGGTGTGGGTGATATTCCGTTTGAATGCCTGTTACGGTGAACACGGGCTGATGAAGCTGCTGGCTGAAAAACGACATCCACGCTATCTGATTCACCGCAAGAGAGTTTTCAGATTATTCACAAGAAGAAGAAAAAAACAACAATCATGAGAAATGTATTAAAGGCGGAAACGCTGGAACGCAGATTCCCCCTGCTATCGGTAGAAAACGGCTGTATCGTGAGCAAGGATGCAGACCTGACCGTGGCTTTCGAAGTGGAACTGCCCGAACTGTACACGGTAACGGCAGACGAGTATGAGGCCATGCACTCCTCCTGGATCAAAGCCGTGAAGGTATTGCCGGAACATAGTGTCGTCTGCAAACAGGACTGGTTCGTCAAGGAAACCTACCGTCCGAAGACCGATGACGGAGAACAGAGCTTCCTGACACGCAGCTATGAGCTGCATTTCAATGAAAGACCTTACCTGAATCACAAATGCTACCTGTTCCTGACGAAGACAACCCGCGAACGCAGCCGCCGGAAGAGTGACTTCAATACCCTTTGCCGGGGATTCCTGTTGCCCAAAGAGATAACCGACAAGGATGCTGCCGCCCGCTTTCTTGAGGCGGTGGAACAGTTCGAGCGTATTATGAATGATTCCGGACATATAAGGCTTCGCCGTCTGGAAACAGACGAAATCACCGGTACGAAGGAACGTCCCGGACTGGTGGAAAAATACTTTTCCCTCTCGTTGGAGGATGAGACCGCCGTATTGCAGGACATCTGCCTCAAGCCCGGCAGGATGCGCATCGGCGACAAACGCCTCTGCCTGCATACCCTTTCCGATACGGAAGACCTGCCCGGCAGACTTTCCACGGACATGCGCTACGAGAGGATGTCCACGGACCGCAGCGACTGCCGCCTCTCCTTTGCCGCACCCGTAGGACTGCTGCTGTCATGCAACCACATCTATTCGCAATACGTGTTCATCGACGACGCACAGGAAATCCTGCAGATGATGGAGAAAAACTCGCGCAATATGCTCTCGTTGTCAAAATACAGCCGGAGCAATGCCATTAACCAGGAGTGGACGGAGATGTATCTTGATGAGGCACATACCAAAGGAGTGCTTCCCGTCAGATGCCACTGCAACGTCATCGCCTGGGCGGAGGATGCGGAAGAGTTCCGCCGCATCAGGAACGACACGGGCAGCCAGCTGGCCATGATGGAATGCACGCCAAGGTATAACACCATTGACACACCGGTCATCTATTGGGCGGGAATCCCCGGAAATGCAGGCGACTTTCCATCCGAAGAATCCTTTTATACCTTCCTGGAACAGGCCGTATGCCTCTTTGCCGGAGAGACCAATTACAGGAGCTCGCCCAGTCCGTTCGGAATCCGGCTGGCAGACCGCCAGAACGGGATACCGGTGCATGTGGATATTTCCGACCTGCCCATGAAGCGAGGAATCATCACCAACAGAAATAAGTTCATCCTCGGGCCTTCGGGCAGCGGAAAATCCTTTTTCACCAACCACCTTGTCCGCCAATACTACGAACAGGGAGCGCATATCCTGCTGGTGGACACTGGAAACAGCTACCAGGGGTTGTGCAGGATGATCCATGACCGTACCAACGGGAAGGACGGGATTTATATCACGTATGAAGAGGACAATCCGATATCCTTCAACCCGTTCTACACCGAATCCGGAAAATTCGATGTGGAGAAGCGTGACAGTATCAACACGCTGATACTGACCTTGTGGAAACGGGAGGACGAGTCGCCGAAACGTTCGGAGGAGGTCGCTCTTTCCGGAGCAGTGAACGCCTATATCCGAAAGATTTCGGAGAACCGGAACATCAGACCGGACTTCAACGGTTTCTATGAGTTTGTCGCCGATGACTACAGAAGAATGATTGAAGAGAAAAAGGTGCGTGAGAAGGATTTTGACATTGACGGTTTTTTGAACGTTCTGGAACCGTTCTACCGGGGCGGAGACTATGACTTCCTGCTGAACTCCGACAAGGAACTGGACCTGACAGGCAAACGGTTCATCGTATTCGAACTGGACAATATCAGCAGCAACAAAGTGCTTCTTCCGGTGGTGACACTGATCATTATGGAAACTTTCATCGCCAAGATGCGCAGGCTCAAAGGTATCCGTAAGATGATATTGATAGAGGAATGCTGGAAAGCCCTGATGTCCGCCAATATGAGTGAATACATCAAGTACCTTTTTAAGACCGTCAGAAAATATTTCGGCGAGGCTGTGGTGGTGACACAGGAGGTGGACGACATCATCAGCTCCCCGATTGTGAAGGAGGCCATCATCAACAACTCTGACTGCAAGATACTGCTTGACCAGCGGAAATACATGAACAAGTTCGAGCACATCCAGCGGCTGCTCGGTCTGACCGAGAAAGAGAAAGGGCAGATTCTTTCCATCAACCAAGCGAACCATCCCGGGCGCTTCTACCGGGAAGTATGGATAGGGCTTGGAGGAACCTGCTCGGCAGTATATGCCACGGAAGTGAGCGAGGAAGAATACTTCACGTTCACGACCGAGGAGTCGGAGAAACTGGAAGTACAACGGATTGCCGGAGGGCCGGAGGGCAGTCTGGAAGGAGCCATCCGCCGTCTGGCGGAGAAAAAGCGAGAGGAACAGAAACAGGTATCAAACCCGAAATGAAAACGATTATGAGAAACAGACCCCTTATGAGGCTGGCGGTATGTCTGATAAGCATGGCCGCCATGATATTGCAGAGCTGTTCGGAAAGCGGTATCGACCGCGACAAGATCTGCGGAACGTGGACCAGCGTGGAAGGCAGACCTGACGTGCTGGTATACAAGGAAGGAGAATGCTATAAGGTGACGGTGTTTTCCCGTAGCGGGAGAACCCGAAAGCTGAAGCCGCAGACTTACCTGCTGGTGGAAGAAAACGGAAACCTGTTTGTCAATACGGGCTACCGTGTCGATGTGTCCTACAATGAGGCAGCCGACGTGCTGACATTCTCACCGGGCGGAGACTATGTAAGGAAGGAGGAACGGGCATGAAGGCAAGAACGCTTCTGATCGGAACGGCATTTGTACTGGGCGTTACCGGAGCACGCGCCCAATGGGTGGTGACAGATCCCGGCAATCTGGCCCAAAGCATCATAAACATGTCGGACAATATCGCCCATACCTCAAAGACGGCAGTCAATACGGCAGAAAGCTTTGCCGAGACAGTAAAGATCTATGAGCAGGCCAAGAAATATTACGACCAGCTGAAATCGGTCAACAACCTGATACAGGATGCCCGCAAGGTGCGTGACATCATCCTGATGGTGGGCGACGTGTCCGACATCTATGTAACCAACTTCGGCAAGATGATGAACGATGAAAACTTCTCACCGCGCGAGCTGGACGCCATCGCCTTCGGTTACACCCGCCTGCTGGAAGAGAGCAACGGCGTGTTGCAGGACCTGAAACAGGTTATCAATGTCAGTACCCTGTCCATGACCGACAAGGACCGTATGGACGTGGTGGACAACTGCTATTACGAGATGCGCCGTTACCGCAACCTTGTGAGCTATTATACGAACAAGAACATAGCCGTAAGCTACCTCAGGGCCAGAAAGAAGAACGACCTGGAACGTGTGATGCGGCTCTATGGGAATGAAACCTCCAAATACTGGTAGCCATGATGCCGTTGTCGATAGATTTTGCCAACCTGCACACCATACTGGCAACCCTGTATGACGAGATGCTTCCCCTTTGCGAGGACATGATGGACGTGGGCAAGGGACTTGCCGGACTGGGTGCGTTGTTCTACGTTGCCGTCCGTGTATGGCAGTCGATGGCACGTGCCGAACCGATAGATGTCTATCCCCTGCTGCGTCCCTTTGCCATAGGCATCTGCATCCTGCTCTTTCCCACGCTGGTGCTCGGCACGCTGAACAATATTCTCAGTCCCATCGTGCAGGGCACACACAAGATGCTCGAAGGGCAGACGATGGATATGGAACAGTACCGGATCCAAAAGGAGGAACTGGAAAAGGAGGCCATGCTCCGCAATCCCGAAACAGCATATCTGGTAAGTGACGAGGAGTTTGACCGTCAGCTGGATGAACTGGGCTGGTCAACCATAGATACCGCCTCCCGGCTGGGCATGTATGTGGAAGTCGGGATGTATAATCTGGAAAAGAAAATCCGGGACGCATTCCGCAGCCTGCTGGAGCTGATATTCGCAGCGGCATCGCTGCTGATAGACACCGTGAGGACTTTTTTCCTGGTCGTACTCTCGATACTGGGACCGGTAGCGTTCGCCTTCAGTGTATGGGACGGATTCCAGTCCACGCTCGGACAGTGGTTCACGAGATATATTTCCGTTTACCTGTGGCTTCCGGTCAGCGACCTGTTCAGCACCCTGCTTGCCAAGCTTCAGGTACTGATGCTTCAGAATGACATTCAGGAACTGCAGAACAATCCGGACTACTCGATAGACAACTCGAACAGTGTCTACATCATCTTTATGCTGATCGGGATTATCGGATACTTCACCGTGCCTACGGTAGCAGGCTGGATAGTGCAGGCAGGCGGTGCCGGAAACTTCAGCCGTAACCTGAACCGTACAGCCACCAAGACAGGCGGCCTTGCAGCCGGAGCAGGCGGTGCCGTATTGGGGAATATCGGAGGCAGGCTGAGGGGCAAATAAATCCTGCGGAGCCTCCTTCCCATGAGTCGGGCAACCCAAGATGACGGGTCCGGTGACCTGTCGGAACGGGATGTCCCGTCATACCGGAAATATTTATTCATTCAAACCAGACATCAAAAAAAATGGAATTCAAGTCATTGACAAACATTGAGAGCAGCTTCAAGCGCATCCGCCTGATGCTGGCGGTCTTTGCCTGCTGCTGTGCACTCGTTACCGGATATGCGCTGTGGAGCTCATACCGCTTTGCCGAGAAGCAACGCGAGAAAATCTATGTGCTTGACGGGGGCAAATCGCTGATGATGGCCCTTTCGCAGGACCTCTCACAGAACAGGCCTGCCGAGGCGCGGGAACATGTAAGGCGCTTTCACGAACTGTTTTTCTCGCTCTCACCCCAGAAGGATGCCATCGAGCACAATATCAACCGTGCCCTGCAACTGGCAGACAAGAGTGCCTATCACTACTATGTGGATTTTGCCGAAAGAGGGTATTACAACCGCCTGATTTCAGGCAACATCAACCAGGTGGTGCATGTGGACAGCGTGGTGTGCGACTTTGCCGCCTACCCTTACAAGGTGCGGACATACGCCCGGCAGCTGATTATCCGTGAAAGCAACGTGACCGAGCGCAGCCTCGTAACTTCCTGCTCGCTTCAAAACACAGGACGTTCGGATGACAATCCCAACGGATTCATTATCGAGCAGTTTACCGTGCTGGAGAATAAGGACATAAGAAGTGCGGAACGATGAGGGGAAAACGCGGATTCTTCGGCCATGCGGACAGCCGGGTACGGCTGTTCTGCCGGCGGCTGACAGGAAAGCAGCGCATCCTTCTGGCAGGCACGGCCTCGTTCCTGCTTGCTGCCTCCTGCCTGTACTCGATTCTCTCCTGTGTATCCCGTTTCGGGGAGCCGGGCCAAAGACCGGCAATGGGACATATCCGTTCCGTCGTGTTCCGGCCGGAAAGAACAAGAAACATTCATTCAAACATCCATAAACATGAAAATGGACTTTCAGAAAATCAGGAAACGGCTCGGAGTGTCAAATGACAAGCCGCTGACTTCCGAAGAGAAGCGCCGGCGCGCAAAGTATATTGTCTATCCGTTTTTCTGCCTGCTGTGCATGGGGTTCCTCCTGCTGGTATTCAGCCCGTCGGAAAAGGAGAAGGCGGAAATGGAAAAAGGCAAGGGTTTCAACGTGGAGATGCCTTCACCGGAAGATTCGGAAATGGAGGGCAACAAGGTAAGCGCCTACGAGCAGGAAGCACTGGCAAAAAAGGAAAAATGGCGCAGGGGAACCTTCCAGGAAATGTCCGAACTGCTCAACAAGGACGGTCAGGATACTGCCGGTCTTACCGCAGGAAAAGCAAACATGGAACTTCCGCCGGAACCGGAAAAGGGGAAAGCCCCCGGCTCCATCCGTTCCTCTGCAGAAGCCTACCGGAATATGAACCGTTCGCTGGGCACTGTATATACCCGGAATGAAAATCAGCCAAATGCCGATCTGCTCCGCCGTATTGAGGATCTGGAAAAAGAAAGGAAGCCGGCGGAAGAACAGGCGGAAGGCCAGACCCTGGAAGAAAAGATGGCTCTGTTGGAAAAGTCCTACGAGCTGGCTGCCCGCTACAACGGGAAAGAGCAGGATGCTTCCTCTACGGCCAATGCCCCAAACAGCCGGAAAGAACGGACGGCTGTCCGGCCTGTAAAACGGGTACAGAACCGGATGGTGTCATCACTGGCCCAGCCTGCAGGCAATGAAGACATTGCTTCCGGATATGCAGGCGAGAGAAATACCGGCTTCCACACCCCGGTAGGCAAAATGCCATCTTCCGGCAGGAACACCATCGCCGCCTGTGTGCATGGCACGCAGACCGTATCTGACGGACAGGCACTGCGTATCCGCCTGCTTGAGCCGATGGCAGTGGACGATCTCCTTATTCCAAAAGGTACGGTACTGGTCGGCGGCACACGTGTCGAGGGGGAACGGATGGGGATCCTGATCGAGACAGTGGAGTACAGGGGCACGCTGTTCCCGGTGGAACTCGAAGTGTATGACGCTGACGGGCAGCAGGGAATCCTTGTACCGAACTCGATGGAGTATGATGCCGCACGTGAGATTGCCGCCGGCATGGGCACCTCTATAGGAAGCAGCATCAATATCTCAACGGATGCCGGAGCGCAGATTGCCTCGGATGTGGGCAAGGGGGTGATACGGGGTGTGTCACAATATGTGGGCAAGAAGATGCGCACGGTGAAAATCACCCTGAAGGCCGGGCACCGGCTGTTGCTGCATTCTCCTGAAAAATGAAGGAGGAAAGGAAATCAACCATTTATTCACCAATCAACCAAGAAACACACATGAAGAAGATTCTGATGATGCTTGCCCTGATTGCGGGCACAGTGGCTGCATACGCGCAGCAGAGCAGCGGGGATTATTATGAAGGACTGAGCCGCAAGATCGGATTCAGCCGGATGATTCCCCCACACGGTCTGGAAATCACATATGACAAGACCGTACATATTATTTTTCCCTCTCCCGTGAGATATGTGGACCTGGGTTCGCCCAATCTGATAGCGGGCAAGGCGGACGGTGCGGAAAATGTGATCCGTGTGAAGGCAACCCGGAAACATTTCCGGAGCGAGACAAACATGAGCGTAATTACCGAAGACGGCAACTTCTATACATTCAACGTCAAGTATGCCGACGAGCCTTTGCTGCTGAATGTGGAAATGTGCGACTTCATCCATGACGGAGAGGCCGTGAACCGTCCGAACAATGCAATGGAAATCTACTTGCAGGAACTCGCCGGGGAGTCTCCCCGTCTGGTACGGCTGATCATGAAATCCGTGTATGAACAGAACAAACGCAAGGTCAAGCACATCGGCTGCAAACGGTTCGGAGTGCAATATCTGCTTAAAGGACTTTATGCGCACGGCGAACTGATCTATTTCCATACCGAAGTGAAGAACGCCACGAACGTGCCTTTCGATGTGGACTTCGTGACCTTCAAGATCGTGGACAAGAAAATCATGAAACGTACCGCCATGCAGGAACAGGTCATCTATCCGCTTCGTGCCTTCAACTATGTGACCCGTGTGGACGGGAAGAAGAACGAGCGGACGGTGTTTGCCCTGCCCAAGTTCACCATTCCCGACGACAAGAAGCTGATAGTGGAAATGTATGAGAAGCAAGGCGGCCGGCATCAGTCCTTTGATGTGGAGAATGAGGACCTGGTACGCGCAGAAACCGTCAATGAACTGAAAGTCAGATGAACGCCATGAAAAGAAACTTCCTCTTTATTATCCTCCTGCTTGCCCTCTTTACGGGGCAGGCAGAAGCCCAACGCTGCCTGCCGGGAATGAAAGCCGTCCGCTTCACCACTGAAATGGCCGACGGATTTTACAGCCGGGCAAACCGTCACGATGCAGGCTATGCCTTCTCGCTGGCTGTATCCACCTGTACCGGGAGCGGAAACCAGTGGATGTTTGGCGGTGAGATGCTGAAACGTAACATCCCTTACCGGAGTACGCATATACCCTTGTCGCAATATACGGGGGAAGGCGGTTATTACCATACGCTCTTTTCCACCCCCGGCAAGTCCTTCTTCCTGAACCTCGGTGCTTCCGCCCTGTTGGGCTATGAGACCGTGAACGAAGGAGACCGGCTGCTGGATGACGGAGCCGTTTTGCAGCAATGCGAGTCTTTCATCTATGGCGGCGCGGTAACGCTGGAAGCGGAAGGCTACCTGTCCGACAGGGTTGTCCTGCTGGTGCGTCTGCGTGAGCGTTTCGTGTGGGGCAGTGCCTCGGGGATCTGCCACTTCCAGTATGGAATCGGAGTAAAATACATTTTCTAACCTTAAAAGAATACATACCCATGAAAAGAAAAATCCTTGATTTTATGCTGACAGCCTGCTGTATGGCATTCTCCTTTCTTGGTCTTGTTGCTTGTGACAATGAGCTGGATATCAGACAGGAATACCCGTTTACGGTAGAAACCATGCCGGTAGCGGATGAGATTACCGATGGGGAGACTGTGGAAATCCGGCTGGAAATCAAGCCGGAAGGGAACTTTGCCGGAACCGTCTATACGCTAAGGTATTTCCAGCCGGACGGCAAGGGCAGTCTGAAGATGGAGGACGGAACGGTACTGAAGCCCAATGACCGTTATCTGCTGAACGAATGGAAATTCCGTCTTTACTATACTTCGCAAAGCGGCAAGGAATCCCAGACCATAGACCTCTATCTTGAAGATAATTGGGGGAATCTGCAACAATTGACATATGATTTTAATGGAAAGGATACGGATGAAGAAAATAACAAGGAGGCTGCATGAAAAGAATACCGGCTGTTATGATCTTTCTGTTACTTGTCTTGTACGGCAAGGCGGAAAATCCCCCGTCTGACAAAGATAAGGCGGTAGCCTGCATCAAGCGGTGGGAAGGCTGGCACCGGGGGAAAATGCCTTACATCGGTTACGGACACCGCCTGCTTCCCCACGAGACGCTGACCGAGAACCTGAGTGAGGCACAGGCAGACTCACTTTTGAGATGCGACCTTGAACGGTGTTTGAAGGTATTCCGAAAATATGGGAAAGATTCGCTCCTTTTAAGTCTGTTAGGCTTTAATGTAGGCTGTTACCGTCTGATCGGCAACGGCAAGATACCTAAAAGCAAACTGATTCAGAAACTGGACAGCGGCAACCGGGATATTTACAAGGAATATGTATCGTTCCGCTGTTATCGGGGGAAAGTCATTCCAAGCATAGAGAGAAGAAGAAAAGAAGAGTTTGAACTGTTCTATATTCCGTAGATTGCTTGCTGATAAAGGTTTGGTTGTTACGAGACAACCGAACCTTTTTTATTTGTCCGGCATGAACATATCCCTAACAGGGGATTGTAAAGTTCCATTCCACAATAAACCTTGAATACCGTAACAGGAAACAGATGGAACATCGGAATGTGCATGACTAAAGATCTGTATTTATGTCATAGGGCACATGAAACATAAAAGTCCCTTGGGCAGAATGACTCCAATTGCCATATTAGATGCATATTCCCAAAGCGGGCAGAATCAAGAACCGGGAAGTGGCTAAAACGGAAACGCCACAGGTATGATGTGATATACATCCCCTTGTGACGTTTCTGTTTTTTTAAGATGTATTTGTCTGCTGTTCTTACTTTTGAAGCAAGTATTCCCCTATTGAACGATACCGGTCTTTGATTGCGGCATTTTCATTGAATCCATTCAGACAATGGAGCAAGGCTTTCTCCAAAGTGGTGTATCTGCGGTTAAAACATTGCGGATTGTCCAGGCAATAGGCATTCAAGGCATATCTGTATGGGGCATATTCAGGATTATCCTCTTTTGTGATTTTCACATGCCAAGGAAAGTGTATCCGCAGAGTGAATGACCGTGTTTCCCCTTTTGTAATCCGTTCCTCTTCCTCCAGCATTTTTTTCACGAGGGACCTGTCCAGCAACGGATATCCATATTCCCTGTAATGTTTGATATGGCAGCAATACTCCGTTGCGTATTGCTTCAATTCTTCCGGTCTTATACCATAGTGTTCCCCATAGAAAAGCAGCACTTCCCTGCCTGTTACGATAACGGGCTTTCCGTCCGCTTCATGTTTAAATACCTGCCGTTCCATCTTTTCCCTGTCTGTCAGCAAGGCAAAACCGAAACATTCCGTAAGGGTGAAACTTTCCCTGCCGGGAACGGACAGCCCAATAAGCCTTTCCAATGTGTGGCAGTAAAAGAAAATACCGTCATCGGCCATACCGGTGTCTGGTGAAAGCATAATTCTTACATCCTTGACCTGACCGCTGTCCCTTTGGACAATCCGGCAATTCGCGTAATGTGGCTCACAAGCATTCTCTTTCTTGAACCTGTGGTATTTCTCCAAAATTTCGTTCCGGATTTCCTCCTTGTCGGTCAAGGCAACTCCCAATCCGCAGTTTTCGCACCATCCGTAATAAAAAGCTTCGTCCGTGAAGTGGTCGAACCCTTTTGTGTTGGGGTTTACCATTGCCTCACACCTGACATTGGCCGATCCGCATCTGCTGCACACTATATTATTTCCCATTGTTCTTCTGCTTTACGGGCGACTCACGGCCGCCCTTGTCATACAATTCGGTTGTTATTCTCTTAATTTATCTTTACCCGGTTCATCAGCTGTCCCGAAATTTCATGCAGTTCCCGGCAGCGTTCCGGCTGCTGTTCCCTTGCAAAGGCGGTGATTCCCTGTGTCAGTTTCCATAGCGTGGCCCCGCCTGTAACTCCGTCGTCAGGATTGTTGTTCATCAGCAGTTTCTCGACCTCACGTCCCTCGTTTTTCAACAAGGCTCCTTTCTGCACCAGATTCTTCAGTTCCCTGTCGAAATCCACGTCTATCTCCGATGCTCCTTGAATTTCGATGGCCTTCTGCATGATGGTGTCTTTGCTGTACAGTCCTTTGGTCAGGTCGGAAACAGCCGATACGGTGGTTTGCGTGTCCAGTTCGTAGGTCTTTTGGGAGAGGGACAGGGATTCCGGCAGTCGGCCTCCAAGGTGTATCTGCCGCATGACGGACTCCCTGACCATCCCGTTCAGGCACGCCCCGTTGAGCAGGAACGACCGCATATCGACCGATCCGTTGCCATAGTCGGATGTGGAGAAGCGTGCTCCTGCGAAGATGATGACCGTTCCGTTCTTACGGGTGGGTATCTCTATCGGAGTGGGCAGGATTGTCTCACACCATACTTTCGTGTCGTTCATATAGGCATCGGACACGACTGCTCCCTGTCCTCCCGCCTCACGGATGAAAGCGGTCAGGATATCCACCGAGTTCAGCCGACGGTAGGAGTCCGACAATACGCCCCGGACTTCCATTCCTACCGCCCGTATCAGTACCCGTGTACGCTCGGTCCATCCCGAATGCTCGTTCAGGATGGTGGCGCACAACTGTTTCTGCCAAACATCCCCGGCGGAAAGCTCGCGCAGGTATTTGGCGGGAATGCCCATCTTCTCCGAAATCTGGCTTATGGCGTTGCCGTGCAGGTTGAAGTTCCCTTCGGGCATTGCCATCTGTACCCTTCCTTCCGCTTTGAAAGAGATAACGGGGCGTTCCTTGCTACGTTGGCTTACCCCGATGGGAGCGATGAAATCCTGCGCGATCCGTCCCTCACTGAGCAGACGGTTGATGGTGTCCATGACACCACCTTGCCTGCCTTCTATCATCCGCTGTACCTTGTTAATGACTACCTGGTTGAGGCCCTGCTGTTTCTGTACCGATGCAGCTGCCGGCATTACTGTTGTTTCCATAATACTATGTTTTTAATGTTGATGAATCAGAATTTATTCTTAGAGCTTGTCTTGGTTGTTTTAGTATGTCCCATGTATTTTTCTTCTGACAAACGGATATAATCCTCTTCGCTATATCCGGTCAGCCCGAACAGTTCATAATATCCGGGGAAAGTTTTTTTTCCCGCTTCCGGTATATGCATGCTGGTTCCCTTGTGGCAGCAGATGATATGCCGGACAAAGCGGTAACACTTGCAAAGATCAGCCACGACGGTATATTCGTTGTCCGTATGAGGTTCGTAATATCCACAGGAAAGATTGATACAGGATACTTCCAGACCGTTTCTTTTCAAAGCCGCCACATCTGTATTCAGTCCCTGTGCCGGCTTGTAGCCGTACTTCCGGACATCTATAGCTGAAATGAACTCGTTGGAGCAGAGCTTCATCCCATTGATTTGTGTTACCATATCCCCGTTCCCTTTCCGGTCACACTGAATCACGAAACGGCAATCGGAAAAGAAGGACATATCGGCATGGCTGCTGCCTATGCATCCCACCTCCTCCTGTACGAAGAAGGCACATTTCACCGTCTTGCAATCCTCCAGGCATTTCAGGCAGATCCAGATGCCGTTCTTGTCATCCGCACCGATTCCGGTCATCCGTTTACGCTTGTGATCATAGCCGACAATCATCGAGTCCGCCACAAGATGGGCTGCATAAGAGCCTGTCTTGCGCCAGTGTACCTCATCCATGTGTGCCACGACACAGGGGTAGCTTTCCCGGTTGCCTTTGACCGCATAGATGTTTCCGTACCTGTCTTGCCGGAAAGGAATCTCCATCTTTTTGAGTTCCTCTATGATGAATTTAGCCATCTTCCCCTCTCTGCCAGAGGGGGAAGAAATGCCGTAAAGAGCCATTAGTTTTTCCATGATAATGATATTTTAGGAAATGAACAATTTTTCGATTTGCAGGTATCGTCTGAATTCCGGTACGGGACGCCCTTTACGAAAGAGAAAAGACGGATATTTCTTTCCTTTATATTCCACTGATAATCCTTTCAGGACTTTCCCGAATACGGTAGATACATAGTACATATCCTGACAGTTCTTGCAGAATGCCGCATCCGGGAAGATATGTATCTTCCCGCATTTGGGACATACATATTTTTTCCTGTTTGCACACCCTTCCGTGCTCCGGCAGGTGGCTATGCTCGTGTCGCCCTCCGTATTTCTCAGTTCCAGGTTACCGTCCGTCAGATGGAGGCTGTAGAACGTGTCGAGGTAAGGCACCCCTTTCTTGTGCCACCTGCAGGCGGGCACTTTCACCGTCAAAGAAACCTGTATATTATCTCCGGCCGCCCATTCCTGCCCCTCAATGGGATTCAGTACGGTGAAATCCGTCGTATGTGTATAATCGTTGTATCTGCGTCGCAACAGGATACCTGCCTCCTGCGCCTGCTTGCGGATCAGTTCGATGACGAATGCGTGTGAGGAATAGATACGATCCAGCAGGGAGGCGGCAATCGGTGTGTTTATTGATTTCCACAATGTTATCTCGTTCCATACAATGGCCCGTCCGACCACATTGCTGCTGTCATCCCTTGCCACGAGTATTTTGGCTCCTGCGAAATTGGCATAGAAATCCGCTGCATTACGGGCCTTGTCTTCATATCTCATACAGGAGTTGTGCAGGCTGGATTCGCTACCGTCAGATATGGGACTGTAGTTGCTTTCCAGATAAGCCTCCATAAAATCGTTCATACTGTCATGCAGTCTGATTGTGACCTTGCTGTCCAGTGAGATGGCACTGCAGAAATAGTTGATTTCATCGGGCTGGTACGGTCCCAGATTTTTGAACAGCTCGATAAACGTGGACGGTTCCAGATCTGTCCGGTTCTCCGGAAACCAGGGTGCCTGCGGATTGTTCCGGTCCGGGAAATTGGGATGGCCCAAGTCTTTGTTGCATGCCGTGAACACGATCCGGATTTTCTTGAATGTGCCGGCTTCCGTCCGTTTGCGTTTGGTGGAGAAAAAATTGTAGGACCCCCGTATGACTTCTTCCACCGGTACGTTCTTTTTTACTTCTGAAAGGATATCTTTGGCTATCACACTTCCGTTTTCCGCCGCATGGGTCAGGCGGGATTTCAATTCGTTGCTAACATTCAGTTTCATAATCATTCGGTTTATTGTTTATAAATTCTGTTGTTTATATGGCAATTGTTTCTTGCCAGGCTGCATTTGGTGCAATTTCTCTTTCCGCTTTCTGAGCAGGTCAACGGACATGTTCCTGCTTATCCGATATTCCTCCTCACTCATCCGGCGAATGGAGGGAATGCCCGTCTGGGTCAGTGTATGGTTTACCATCCAGCCGTCCATGAAGTTTTCGGGGCAGAGGCTGTCATGGTGGATGACCTCACCTATGCAGCCATGTACGAGCATGTTGCAAACGGTCATCAGACAACAGGTACGGCTGACATCCTCTGCAACCAGATAATTACCCAGGTGGCGTACATGATATGCCAGCAGCAGTCTTCCGCTTCCGCATGTCGGGTCACAGATACGTTTTCCTGCCGCTGTCTCCCCCGAATCGGTACATAAGACCATCAGGTCGCAGACATCCGGCGGAGTGAAGAACTGTCCGTTCACCTGCCGACCGCTTTTGGAGGATATTGCCATGAAGAGGTCACCGAACGCATCAAACCATCCGCCGGATTGCAATTCCCGCTGCATGAGCCGTATCCATCCGGTAAGCATTTCCATAAAATGCCTGTTCTGCTGCCGTTTGTATTTCCAGTCCATAAGGGGCGGTGCGCCGGGAGAGAACCCGTGAATGACATAGCGCAGGAAATCGTTGAAAACGGATATCGGATCGTAGCCGTTCGAATAGGCGAAATCACAGACCATTTTCTCAAGCGGACGTATCGTCTGCGGTGTGTTGTATGGTGCCATATTACTCTGATTTTTTATAGATTGTTACTATATGTCTTTTATGGTCAGTCTGTATCCTGACGGGAGAAATGCCAAGGAAAGAGAGATGGGTGTCCGCTTTCAGCATGTTCCATTCCCATGCGGGAAGTTCCTTCCATTCCATACGGTATGCCCAGAGTATGAACAGACCGGGACGGAATCCGTTGAAAAGCTTTCCGTGCAGAATCCCGACCAGCCGTTCCAGTTCTTCCCGCGAGTAAAGGGTGAATGCCTCATTCCGATAGACAAAGGCATCAGCCGGTTCAATATCCGGCTGACACTCGATGAGGTATCTCGTCCATTCTTTTGTGGTGTACTTTCCGTACAGAGGATCGGGTTCCGTGTATTTCCATGCCCTGACGAATGTGTGGAAGAGGACGGCACCGTTCCTGTGCCTTCCGGTATGCCCCCACATCCGGAACTGTTTGCTGCGTATGCCATCGGGAATCAGCAATTCCGGACCGGTTGTAACCCAAGGGCCTCCTTCGGTATTGTAACCGGTACACTTTTCATTTTCATGGCAAAAAGGTGTCTGTGGGAGAAGGCAGATATGAACTTCCCGGTCATCGCCCCTTTCAATGTGTGCCTGCGGATAATAGTCACCGCCACGGGTGATATAAGTGACAACGTCTCCTGCAGTCGGTAAAACTTTCCCTGTCCTCCTGCATCCTTGAAATCAGCCGGTTCACCTTCTCCACATCACATTCCTTTATGGAGCAGGCACACCCTTCATGCCTGTTGAGCAGAGTCAGACTTTCCAGGTCATAAAAATTACCGTACTTCATATTGAGATCGTTTTTGTTGATACAATTTGACCTGACGGGCAACCATGTCGCAGAACTTCTGTCCGTTCTCCTTCTCGCTTCTGAAATAGGCAATCATGTCCCAGAGATTCCGATTGAAGCAGCCGGTCCATTTTTCGTAATAGTGACTTCCATAGACCTTTCCGAACGTTTCCTCGAAAAGTGCAGGAGTCAGCCCTTCATCCCCGTGGTGGTTGTATTGCCACAGGGAGACAAGCAGCAGCTGGTTATAATCCAGTGTTTCCATATCTGTTCTTTTTTAAGTAAAACATCGGCCTACATGGGTAGGCATTTTTATTTCTTGATGTCTTTCCTGTCTGTTTTCCGGGGATTGCGGCAAGGCTTGGCGAAAGAAAATACCGCAGCGAAGCGAGGATGATTTTCTTTCAGCCAACCCAGCCCCTGAAAGGGGCCGCCTTGCACAATCAGCCCGGAAAACGGCTATCTTTACAGCAAGAAATGAAAAAGCGGACCTCGGATTCTCTGTTCTGAAGTCTGCTTTTCGTCCATTGTCGAGTTTCATGTTTTTCAGGTATGTATCTGCCATCCGTGGAACGGCTGCAATGTCACGGCAAATGATTTGTCCGGTATTCCGTGATAGAGCAGACCTCCTACGATACCTATTCTTCCATCAGCATAATGCTGGGTAAAGCCGAACGAGTACGGGGCATGGTCATAGTAGAGTGAAATCTCACTGGGATAGTCAGGATTCCCTTCCCAACTCTTCAACCGTTCCAAGCACTTTTGAAGTGAGGTGTCACCGATGGATTCGGCATAGCACTTTACGTTCTCGAAATGTTCTTTATTCAGGATTTTCATAACTTTTGTATTTTTATCTGTTAAACAATGAAAAAGCGAACTCCGGTTTTTCAGCATTGGAGTCCGCTTTTCGGTCATACTTGAATTCCATGTCGTCAAATAAAGGGTAAGTCGGTATCTTCCAGCATGGGCGCGAGCATCCGGCACATTTCGTAAGACGCTTGATTTCGGCTGTCAATCCGGCATGACTCACGTTTTGCCATGGCGATGATACATGCCTTTATTGTTCTGAAAAATGTCTGTTCCAAGGTCTTATGGAAAAACGGGAGTGTTTCTGCAAAACGTTCGGGACTGAATCCCGTATCATTCAGTGCTTGTTCCAATGACTTTGCCGCCTTATACTCCCGGCTTTGTTCCAACCGTTCCGGTAAACCGCCAGACTGCGCTATATGAAGCTGGCGTTCCAGTTCGGTAACGGCTGCCGAGAGCAACAGCTTGATGGCATCCGGATTTCCGATGCCGAATTTCCGGTTGTCGGTTGTGTGAAATTCGATCAGGTTTACAGAGCCGTTCTCCTGAAGATTTCTGTAGTGCGTCAGGTTCTCACCCAGCATCTTTGTTCTTTGATTATCCATAGTTTTATTCATTTTCAAGATGTGTAAAAGACTCGTCTGTTTTCAGTCAATCCAAAACGTGCCGCAATGCGGACATTTGGTACCGCATGGGAAGCTGTTTATATAATAGGTATCTCTGTGACGTTTATGGTTCATGTCTCCAAAAGTACATCCGCCTTCCCGAAACCTTTTTTCATAAAGAGCTTCCTGCTTCTGATATTCATTTATGTGACTCTTCTGAAAAGTGACTTCCAGAGGCATCATTCCGGTTTCCCAACGGGTGGAATCACACCAGCTGTTCAACAACCCGCAAATTTCATTCGCATAGGAATAATGTACCTGAGAATCCACAAAAAGATTGTCTCTGTAGAACGGAAGGGTGATGTCAGTCTGAAGACTTACATGATACCCCGCACCATTCCGGCTGTCTACAATAGCAACAATGACACCTCCATAGAATCGGATGCGCTTGAAATCATGTGAAGTATCTCCCGTAATCAGTCTGGAGAATATGGCATTGAAATAGATGCGGAGTTCGCCACCGTACGGAGCATTGACCAGAAGTTCATGGAGTTCATCGGTAAACAGCCCTTCCTTCAGTTGAAGCGTCCGTCTGATTTTACGAAGAGAGACCGTTTCGGATTCTCCGCGCCCACAGCCTCCGTACACATAGCCCTCGATTTCGACTCCAAGGGAGTAGAACATATTGGTTACAGCGGAATTGTCTATCAGTTCTTCTGCCGGATCGGTATTGTTCCGTTCGTAAAGCAGGTCTTTTATCTTCTCCTCATGTCGGATATATTCGGCGGATTTCCCGTCCGCTTCCATCTCATTCCGTATCTCCGAGAGATACCCTTGCAGGTTGCCATGTTCCTGATCGGCATACCACTCCAGGATTTGTTCTTCCAACGGACCGAGACTGTTCCGACGGATGCACTGTTCCTGCAAATCATCATGGCTGTCCAAATTCTCCCGGTAGTCCACGTAATAGAGGCTGACCGAATGAGGAACATAGTCCGTCCAGGATTGTTTTTCCTTCTTCATACCGCTTCCTCCTCTGTCTTTAATGTTGTCACATCATCCACTCCGTTGACGGGTGGCAAACAATCTATGATATATGACAGATGTCCGGCAAAGGCTTCATCCAGCTGGAAGTTTACCTCATTCCCGTATTCATTCTCCACACCATAGAGGCGCAAGTTGCCGTTCTCAATGGTAACCCTGCAAATCAGCACATCAGCCGGAGCCGGTTGTACGCTGCCTGTATTGACAGCAATGACGGGGCATTCCCCATCATTGCTGTTCCATTCATAGGAAGCTCCATGCAGTTCTATGGCTGCATACAATTCCCTGTATTCCATTTCTTTGATAGCCCTTATCCGGGCGTAAAAGTCTGTATGGTTCATATTGCGTTTTTTTGTTGGATTTCTGATACATGTGCAGGATGGAAACCCTGCCGGGAACCCATCCTGCATACTGATTCAAGCCTGCACTTCCTTCTTTTCCATTCTGATACTCCGCAGCTTGCACAGCAGGTAATGGAACAGTTCCAGGTCGTAGATGCGGTAAAAGAACTTTTCCCCTGTTTCTTTGACCGTTCCGGCGAAAGACACAGACTCTCGGTTGGTGGGATATTGCAGAAAATCCCCGTTTGCTGACAGGGTATGTCTGTTTTGCACCACTCTTTCCAGGAATCTGCCCATATCGTCGTTTCCCTCATAGCCGGAGAAGTAGAGGAAATGATGGCGGCGCAAGCTTTGGAGAACCCTGGCTGTTTCCTGTCTTGCATCCTTGCCGGAGGATTCGTCCGTACCTTTCACCAGGTTGCAGATGAATTTCTTCTCTCCATTTTTGTCAAGGAACAGATATGGGACTATAACTGTGAAACTATGCCGTGTATGGTCAAATATTCCCATTGGTTTTTCTTTGAGGATGCCGCCTTTGAATGTGACCTTCCGGTAATGTCTGTCCATTTGCTGTTCCAAATCCTTTCTTGGTGTGTTCACGGAACGCAGCCCCGTAAAATACCGTCCGTCTGTCCGGAAGCAGAATCGGTGAATGCCGGCATGATACGGCTCGCTCATGAAAAAGAAATTCCGGGTGTGCCGGATGGGTGGCTGGGTGTCCATATAGTCAAAATAGTCCTCTTCCGTAATTTCACAGAACGGGGCGCAGAGAGACTGCAGGTGGATCTGCATTTTTTTGCAGATGGCATTTCCGGGCACGGCAATGAGGTTGGGGTTATTTTCCCTTTCCCTCAATTCTTCCAGTGTTTCGTGACCATAATCACTATGTATCCCATCAGACATGACGGTCACGCAACTGCCGTCAAAGCAACGTGAATCAATGATGAATCTCAAATTGTCGTTTTTCATGGCTCAGATGTTTTGAAGGTCCAACAATCTTTTTGCGGCACCGAGGGCATTGGAGGTAAGCTGCCGTTGCCATGCCTTGTTTTTGGGTGACCAGCGGAATCCGGAGGATTTCAGTTCCTTTCGTCTGCTGTCTTCGGGAATCCTGTCAAACAGGATCTGAAGGCGGTCTTCCCCATAGTTCCATACAAGTGTCCCGCCCTCGAACGGCACTTCCTTGTTTTCCCGGCTTTGCATCGCTTTCAGCTTTTCGCGCATCCGTTCCGCCAGTTCCGGCAATTGGAAGAATTTGTTTCTCGGTGTGATGACGGGTTTCTTCACCCTTGCGTTATATTCGGAAATGAAGTCCACGGCCCTACGGACGATTTCCACTTCCCCGTGATTGGCCAGGGTGGATACCTTGTTCAGGATGCTGCTGACAAACAGGGCACGGCTATAGCCCCGGCATTGTCCGGTATCAATCCCGTGGATGGTATCGGCACTGCTCTTGATGTCGCGTTTGAGCGTCTGCCATGCCTTTTCCTGTTTCTCTTCCTCCGGTCGTGCGGCTTCCTTTTTCCGTCTGACGGTTTCAAGAACTTTTTTCCGCCAATTGCGGAATTCTTCGTAACGGTTCTGATAGCTTCTGTTCGTTTTTTCCTGCCTGTAGTAATCAAATCCGCTCCGTCCCGTCACCATCGGGTTGGCACAGTGGGAGAGGACCGAGAGCTGGGCGGACAACTTCTGCCGGTAGGCGGCGATGTATGTATCCCGTTCCTCTTCCGGCATGAGTTGCAGGTCGTTGTGCAGCTCCTCTCCGTAAATCATGATGTCCGTCTCGCCGCGAATCTCCGGATTGAAGGAACTCCAGGCGTATGCGTCGCAAGCCTGTTTCCACATATCATCCAAATAGGCAGGATGTTTGAATGCTACGGCTTCCCAGTCTTTGAAGTCCTTGGAATGCAATTCATTGTGATCTTCCGGATTTCCGTACAGGTGTACATAGTTGCCCGTTCCATGATGCTCCTTTCTGAAATGGAACGGTACGGGGGGATAGTCCGTACCTTTTTTCCGGATCATCGTGACCCTGTGTGCATTCTCTATGGTAAGGTCTGCTACTTGCTCTTCGCAGACCTTTGCTGTTGTTTCATTCATAATCATTACTTTTTTAAATGTCAGCCGTAAATCATTTCTTCCAGTTCATCGTCCGTCAACAGGCGGATCTCTTCGTCCGAACAATAGTAAGCGATTTCTTCGTCCAAATCGAATGCTGCCGGATCAAGGCTTCTGATGCCATCCAGCAGTTCCTGTTCCAGTCTTTCTACGGAAACCAGATAGTTCCCATCTTTGCCTTGCACTTCCCGTGCAGGATAGCTCATTTCCCGATAAACCAACATCGTCATTTCCGGATTGGCTTCCTGCTGTCCTTTGCTTGTCGTCTTTCTGTTCATACCTTTATTTTTTTAAGTTTGACATGATCGGCTCCATGGAGCCGGATTTTCGTTTTCTTACTTGCCGGGCTGTCCTTTGTCGGGGATTGAGCAAGGCTTGGCAAAAGAAAATACCGCAGCGAAGCGAGGATGATTTTCTTTTAGCCAACCAGCCCCTGAAAGGGGCCGCCTTGCGCAATCAACCCGACAAATGGCTATATTTGCAGGTAAGAAATTGAAAGGACGGCAGGGATTTTCAATTTGTTGGATACAACGTGTAATAAGCTGTAATAAGCAATTTTAAAAGCATGCAACGAAGTTTTTTCAAATATTTTCAAACTATCGGATATCAATATCATATCGTAAAACAAGCGAAGGCATGGCATTCCGGAATAAATACATATCTTCGCGTCAAAGGTGATTGATTGAAATGAATACATTCTCTGCTTTTGATATGGGTGTCATGGTAGCTCTCTTGTTGGGTATTGAGTTTCTTAGGAATGATATCCAAACAATTCTCTATTGTAAAAGAAACGATCCCGGAACTATTAAGAGCTGCCTGTATACATTGTTTATATTGTTGTCAAGTCTTTATTCCATTGTGGCCGGAGCCATGTTTAACCCCGAGCTCGTACTCGTTTATGAATTGATACCCGGTTTTCAAATAGGAGTTTATGGTTCTTTTTTTTGTTTATATTTCTTGTTATCGCCGGTCTTTACCGTAAAATATTACCTCTCGTCCTTTTGGGGTACGCTATGGTATATGTAATCGGTGTACTGATATCGTTACTTGGATATGTCGTGTCCATGATGAATTATTTCGGCAGTACAGGATGATTATGAAGACCAAAGATGTTTTCCAAAGAAAATGGATAACAGGCAGTATAAAAAAAAGAGGCTGCACTTCAAAATGAGACAGCCTCATTAATGGTGTTTGTTAAAATGATTTCTTCTAAAGAATGTAGAAACAAAAATTTTGAGTATATTTGTTCACAAACTCTTAATAATTAAATATGAAAATAGAGAAACTTGAACTGAATAATTTCAGATGTTTTGAACATATCAATTTTGAATTGCATCCTAGAATGAATGTTATGGTAGGTATAAATGGAACTGGTAAAACAGCTCTATTAGAGGCTATTCGTATTTTTATAGGAGCTATTTTTTGTGAATTGGATAAAATTGAGAATAAGATTTCAACACCAAGTATCGCTGATGATGATGTTAGGCTACATAATTTGGAACAACAATATCCGGTTAAAATTACTGGTGAAATATCAATTGATAATCAGCTCTTATCAATTGCCCAACCTTCGTGGGACAGAATATTGGAGCGATATGGAGGAAAGACTAAGTTTGGGCCAAGTAAGGACGCAAAATCACTCTCAAAGAATGTACAATCAATAATACGCGAAAGTAAAAATACTGCAATCCCTATAATAGCCTACTACTCAACGGACAGATATAAAAAAGAAAAACGAAATACAGGATTAGAAGCTGATGGAAGCCGATTACGTGGCTATTATAATGCGTTAGATACAACTACAAATATTTGGTTTTTCTTAAATATGATTAAAACAGAAACTTTATGGGAACTCCAAGAAGGTAAAGAGTCGATAGTTTTATCTATTGTTCGCAAAATTATTACTAGCTGTGTACCAGATTGTAAAGAAATTAAACACGATATAAAACAAGATAAGTTAATTATCACTCAGGCTAATGGCGAGAAGGTCCCATTTTCTTCATTATCTGATGGTGTTCGTAATGTACTTTCGTTAGCAATGGAATTGGCACTGCGTTGTTATCTATTGAATCCAAGTTTAGGTGAGGGAGCTCCTTCTATAACTCCGGGAATAGTATTAATAGATGAGATAGATCTTCATTTGCATCCTGAATGGCAGCTTCATATTTTGAATGATTTGACTAGTGTTTTTAATCAAATTCAATTTATAGTTACTACTCATGCTCCTTTGGTATTAAGTACGTTAAAAGATGGTGAAATTTTCAGTATTGCTGATAGAAAACTATACAATTTCCCTAATCAATATATGCGTAGGCCAGAAGAAATTCTTAAAGATATGGAAACTGATTTAGGAAGTGAAAGTGCAGATAAGACATTAGCCGATTATCGTTTACTTATAGAAGAAGGTAGAGGAAAATCTGAAGAAGCTGTTATACTGAGAAAAAAATTGGAAGGGTTATTCGGTGCAAATCACGAAGAATTGCAACGAGCCGATATTATGCTGCAGTTATTTTAAATTACTTTTTTTTATGAGATATATTCATAAATCAAGAAATTCACAAGCTCGTACTTTGTTGAATAAGGCATGCAGAAATTTAAGAAACAGTGGAGTTAAAGTAATATATGATAATTTTAGTGACAAGAAAAAACTTAATAATTTTCTTCGTGCTGAACAAAAGAATATTTGTTGTTACTGTCAAAGACGTATAGACCATTTTCAGGGTGACAATGAATTTGGTAGTCATAATGAACACTTTGAACCAGAAGGTGGTCCTAATGCTCGCATTGATCTTCAATTGTCTTATGAAAACATATATGCTTGTTGTAATAAATCAAAAGGATTAAAAAATAATTTACAACATTGTGGAGAATATAAGGGAAGTGAAGTAATTCAGCGAAATTTTCTACAAATGCGTAAATGTTCAGATTATTTTAAATACAATGTGAATGGTGAAATTTTGCCCCAATGTCCAATGAATAATTTTAATGATGTTTGTAACAATCGAGGGGCTTTAACATCTATACAAAGTGAAGCTTTACAAATGATTGAAGTATTAAACTTAAATGTAGATAGTTTAAAGGAATTTAGGCGAAAAGTGGTTAATGATATATTAAAATATGCATTGAGTAAAAGTAAGCAACAATTAAATTATACAATACAAAAGTTAAATACCGAACAAAAGGAATATATTCAATTAGTTGATATGGTGATATATTTCTTAAAGAAAATCAGAAGTAATAAATAATAATATTAAGTA
>ENA-OPSO01000047-OPSO01000047.1-human-gut-metagenome-genome-assembly--contig:-NODE-47-length-52698-cov-10.276447_pt1 | contig 52698 bp, 61 predicted proteins | sample MGYA00241455_ERZ501902 | MGnify/ENA primary metagenome ERZ501902 (study PRJEB25962, sample SAMEA2042405) | human gut metagenome | biome: human gut; feature: human-associated habitat; material: faeces...
CCGACGGAGTCGCTCCCCTCGCGGGAGAGGGTGAATTGAAAAAGGTAAATCTTGAATTACTGGTTTCCAGTAACGCTTTAATGTGATATAATAGCTTGAATTATTTTTTAGGAGGGGAAATCAGTGAAAGAAAGAGAAACTTTTGGCTCACGGCTTGGGTTTATTCTGGTATCTGCCGGATGTGCCATAGGTCTGGGCAATGTGTGGAAATTCCCATATATGACAGGAAAATATGGTGGAGCAGCGTTTGTTCTTATTTATCTTGTTTTTCTTGTAGTTCTGGGACTTCCTATTCTTGTCAGCGAGTTTGCAGTGGGGCGAGCCAGCAGAAAAAGTACGGCGAAGGCCTTTCATGAACTGGAACCGGAAGGCTCCAACTTCCACAAGTACAGCTATATGGGTATGATCGGAAACTATGTGCTGATGATGTTCTATACCATGGTAGCAGGATGGACGCTGTATTACGGTTATGTAATGGCAACCGGAAAGCTTCAGGGTGCGGATTCTGCACAGATAACAGAATTTTTTGGGAACTTCCAGAAATCCACAGGAACCATGACCTTCTGGATGATCCTTGCAGTGTTTCTGGCATTTGGAATCTGTTCTCTGGGACTTCAAAACGGAGTTGAGAGAATTACAAAAGTCATGATGCTGTGCCTGTTAGGCCTGATCGTTGTGCTTGCAGTTCATTCTGCTACTTTGGACGGAGCCATGGAAGGTATTAAATTTTATCTGATTCCGAATTTTGAGAACATGAAAGAAGCCGGAATCGGAAATGTAATATTCGGAGCCATGTCTCAGGCATTTTTCACTCTGAGCATTGGAATCGGAGCCATGGAGATCTTTGGAAGCTATATGAAAAAAGATCTGACACTGGCAGGAGAAAGTCTCAGTATTCTTGTGCTAGATACCTTTGTTGCGCTGATGGCAGGCATGATCATTATCCCTGCATGTTTTGCATTTAATGTGGAGCCGGGAGCAGGTCCGGGGCTTGTATTTATCACACTTCCAAATGTATTTAACCAGATGATGGGCGGAAGACTCTGGGGCGCATTGTTCTTCCTTTTTATGGCATGTGCGGCCCTGTCTACAGTGGTTGCGGTATTTGAAAATATTCTGTCTTTTGCCATTGATCTGTGGGGATGGAGCCGTAAGAAAGCGGTAATGGTAAATATTGTTCTTGTTATCATTCTTTCCATGCCGGCAATCCTTGGTTTTGGACCGTGGTCCGGAATACAGATTTTAGGTGAAGGAACAAACATCATGGATCTGGAAGATTTTATTGTATCTAATAATATTCTGCCTCTTGGTTCTGTATTGTTTGTGCTTTTCTGCGCATCGAAAAGGGGCTGGGGTTGGAAAAACTTTTTAAAGGAAGCAAACACAGGAAAGGGAGTAAAGTTCCCGGCAGGTATCCGCATGTACATGCTGTGGGTAATTCCGGTAGTGGTTTCTGTAATTTACCTGAAAGGCTACTACGACATGTTTAAGCCAAAAGGAATGGAGTACCTTGTTCCGTGGATGATCATTGGTGTGGCAATGCTTGCCCTGGTTGTGTGGATTGCCTTTGGCCATAACAAAAGTAAAAAAGACAGGAGCTGACGGATATGATAGCAGAAAAAATGATTCCTTTTGTTCAGAATAATTCTGCGATCCGTACTATGTTTGAGGAGGGGAATCGTCTGAAAAAACAGTACGGAGCAGATAAAGTATATGATTTCAGCCTGGGAAATCCCAGCGTTCCCGCGCCTGACTGTGTTCGGGAAGCCATTGTTGATCTGGCAAATAATGAGGATCCTGTAACTCTTCACGGGTATATGAATAACGCAGGATTTGAGGATGTGCGTGAAACCATTGCGCAGTCTCTGAACCGCCGTTTTGGGACAGATTTTTCTGCGAAAAACCTGATCATGACAGTGGGAGCTGCAAGCGGACTGAACGTGATTCTGAAAACAGTTTTGAATCCCGGTGAAGAAGTAATTGTTTTTGCACCATATTTTCTGGAATATGGTGCATATGTAAAAAATTATGACGGAAAGCTTGTGGAAATCTCTCCTGATACAGAAACCTTTCAGCCGGATCTGGAGGAACTGGAAAGAAAAATCACTGCAAACACAAGGGCAGTTATTGTAAACAGTCCCCATAATCCTACAGGTGTTATTTATTCGGAAGATACAATTAAGGCTCTGGCAGCCATTCTTGAGAAAAAGCAGAAGGAATATGGCAGTGTGATATATCTGATCTCTGATGAGCCTTATCGTGAGCTTGCCTATGACGGGGCAGAGGTTCCATACCTTACAAAATACTACAAAAACACTGTAGTAGGCTATTCTTACAGCAAATCTCTGTCTCTTCCGGGAGAAAGGATCGGATATCTGGTGATTCCCGATGACCTTGAGGACAGTGAAACAGTAATTGCAGCCGCCGGTATTGCCAACCGTATTCTGGGAAGCGTCAATGCGCCTTCCCTGATGCAGAAGGTGATTGCCCGCTGCGTGGATGCAGAAGTGGATGTGGCGGCCTATGATAAAAATCGTCGGGCTCTCTATAACGGGCTTACTGCCTGTGGTTTTCAGTGCATCAAACCGCAGGGGGCCTTTTATCTTTTTGTGAAATCACCGGTTGCTGATGAAAAGGAATTCTGTGAGGCAGGAAAAAAGTATAATATTCTTATGGTTCCGGGAAGCTCTTTTGCCTGTCCGGGATATGTGAGACTTGCCTACTGCGTTTCCTATGAGACGATTATCAATTCTCTTCCGGAATTTAAAAAGCTGGCAGCAGAGTTTTCCCTGACAGAGGAAAGCTAATGTCGGAAGGAGTAGTATACTCTTCTCACAGTCAGCTGTTTTTATGATGACAAAAAAGAAAATAATAACGTAAAAACGATAACAGGATTCTTTTTCCATAAAACAGGAAGAGAATCCTGTTTAAATTTTATCAATCTTTTTTCGGATAGTCAGCATTTTCTGATCCAGCGCACGGATGACGGCAGCGCACTGCTGAAGTTCCTCGTCGATAAACTGAGTTTCTTTTTTTCCACGCTTATAGCGGAGCTGATGATCCAGATTTGCCCAGTAATCCATGGCGGCAGTGCGGAGCTGAAGCTCTATTTTTATCCATTGGATATCTTCCTGAAAGGGGACTGCTGTTTCCAGGATCAGATGAAGGCTCTGGTAGCCGGAGGCTTTTGGCTCCTGTATGTAATCCTTGGTTTTCAGAATGCGGATATCTTTTTGCTTTTTGATCATCTGGGCAACCTGGTAGATATCGTCTACATAAGAGCAGATGGCTCTTACACCAATCAGGTCGTTTATTTTTTCAAGGGCAACATTAAAATTCAGTTCAAGCCCTTTTTTCTGCATTTTTTTATATACGCTGTCGTATTCCTTCAGCCGTCCGGTTTTCATCTGAATGACATTGCGCTGATATTTCATGGTAAGGATTGTATTAATAATATCAAGCTTTGCCAGCATAAGGCTGACGGCGCATTTTCCCTTTGTGCAGAATGTTTCAGATGTCAGTGCACGCCTTAACTGCTCTTTCTTTTTCAATTTCTTCTGTTCTTCCTCAATCTGTGCATAAATAAATTTCCAATGGTCTTTTACTGCAATACAACTGTTCATTACTTTACACTCCTTATAATAAATAGAAAAAAAGTTTGAGTTAATTTCGGGTAAAATATATCTGAAAGCCTGAGTGTCTGTCAGAATAACTGTTTGTGGCAGATATCAGCCAGAAAAACAGTCCCCATCAACTAAGATATGCGTTGGTATAAAAAAATATGACAGAAAAGTTTTTGTATATATTAAACAAAAAAAGAGAGATTTAAGATTTATTTTTAAATATTTTTTTATTGAGATAAAGATTGACAAATGATTAACAAACTAATATAATAAAGCCATCAAGATTGACAAATATTTAACGTTAATCAATTAACATAATTATTTGTCGCTCTATCAAAACGAAGTAACAAGTAAGAGAATATAAATGGATTAACAAGGAGGATTTCAAATGGCAAAGACAGAAACCCACATCCCGGCTGTAATCGACACTGCAGAGGCACTGGAAGCAAAAATGGCTGCGATGAAAGAAGCACAGAAACTTTTCGCCACCTATACACAGGAGCAGGTAGACAAAATCTTCAAGGCTGCGGCTACCGCTGCTGACAAAGCACGTATTCCCCTTGCAAAAATGGCTGTTGAGGAAACAGGCATGGGCGTTGTGGAAGATAAAGTTATTAAGAACCACTACGCAGCAGAGTATATTTACAATGCTTATAAAAACACAAAAACCTGTGGCGTGATCGAAGACGATCCGGTTTATGGAATCAAAAAGATTGCAGAGCCGATTGGCCTGATCGCAGCAGTTATTCCTACAACAAATCCTACCTCCACAGCGATTTTTAAAACACTGATCGCATTAAAAACAAGAAACGCAATTATCATCAGCCCACATCCTCGTGCAAAAGGCTGTACTATTGCTGCAGCAAAGCTTGTTCTTGAAGCAGCCGTAAAGGCAGGCGCTCCGGAGGGTATTATCGGATGGATCGATGTTCCAAGCCTTGAGCTTACCAATCTGATTATGAAGGAAGCAGACATTATTCTGGCAACAGGTGGTCCGGGAATGGTTAAAGCTGCATATTCTTCCGGAAAGCCGGCTCTTGGCGTTGGCGCCGGAAATACACCGGTTATCATTGACGATACGGCAGATGTACGTCTGGCAGTAAACTCCATCATCCATTCAAAAACCTTTGACAATGGTATGATCTGCGCTTCCGAGCAGTCTGTTACTGTACTGGAAAGCGTATATAAGGCAGTAAAAGAAGAGTTTATTTACAGAGGCTGCTACTTCCTGAAAAAGGATGAGCTTGACAAGGTAAGAAAAACAATTATTATTAACGGCGCGCTGAATGCGAAGATCGTAGGTCAGAAAGCAGCTACCATCGCAGAAATGGCCGGTGTGACTGTTCCGGCTGAAACAAAGATCCTTATTGGCGAGGTTGAGTCTGTGGACATCAGCGAAGAATTTGCTCACGAAAAGCTTTCTCCGGTACTTGCCATGTATAAGGCAAAAACCTTTGACGAGGCTCTTGCAAAGGCTGAACAGCTGGTAGCTGACGGCGGATATGGACATACTTCTTCTCTTTATATCAATGTAAATGAGAAGGAAAAAATGGCAAAACATGCAGCAGCTATGAAAACCTGCCGTATTCTTGTAAATACACCATCCTCCCAGGGAGGAATCGGAGATCTTTATAACTTTAAGCTTGTTCCATCCCTTACTCTGGGCTGCGGCTCCTGGGGCGGAAACTCTGTTTCTGAAAACGTTGGAGTAAAGCATCTGATCAATATTAAAACTGTTGCAGAGAGGAGAGAGAACATGCTCTGGATGAGAACCCCGGAAAAGGTTTACTTCAAAAAAGGCTGTATGCCGGTTGCCCTTGATGAGCTGGGAACTGTTATGGGCAAAAAACGCTGCTTTATCGTAACCGACTCTTTCCTTTACAAAAACGGATATACAAAGGCGATCGAGGATAAACTGGATCAGATGGGCATTGTACACACCTGTTTTTCTGATGTAGAGCCGGATCCGTCTCTTGCATCTGCAAAAGCCGGAGCAGCAGCAATGCGCGCCTTTGAGCCGGACTGCATTATCGCTCTTGGCGGTGGTTCTGCAATGGATGCCGGAAAAGTTATGTGGGTGCTTTATGAGAATCCTGACGCTGATTTTGACGATATGGCAATGGATTTCATGGATATCCGCAAGAGAATCTATACCTTCCCGAAAATGGGTAAAAAAGCTTACTTTGTAGCAATCCCAACATCTTCCGGTACAGGTTCCGAGGTAACTCCGTTTGCCATTATTACAGACAAAGAAACAGGAATCAAATGGCCTCTGGCAGACTATGAACTGATGCCGAACATGGCTATTGTTGATACAGACAACATGATGAGCGCTCCGAAAGGCCTGACCTGCGCTTCCGGTATTGACGTTATGACTCACGCGATCGAGGCATATGTTTCCGTAATGGCTTCTGACTATACAGACAGTCTTGCTCTGAAAGCAATCAAGCTGGTATTTGATTATCTTCCAAGAGCTTACAGAGACGGAAATGATGTGGAGGCAAGAGACCATATGGCAAACGCTTCCTGCATGGCTGGTATGGCTTTTGCAAACGCTTTCCTTGGAGTAAATCATTCTCTTGCTCATAAGCTTGGCGCTTTCCATCATATTCCTCACGGAATTGCAAATGCTCTGGTTCTCACAGATGTAATGCGTTATAATAGTGTTGAGGTACCGACAAAAATGGGAACATTCCCGCAGTATCAGTATCCGCACACACTGGCACGTTATGCAGAGATCGGACGTTTCGTAGGTCTTACAGGCAAAAATGATCAGGAAGTATTTGAAAAACTTCTTGAGAAGCTGGAAGAGCTGAAGAAGATCATTGAGATCAAGCCAACCATCAAAGATTATGGCATAGATGAGAAATATTTCCTGGATACTCTGGATGAGATGACTGAACAGGCGTTCAACGACCAGTGTACAGGAGCGAACCCGAGATATCCGTTAATGGCTGAGCTGAAGGAAATCTATCTGAAAGCATACTACGGAAAAGAGTCCAAATAAGAAAAGGGAGGGTATTTACCATGAAGCTGAAAGACAAAAAGGTATTTTTGACACGTCCATATAAAGTTGTCTACAAAGATGGAGACCGTATTATCAAGGTATTTACCAAAGAGCACGGAAAGGCAAATGTCTTTAATGAGGCTCTCTGCCAGGCCCGCGTAGAGGAAAGCGGCCTGGATATCCCGAAGGTTCTGGAGGTAACTGAGATCGATGGCGAGTGGGCCATTGTGATCGAATATGCAGAAGGCAAAACTCTGGAACAGCTGATGAACGAGAATCCGGATAAGCTTGAGGAATACATGGAGAAATTTGTAGATCTTCAGCTTTCCATGCATGAGAAAAAAGCTCCGCGTCTTACGCTCCAGAAGGACAAATTTGCCCGCAAGATCGAGAGTATGAAAGATAAGCTGGATGCTACTGTCCGCTATGAGCTGCTGACAAGACTGGATTCCATGCCAAACCACACCAAGCTCTGCCATGGGGATTTTAACCCAAGCAACGTGATCGTTGCAGAGGACGGAACTATGAAGATCGTAGACTGGTCCCATGCAACTCAGGGAAATGCCAGCGGCGATGCAGCCATTACTTATCTGGAATTTGCTCTGAAGGATGAAAAAATGGCTGACCTGTACCTGAAGCTTTTCTGCAAGAAGAGCGATACCGCAAAGCAGTATGTACAGAAATGGCTTCCGATTGCGGCGGCAGCCCAGCTTACCAAAGATGTAAAAGAGGAAGAGGAATTCCTGCTTCGCTGGACAGACATCATTGATTTCCAGTAAACTTTATAGAAAAACCATTTGAAACAAATCCCTTTATTATTTATAAAATCCCCGGGCTGACTGTGTCGGTTCCGGGGATTTTGGACTTCCGCAGTCCGGCATTGGCACATTCTTGGAACTGTGGTAGAATAGAAATAATAAAGTGACAAATTAAAAATTGCAGTACATGAATAAAATACAAGTGTTATTTAACAGTCTTCCGCAGGAGTATTTTGGATAGACAGGGGGGGATTTGATGGCAAAAATGACAGTATACCATGGTGGGTTTATGCCGGTAGAGCATCCGGAAATCCGTATCGGGAGGAATACGAAAGATTTTGGAACAGGATTTTATTGTACAATTATAAAAGAGCAGGCATAACGGTGGGCGAAACGATATGATACTAAAGTTGTGTCTATATATGAGGTACGTTTGAATTCAAATTTACGGATAAAAGACTTCAAAGATATGACGGATGAATGGTTGGATTTTATAATTGACTGCAGGAGTGGAAAACCTCATGATTATGATATTGTAATCGGGGCAATGGCAAATGATCAGATTTATAATTATGTATCCGATTATATGGAAGGGGCTATTACCAGAGAACAATTCTGGATATTGGCAAAATTTAAATATCCAACACATCAGATTAATTTTTGTACAAATGAGGCACTGAAATGTCTGGAATATAGAGAGGCTGAGGAGGTGGTGTAATGACGGAAAATAATGGAAGAGAAGCGGCAAAAGATAACGATTTATTTTTTACCTGCAGCCTGATTGATTATATTGCCAGAAAAACTCAAAATACGCGGGCAGATGTCGTAAATATGTTAGGGGCAGAAAAAGTTGAAAAAATTTACGATTTAGCAGACATATACCATAGTGATAATATAGAACGTGTCAGTGATGATTTTATACGGGAAGCAGGTATTAGAAACGGTGAATTTGATAATGTAAAAGAGTGTAATTATGCAATTCCATCACATTGGGATATTGGAAAAGTGTATAAAAGATTGATAAAAGCTGTAGCTGAGCACGAAAAAATCGGAATTATTGAAGCATTGTTTAAGGTATACAATTCATTTCTAAGTACTAAGATTGATGATTATAACAGCAGTATGTATTACGAGAATCCAGCTTATTTACTGGAGTGTTACCTGGAAAGTAGAGTTATTTAAGAAAAATGCAAAAATATTAGATACTGGATACCAGGTTTCGAAAGAAATTGCATTTGCAAAAGTAAAGAAAAGGAAGTTATTTTTCATTCGACGCATAAAGAAAATTAATTTTCCGTTTTTGCCAGAAATAGTTGTTATCTACATAAGACATATTTAGAAAATTAAAATAATAAGGTTATCGGGAAATAAGTGGATATGAGGGGCTGGGAACCTGTGGCGAACGTTTCATGGGCTATAAAGAATTCGTGTTGTATGCAATCGGAAGAAACATAAGAATCTCCTATGGAAGATCAGATATAAAAACACTGATTCCTACAGGAGATTTTTATTTTAAGATTTAGAGGCTAAAAAACGGTATTTACAGACAGGCTCGTTGTATTTTTTGTAAAAAATAAAGACAAAATGCAACATAAAGTGAAAAAATACGTCTAATATAATATAGGGGAATAAATGAACAGGAGGCGTGTATGGAAGATACGGATATCATTGAGTTATTTTTAAACAGATCTGAAGAAGCAATTCGTCAGACTGACATAAAGTATTCAAAGCTCTGCTTTGGAATCGCATGGAATATTTTATTGAATAAAGAGGATTCAGAGGAATGTGTAAACGATACCTGGTTAATAACGTGGAATGAGATTCCACCTAAAATCCCGAAAATCCTATCTGCATTTCTGGGGAAGATAACTCGAAATCAGGCAATCGACTGTTTACGGAGAAAAAATGCGTTTAAAAGACCAGACTCTCATATGGCAGATATCAATGGTGAACTGGAAAGACTGGAAGAAACGGTACAGTATTCTCTGGAACATAATATAAAACGTCAGGAGATCTTAGATGTTCTGGATGAATTTTTAAAAGGATTAAAAGAAGAAGACAGGGATATTTTTGTGCGGCGCTATTGGTATATGGATGATATTAAAGAAATTTCCAAAAGACATTCTGTTTCGGAAAGCAAGGTGAAATCCAGTCTGTTTCGCAGCAGAAAAAAATTATGGAAAAAGGCAGGTGATCTTTTATGAAGAACAATTATACCTTTCTGGAATTATTCGGGGATATTGATGAAAAATTTATTTATGAGGCTTCTCGGCCATGGAAAAAACAGGTAATCATAAAATACAGGTTATTAAAGACTGCAGTAGCGGGATTTATATTATTATTTTTGGCAGCAGGTGCTATGACACATCAGGAAGAGGTAAAAGCAGCATGGAAACAGTTTACTTCATGGATTGGAACGGCACTGGGACTTTCTGAGGATGTCAGCAGCTATACAGATATGATAGGGAAAACAATAACCAGAAAGGGAATTTCGGTTACTATTCATGAAGTGGCAGCAGATAAAAATGATTTATGGGTGGCTTTTTCTGCTACTTCTGATTCGGAAAAAACAGAAGAACCCGTTTTGCTGACAGACGTGCTTATTAATAAACAGGAAATACAATTGAGCGAAAGCTATCCCGTGCTTTTAGAAAATGGGGAGATGCAGGGAGAGGTTTTTCATTATACGATAGAAGACAATATTTTTGCCAATGAGGAAGCAGATGTAACAATAAGTGTGCATACAGCTTCGCCGGAGGAGATACAAAAAATAGATGAAAGTTCAAAGTCAGACGAGTATGTTTTTGAATTTAAAACAGATTTAAAAGAATTGGAGGCAAATACTGAAATAATTAATATAGATCAACAGATTAAAATAAATGAAAATCAGAATCTTACGGTTTCTCAAATGCGGCTAAATGATTTTACAAGTACGATTTCAGGAAAGATGACAGATTTGGGAGAGTATGATGAATATTATTTGATAGGAGAAGACAATCTGGGCAATTCTGTTTGTTACCGGCTTGCAGATTATAATAAACCAGAAATACTGTTTCAACAGGACAGAGTTTTCGAAAGATATACAGGCATTTCTCCAAATGCAGAATCTGTAACCCTTCAGTTGTATGTTGATAAATATAAAAATAAAGATATTGAAAACAAATATTTTTATACAACAGGAGAAGAGGACACATATGGAGAAGGAACAGGAAGTGTGTATGAGGGAGATGCGGATTTAACACAGATATATTGTCCATTGGGTAATAAAATAGAAATAAAAATTCGATAACAGGACAATAAATCAGCCGCCCACTACTCGCAATAGTGAACGGCTGTGTAAAACAGTTATCATAATTAATTGAGGGTAGGCCGTGTGTTTCTGGCTTTCCCTTTTTCTATTATCAATAGAACGCATCTGTTAGAATAACACAAGAGCTTTATCCCTCTGTCAAAATTTCATTTTAGGTTCTTTGCCTTTGACTTTTATATGATAGATCAGTTTTTCTTAAATCCCGCGCGTTTTCTTTCTCTTGGGTCGAGAATTCTCTTACGGATGCGAAGGCTTGTAGGAGTTATCTCCAGAAGCTCATCCTGGTCGATAAATTCAATGGCCTGCTCAAGGCTTAATACCTTAGGCGGTGTCAGTTTCAGAGCCTCGTCAGCGGAGGAGGAACGGGTGTTGGTCAGATGCTTGGTCTTGCATACGTTCAGCTCGATATCTTCAGCCTTTCCGTTCTGGCCGATGACCATGCCGCTGTAAACCTTTGCTCCCGGTCCGATGAAGAGTACGCCTCGTTCCTGAGCGGAGAAAAGTCCGTAGGTAACTGCTTCGCCTGCTTCAAATGCGATCAGGGAGCCCTGTTTGCGGTACTGGAAGTCTCCCTTGTACGGGGAATAGCCGTCGAACATGGTATTCAGGATTCCGGTTCCTTTTGTGGAAGTCATAAATTCGCTGCGGAAACCGATCAGTCCGCGGGAAGGAATGTGGAACTCCAGACGGACAGAGCCGTCGCTGGCAGTGCTCATCCCCTGAAGCTCGCCTTTACGCTCGCTGAGCTTCTGGATCACAGTACCGGAAAATTCATCCGGAACGTCTACATATGCGATTTCCATTGGCTCCATCTTTTTGCCGCGCTCATCAAAATGATAAAGGACTTCAGGCTTGCTGACTGCGAATTCATAGCCTTCACGGCGCATGTTTTCGATCAGAACAGAAAGATGAAGCTCGCCTCGCCCGGAAACCTTAAAGCACTCAGTTGACTCGGTATCCTCCACACGAAGGCTTACGTCAGTGTTCAGCTCTCTGTAAAGACGGTCGCGGAGATGACGGGAAGTAATATATTTTCCTTCCTGGCCTGCAAGCGGGCTGTCGTTTACCAGGAAATTCATGGAAATCGTAGGCTCGGAAATTTTCTGGAAAGGAATGGCCTCCGGATTTTCACCGCCGCACAGGGTATCGCCGATATGGATGTCTGCAATACCGGAAACAGCTACAATAGAACCGATAGAAGCCTCTTTGACTTCAATCTTATTTAATCCGTCAAATTCATAAAGCTTGCTGATCTTTACTTTCTGACGTTTATCCAGATCATGATGGTTCAGGAGGGTAAGCTCCTGGTTCACGGCAATCCTGCCGTTTTCTACTTTACCGACACCAATTCGTCCCACATATTCATTGTAGTCGATGGTGCTGATCAGAACCTGCGTATCTGCATCCGGGTCGCCTTCCGGAGCAGGAATGTATTTAAGAATAGTTTCAAAGAGAGGAGCCATATTTTCCGGTGTATCGGAAAGATCAAGAACTGCATGTCCTGCCTTTGCGGATGCATACAGGAACGGACAGTCAAGCTGCTCGTCAGAAGCCTCCAGATCCATGAGAAGCTCAAGAACTTCATCAATTACCTCGTCAGGGCGGGCCTCTGGACGGTCGATCTTATTAATGCAGACAATTACGTGAAGGTTAAGCTCCAGAGCTTTTTTAAGAACGAATTTTGTCTGAGGCATAGCGCCTTCAAAGGCATCTACAAGAAGAATTACGCCGTCTACCATTTTCAGTACACGCTCTACCTCTCCACCGAAATCAGCGTGTCCGGGAGTGTCGATGATATTGATTTTTACGCCTTTATAATGGACAGCAGTGTTTTTGGACAAAATAGTGATACCACGTTCACGCTCGATATCATTGGAGTCCATGACACGTTCCTGTACTTCCTGATTCTCACGGAAAACACCGCTTTGTTTCAGAAGCTGATCCACCAGAGTGGTTTTGCCATGGTCTACATGGGCGATAATGGCAACATTGCGTACATCTTCGCGTTTGGTCTTCATAAAATTTGAAATCCTTTCTTTTTTCTTCTATATTAATGTGTTTTTTATTCATGGTACGACATTTCAGTTTACCACATTTTTCGCAGATTACAAGGCATTCAAAAAAATTTTTTAAGATTTTGGTTCTAAACTTCCGGGCAGGTACATAGGCTAATATAGACAAAATACCCAAAGAGGAAGGAGAACTATATTATGGCAGACAAAATTATTGAAAACAATCAGGTATCAATCATGGGGAAAATTGATACGGGCTTTACTTTCAGTCATCAGGTGTTTGGAGAGGGCTTTTATGTGATGGATCTGATCGTAAAGAGACTCAGTGATTCAGAGGACAGGATTCCGGTCATGGTATCCGAAAGACTTCTGGATGTAACGCAGGATTACGTGGGGGAATATATAGAAATTCACGGTCAGTTCCGGTCCTATAACCGCCACGAGGAAAAACACAACCGTCTGGTACTTTCTGTTTTTGCAAGGGAGGTAAGATTTGTAGAGGAAGAGGACGACTCAGTTCCCGTAAATCAGATCTTTCTGGACGGATATATCTGTAAACCGCCGGTTTACCGCAAAACTCCGCTGGGAAGAGAAATTGCGGATCTTCTGATGGCTGTAAACCGTCCTTATGGAAAATCTGATTACATACCCTGTATCTGCTGGGGAAGAAACGCCCGGTATGCCTCTGCTTTTGCTGTTGGGGGACATGTTCTTATCTGGGGCCGTATCCAGAGCCGGGAATATGTAAAAAAACTGGGTGAGAACCAGGCAGAAAAAAGAATCGCCTATGAAGTTTCAGTAAGCAAGCTGGAATACATGGAGTAAAGCCCGAAACATGCATTGCCTCATTCAGGCGGCTGTATTATTTCTGCACATAAGCAGATGAATGGGGCAAGTATATGGGCGCCGCCTGGTATCCAGTGGTTCTGTGGGAATAAAAAATGCGAGAATATATGCCTGGCTGAACAAAACCCCTGACGGATTCATACACCGGCAGGGGCTTGTTTCATCTGTTATTCAGCTGGAAATTCAGGCCTGCTTTACAACAGTCTTTTTAAAGCTGCGGAAAACGCCTGTCTGTTCGATCAGTCTGGTAATCGTGAAAAAGATAAAGGAGTCAATTGGCCACATGATCAGATTTTTTACTGCGCGTGCAGGCAGAATTGCAAGGAAACCTTTGCCGTACAGCATGTCAAGCCACAGTGTGTTCAGAACTATATTGACAACAAGAACCACTACCAGCTTGGCGATCAGAACTCTTTTCAGAGTCAGCTTCTGACGGTAATAAAAGCATCCGTAAATAAAGGCTGCGAGCATTGCGTTAAACGTAAAGCCAAAGAAAAAGGCTCCGTCAGGTTTCATGAAATATTTCACAAGATCCAGAATTCCTGCAAATAAGCCTCCGGTAATGGGACCAAACAGATAGTCAACAATCTGGTTTGGAATACCGGAAAATCCGATTTTGATATACGGACCCAGATTAATGGATGCCACTGAATTCAGAATCAGTGCAAGTGCCGCAAACATTGCGCACATGGCAAGAGCAGGCACACTCTTCAGCTCTTTGGCTGAAGAAAGAAACATGTTTTTGTTTTTTTCCATAAAAAATTACCTCCCTTCGCAGATATCTGACCACAATAGGAGATAACCAAAAATATTTACCCTCTGTTGCAGCGAGATGCAACCCATATACCGCAAGATTTCTCTTTTCGTCCTTCCGGCAACTCTCTATCCGGATGGCACTTTACGCATATGAATTTACTCTGCATGTCTTTTATGGGTTTATTATATACTATTTTATTACGACACGCAATAAAAACAGAGCATTTTTCGACATTTTAGTATAGGCAGATTATTTTCACCGATTAGAAGGCTTCTGAATACTGACAGAGGACGGAAAAGCTTGCAATTTCAGGCGAACTGAGGTAAGATAAGGACATTGAAAAAGATGCAGTTTCATCAATATTAAGAGGAATTGTCATGAAAAAAGAATTAACAGAAGTATACTGCGGAAGCGCGAAGGGAAAGACGACACTGGCTCTGGGGCACAGTCTTCGTGCGGCTGCTGAGGGAAAGAGCGTTATTATCATTCAGTTTCTGAAGGGAAAAGAAACACGTTCTGTTGATTTTCTGGAGCAGTTGGATGATCTGGATATTAAGATTTTCCGTTTTGAAAAAAGAGACTGCTGCTATGATGATCTGAGTGATGAGGAAAAGGCAGAAGAACGTTCTAATATCTTAAATGGATTGAATTTTGCCAGAAAAGTCGTTGTGACCCAGGAATGTGATTTCCTTTTGCTGGATGAGATTCTTGGCGTCATGGAACAGGGAATTGTTTCTGTGGAAACAGTTGCAGACATTCTCAGGCAGAAAGACGAAAGTATGCAGATTGTTATGACCGGTTCGAATCTGCCGGAAGGATTGAGACCCTATGTGGACACAGTGATAAGGCTCACTGAGGATATGGTCGGAAATGATTCAGAGCAACAGTAAAATCCGTGATTCGGGAAGACTGTGATTTGCATAATATAGTACAGAAGAATAAAAGGAGGAACTTATATGGCAATTTTTAAGGGCGCAGGCGTTGCTATTATCACCCCGATGCATGAAGACGGGAGTGTAAATTATGAAAAACTGGAGGAAATTCTGGAGTTTCAGATTGCTAACAGTACGGATGCTGTCATTATCTGTGGAACAACCGGCGAATCATCTACAATGACTCACGGAGAACATCTGAAAACTATCAAATTTGCAGTGGATAAGGTGGCAAAACGTGTTCCTGTGATTGCAGGTACAGGCTCCAACTGTACAGAAACTGCAATTATGATGTCAAAGGAGGCTGCTTCCTATGGTGTGGATGCGCTTCTGGTTGTAACTCCTTATTATAATAAAGCTACACAGAAAGGTCTGATCGCTCATTATACAGCGATTGCCAATGCCGTTCCGGAAACACCGATCATTATGTACAATGTGCCAAGCCGCACCGGCTGTAACCTTCAGCCGGCTACCGTAGCCGCACTTGTAAAAAATGTAAAAAATATTGTTGGAATCAAGGCTGCCAGCGGAGATCTTTCTCAGATTGCAAAAATGATGTCTATGGCGGGAGAGGATCTGGAGCTTTATTCCGGAAATGACGACCAGATTCTTCCGATTATGTCTCTGGGCGGACTTGGAGTTATTTCTGTTCTGTCAAATGTTGCTCCGAAGCAGACACATGATATTGTTATGAAATTCATGGAAGGAGATACCAGAGAGGCGGCAAGACTTCAGCTTGAAGCCATTCCGCTGATCAATGCACTTTTCTGTGAGGTAAATCCGATTCCGGTTAAAACAGCCATGAACATGATGGGTATGGAAGTAGGTCCTCTTCGTATGCCTCTCTGCGAAATGGAGGAGAGCAACAAAGAAACTCTTGCAAAAGCAATGAAGGATTATGGTCTTAAACTTGCATAAACAAGAAGCCGGATCAAATTCAGATGCCTGCAGTTTACAGGCAATAAAGCAGATATGATTTTACACATATCTGGATGTGTGCATGCAGGCACACAGAGGAGGTAATTATGATAAAAATTATGATGCACGGATGCTGTGGCCATATGGGTCAGGTAATCTCAGAACTTGTGGAAAAGGATCCGGAGGCGGAGATCACTGTGGGAGTGGATATTGCGGATAAAGGTAATACTTCTTATCCGGTGTATACAGATCTTTCTGCCTGTCAGGAAGACGTGGATGTAGTGATTGATTTTTCTTCTGCAAAAGCAGTTGATGCGCTTCTTGATTATTGCGGAGAAAGGAAGCTTCCTCTGGTTCTGTGCACAACAGGGCTCAGTGAAGAGCAGCTGGCCAGGGTAGAAGAAACAGCAAAGAAAACAGCAGTGCTGAAATCAGCAAATATGTCTCTTGGAATCAATACCCTTCTGAAACTGATCCAGGAGGCGGCCAGGGTTCTGGCAACAGCCGGATTTGATATGGAGATTGTAGAACGCCATCACCGTCTGAAGCTGGATGCCCCAAGCGGAACTGCTCTTGCGCTGGCAGACAGTCTCAATGAAGCTATGGGCAATGAATATAAATATGTTTATGACCGCAGCCAGAAGAGAGAAATGCGCTCTGATAAAGAAATTGGTATCTCTGCTGTTCGGGGAGGAACAATCGTAGGAGAGCATGAGGTGATCTTTGCAGGTCCGGATGAAGTGATTGAATTTAAGCATACTGCATATTCAAAAGCTGTATTTGGAAAAGGCGCTGTTGAGGCAGCTAAATTCCTGGCAGGAAAGCCGGCAGGCCGTTATGATATGGCCGATGTGATCGAGGGTTAATAATCAGGGCAGGACAAGTGCTGAAAAGCAGAAGTCCTGCCTTTTTTGGAATTTTTTTCACGAATAAAACTGAAAAAATTACGCATATTACCTGTATGAGCTTTAAAATTCCAAGAAAAGGAGACAATCAGGATGAAAAACATCAAAAAGATCATTACAGGTATGATGCTTGTACTGGCATTAACTGCATTTACCGCCTGTGGAGAAAGAACAGACAATAATGCAGACGAAACAAACACAGCAAAAGATAACGTGATGGACAACGGAGACAGAGACAACAACATGGATAATAAGGATGCAGTTCCGGATGCTGACAGGACAGATGATAATAGGACAGATAACAATGGGACTTCTGCGGATACAGATACAAAGAATGACAATACTGCATCTGAAAATAACGCTGCTGATGACAACACTGTTGCAGGAGACAGAACAGATGATGCTGCGGACGGCACCATGGATCAGAGTACTGACAGAAATGATGATACCGTTTCCGGTGAGCTGGGAAACAGTGTAAAAGATCTCGGTGAGGGCGTGGGCAACGCAGTAGAAGATGTAGGTGACGCAGTGGGAAATGCGGCAGAGGGAAGATAGCTTTTTATTTACTGGTAAAACAGTACGTTCTGTACAAGCCATTCCGGTGAATAAGAAACACTTCCACAGGATGCGGCCAGATGCCTGCGGAATATGACGGCTTACGGCAGTCTGCATCTGGTCTGCAGCTGCTGCCATACAGAGACATGCCGATACGGGACAGTATCTGTAGGAGCATGTCCTTACATAGAAACATATTACGTGCTGCAATATATTCTGTAAAAGACAGGAAGTACAGGATATGGGCAGGGATAAAGGAGGATGAATCAGTGAAATTCCGTCCGTGTATTGACATACATAATGGTAAGGTGAAACAGATTGTTGGGGGAAGTCTGAGAGACACAGGCGATCAGGCAAGAGAGAATTTTGTGTCAGAGCAGGATGCTGCTTTTTATGCGGCTCTGTACAGAGATTCCGGATTACAGGGAGGTCATGTGATCCTTCTCAATCCGGAAGATTCACCCTATTATCAGGAAACAAAAAAACAGGCGCTGAACGCTTTAAAAACCTATCCGGAAGGCCTTCAGATCGGCGGAGGGGTCTGCCCGGAAAATGCAGAGGATTATCTTGATGCAGGCGCAAGCCATGTGATTGTTACCTCCTATGTTTTCCGAAATGGAAGGCTGTCCTGGGAAAACCTGGAAAAAATAGAAAAAGAAACAGGAAAAGAGCATCTGGTACTTGATCTCAGTTGTCGGAAAAAGAACGGAGCTTACTACATCGTAACGGACAGATGGCAGAAATTTACAGATGTAAAGATAACTTTGGATACATTGAGGGAGCTTGGCGCCCACTGCGATGAATTTCTGATTCATGGCGTAGATGTAGAAGGAAAAGCCGGAGGAATTGAGGCAGAACTGGTAAAGCTGCTTGCAGAGTATGGAGAACGGTCAGTAACTTATGCGGGCGGTGTGGGAAGTATGGAGGACATTCGTACTCTTGAAGTTTATGGAAAAGGAAAACTGGATGTAACGGTAGGAAGCGCTCTGGATCTTTTTGGCGGAAAGATACCGTTTGACAGTCTGAAAAAGCTTAAATAGGAACCAGAGTCAAAGCATGGAGGAATTATGTCAACAATAACAAAGAGAGCTCTTGCAGAAGCTCTGAAAAAAATGATGGAAAAGAAGCTTCTTTCCAAAATCACTGTGACAGACCTTGCAGAAGCCTGTGGGATTAACAGACACACTTTTTATTATCATTTCAGGGATATTTATGATCTGGTGGAGTGGATTTATTGCAGTGAGGTGGAAAGAGCCATTATGGGAGACGATCCTGCTGACAGCTGGGAAGAACGTTTTCGGAGGTTTTTTACTTATGCCCGGGAAAATAAAAAATTTATCATGAGTACTTACGCATCTGTTCAGAAAGATTATCTTCTGAGGTTTATGTATACATATATTGTTAAAATTATCAGTAATATTTTGGATGAGATGGCAGAGGGAATAACGGTTGCTCCCGAAAAACGAAAATTTATTACAGATTTTTATACCTATGCCTTTGAAGGAATTATTTTTTCATGGGTAAGAGACGGAATGGAGCAGGATCCCGAGGAACTGATAAAAATGCTGGGAGCTATAATCACAAGAGGGAATGAGGAAAATTCTCTTCTTCGTATTCTGGAAACCTGAATTTAATAAAGACACAGAGCTTTTTAGCCAGATAGAGGACAGTGGTAAAAAACTAAACACTGTCCTGTTTTTGTTTATGGAAAAAATAACACAGGAGAATATAATGTGTTTATGAACATAAGAAAAGATATGATTGACCATGCGCAGCAGGCGCTGTAAGGAGGCGTTTTCAGATGAACAGGGTAACACACGCAGCAGGAAGAAAGGTATTTTCCAGAATCGTAGATCATGAGCTTAGCCAGATCAGTAAGAACCGGGAACAGGCCTATGAAAAAATCCTTGATACTGCACAGAAGTATATGGATGAATTTGATCTGGGGATCAACTGGGAATATCTGAGGAGAGTAACTTTAAACCAGGGATATACCCTGAATACATATATTAATTCTATGGCTGATCAGCTGCATCCCAATGTGCTGAAGACAACTCTTCTGAATCTGGGATATGAAGCGTTTTATAATGGAACCAGGACAATCCGCGAAATGAGAAAGATCCATAACTGCAACATTCCCTGGATTATCTTAATGGATCCTACAAGTGCCTGTAACCTGCACTGTACCGGATGCTGGGCAGCGGAGTATGGAAATAAACTGAATCTGACCTTTGACGAAATGGACTCTGTGATCACGCAGGGAAAAGAACTGGGGATTTATTTTTATATGCTTACAGGCGGAGAGCCTCTTGTACGTAAAAAAGACGTGATCGCTCTCTGCAAAAAGCATAATGACTGTATTTTTCTGGCCTATACCAACGGTACTCTTGTGGATGAGGAACTGTGCCGTCAGATGCAGGAGGCAGGAAATCTTTTTCTTGCGCTCAGTCTTGAAGGAAAACCGGAAGTCAATGATCTTCGCCGGGGCGAGGGTGTTTACGGAAAGGTTATGCATGCCATGGAGCTTCTGAAAGAAAACGGTCTTGTATTCGGAACCTCCATCTGTTATACAAGCCAGAATATTGAAAGCGTTACAAGCGATGAGTTTATTCAGATGCTGGTGGAAAAAGGCTGCCGGTATTCTCTGTATTTCCACTATATGCCGGTTGGAAACGAGGCTTCACCGGAACTGCTTCCCACAGTGGAGCAGAGAACATATATGCACCACAGAGTCAGGGAAATCCGCAATATGGAACATGGGCCGGGACTTTTTACCATGGACTTCCAGAATGACGGTGAGTTTGTAGGAGACTGTATTGCAGGCGGAAGAAATTATTTTCATATTAATGCAAACGGAGACGCGGAACCCTGTGTATTTATCCATTATTCCAATGGAAATATCAGAGAAAACACAATTCTTGAGATACTGAAACAGCCGTTATTTATGGCTTACCACAACAATCAGCCGTTTAACGACAATATGCTCCGTCCATGTCCCATGCTGGAGAATCCTGAGATTCTTCAGAGACTTGTAAAAGAATCCGGCGCACATTCCACAGATCTTCAGTCACCGGAAACCCCGGAACATCTTTGCGGAAAATGCGTGGAATATGCAGCGAAATGGGCTCCGGAGGCAGAAAGGCTCTGGAAAGAGACACAGGAGAAGAAAGCTTCCAGATCCTTTTAAGAAAAAACTACATTTGGTGATTTGCAGCAGAAATAATGCTTTTAGTTTTTGCTGAAGAATAAAGAATACAGGTATCTTGAAATCCGAAATATCAGGATGGAAAAGAGCCTGTATTTTTTGCTTTATTTTGGTGGTTCCATTTTTCTGAGATTTGTATTAGAATAAATGATAATGAAGTCGTACAAACGCGGCAGCACATGATACAAGATACTGAATAAGGATTGGAGACATATATGAAGGTTGTAATTTTGGCAGGCGGATTTGGCACAAGGATCAGTGAGGAAAGCCACCTGAAACCGAAGCCCATGATCGAAATAGGGGAGAAGCCGATTTTGTGGCACATTATGAAAATGTACTCCCAATATGGATTTCACGAGTTTGTAATCTGCTGTGGCTATAAGCAGCATGTGATCAAGGAGTGGTTTGCAGACTACTATCTGCATAACAGTAATATCACCTTTGATTTTACTCAGGAAAACAAGATGATCGTTCACAATAATGTTCTTGAGCCGTGGAAAGTAACTCTGGTAGATACCGGACTGAATACCATGACCGGAGGAAGAATAAAAAGGGTCAGAGAATACCTGGATGGAGACACTTTTATGCTGACTTACGGCGACGGTGTTGCAGATATTGATCTGAAGGAGCTTCTGGATTATCACAGATCCCATGGTAAAATGGCTACCATCACAGCAGCTCAGCCGGGAGGCCGTTTTGGGATTCTGGATATCTGTGAGGATGGAAGCATCACAAATTTCAAGGAAAAGAAAAAAGAGGATGGAGGCTGGATCAATGCGGGATTTATGGTCCTGGAGCCGGAAATCATGGATCTGATCGAAGGCGACGATACGGTATTTGAAAAGGAACCGCTGGTAGAGGCTGCACGGAGAGGGGAGCTGAATGCATACCGCCACAAAGGCTTCTGGCAGTGTATGGATACATTAAGAGAAAAGAATCTTCTGGAAGAGCTCTGGCAGAAAGGACAGGCTCCTTGGAAGATCTGGGAGTAAAAAAGAAAGGAGCACGAGGATGAAGCGCGAGAAGGAAGCATGTCATTGCAAAAATATTACTTATGGAATGATTGAGGACGCGGTGAAATCAGGAGCATCCAGTTATGAGGAGGTTCAGAAGCTTACAGGCTTTGGAACCGGATGCGGCAAGTGCAGAGATTTTATCCGCTGCCTGGTTCGTGATATTCTGGAAGAAAATCAGTAAAATAAAACATAAAAAGAGTACAGACCATTCTCAGTATCTGAGAAATCTGTACTCTTTTTTTCAGGCTTCTGCGCAGGAAGCGGAAGCTGTGAAACGATCCAGAACGTTGCTGCTGATTTTTTCAAAAAGCTGACCGTAAACGGAACCCAGAATATTGTTCAGAATACGGAAAAGGATTGCTCCCGGAAGTCCCAGAATAGCCGTTGCAATTGCCATCGCTCCAAGGGAATTAAATACTGCCTGCCATTTATAGGAAGCAGAAAGTCCTACGCCCACGCCTCCGATCATTCCAATATAAGGTAAAATGGAAGGTGAAAACAGAAGATACAGGGCAAGAAAAACAACCCCTCCGATAATATTTCCCGGAATACGTCCTTTTACCCGGCCTTTCAGATCATTCCGGAAGGGCATAAGTATTGACATGGCTGCAATTCCGATCCACATGGTTCTTGGGATGTGAAAAAGACCGCCAAGAAAGATTGCAGTAGATACGCCGAAGGTTACAGTGATCTGCCAGCGTGTCCGAAGAGAATCGATACGAAACTCTTTTACAATATCAGAGAGAGTTCTTTTGTATGCTATTTTGTGGTGATTTCTGTAAAAAACAATTCCGGTAAGAAGAGCGCCTGTGGCAATAGCTGCCAGTCTGAAAAGGTAATCTTTTCCTGTGGTGTCATAACCGTACAGAAGAAGGTAGCCGAGAACGATCGTGGAATGATTGGACATCATAATGTTGTGGCAGCCAAGGAAAAGAAGCACAAAGATGCAGGCTGCGTTAATAAGAAGTTCTCCAAAAAGTCCGGCCATATTGGCAAGTCTTGGGCCAAAAGCCAGAATAGAAAAGATAATTGCCATAGAGGTAAGGGAGCCGGTCATTTTCATTCCAAAGTCTGCATTTCGGAAAACCATAACACAAAGAAGAATAATAACGCCTACAATACTGTTTTCATTTCCGAAAATTTTGCCGTATCCCATAACAAAGGCTACGCAGAATACCATGGTAATAAAAATCTTAAACAGATAAACAAATGTGTGACGCAGTTTTTCACCGGAGGTTGTACAATTTTTGATAAGTGCTTTTGACCCCGCCTGATTTAACTGCAGTTCCTGATAAAATGTCATGAAAACGCTCCTTTCTGCTGAGTTATCGGGGAGAGATTATATCATCAGAAATAAGGTTTGTCAAATGATATTTTTGTGAAGGGATGAAAGATGAACATAAAAACTCCCGAAAGCCGGAAAGACCCTGCGGGAGTTGATTGTTTAATAAATGCTCAGTATCATATAGATAAATCCTGCTGCCAGCATATCTGCAGGAAGACCTCGGAAGGCCTTTCCGGTGCGGGCAAATTTTAAGGTCTGTTTTACAGAAAGGAACAGAACAACAGGAACAAGGATGATCCATAAGGTTCCGGGAAGACCGCCAAAGCTTTCCACTGTAAACGGGTGGAACAGGATAAAGGCGGGAATCGCCGGAAACAGGCTGTTCATTCCTTTGCAGTCTTTTTTCAGGATTCCGTTTGTAAATGCCAGTACAAGACCTGCTGCCAGGAAAGCGAAGATTGTCTGCTGGAAGGCCTTTGACTGGAAGGAGGCTGTCAGAAGTGTGTTTCCGAAAATACTTCCGGTTCCCATGAATTCACGGAAAATGGCAAGCAGGATCCACAGTCCCCAGGCAATGGCTGACTCCCAGAGGAGTTCGCCGTATTCAGCCTCTGTATTTCCTGAAAGAGCGTGTCTGGCGCACAGAAGTCCCACAAGAAATACCATGATCCAAAGCTCTGTTGTCAGCGCAGTTCCCAGAACCGCAAAGCCCACCAGAAAGGCTGAGGCACAGACAGAGCCGGAGGCAATATATACACAGAGCTGAAGGCTCCATGCAGGAACAGCTTTTTCCAGGAGATTTTTCAGCAACTCTGCAAACACAGAGGTAAAAATCACCAGGATTCCGGCTGCAAAGGCTTCCTTCATTCCTGCGGAAAAGAGAATGATTCCCAGGGCAAAGGCTTCTGCCGGATATCTTAATTTCATAGTGATTCCTCCGTTTTCTTATTTAACTGTCTGTAAGAAGTTATATGCGTCGTTGACTCCGTTTACGGCTGCAGTAGAAGATTTGGTAGCGCCGGAAACAGCGTCGATCTGAGTTCCCTCTCCTGATGCCGGAGCTTCTTCTGCCGGAGCTTCTGTTGCCTCAGGCTCAGCAGCTTCGATACCGGAAGCCTGCTCCAGACACTGAGTTGCCAGATCAATAAATCCGTTTACAGAGATACTTACGCCTGTAACTGCATCAGTTTTGCCTTCTGCGTCAGTGGTAAGGAAGGAAAGTGACTGGTTTTCAATGAGAGCTTCTGCAAGAGCTTCAGCCTGAGCCTTCCATGTGGGGCCGTCCTCAGTCATTGTGTATTCGCCGTTTTCGGACATAATGCTCTTTTTGGAACCGTCTTCTGTTACTGCATCCCAGTTTGCTTCTGTGATTTTGCCGTCTTTTACAGTAAGGGTAACAACTTCAGTAAAGCCGTTGGAATCCGGTTCAGATGTTTTTGCTTCATAAGTTCCGTCAGTGAGCTCTGCTCCTGCAAATGGATCCTCCTGCGCCGGCTCAAGTCCTGCAGCCTGTTCCATACACTGAGCAGCCAGATCAATAAAGCTGCTTACAGAAATACTTACACCGGATACCGCATCAGTTTTGCCTTCTGCGTCAGTGGTAAGGAAGGACAGGGACTGGTTTTCGATCAGAGCTTTTGCCAGAGATTCAGACTGCTCTTTCCATGTAGGACCGTCTTCGGTCATAGTATACTCGCCATTTTCAGACATGATACTTTTTTTGGAACCGTCCTCTGTTACAGCGTCCCAGTTGACTTCTGTGATTTTGCCGTCTTTTACAGTAAGGGAAACAACATCAATAAAGCCGTTGGAATCTGGTTCAGATGTTTTTGCTTCGTAGGTTCCGTCTGTAAATTCTGCTCCTTCAAGACCTGACAGATCTGTTTCCGGTTTTGCAGCTTCAGCTTCTGAGCTGCTGTCCTGGGAACCGGCAGAAACGTCCATTCCCGGAAGGAAAACAGGTGCTTCTGCGCCTTTGAACTGGTCAAGGAACTCAGGTTCTGTGATCTTGGAACCAAGTCCGTCAGTTTCTGACTGTTCCACAACCTTAACTTCTGTGATCTTGGATGCAGAGCTGTCAAAAGCCACGTCCATAACAATATCGCCTACATAACCCTTTGTGCGGACAGTTACCAGATAGCCGTCAGCTGTTTTTCCGGCTTTTTCAATATTTTCTGCACCGCTTACATCAAATTCTTCCAGAGTTTCTGAACTTTCACCGGAAGCGTCTCCGCCTGCGCTGAGAGCAAGAGATTTTGAGCCGATGATCACACCGAAAGACAGTGCGGTCACTACAACCAGTGCCAGAATTCCTTTTACTTCTTTATTTTTCATGATTTTTCCTCCAAATTAAGCTTTTTTTACTCCGTATACATGTTTTTTATAGAGAAGAGACAATGCGCCGCCAAGACAGTTGGCTGTCAGGATTCCGAAGCAGATTCCCTCCGGATAAAAACTGAAGATACGGATGGCTGCGGTGATGATTCCCGCTGTGACTGCGTATAGCAGCCGCCCTCTTCTTGTGGCAAAGGCATAATCTGTAAGCATGTAGCATGCGCCGAGGATGAGACCGCCGCCAAAAAGGTTCAGGAGAATATCTCCGGTAAATAATCCTGCCGGTCCGAATATAAAGGTCAGGATCACTACAGTTGCAATATAAGTAAGAGCAGCTTCTGCATTTACGATTCCCATAAAACACATATAGCCGAATCCCACAAGAAGCAGCAGCTTGCTTGTTTCTCCAAGGGCTCCCGGGGTTTCTCCAAGGAACATCTGAAGATAGCTGTAGCCTGCCTCGCCGCCATTTTTTACTGTTCCCAGAACTGTGGCGGAAGAAACCGCGTCAAAACCTGCAGCTGCCAGTGTCCGGGGAGCAACATACTGCATAACGGCTCCCGGCCATACCACCATGGTAAAGAGGCGGCCCATAAGCGCCGGATTGGCAAAGTTGCAGCCGATGCCGCCGAACATCTGCTTTACAACAAGAATACTGAAGATCCCGGAAGCGGCAACCACCCACAGAGGAACAGTAACCGGCATATTGAAAGCCAGAAGGATTCCGGTGACAACAGCGCTGAAATCATTGGCAGTTACTGGTTTTTTTGTGATCTTCTGCCAGAAATACTCAGTGAGAACACAGACTGTAACAGAAAAACCGGTGATATACAGTGAGCGGATCCCGAAAAAGTAAATGGAACCCAGAAGAGCCGGCATCAGAGAAATTGCAACATGGAGCATAATATTCCGTGTTGTATTAGCTGTGCGGATATGAGGTCCGGTTAAAGTTTGTACCTGATTCATGATTTTTTCACCGCCCTTTCTCTGATTCGCTGTTTTACAATATCTCTGGCTGTGCGGGTACGCACGGAAAGCTCACGTCTTGCAGGGCAGATATAGGAACAGCAGCCGCAGGCAATACATTCACTTGCATAAAGCTTTTCACAGAGATCATAGTCTTCGTCAAGAAGAGCAAATTCAATCTTATATGGAACAAGTCCTGCAGGGCACACGCTTTCGCAGCCGGAACAGCGGATGCAGGGCTGTTCTTCAAATCCCGGTTCCGGAAGGATCAGGATTCCGGAGGTGTTTTTAGTAACATGGAAAAGCTCTGTTTCTCCATTCCAGTTATTTGCCACACAGGGACCGGTCATGGGACCGCCGGCGATCACGCGGTTTTCGGAAACGGTAACTCCGCCGCAAAGCTGAATCAGCTCTTTTGCTGAGGTTCCCACAGGAACAAGGAAATTTCCGGGATTTTTTACCGCGCCGGTTACAGTGACGATTCTCTCAGTAAGAGGAAGACCTCCAAGAAGCATATCAGCCGCTGCTTTGGCAGTGCTTACATTGGAAACGATCACTGCTGAATCAGCCGGAAGACCTCCCATGGGAACTTCACGCCCAAGAACTGCCTGAATCAGCTGACGTTCGCCTCCCTGTGGATATTTTGTAGGAAGAACCTTGATCTCTATGTTTTCTTCCTGACCCATCAGACCGGAAGCTGTCATTTCAGCCAGAATTTTGTTAAGATTTTCTGCAGCCAGAGGCTTGTTGTCTTCCAGGCACACATAAGCCTTTGATGCGCCGCTTGCCTTGAGAAGAAGGCGTACACCGTTTAAAAGCGCCCAACCGTTTTCCAGCATAAGACGGTAATCACAGGTGAGGAAGGGCTCACATTCCGCGCCGTTGATCAGAAGATCCGTGATTGTTTTGTCAGTTTCGTATTTTTTATGGGTGGGAAAGCCTGCGCCGCCCATTCCGGTAAGACCGCCGTCACGGATTCCTGTCAGAATTTCCTGGCTGGAGATTTTGCTGATATCAGCAGCCCCATTATAATAGGAAAGTTCTTTGTTTACTTCCGGATCAGCATCTTTCTGTACAATACATGCCATGATGCTGCGGCCCTGTTCCTGAACCTCTTTTATTTCAAGAACTTTACCACTTACACTGGCGTGAAGGGGAGCGGCCATGAACGCTTCTGGCTTTCCGATCAGCTGGCCTTTTTTTATATGATCTCCGGGACTGACAAGAAAGCTGCATTTTCCTCCAAAGGACTGCTCTGAAAGGATCGTAACAGTTTCCGGACAGTAAGGCTGTACAGCGGAATCCATGGAAAGAGCTTTGTCAAAGCCGTCCGTAGGATGTACGCCGCCGGGGAATACAGATTTTTTTCGTTTCTGCATGTCCTGACCTCCTTTACTTATTTTGTGGTTCATTATTGTTAAATAGTTCACATTCTGAGTCAGCATACCATATGAATAGGAATTACGCAATAAGGATTTCGCAAAATTTCTTGTAAAAAACTGCCTTTTGGAATTTACTATGTGCAGTCTTTTGTGATAAGATGCATAATAAAACATAAAAATAAAATTCAGCATCAGATGAATGGAATATATCTTATTTTTTGAACAAAGGAGGCAGACAGAGGTGAAGGCAGCAGGCTGTGATTATTGTGCAAATTATGTTTATGATGATGAGACAGGAACCTACTACTGTGATGTGAATCTGGATGAAGATGAATACTACCGGTTTCTTACAGGAAATATGAAGGAATGTCCTTATTACCGCAACGGGGATGAATACAGAGTTGTACGTCATCAGATGTGAAGATCAGGGGAAAACCAAAGCAAAAGAGAATGGAGATTTTTAAATGGTAACAATGGAACTGGATAATTTCAGCCTGGAACAGATCTGTGATTCCGGACAGTGTTTTCGCATGAAAAAAAAAGGGGAGTATACTTATTCTCTGGTGGCAGGGAATCAGTACCTGGAGGTTTCTCAGAATGGAAGTATTGTGGATTTTAACTGCAGCGATACAGAACTGATCTGTTTCTGGGTTCCTTATTTTGACCTGGATGCAGATTACGGCGCTTATATAGAGAGGATAAATCCACGGGATCAATATTTAAGCAAGGCCGCGGTTCATGGAAGCGGAATCAGGATACTTCAGCAGGATCTGTGGGAAATGATCGTTACGTTTCTGATCTCTCAGCAGAATAATATTTCCCGGATCAGAGGATGCGTTGAGAGGCTGTGCGCCCGATACGGAGAAAAGCGCATTTCGGGAAACGGGGTGGAATATTACGGTTTTCCCGGCCCTGAGATTCTGGCGGAGGCCACAGAACAGGAACTGAGAGAGCTGGGACTTGGATATCGCGCAAGGTATATTGCGGAGACGGCCCGCACCATTGTACAGGGAGAAATTTCACTGGAAAAAATCTACAGGATGCGTTATTATAATCGTGCAAAGAATGAGCTGATGAAACTCTGTGGTGTGGGAGAAAAGGTGGCGGACTGCATCTGTCTTTTTGCCCTGCATCACATGGATGCTTTTCCTGTGGATACACATATCAGGCAGGTTCTGGATGAGCATTATAAGAGAGGATTTCCAAACCGCAGATATCACGGGATCAGAGGCATTATGCAGCAGTATATTTTTTATTATGAACTGACAGAAGGGAGAAACTAATATGAATTTCCAGTTTGCGCACTATAATTATAATGTGATCGATCTTGACAAATCTATCCGGTTTTATGAGGAGGCTCTTGGACTGAAAGAAATCAGACGCAAAGAGGCTGAGGACGGAAGCTTTATCCTTGTTTATCTTGGAGACGGAGCCACAGGATTTGAGCTGGAGCTTACATGGCTTCGTGACTGGGAGAAAGATCACTATAATCTGGGAGATAATGAGATCCATCTTGCATTTACAGTGGATAACATGGAGGAAGCCCATAAGAAACATCAGGAAATGGGCTGTATCTGTTTCGAGAATCCTGCCATGGGAATTTATTTTATCAATGATCCGGACGGATACTGGCTGGAGATTGTTCCGGCAAAATAATACAGAAAAACAGGCAGCCTGCATAACAGCGGTCGGTTTTTTCAGACCTTTTCTTTTCGGTCGCTGCGCCCCACAAGATAATCAAGGCTGATATTATAATAATCCGCCAGGCGGATAAGCATTTCCACAGGAATATCTCTGGAGCCTGTTTCATAATGTGAATAAGATCGCTGACTGATATGGAGAATTTCGCCGATCTGCTTCTGAGACAGATCAGAATCTATACGCAAATCCTGAATTCGCTGAAATTTCATGCAAATACCTCCTTTTGCAAAAAGTATAGGTCGGAACTCTCCGTGCTATTCAGATTTGGAACGAAATGGACTATACAGAAAAAAAGGCAGAATTGTGGGAAAGTATGCGGATGTCCGGTAAGACAATGAAAAGGATGGAAAATACAAAGCTTCAGAATCATAAGAATTGTATTTTGGATAAGATTTGATTATAATAGGCACAAAGATTTTATTTTGAGGGAGGTATGAAAATGGAATATGCAGTTTCGGTTATAAAAAATGTTCTGGGAGCCCTTTATCAGACCGGCGGCGCTTCTCTGATCATTGCAGCGCTGTTTATGAGCGTATATATGAGAATAAAGAAAAAAGGAACAGGGGCAGTGATTCAGGCATGGATCAGTGAGTTTCGCAGCAGCAGTCAGTTTCGAAGAGAATTTCTTCTGGTGTTTTATGTGTGTATGATGCTGTTCAGAACCCTGCTGTGCAGACCGATCTGGGGAAATCCCCTGGACAGCGTTATGGGAATCTGGGGTATTCATAAGCCGGATGGGACAATTTACACAGAAAATATTGAGAATCTGATTCTTTTTATCCCGTTTATGATTCTTTTATACTGGGCGGAGGAAAAAAAGACAGACAGACGAAAAATGCCTGTACAGAGCGTTTTTCTGAAAAGCCTGTGGCTCAGCTTTATTGTTTCTCTTTTTATCGAAGGATGTCAGCTGTTTCTGAAGATCGGAACCTTCCAGCTGACAGATCTTGTGTTCAACAGTGTGGGAGGATTTCTGGGAGGCCTGATCTACTGGGGCTTTGACCGCAGCCGCAAATATATTTCGGAAAATGTGAAAAAAATAGGAGGCTGGGATGTTGAGCCCTGGAAAGCTCCGGAAACTGAGACAGCTGAAAGTATCTCTTCTGTGTCAGGAACAGCAGCCGAAATCTCAGAAGAACAGCCAAAAGAGGAAAAAAGCAGTGTGGATTATGAAAGTATTGAGCTTCTGGTCCGTCAGGCAGGACAAAAGCTTTATCAGGCCAGGCCAACCCGGGAAAATATTCACAAAAAAGAAGGCCTTGCCAATTTCTGTACGGATTTTGACACAGCGATCCAGAAATTTCTGATTGAGGAACTGGAAAAGCTTCTTCCCGGAGCTGCGTTTTTCGGCGAGGAGGATACAGAGGGCAATCAGGGAGCAAAGGCCTGTGGAGAGTATACCTTTTATATTGATCCCATAGATGGAACAACAAACTTTATGTTTGGCTATCATCATAGCTGTGTCTCTGTGGGACTGGCTCATCAGGGAAGGATGATCGCAGGATTTGTATATAATCCCTATGTGGATGAAATGTATAAGGGAATCCGTGGTCAGGGAAGCTGGCTGAACGGACAGAAGCTTGAAATGGAAAATATTTCTGTTGGGGAAGGGATTGTGGCTTTTGGATGCGCAAGATATAATGAGGACGGAGCGGACAGCTTTTTCCGTGCAGTAAAGGAACTGTATATGAAGAGCCTCAGCATCAGAAACGGAGGCTCGGCAGCCCTTGATCTTTGCAGGATCGCATCCGGAAGCAATGCGGTATATCTGGAAATGAAGCTTCAGCCGTATGATTTTGCGGCAGCGTCCCTGATCGTTGCGGAAGCAGGAGGCGTCATCAGCCAGTTTGACGGAGCTGCGGTTACTCTGGACGGTCCGTGTTCTGTTGTGGCAGGCGCCGCAAAAGCCTGTGAGGAGACAAGGGAGATCATAAAAAGCTGCAGATAAAAGAATTTGACAGGATATGGTGAATGAATGGTGAAAATACATAAAATCCTTACCGGGCTTGCCCTTTGGGGAATTATCAGTGCAGGTACGGTACTGTGTCCGGTTTGGGCCGGCGCAAAAACAGAAAAATATACAAATACAGATTTTGCAATGAATACAGTAGTTTCTGAAACCCTGTATACAACAGGAAAAAATCTGAATCCGTCAGTGGGAGAGCTTCTGAAAAATACAGAAGAAAATCTTCTTTCCTGGACGGAGGAAGACTCCCAGATCGCAGCTCTGAATGCGGCACAGGGGAAAACTCTGGAAGTTTCTGACGAGCTTGCAGGATATCTGGAAAAAATACAGCAGCTTTCCGTGGATTCGGAGGGAGCTTTTGATCCTACTATCGGAAAAATCATTCGACTGTGGGATATCGGGGGAGAAAACGCCGGCATACCCGCTCAGGAGGAGCTGGATAAGCTGCTGAAGGAAACCGGTTATGAAAAACTTGAGCTTGATGGAAATAAAGTGACCTTAAAAGACGGGGCAACGCTGGATCTGGGAGCAGCAGGAAAGGGAATCGGATGTGACCTTGTGATGGATCTGCTGAAAAATGAGAAAGAGGTTTCCGGTATGATCCTGAATCTGGGAGGCAGCAGCGTAATGGCATACGGAGAAAAACCGGATCAGTCTGACTGGAGGGTTGCAGTAAAAGATCCAAGAGACCCGGAAGGAGAGTATCTGGGAGCCATCACTTTAAAAGGGGGAGAATTTCTTTCCACCTCAGGCGATTATGAAAGATACTTTATGGAGAATGGAAAAAGATATCACCACATTCTGGATCCGGAAACCGGTTATCCGGTGTGGAATGGGCTGACAGCAGTGACCGTAGTCTGCGACAGCGGAATTATGGCAGACGGTCTTTCCACTGCCTGCTTTGTGCTGGGAAAAGAAAAAGCCCTTCCTCTTCTGGAAAAATACGGGGCAGATGCGCTTTTTGCAGATGAGAACCACAAGGTGTATCTTACAGAAGGAATGGAAGAGCGTTTTGAGCTGATGAAGGATACCTATAAGGTACAGAAATAAAATATTGGACAATGTAAGGGAAGTGACTTAAAGATGAATTCTTTTTGTCACTTCTTTTGTCAGGATACCGATCAGAAGACCGGTGACCACGCCGGAGATCAGAAGTACAGGCGCGTAATAAAGAAGACTGGTGTTTTCCACGATCAGGGCAGCTACCATCAGCTGACCGATATTGTGGGACACGCCTCCTGCCACGCTGATGCCGAGAATGCTGAAGCCGGAGCTTTTTTTCATAAGAGTCATGACAAAGAGGCTTAAAGCTGCTCCTGCCAGACTGTAGATAATGGTGAACATATTTCCGAAAAGAAAACCGATCACAACGATGCGCACTGCAGATACCACAGCGGCTTCTTTCCAGGTATAGGTTTCAAGGATAAAGAGAACGGCAAGATTTGCCAGCCCCAGCTTGATTCCGGGGATTCCCGCAAAAAACGGGAACAGGGACTCCACATAGCCGAAAATGATGGCTACAGCGGCAAACAGTCCGAGATATGCAGTTTTTTTATTGTTCATAGCTTATACTGCCGTGTCAAATTCCGGAGAAGCTTCTTCGGAGCCAGCGGCTTTTACTCCTTCTATTACAACTTTATTGGGAAGGCACACAATGGTCCCGCCTGAGTTTCCTACAGCTTTCTGGCTGATGCAGAGATGGTCGGGACAGTCTGCCTCTGTCATTTTGATTTTTCCATTTTTGATTTCGCAGACATTTGTATCGCCAATGGCGATCACCTGGTCCTTTGCAAGGGAATAGGTTCCGTATTCCAGACCGTTTACAGTGATACGGACAGAACCGTAGTCGCCTTTACGCATCAGGAACATGCCGCCCCAGAGGGCAAGCGCAGTAATCAGGATTGCTGCGATCATGATCAGATCTTTTTTTTTCAATTCAGAATCCTCTTTCTTTATCATCATTGGTTAAAGTGGTTTCCGGTTCGGAGCAGGATAAATCCTGCAGTTTGGTGTTTATCATAGCATAAGGCACAAAATATGACAAGCCCTGAAGTTAGATGATAAAAACACAGCGCGGATTACGGGAAAAAGGAGAGGGTTTCCTGTGTCTGCAGCTATGAAGGGGTAATATCAGGGGCTGCGCTGTCACCGGAGGTGATCGGGAATGCATTTTGATTAGGTTGCTGTAAACGGAATGAACAGCAACAATATTCAGGGACTGCGGGCAAAAAATTCATTGTTTTCCATGTGAGAAAATAATAAAATGTCTCAAAAACAGCATAAAACAAGGGGTTCTTGAACACGTAAATTAATTTTACCCTAAAAATTACCCAGGTAAGCATGTCAATGTACCTGCTGCCGGGGTGTTCTGTTATCTAAAACGGCTTTTAGTTGCTTTAATAAAAAGGAAGTTCGTCATTGTCTTCGTTCATACCCCTGAGACTTTTCAAGAAATCTTTTATTTCAAAGTCTTTATATGTTTCTAATATTTCTTCTTTCCATTGCTTTATTATTTTATTTTTAAAAGGTAATTCTAAATTAATTTCTTTCAATTGTTTCCATTCACCAAGGACCCCTTGAACTTCCTCGGAAGGAAAAAAAAGTGAAAACACGCTTTGATAACGATCAACGTCATATTCACCAATACCTAAGTCGACAACTTCATCAATTTTAAATAACATTTCCCAAATATCTGAAACAGTTTCTATTTCATTTACGCTTCTTTTAGTTGGTGGTAAAAGAATTTCATCCGTTGTGCAATTAAATACATTTTTGCTTGCAAGTGTGACAATTTGTTCAGCAGTAAAACATTTACTATTCCCAGGGGCAAGAGCCGCGGATATGCGAGGTTGAGAAATCCCTGTTTTTTCTGAAAGCTCAGATTGATTCATTCCTTTTTTCTTCATTATTCTTGAAATATTTTCTTTAATTATATTAATATTGTTTTTACTCATATTTAAATCCTTTTAAATTATAAAAATAACTTTAAAATATAACTTTATAATATTTGATTATATAATACCACACTTGATACAATATGTACAGAACAAAACAAGACAAAACACAAAAAGGAGATATGAATTATGAGAAAAATGGAAAGAACCAGTCCAGAGGTTAAAACCGGAAGGATTGAACAGGCGTGTGAGCGTTATGGAATCGGGAAAAGTAGTATGCGCCAAGTAGCTGAGGACGCAGGAGCCGTGATCAGAATAGGAAAGAGTTACTTAATCAATTTCACCAAAGTAGACGCCTATATGGACGGCTTGTCAGAGTAAGGCGGTGGCAGCAGTTGAGAAACAAACGAATGTTTTCCATAGATGTAGTAGACACAGACAAGTTTCTTGATATGCCAACATCAACACAGGCTTTGTATTTCCATCTGGGAATGAGAGCAGATGATGACGGTTTTGTGACGTCACCTAAAAAGATACTGGCAATCTCGGGATGTAATAATGATGATTTAAGCCTATTGATCGCAAAGAACTTTATAATCCCATTTGAAAGCGGTGTGATCGTAATAACAGACTGGAAAACCAACAACTACCTACGAGGTGACAGATACGCCGCGACAAGGTGCATTGAAGAGAAGAAAAGCCTTGTAGAGATTAATGGAAAATATCAAAGTAGCTTGGACGGTGTACCAGATGGTATACCAAACAGTAACCAATGTGTGCCAGGTGTGGCTACCCAAAAGAGAATAGAAGAGAATAGAATAAATAATATTGTCGAGCAAAGCCCGACTACATACCCTTTTAAAGAGATTATTGAGCATCTAAACCAGAGAACTGGAAAGAAATTTAAGTATAGTTCAAAGGCAAACCAGAAGCATATCAAAGCGAGAATCAATGAGGGCTACGCTTTGGAAGATTTTAAGAAAGTAATTGACTGGAAAATTTCACAGTGGACTGGAAACAAGGAAATGGAAAGGTACTTGAGACCAGAAACCTTATTTGGTGCAAAGTTTGAAGGGTATTTGAACGAAATACCGGTAGCCAGAATAGTTCAGCCAATAGAACCAGAAGAACCAGAGAAGCCAATTGATTTATGGAGTGATGAATAATGTCATATTATGAATTTAAAGAATCGGATGCGTGGGACTTTTCGAGATCATCCGGCATAGCAGCAAAACAGAAAGGCGAGGAATTACAGTTTTTGAGTTGCCCTTATTGCCGAGGGGGGAGAAATGGAGATAAAGGGACTTTTTCTATCAATCTTCGGACGGGGCAGTTTAAGTGCTTACGTTCCAGTTGTTCGGTTTCTGGCAATATGGTTACTTTGGCAAAGGACTTTGACTGGTTTAGCCTGGGAAGAGATGTTGACGCCTATTATAAAGCTGGCAACAGACATAAATACCGAAGATTCCAAAAGAAAACGGAGCCAATAAAACCGAAGCCTGCTGCCGTTACTTATCTGGAAAGCCGGGGCATATCTTCCGGTACAACAGAAAAGTATCAGATTACTGTGCAGACGAAAAACGAAAATGTATTAGTGTTCCCTTTTCTGGATGCTGCCGGAGTAATGCAGTTTGTGAAATATCGAAAAACAGATTTTGACAGGGGAAAAGATACTGCGAAAGAATGGTGCGAAGCGAATTGCAAACCTATTTTGTTTGGAATGTACCAGTGCAATCCGGGAAACAAAACACTGATTATGACTGAAGGACAAATTGACAGCTTGTCAGTGGCGGAATCCGGAATAGAAAATGCAGTATCGGTTCCAACAGGGAAAAATGGCTTTACATGGGTGCCCTACTGTTGGGATTGGTTACAACAGTTCGAGACCTTGATTGTATTCGGGGATAATGAGAATGGATCCATAACCCTTCTGGACGATATGAAAAGACGCTTCAGAGGTACTATAAAGGCAGTTAAGCAGCAGGATTACAAAGGATGTAAGGATGCTAACGAACTTTTGCAAAAATACGGAAAAGAAGCCGTAAGAAGAGCTGTAGAGCGGGCGGAATGCGTGCCGGTGCAGAGAATTATAAGGCTTTCAGATGTGAAAACTGTGGATCTGTTTTCCTTGCCGAAGATTTCAACAGGATTCAAGACACTGGACAAGGTTCTGGCAGGTGGAATTTATCTTGGACAAACTGTAATAGTAACCGGGAAGCGAGGAGACGGGAAAAGCACATTTACCTCGCAAATACTTGTAAATGCCTTAGATCAAGGAATACGGGTTCTTGCATACTCTGGGGAGTTGCCAGACTATTTTTTTAAAAGATGGATGGATTTCCAGGCAGCAGGAAAACACAATGTAATTGATCGAGCGGCAGGAAATGGCAGCATCAGTTATTTTGTAACCAATGAGAAAATAGGAAAAATTGAGGAATGGTACAGAGAAAGGGCATATCTATATGACAATCAGTCAACTTCTGATGATGAGCTGGAAGATCTGCTGCAAACAATAGAAAAGGCAGTTCAGCAGTATGGAATACAGCTTGTACTGTTAGATAATCTTATGACTGCCTTGGATGTTGGAATGAGCGTTGATCTGTATCGGGCGCAAAGCAAATTTGTTGACAAGCTAGTAAAAATGGCAAAACGTTTGCAGGTAGCTGTGATTTTGGTTGTGCATCCAAGAAAAAACCGTTTTGGAAATGACGATACGGACGAGGTGAGCGGAAGCGCTGATATAACCAACAAAGTAGATATTGTAATGACATATAAAAGAAATCTGGCTTCTTTTGAGAATGCAGAGCGCGTGGTGACTGTATCAAAAAATAGGCTTACAGGCAAGCTGGCTGTAGGGGAAGCTGCAATTCCTTTGTATTATGACGAAGCATCAAAAAGAATATGCGAAGATAAAGCAGATTTTATAAAACCCTATGGTTGGGAAAAGGATGAAGATGGATTTATACAAATAACACAAGAACAGGCTGGACAAATGGAGATACCTTTCGAATGATAGAGCAGGAATTGAAAAGTAAGTATGATATGTTTACGGAGCTATGGAGATTTTACAGAAAATGGGCGGTTATTCCAAAACCAATGAGTGAGGATTGCTGGAAGCAGGCAACGGATGAAATACATGAGTTTTGGGAACGTTACGGAAAAACAAGAATGGCGGAATGCTTTATGTTGGCAGTAATGAGTGATCTGGAAGATCAGGAGAGGAAGTGGGGAAAATGACACCAGAAAAGCAGGAAGAATACATGGAGCGTATAGCAAGAGCCTTGGAAGGAATAGAACAGGAACTAGGCTGCATGAGTAGCGGCATTATGGATATATGGGAAATTCTACTTGATTGTGAACGAGATGATGGAATAACGGTTAATGTTCGTGGAAGTATCCGCACAGAGAACTAAATAAAAGCCCCTCAGGAAGCGGCAACTTTCCTGAGGGGCAGCAGTACAAGGCTGGAAGCCATGCACAGACATTACTATAATACCATGATTCCAGCCGGAAAGGAAATAAAATGGTAGAAGAAATATTACATACAGGAATACAAAACGCTTTATCCCCGGAATATCTAACAGCAGTTTTGAATCTGGGAACGGTGAGAGCTTTACAGAAACAGATTGAGCGGGAACGAAGGGAAGGAGCCGTGATCCTATCCAGCACACAGCCGCCTGGCGGGTATTACCTTCCGGCAAACAGAGAAGAGGTTAGGCAGTTTATCAGAACCTTGGAGAACCGGGCAGGGGAAACAATGAGAGCCTTGGACAGTGCCAGGAAATATTTAGAAGAATTTCCAGAGTGATCCTGTTGCTGATTCATAGCGTAAAGACTGCTGCCGATTCTATTAATGTATGCGAGGTAAAAAGAAATGTCCGTAGAACTATTGAAAAACGAAGAGCTTGTAAAGCTGATCCAGAATGGTACAGACGTAACAGAAAACATGCAGCAGTTAATACGCTACATAAAGAAAAATAAGACGGTAAGAATCCCGGAACATACCCATAGCAAAATCCGGGAATACAAAAAAGCTGTACAGGACTATTTTGATTATAAGGTATAAAAGGACGGGATGCGATGTACGAAATTACACTTGAGCCTAGAAAATATGCAAAGGGGAAGTATCTGCGGATTAACTTTATCACGGTAGAATGGGACAGGGAGCGCAGAACCTTTGAGGCTATGATTATATTTCACCGGACAAGGGACAGGCAGGATAATAAACCGCTGGGAGTGGTACTGTATGCGAATAATGCGGAAACGCTGGTGAAAATGCTTCAGGAATATAATTTGCTCTATCCCGTCCGGGAAGAAACTGTGATAGGAATACCAGGGCCAGGGGAGGAAATAAGGTGTATTTCACATTCTGGTTGCGCTTATGCCTCTGTGCTGGACTTACGGAAACTTACGGATTGCCCCCCCTAAACATCCCTAAAGCAGCAGGAAATAAGCCGGGAAACCTGAAAAAACCTAAGATATTTCTGGGATAGAACGTGGAAAAACGGAGGAATTTGGATATATAGAGCCTGTCGAAACTGCCAAAACGGCATTTTCCGAGAAGGGGAATCTTACATATTTGGAAATAGGCCAGGAGTACGGGGATTGGTTGCAAATAATGGCAATGGCGGATGATAGGCATTTTGCGGCAAGGCTTCTTCTATCAGGTAGGCTCTTTATGCAACAAGAAGCAGAGCGGATCGGGAGTTTCTTAACACGATACGCGCGTGAACAGTGGAGCCTTTGATACTTTTGGAATACTTTTTTGAGCCTGTTTCTTAACACGATACGCGCGTGAACAGTGGAGATTCATAAGGCACAGCAGTTAATTAAGTTTGAATTGCTTATAGGTATAAATTATAAGGTAAAGGATTTAAAGGCGAAAAAACGGTGTTGAGTTAGTAAAGGGGGTAACGAAATGCGACACCCTCTGACCAGATCAGCCCCCCGAACAGAGAAAAGCCCCGGCAGATCAGCCAAGGACTGAAAAGCCGGGGACTCTCCTTCTATGGGTTTATGTCATGTAGTTCCAGAACAGGAACACCGTAGAATTTTCTACGCCTTCTTAGACCAGCTCACAACAAAATTGTGGTCAGTGAAAAAGGGATGCCCGAAATGGTGGATACCTATTTATTCTGATCACGTTCCATTCTCTGATCTATAGCGGATTTAATATATCCGTTTATACTTTCCCCTGCTGCATCTGCTGCCGTTTTGATTTCCTCATACTTTTCTTTCTGGACGTCAAGAGGGATGCGCTTTAGCTTAGTTTTGGCATATTCCATATTATATTTAGTTTTAGCTGTAAGTTCAGTCATTGTTTCACTTCCTTTCGTAAGGGGGCGTAAAAATGCCGACACCTTTTCTATTATGTACATAGTATACCATAAAAACAAGACTATGTACATGGTAAAAATACCAGAAATACCACGTACATATTTGTGTAAAATGCCAATAGATTTGATACTACGTACATGGTATAATAAAGACAGTTAAAGGAACAACCTACAGCGAAGGGTGAAAACGAAGTGATCGCAAGATGTACCGGAGACACCAACATAACACCGGGCAAGGGTAAGCAAAGGAACAAGGTTGCCGAGATTGGTTTAAGACCTGCCGGGGCTGTGGGAGATTCCTAAGAGAAAGGAGAAAGATATGGGTTTAACGCTTGAAGAACAAGAAACACATGTAAATTTTATGCGTGGAGGTGACAGGGCAATAATTTATACCTCTGACACAACTACTATGACAAAATTAAATAAGCTAGTTGAATTAGACGGAACAGAATGGAAATTAGAGAGCGAATCTAAACTTGCTTCTGGTGAGTTGATTGGAAAGACGTATTCCTGTCCAGTTTCATTTATTACTTTCCGTTCAAAGCGTGTAAAGCGAAACTATACGGACGAACAGCGGAGAGAAATGGCTTCTAGGTTTTATAAAACCACTGGGAATGGAGATTTTTCAGTTTAAAAGCTCGTAGGCATATAAAAGACCGTCTAAGGGTGTGGAGTAGTCAAAACGCCACGTAGCCTATAGTTTTTTTCGATAGAAAGGAAATTATGACATGAAGAAATACGATTTAAGCCATATCATGACAAGAGCGTGGAAGATTTTCCGTAAAGTACAGGTTACCTTTGCAGAAGCTCTTCACAGATCATGGTTATCTGCAAAGGCTGAGGAAATTAACCAGAAGCGCATTGATCAGAGTAGACAGGCAGCAGGCGTTACAGAAGAAGTAAATACCTGGGCTGGATGGAAAGCCCTTGGTTATGAGGTAATCCATGGAAGCAAGGCTTTATTTGGCACAGAGCTGATCTGGGGAAGTAAAGGGGATGGAGCTACATACAAGGCAAGGTTCTTCGGCAGATCACAGGTACATGAGTCCACAGTAGAGGAGATGGCAGTATGACAGTAGCAGAGCTGTTACTTGTGTTCCTGGGCGGTGTTCTGACAGCCAAGGTGCATGAGATAGTAAACAATTAAAAAGCGCCCCTTGCAGGAGCGGCAACTCTTACAGGGGGCAAGTAACCCGACAACCCATATTATAAAGCCGGATTGCGTTTATTATAACGTGAATCCGGATAGAAAGACAAGGACAAAATGAGAAATACATACAATGGTTTGACATTTGAGGAAATAGGAAAAGAGCTTGTAACTGAGTTGGATAAGATGCCGTTATCAGAATTACAGGATTTTAAAGAGGAATGGCAGGAAGCTATTCAAATGATGCCACCAAAGGCAAAGATTTTTTACAATCAGTTAAAAGAAAGGGAGCAGTTGCAGAAAGATGTTCCTGTAAGGGAGAGTAAACCCGGAAAGTACCGTCTTACGCAACAGGATAAAGAATTTATAAAGAGTTTTGCTGTAAATGGTGAAATACCATTCAATGCGTATATATCAGCTGTAAACAGGGTTTTGAATGGACTTGCACCACATCAAATAAAATAATTTTTTGAGCCGGCGCAATACCGGGGAACGTAACCCCGGAGTCGGCAAAGACATACACAGAAAGGATAAGGACATGGATTCAAAGAAAATGATTACATTATACGGCTACAAGGTAGTATATTTCGATTTGAGAGAGCAGAAGCCAAGACAGGCACATGAAACTATTAAGGTGTATGATGGCGAGTGTTTGAGAGCCTGCGAAGTGTTAAAAGGCGGGATTCATAACTATATCGAGGAGAATTTTGCTGCCAAGGGTTATTATGTGAAAGCTATAGAGAAGCAGAAGGCCAGGAGGGTATTGGTAGACTATGGAATGCTTTATGCGGCAGCTCCTACAGTGGAAGATCTGGAAAGCAAATAAGGAAGTGGCAGCAGATTGCTGACAAATGCTGACGTTAAAAAATATATTGATAAGCGTCTTGAAGACGGTGCTATCAGGGGGCCGGGCGGAACCAGTAACAGGGCGGCAACTGCTGCTCATTTGGGCTTTACATGAAAGGAAATGATAATATGGCAGAGAAAAGACGAGATCACAGGGGAATCGTCTTGGAGAAGGGAGAGACACAGGACAGCTCCGGGCGGTACCGTTACAGATATTATGATGATAAAGGAAATTCCCATGATATTTATGCTTGGAGACTTCGCCCAGAGGATGCGACACCGGAAGGAAAGAAGTACGGGGAGAGCCTACGGGAAATGGAAGCCAGGATACAGAAAGATATGCTGGATAATATAAAGGCATGGGAAGCAAGTATAACGGTTGCTCGGCTGGCAGAAGAATATATAGAGCAACAGAGAGCTTTTTGGGCGCCGAAAACATATAATGGAATGACAAGCGCATATCTTAACCATATAAAAAAATCACTGGGAAGAAAAAAAGTCGGTAAAGTGACCCCGGATATGATTGAAAAGCATTATCTGGAAATGCTAAGAATTGTTGGCATTGGTACAGTTTCTGCGGTAGATAAGATATTAAACGGTACTTTTAAGTTGGCAATGAAAAGAAACATGATCCGAAATAATCCGGCAACTGGATGCCTTGGAACCATAAAAAGAAAAAGCGACATAGAAGAAGGAGAGAAACACGCACTGGAAGAGGATCAGCAAAAGGATTTATTGAATTTCATTCAGAATGACAACATATATTCCAAAAGCTACAATCTTTTTTATATATTGGCGTGGACAGGTTGCCGTATAGGGGAATTGCTGGGGCTTACTTGGTATGATATAGATTTTTCCAGGGAATCCATCAATATTAACCATAGTTTAATTTATACGAAGATAAATGGTAGATATCAATTTGTTATAGGATCCCCAAAGACCAGGAACGGGATCAGAGAAATTCCCATGTTGGGGGAGGTAAAGAAAATCCTTCTGGAAATGCGTGAGGAAGCCGGGTGGAGTAAAGTGATTTCTGTAAAAAAGCCTAAAATCAGCGTAGAAGATGCGAGACCTTTTGTATTTACGAATAGCAAAGGAAACCTGATTCCTTATATGAATGTGGAAGAGACCATAAAAAAGATCGTTGCAAAATACAATAAGACAATGGGGGCGAACTTGCAGAACGTAACGCCTCACACCTTCCGTCATTCCTTCTGCTGCTGGTTATGTGAGAATGTGTCCGGCGAGAACACTATGGATGATATAAAGTATATTCAATCAATTATGGGGCACAAGGATGCCAGTACAACGCTAAATATATATAGCGAGCTGAGAAAAGGAAATGCAGCAGGAAAGCATGAAGCATTAAAGAAGAAAGCTGCCAGAATGTGAAATGTAAGCCGTGGGGACTATTCTCTTCGGCTTTTTTATACCCTTTTTACCCCGATTTTTACCCCGGTAAGCAGGGTATACCCTGCTTTTTACCCTGGTAAGGACAAAATAAGATAAACATAGATAATCTTAAAAATATTGTAAATACAGGCTTTTTGGAACATTACGAACATAGATGAAACAAGATAAATCTTGCGGTTGTCTTTCATGTGAGAAAGTGATAGAATAGAATAGATTAATTGTATTAACCTAATTACGGAGGATTCCGTAAAGAAGATTTTATATAAAATAAAGACAAACAGGAGTATATTATGAACGTGTTTTCAAAAGTATTCGGGACGCACAGCCAGCGTGAGGTAAAACGTATCATGCCGCTGGTAGAAAAAACAGAGGCTCTGCGCCCGGAGATGCAGAAATTAACTGATGAAGAACTGAGAGACAAAACAAGAGAGTATAAAAGACGCCTGGAGGAAGGGGCGACCATCGACGATCTTCTTCCGGAGGCTTTTGCCACAGTGCGCGAGGCAGCCAAGCGTGTTCTTGGAATGGAGCATTACCGTGTCCAGATCATCGGCGGTATCATCCTTCATCAGGGACGAATCGCGGAAATGAAAACCGGTGAAGGTAAAACACTCGTATCTACACTTCCGGCATATCTGAATGCTCTGGAGGGCAAGGGAGTGCATATTGTTACTGTCAATGACTATCTTGCAAAGCGAGATGCAGAGTGGATGGGTAAGGTTCACGAGTTCCTTGGTCTGACTGTAGGCGTTGTACTGAACGACATGAAGCCGGAGGAGCGCCGGGCTGCCTATGGCTGTGACATTACCTATGTGACAAATAACGAGCTTGGTTTTGATTACCTTCGTGACAACATGGTTATTTATAAGGAACAGCTTGTACAGAGAGATCTGCATTACTGTATCATCGATGAGGTTGACTCTGTTCTCATTGACGAGGCCCGTACTCCTCTGATCATTTCCGGCCAGAGCGGAAAATCCACCAAGCTTTACGAAGTGTGCGATATTCTTGCGAAGCAGCTGGAACGCGGTGAGGCAAGCCATGAGATGACAAAGATGGCAGCCATCATGGGTGAAGAGGTTGTTGAGACAGGAGATTTTGTTGTAAATGAAAAGGACAAGATCGTCAACCTGACTGAGCGCGGTGTGAAAAAGGTTGAGAAATTCTTTAATATTGAAAACCTTGCTGATCCGGAAAATCTGGAGATCCAGCACAATGTTATTCTGGCTCTCCGCGCCCACAACCTGATGCACAGGGATCAGGATTATGTGGTAAAAGACGATGAGATCCTGATCGTTGATGAATTTACCGGACGTATCATGCCGGGCCGCCGCTATTCTGACGGACTTCATCAGGCTATTGAGGCCAAGGAGCATGTAAAGGTAAAACGTGAGAGCAAAACTCTTGCAACCATTACTTTCCAGAACTTCTTTAACAAATATACCAAAAAAGGCGGTATGACAGGTACTGCGCTTACTGAGGAAAAAGAGTTCCGTGATATTTACGGAATGGACGTTGTTGAGATCCCTACCAACAAACCGGTACAGCGTAAAGACCTGGAAGACGCTGTTTATATGACAAAAAAAGAGAAATTCAATGCGGTTGTTGAGGCTGTCAAGGAGGCCCATGCAAAACAGCAGCCGGTTCTTGTAGGTACGATTACTATTGAGACTTCTGAACTTCTCAGCAGAATGCTGCGCCGTGAAGGAATCCAGCACAGCGTGCTGAATGCCAAATTCCATGAGCAGGAGGCAGAGATCGTTGCTCAGGCCGGACAGGCAGGAGCGGTAACCATTGCTACCAACATGGCAGGCCGTGGTACAGATATTAAGCTGGATGATGTGTCAAGAGAGGCCGGCGGTCTGAAGATCATCGGTACTGAGCGTCATGAATCCAGACGTATTGACAACCAGCTGCGAGGACGTTCCGGCCGTCAGGGAGACCCGGGCGAATCCCGTTTCTACATTTCCCTGGAAGATGATCTGATGCGTCTTTTCGGTTCCGAGCGTCTGATGAAAATCTTTACCTCACTTGGCGTTGCAGAGAACGAGCAGATTGAACACAAAATGCTTTCCAATGCTATTCAGAAGGCACAGGAAAAGATTGAGTTCAACAACTTTGGTATCCGTAAAAATCTTCTTGACTATGACCAGGTAAATAATGAGCAGCGTGAGATTATTTACAAAGAGCGCCGTCAGGTACTGGACGGAGAGAATATGCGTGATTCCATCTATAAGATGATCACAGATATTGTGGACAATACTGTGGACAGATGCTTCTCAGATGATGTGGACGCGGTAGAATGGAACCTGGATGAATTTAACTCCATTCTTCTTCCGATCATTCCGATCCAGGCTCTTACTCAGGAAAAAGTAAAGGGCAAGAAGAAAAATGAGATGAAGCATATTGTCAAGGAAGAAGCTGTGAAGCTTTATGAGGCAAAGGAATCTGAGTTCCCGGAACCGGAGCAGCTTCGTGAGCTTGAGCGAGTGGTTCTTCTGAAATCCATTGACAGTAAGTGGATGGATCATATTGACGACATGGAAATCCTCCGTCAGGGCATCGGCCTTGTAGGATACGGACAGAGAGATCCGGTTGTTGAGTATAAGATGAGCGCTTACGATATGTTCAATGAAATGACAAACAGCATTCAGGAGGATACAGTCCGCATGCTGTATCATGTTCATGTTGAACAGAAGATCGAGCGTGAGCAGGTGGCAAAAGTAACCGGAACAAATAAAGATGATTCCAGTGCCCGCAAGCCTGTTCAGAGAAAAGAGGACAAGGTTTATCCTAATGATCCGTGTCCCTGCGGAAGCGGCAAAAAATACAAACAGTGCTGTGGTCGTAAAATGATGAAAGCATAAGTAAATAAAGAAACAGAAGGGCTGGTCACATCTGATGACGGCCCTTCTTTCATATAAACACAGGTTTTTGTAAAACACAGAAATATTAAGGGAACAGATTATGGTCTGTCAGGAGAGAATATGATAAAAATTGATTTGATCACAGGATTCCTGGGATCCGGTAAAACAACTTTTATAAAAAAATATGCTTCTTATCTGCTGAAAAAAGGGATGAACATAGGAATCCTGGAAAATGATTTCGGAGCAGTAAATGTGGACATGATGCTTTTAAAGGAACTGGAAGGGGAGAACTGTGAGCTTGAAATGATTGCGGGAGGCTGTGACCGGGAAACTCACAGACGCAGATTCAAGACAAAGCTGATTGCTATGGGGATGTGCGGATATGACCGGGTGATCGTGGAACCTTCCGGGATTTTTGATGTGGATGAATTTTTTGATGCTCTTTATGAGGAGCCTCTTGACCGCTGGTATGAAATCGGCAATGTGATCACTATAGTAGATGCCGGACTGGAAGAAACGCTTTCTGCTCACGGAGAATACCTTCTGGGATCCGAGGCTGCTTCGGCAGGCTGTGTGGTGTTCAGCAGAGCAGGGGAAGCTTCAGCGGAAAAAATAAGAGAAACAACAGCGCATCTGAATCAGGCAATGGAAGCGATCCAGTGCGGCAGAAGATTTGGTGAAGATATTTTCTGCAAAGACTGGGAAAGCCTGTCTGATAAGGATTATGAAATGCTTCTGAACTGCGGATACCGTACAGAGACATATGAAAAACAGCATTTTGACGGACAGGCTTTTCAGTCTCTTTATTTTATGAACACAGGAATCTGTGCAGAAAATCTGAAAGAGGCAGCGGAAAGAATCATGTCAGATACAGACTGCGGATCTGTGTTCCGTATCAAAGGCTTTGCCGGAAATACAGAGGGAAGCTGGATGGAACTGAATGCTGTCAGGGAAAAGGCTGATCTCTGTCCGATTGATGCAGGACAGGAAGTGATTATTGTAATAGGGGAGAATCTGGTAAAAGAAAAAATTGAATCACAGTTAAATTTTTTGCCTGATAATTAACATCTGTTCAGTTGTGGTAAGGGTGCGGCTCTGGTATGATAAAAGCAGCAAAGGCCGATGCGTAAATCAAACAGAGAAGGAGAATTGCCATGAAAACAGGTGAAGTGATCAGAATGTACAGAAAAAACAGGAATCTGACTCAGGAAGAAATGGCCAGCCGTCTGGGTGTTACAGCTCCGGCTGTGAACAAATGGGAAAATAATGTTTCTCTTCCTGATATCACCCTTCTTGCGCCTATAGCAAGACTTCTGGAAACAACTCCGGATACGCTTCTGTGCTTCAGGGAGAAATTAAGCCAGGAGGAAGTGAATGCCATTGTGCAGGAGGTTGATGAAAAATTTCAGAAAGAAAGCTATGAACAGGCCTTTGAATTCTGCCGGAAAAAGATTCACCAGTATCCGGGCTGTGACCGTCTTGTGATACATCTTGCCAGGGCTCTGGACGGCTGGCGGATATTGAAGGATATTCCGGAAGAAGAGGGAAAGGAATATGACAGGGAAATCCTGGGGTGGTATAAGCAGGCGTTGGAAAGTGAGAATGCGGAAATAAAGGAATGGGCGGCAGATGCGCTGTTCAGCTATTATTTCCGAAATGAACAGTACGAAGAGGCTGATGACTGCCTGAAACATTTTTCTGTAAAAGATCCGGGAAGAAAGATCCATAAGGCTCTTTTATATGAGAAAAAAGGAGACAGACCGGCTGCCTGGAAAGCATACGAGGAGCTTCTGTTCCAGACTGGGAATCTTGCCGAGATGGTACTTGGCGGATTGTTTTCCCTTGCTGAGAAGGACAGAGATCTGGAAAAAGCGCGGATGTTGACAGAAAAGCTGATACAGCTTGCAGAGCTTTTTGAGACAGGTGAATATCATAAGGCTTCTGCAAAAATGAGCCTTGCCCTGGCAGAAAAAGACAGAGACAGGCTGGAACAGTACATGGAGGAAGTGATTTCCGCCGTAGACCAGCTGGACTTTTATCGGAATTCAGATCTTTATGCACATATGGAATTTAAAGAGATGCGCCCGGAATTTGCAGAAAGCATGAAAAAAACGCTGCGGGAAAGTTTTCAGAATGAGAGTGTTTATCAGTTTTCAGAGTGATTTTTCAGATGTAAAAAAGAAAAAATCACACGTATCATAAAAGGGTGACAGAAACAGCGCCAGATCGGGAAGATAGCTCCGGTTTGGCGCTGTTTTAGGCAAAAGGGGTTGACATCCTTCTGTTTTCGTGTAATTAATAGGGGGGACAAACAGGAACGGAGGAGAAAAAGTGGGAAAAAATACAAAAATTCTGTTTACAGATCTGGATGGAACTCTTTTAAATGATGAAAAAGAAGTAACAGCCGGCAACCAGGCTGCCATAGACAGAGCTTTGGAGCAGGGGCATAAAATTGTCGTAACCACAGGAAGGCCTCTTGCAAGCGGGCTGGATATTGCAGAGCGGATCGGGCTGACAAAAGAGGGATGTTATGTGATTGCCTTTAACGGAGCCCAGATTTATGATCCTTTCCACAAAGAAACCATTTTCGGAAAAACTTTGCCAACAGAGGTAGCAAAGCCTTTGTTTCAGGAGGCCATGGACAGAGGGCTTCATATTCAGTCCTATTCGGATACTCAGGTTCTTTCTCTGAAAGAAAACCGGGAGCTGCTTTTTTATATAAGCGGGTCCACAGTATCTTATAATATTGTTCCGGACTTGGATTCGGCATTTCCAGACGATCCTTATAAAATTCTGCTGGTGGGGCTGGACAACCGTTCAGAGCTGGACAGATATCAGAGGGAGTGTGTGAATCCTCTGAAGGGAACAGTGAGAAGCTTCTTTTCCACGGAAAATTTTCTGGAAATTGTTTCGGATGGAGTTTCCAAAGGCGCTGCAGTAAAATGGCTGTGTGATTATCTGGATATCCCCCTGGAAAATTCTGTGGCAGCAGGAGACGCGCCGAATGATGTGGAAATGCTGCAGGCGGCTTATGTGGGAGCTGTGATGAAAAATGCCTACGAGGGAATGGAAAAATATGCAGCCTATGTGACAGAGCAGGACAATAACCATGACGGCGTGGCGGAAATTATAGAGAAATTTATTTTAAGATAAACAGAAGAACTAAGGCTCCTGGCATTTTGAATGCCGGGAGTTTTTGTAATGGAGATGATGCTTTCGGCCTCATCTCTTTTTTATAATACCTATTGACAACATATATACTGTGTAGTACGATGTATATAAAGAGGTGAGGTATATGAATATTGATGACTGGAAATCTCAGATTAAAAGAGGAACCCTGGAATTTGGAATTCTTTTAATGATCAGTCAGGAGGCCTGCTACGGCTATGAAATTATCAGCAGGCTGGAAAAGTGGCCGATTTTATCTGTTAAGGAAAATACGGTGTATCCCCTTTTGCGAAGGCTGCTGAAAGAGGAATATCTGTCTTCTTCCTGGCAGGAGACAACAGAGGGGCTGCCGCCCAGAAAGTATTATTCGCTTACAGAAAAGGGCAGAGAATATCTGCAGTGCATGAAAACAGAATGGCAGAATCTTTTATCTGCAATTTCAGATCTGGAGGGAAAAGACAATGGATAAAATTTTAAATGATTATCTGGAAAAAGTTGATAAATATCTGAAGCCTGTGAAGGTAACAGACAGGATGGATATTATAAAAGAGATTGAAAGCGACATGGCGGAGCTTGGAGAGCATGGGGGACTTTCTGCAAATGAGATTGTGGACCGACTGGGAGATCCCAAAAAACTGGCGCAGGCATATCTTGGAGAAACGATCACAGAAACAAAGGGAATCAGTTTCAGAAAGATTGGCGCAATGATTGCATTTTACAGTATGGCAGGGTTGGGCGGAATTATCATTCTGCCAGTTACCGGGATTACATCAATAGCCCTGATCCTCAGCGGTATTCTGTGTCCGCTGTGCGGGCTGGCGAAGCTGCTTGCATCCTTTGTGGGATACGACATGCCGTTTATTGGATTTCGCCTGGGAGGATTTTCTGCCTCTCCGGCTTTGACATTGATTCTTTCGATTATTGTGGGTCTTGTTTTTGCCGCGATCGGATGGGGCTTATGGCTGGTGACAAAGGCCTATATCAGAGCTGTCAGCGCCGGGTCTGAAAAAATACGGGGAAGAAAATAGAACTGCATCAGTCGCTGTTTACAGGGTAAAATTCTGTCACCGAATATGATTTGGAATGTACCTTCCCTGTGCCTATACAGGTCCGGCTCTCTGTGTTATGATAATTGCATAAGGAGGCGCTTTTATGGAACGGGAAAATCACACATATATAGCCATTGATCTGAAGTCCTTTTATGCTTCTGTGGAGTGTCGGGAGCGGGGGCTTGATCCGATGAGGACAAATCTGGTTGTGGCGGACGGCAGCCGCACACAGAAAACAATCTGTCTTGCAGTATCCCCGTCTTTAAAAGCATACGGGATTCCGGGCAGACCAAGGCTTTTTGAGGTGGTTCAGAAGGTCAGAGCGATCAATGCCATGCGAAAAAGAAAAGCCCCCGGGGGCAGCTTTTCCGGGAGCTCTTATCTGGCGCAGGAGCTTGAGGAATATCCGGAGCTTGAGCTTACCTATATTACAGCTCCGCCAAGAATGGCATTTTACATGGATTACAGCACCAGGATCTATAATATTTATCTGAAGTATATAGCCCCGGAGGATATGCATGTATATTCCATTGACGAGGTATTTATTGATGCAACTCATTATCTGAAAACCTATGGCATGACTGCCCGTGAGCTTGCGATGAAGATGATCCGGGATGTACTGCAGTCAACAGGAATCACAGCCACAGCAGGGATCGGAACAAATCTTTATCTGTGTAAGATAGCAATGGACATTGTGGCAAAGCATATAGAACCTGATGAAAACGGAGTCAGGATCGCTGAACTGGATGAGATGTCCTACAGGAAACTTTTGTGGGATCATCAGCCTCTCACAGATTTCTGGAGAGTGGGAAAAGGCTATGAAAAAAAGCTTAAGGCAAACGGGATTTTTACCATGGGGGATGTGGCGCGCTGTTCTGTGGGAAGACCGGAAGATTTTTATAATGAAGAGCTTCTTTATAAGCTTTTTGGAATTAATGCAGAGCTTCTGATCGATCATGCCTGGGGATGGGAACCCTGTACCATCCAGGATATAAAAAGTTACAGACCCTCCAGCAACAGTGTAGGTTCAGGTCAGGTTCTCGCCTGCCCCTACAGCTTCGAAAAAGCCAGACTGGTGATCCGGGAAATGGCAGATCTTCTGGCCCTGGATCTTGTTGACAAGCGTCTGGTAACAGACCAGCTGACCCTTACAGTGGGATATGATATTGAGAATCTGAAGAATCCGGAGAAAAAATACAGCGGGGAAGTAACCACGGACCGTTATGGAAGAAAAATCCCCAAACATGCGCACGGAACCATTAATCTGAAGCAGCAGACTTCTTCTGCAAAAAAAATCGTAACTGCTGTGATGGAGCTTTACGACAGGATCATGGACAGAGAGCTTCTGATAAGAAGAATGTATCTGGCAGCAAATAAGGTGCTTCCGGAGGAAATGGTACAGGAAGAGGAAACCTTTGAACAGCTTGATCTGTTTACGGATTATGCGGCGCTGGAAAAGCAGAAGGAACAGGAAGCGGCCGCGCTGGAGCGCGAGCGCAAAATGCAGGAAGCCATGCTGGATATTAAGAAAAAATTCGGGAAGAATGCAATTCTGAAAGGAATGAACCTGCAGGAGGGCGCTACGGCCAGAGACAGAAATTCCCGGATCGGAGGTCATAAGGCTTAGGCGGCTCTCCGGTCTGATAAAAAGGAGGGCAGGAATGAAAAATTATTTTGGTGAAACACATAAATATGACGATATCATCAACCTTCCCCACCATGTGTCCGGGACACATCCTCAGATGCCGGTGGAGGACCGGGCAGCCCAGTTTGCTCCCTTTGCCGCACTGACCGGATATGGAGCGGCCATTAAGGAAACAGAAAGATATACAGAAAAGAGAATACAGCCGGATGAGGAGAGCGTGGAGATTTTAAACAGACGGCTTGAATTTATCCGGGAGCATATCAGTGAGAAGCCGGAGGTTACGGTCACATATTTTCAGCCCGACCTGAAAAAAGAAGGCGGAAAGTATATGACAGTCACTGGCACTGTAAAAAAGATCGACACGTTCAGACACCGGATGCTTCTGAAGGATGAAACAGAAATTCCTTTTGAAAATCTCTGGGAAATTGTTTTCCAGGAAAAATAAAAAGATTATCACATTGAAGATAAATCTGCCATCTGACAGTGGTTTTATCAGAAATTCCATCAGAAATTCATCTCTGGACGGAAAAATTCAGCCTTTACGGATGAGAGGATATTCTGTATACTATACTAAAAAGGTCAATAAAAGGAGGAAATACTTATGCTGGAAATTGGCACAAAAGCGCCGGCGTTTAAACTGCCGGATCAGAATGGAGAAATGCATACGCTTGAGGAATATAAAGGGAAAAAAGTGATTCTTTATTTTTATCCCAGAGATAATACACCGGGATGCACAAAGCAGGCATGCGGCTTTGGAGAGCTTTATCCTCAGTTTACAGAAAAAGGGGCGGTCGTTCTGGCAATGTCATTTAGTTAAGACATTAAGCAGATGTATTCCTATCAGGCAGAGGTAGA
>ENA-OPSO01000060-OPSO01000060.1-human-gut-metagenome-genome-assembly--contig:-NODE-60-length-49045-cov-17.436538_pt1 | contig 49045 bp, 35 predicted proteins | sample MGYA00241455_ERZ501902 | MGnify/ENA primary metagenome ERZ501902 (study PRJEB25962, sample SAMEA2042405) | human gut metagenome | biome: human gut; feature: human-associated habitat; material: faeces...
CAGGAATTCTTCCGGACTGATCTCACCTAATTCAAATAGGGAAAAGAAACCTTTCCCCTTGAACTGGCATACCTGTTTCTCGATATCTTGGAATCCTGCTTTGCGAAAAGCATTCAGGCAATTGTCAAAATCCAGATTTATTAATACTCCTCCTAAATCAAAAACGACATTTTTAATCTTACTGTCCATAACTCTTTATGTGCTTAATTCTCTTTCTTAGTTTTTCTTCTGTATTCGTTTTATCCAACGGTGAATTTCACCAATCCACAATACGAATGACGTTCCTGCGATAATATAAATCCAAGTAATAAAATCCATAGGTTCGGTACGGAATACTTTACCTCCGAATTCGACAATCAGAATTTGTCCGACCAAAATAATGATAGCTACACTCAGCATACCCAATGCATGACGGGAATCCTTAAATACAGAATGGTTGGTCCCGAAAACACTGGCGTTGAACAGATTCCAGAATTGTAGCATCACGAAGATTGTGAAAAATTGTGTTAAAGCTTGTCCTACTAAATCTGCTGGCATCTGTTTGATAATGACAATTAATGTCATCAGTATAGCAAGGAAACAGAAGCCTACGCCTAGTATATTTTTGCGCATGACCTTAGTGATGATGAAGTCGTCGGTCTTGCGTGGCTTTTCATTCATGACATCGGCACTGGGGGGGATAGATGCCAAAGCCATGGCGGCAAAAGTATCCATGATAAGATTTACCCAAAGCATCTGTGTTACTGTTAATGGTAGTTCTGTACCAAAGAAAGCTCCTAATAAAACACTGGCTAAAGCGACCACGTTGATAGTCAGCTGGAATACGATGAAGCGCTGAATGTTTTTATAAAGAGAGCGTCCCCACATTACTGCGGTGGCAATACTATGGAACGAGTCATCCAGTAGGGTGATATCACTTGCTTCTTTGGCCACTGATGTACCGGTTCCCATGGAAAGACCTACTTGAGCATGATTCAGTGCCGGGGCATCGTTTGTTCCGTCTCCGGTTACTGCTACTACGGCTCCTTTTTGTTGCAATAGTTGGACCAAACGTTGCTTGTCCATAGGACGTGCACGACTCATAACTTTCAAGTCAAGTACGCGGTCCAAAGCTTCTTCATCGCTTAATGCGGCGAATTCTACCCCTGTTATGCGGTTCCGGTCTGTATCTTCAGGTTTCCATAGCCCTATTTGGCGAGCAATTTCAGTAGCTGTTCCCGGAGTGTCTCCTGTAACAATTTTCACACCAATACCTGCCGATTGACATTTTTGTACGGCTTCCGGTACATCTGGACGAATAGGGTCGCTAATAGCTACGATACCTAGGAAAATCATATTTCCTTCATTGACAAGCTCGGCACAATCATTGCCGGAGTTTTCAGGAATAAATTTGTAAGCCAACCCTAAGGTACGCATTGCCTTGTTCTGGTAGGCCAGCAAATCGGCATTGTAATGAGTCAGTTCCTCAGGAGAGAGGTTACATTTTCCCATTACAATTTCGGGAGCTCCTTTTATATAGAGTACCTTTTTCTGTTGAATAGGTGAATCTACTAATGTAGCCATGTACTTACGTTCTGTAGAGAAAGTAAGTTGATTGATTACTTTTGCATTTTCACGTAGTTCCAAATAGTTCTTGCCTTGTTCATTTAGCCAAAGCAATAAGGCTATTTCAGTAGGGTTACCCACTCCGGATGGTTTTTTGCTTTCTCCTGTTTCTTCAAGGAAAGCTGTAGAGTTGGCACTGATACCTTCGGCTATTAAATCTGCTTTGGTAGCATCAAGCTTCGCTTCATGTACCTGCATCAGGTTTTGTGTCAATGTACCTGTCTTGTCGGTACAAATCACAGTAATGGCACCCATTGTTTCGCAAGCATGCATTTTACGTACCAGGTTATTGGTTTTCAGCATACGGCGCATATTCAGTGCAAGACTTAAAGTGACACTCATCGGTAAGCCTTCAGGAACGGCTACTACAATTAAAGTGACAGCCATCATGAAGTATTTCAGTACAATGCGGGCAATTGCCATCCACCCATGCCAGTCAGTTATTTCATTTACGTTGAGGTAGGAGTAAAGATCTTTTGCTGTAAAAACAATAAAGGTGAGCGTGGCGATAGTAAAACCAATTTTTCCGATGAAACCGGCCAATTTGGTTAATTGGATATTCAATGGAGTTTCTTCTTCACTTTGTTCGGTAGCCTGACGTGCTACTTTTCCTATTTCGGTGGAATCTCCCACACGTTCTACCTTCATTATTCCATGTCCGTCAACCACTGTGGTGCCACGCATCACCTCATTGCTGGGGTAAGTGGTCTCTTCATCAAATAGTTCTTCATTGATAGTTTTGTTGACCATCAATTCTCCTGTCAAATTGGATTCATTCACTTGCAGGGAAATAGCTTCCAGCAAGATTCCGTCGGCAGGGATCTCTTCACCTGTATTCAGCACTACAATATCACCCACTACAATCTCTTTACGAGGAATTTCCCGTACTTTCCCATTTCTGATAACTGTGACTGGTGTTTCTTCACCTACAGCATTCAGTAAGTCGAACTTCTTGTTTGCGTCGTATTCAAAGTAGAATCCGATACCAGTTGCCAGAAAGATAGCAAAGAAAATACCGATTGTTTCCGCATACTCATTTTCAATAATGGAAATCACTAAAGAAAAGAATGCTGCGACTAAAAGAATACGTATAACCGGGTCGCGGAACTTTTCCAGATAAAGTTTCCACATGGAGGGACGTTTGGGAGGTGTCAGGAGGTTAGTCCCATGTTTCTCCCTACTGATAAGGACTTCTTTGTCCGAAAGCCCTGTTAGGGCTGTTTCCTGTTTTTTTTGTGCCATATGGCTTTGCAGAATTAATTAATGGAGCACAAAAATACAATTTATATCCTTACGAATTAGGGAATTAAATCTTTTTATCAAAATTTGGGCGCTAAATCTTGCAAGTTTCAGGAGAATATACTACTTTTGCAACTGCTAACAAGAAATTGTGAGCACGGACTTGTAGCTCAGTTGGTTAGAGCAACAGACTCATAATCTGGAGGTCCCTGGTTCAAGCCCAGGCTGGTCCACGAAGAAAATCAAGGAGTTACGAATTTCGCAACTCCTTTTTTCTTGCCTTTGCGTAAACAATGCGTAAACAAACTGTTTGAGTTGATTATGTTTACGCATAGAATTTCTATGAAACTCCATGCAATCCTAATTTCTCTATATACGGGGCAGCAGCATAAGATTGCGTTGTTTTCCACTCATTTGCCTGTTAAATAAGCTCAAATATATTCCATTTGCATATTTGCAAGAAAAAATATTGTAATTTTGTAAGTGTAACGCATTTATGGTAAGCCATGACCTCAATGGTGCTCTTTCTTGAAAAAGAAAAGTGAGTTTGCCTAACCTTCGTGGGAGGGTCATCCCATTCCGATGAATCGAAGCGTAAAGGGAGTGTTAGTCGGAAGGCACTCTATGACAAACGAAACGCGAGAGTTGCTTCAGGGGTTGAGACCGATTAGCATAAGCCCGGTTACCAGTCAGCGACGGAAGACAACGAGATTGCACCGCTGCATATAACGACAATGTTTTATCCTTCTAAGGATAGAGACTCCGTGGTTATATGCAGCGTTTTGTGTATGTACGCCTCACATTGCAAAACGGCTGTATTCAGAGGTTATGTTGAACATAAACAATGAATGCAATGGAAAAACTGACAAAATCCATGCCCCTTTTTAAAGAACGAAATTGTTCTGTCTCTATCGTGTTGGATTTACGTACTCGCAGGAAGAATGCGTGCGAGTTTCCATTATCTCTTCGTTTCACGATAGACCGCAAATTCTTTTATCTGACAATCGGAAGTTCTTTTACTGAGAAAAAGTTTTCGGACATCTGCAATGCGACTAAATGCAAGAGCGAAAACTACAAGCTTCAAAAAGAGTGGAAAGAGACCTTTGTCCCCAAATACAAGGAAGTTTTGAGTAATCTGAACAAGGGTGGCATTCTAACATTTGAGATGGTGCGCCAACGTATTATAGGTGAGGATGTGGTACTATCTGAAGAGAAAACAACCAAATCACAATCGTTTATCAGTATATGGGAACAAGTCATCAATGGTTTCAAAACAGATGATGATGGAGCACGTTTTACCACGGCTGAAAGTTATGAATGTGCGCTCAAATCATTCAGGAAAATACTTGGAGCAAATACAATTATGGGATTTTGCATCAGTGCGGCAGAAATCCAGAAATGGAAAGAGGGGATGCACAATGGGGTAAAAGACGAAAATGGTGCAATTGTTGGTAAAATCAGCGACACTACGGCCGGTATCTATTTGCGTTGTTGTCGTGCCGTATGGAATCGGTGCGTACATGAAGGCTTCCTTAAAGATGTTCCTTATCCTTTCTCCAACAAGAAAGAAAAAGGGCTTGTAAGTATTCCCAAGAGTGCAAAGCGTAAGCAGAGCTTCTTGAATGTTAGTCAGATGACAGAACTTTATAACCTTTTTGTCTCAAAGAAATATCCCGAACACTGGACGAAAGAATATACACAACGTGCACATTATTCATTAGGGCTTTTCCTTGCCCAATACCTTTGCAACGGTTTCAATATGGCTGATGCAGGTCGCTTGACCTATAATAGTTATTATTACCAGACAAAGGGCAGGGCTTTCCGTTTCAACCGAAAGAAAACTTCCCGAAGAAGCGCTGACGGTTCAGAGGTAATAGTTCCCATCATTACTCCTTTACAATATATATTGGACGAAATAGCCGCACCACCTACCAGGGATGGGCTAGTATTTCCAGAGATATTGAAAGGTGCAGAGACAGAAGAGTTACGCCGTAAGTACACCATGCAAGAAAATTCCAACGTAAAAGACCGCGTTATCAAGATTTGTCACGAGGTACTGCATTGGGACGAATCCATCTGTCCGTCAGGTACATGGTGCCGACACTCGTTTGCAACCAACCTGCATAATGCTGGAGTGGATATGGATTATATCTCTGAAAGCATGGGGCACGCTTCTTCTGACCATGCCATTACGCAAATCTACATTGAGCATTATCCTCTCGACATACAGATGCAGAACAATTCAAAACTGCTAAACTTGGATAACACTTCTGAAAGGGATGCTCTATTGGCAAAGTTGGCAAGCATGTCCACAGAAGAACTGCTCAAATTATTCAGACAACCTTAATCCGTAATGCTGATGATAAATTTCATAGAAAGGATAAAATCCTATTCCAAAAGGAAGGATGCGGCTGATATGGCTATCCGTGCATGGATATCAGCTAACGAAGACGTGTATGCCAACTTTTGTAAGCGCATAGATGCTGTGGCTAAAGGTGACATATCAGTTCTGATGGACATGTATCTGATGATGCGGGATTGCGTACCACCCGAAGCCTTATTGATGTATAACTGGCTCTCTGATTTTGCGAACGGCAAAGATGTAACAGCCATCATGAACCAACAATGGGCTGGCCAATATACCGAGACCATCGCCAAATGTATCACCAACAAGCGTTTGTGGATAGGCATCAATGTAAAAACGGGTACTGTAGAACTGATTACTTCTCCGAAATCAGGGCTGCTGATGATTCATTCTGAAACGCCTATTGAAATATGGAATCATCTGCCACAAGAGTTGAGGTCCTACTTGATTGGGCAATTAGATATGTTCATGAGAAACAGCAAAGGATGCTATCTGTTGAGCAAACTGGAAAGAAAAATGGTTTATCAGTTCCTGACCTATATCTCTCAAATTGTTTTCCTCTCTCATGCGGTATTCATTGGCGGGTTCATGGCTAACCTGTATGACCGTGTAATGGAAAAGAAAGAGGATTTGGCTTATTGCATGTATTATTTTGTAGTGTTTGACCATGGTCTGTCCCGTATGGCAAAGTTGCTTAATCGTCTGCTGAACAGTGAAGAGGTTGATCATGGCGATATGCTTTTGATAAAGTCATGTGTTACACTTCTTGTCAATAGAAGTGTAGAGATAGGTACAGAAACCAAAGCGGATTGGGAAAACACCGTTGAGAGGTGTAACCCAGAAATCTGGAAAGAAGTGATGTTCGCCTTACGAAAAGTAAAAGGCAGCCGTGGAAACAAGAAAGTGATACAGTCATTGGATGATATTCTTTTGGGCGACAAGGAACGTATCAAGCAGGGTATTCATTTGTTCCTTGAAGAGAATACCGAGAATATAAGCCTTGCATATTTATTGAAATCATTGGTAAAGTCCGGCAAGATAAAAGCATCCACAAGGTACATGACATTTCACCGTGCCATCGAACAATTCTTCCAACGACATTATGGGCACGATATACCGCAGAAGCGATACGGAGAAATCAAGGAACTCATTTTGAATTCGCCCCAAAGAGGAAACAGTTATACCAAGGCTAAACGAATAATAGACCGATGGACGGACTATTTTATCAATAACGGGTAGTTGGGAAATTCAGCTATCCGTTTTTCTGCAAACATCTGTTGTAATTCGGTCGGTAAATTTAAGGTATAAATAAACCGACCAACCCACAGAGTTTCACACACTACCTTTGCTTGCGAAATCGGTTTCACAGAGTTGAACCGAGGCTTAAAGTATTTAATCACCAAACAAGTAAAGGTATGGAAGAAAAACTCAATCTCAACCAACTACTCCAAAAGCCCATCGCCATGATGACAGGCGAGGAGCTATGTTTTCTCATCACCAAAAGCATGGAGAACACAGAAGTAGCCACTCCCCAGATGGCATCCAAAGGCAACTACTATGGCATCGAAGGAATCGCCCGTGTATTCGGTTGTAGCGTACCCACCGCAAACCGCATCAAGAAAAGCGGAATCATAGACAAGGCCATCACGCAGATAGGACGCAAGATAGTGGTGGATGCAGACCTTGCGCTGTCTTTGGCAAAAGAAGCAGGTGGCATTCATATAAAGGAGTAGTGGTATGGAAGACGATTGGAAGCAGAAACTGGCGACTGACAGTTACGGGAATCTTGCACGTTCCATCAGCAATCTCCGACTCATTTTCACAATGGACGAGAATCTCGGTCAGATAAGGTACAATACCTTTTGTCAGGATGATGTGTGTTTCAGCCCTTTGTTCCGTAATGTCAACGGTAACAAGATTGATGAGGAATCTGCCGGAAAGATACAGGACTATCTGGAAAGGACATACAGATTACGTCTGACACAGAACAAAGTGTTTGAAATACTGAAGACCACTTCTTCGGAACGCAGTTTCAATCCCGTGCAGGATTTCATCACCCAAGAGGCATGGGACGGACAACCTCGGATAGCTACAACCATCATTGATTATTTGGGAGCGGAGGACATACCGCTTGTCAGAGAACAGACAAAGCTTTGGTTTGTGGCTGCGGTAGCACGGGTATTCAATCCTGGTTGCAAGTTCGATAACGTACTGACCTTACCCGGGCCACAAGGTATTGGGAAAAGCACCTTTTTCAAAGCCATCAGTGGAAGATGGTTCAACGACTCGTTCTCTTTTGCCAGTGGTGATAAGGAGAAAGTGGAAACCATAACCAATGGTTGGATTATAGAAATCAGTGAATTGAACGGTTTAAAACGGGCGAATGATGCGGAAGCAGCCAAAGCTTTTCTGAGCCGATGCAGCGACTATATGCGTCCGGCTTATGGGCATAAGGTGGTGGAGTTCATGCGGCACAATGTCTTTGCAGCGACTACTAATGAAATGAACTTTCTGCAAGGAGACAATGGAAACCGCCGATGGTGGATTATTCCGGTCAAAGGTAACGGTCATGTGTCAGATTGGTTGGAAAGTTTGCAGCGTTCCGTTCCTCAACTATGGGCAGAGGCATATACCTATTATAAGCAAGGAATGAAACTCTATTTGTCGCCGGACATGGAGAATGAGGCCAATGAGGTGCAGATGCAACATTCCAACATTCTTGTTGACCCCATTATGGAAGATATTGAAATGTATCTGGAACGTGAGGTTCCAATCCAATATGCAAGCTGGATGATTCCGACACGACTGGCTTATCAGAAAGGAGCCTACTCAGAGCCAAATTCCACAATGACCTCACTCAATATGGTTTGTGCCCGGCAAATTATAGAGGAACTGCCCAATGATTTGGTCAGACGAAATTCGTCCAAATACACTTCGCAATACATCAACCGCCTGATGGCCATGATTCCGAACTGGAAGCGAAGTGAACAGGAGAAGGTCAAGGGGCTGCATCCAGCCTACTGCGATAAGACGGGACGGACGAAATACCCATGGGTGAGGGTGGACGCTCCAAGTGAAGAGTCCTGCGCGACACTGCCAAGGTTGCCATTCTAATTTCAAAATAAAGGGAAAAAAAACGAATGTCCCAATGTCCCTTTTGCCCTCGAAAAAAGAATAAAAATAGGAAGTAAGCAAAACAAGAAGTTATAAGAAATGCTTGGGACACGGGACAATATAAGCCAACAATATGAGGAAAGAAGAACTTATTAAACAGCTACAAGAACGTGACCTGCTGCTGGCAAATGCGGTCAGCCACATGGTGGAGTATATTCAAGACCGTTACCCTGCGGCATATCCAAGCAAGGCACAGACCGAAGCTGTGAACGACTACCTGCGGAGCGTCTATGCCGACGGGGACGGAAGTATGTCGGAACGGAACTGTGAACACCGCCGTATCGCTTCACAAAACATTACTATTGCTGCCATCCGTGTATTGGATAGTTATCAACTTGATAGGTTGCAAAACGTGCTTGACCACATAGCATACGACAAGGAGTATTATATGCCGGAGAGAGGATGCGGAATGCACCGATGACTTTCTCTTTTGGCTGCACCATTTATAAACCATCTTCAAAATTGACAGACGATGAAAACAAACTTGAATTATTGTATAGTGCTTTCGTCAGAGCAACTTGCATATCTGGCAGGGAGCAAGTATGGCATTGACCGCATGAAAATTCTGCACCAACTTATCGAAGCGGCAGTGCTGAAAGAAAACGATTATGCCATAAAAGGATTTTCCACAACCTTACAAGTGGGGCAAGCCATCCTTTCGGAAGTGGATTTATCCTGCAAGTTAGGCTATGACAAGAAGACCATATCCCGTGTACTTGACAAGATGAACCAATTGGGAATTGTCGCATCCACGCAGAGCAACCGAACAAGCGTTCATACCCTGAAATGTATATCGGCATGGATGTTGGATGGCAACCGAATAGACAATCCTTTCTATGTTCGACTAAAAGACCGGCAAGAAAAAGGAGCAAATGATTACGCACAATCTGATGATATGGTAACCGTCTTACCAATGACTCCACAGGAGGATTCGGATAGCCGTATGGAGGGAAATTTACCCAACTCGAATGAGTGTAGACAAACAGAAGTAATGAATGAAACCTAAGTTTCTGATGCAGTTTTTTCCTTCGTAGGCAAAATGCCTATTATATCAGACGAAGGCGAACTGCTCTCTCCATTTTCTTCTGTTCCTACCAATTCGGCTCCTCCACAGCCTACGGCAGGGGAAGAATCTAATGAGGATATTTCGGCAGATAGTCAGATTTAGTCATATTGGATATGGCGATGATGCCTATATTTTTGTGTGGGGTCTTGCAAGAAGTTCCTATGTCGCACAAATTTGCTGCGCTTATTCGTACCACATAGGCGTATTCCGGCAGTCGCAAGCTCCCACCGTGCTGTTCCTTTTTAGATTGATGTCTCACTCATAACATAACAAAACATGAAGAAGAAAAAGAATATCAGCAATGAAGCTGACGAAGAAAATGACAAGAAAGTTATAAAGCGTACCCTGCGACTTGAAGCCAGAGTAACGGAACAGGAATACGCCAGAGCGAAAGAACTTGCCAAGACCTGCGGTTTATCCATGAGCAACTATGTGCGCCGCACTGCTTTAGGGCAGCATCCACGGCAACGGTTATCTGAGCGTGAGGTAGAAGCCTTATGCAGTCTGACGGATGCAAGGGGCGACCTTATCCGTATTGCGGCAGCAGTAAAGTCCATTCAAGCGGATAAACGTGCAATGTATTTCAGCGATACCCGGTTTGTGGAACAATGGGTGAGAGCTGCTACGCAACTAATCAACCGCTGGAGCCAAATAGAGAATTATCTTACCGAATAAAATTCCTTACCCGTCATGATAGCAAAAGCCAGTACCATACCGCATGGCGCAAATGCCATAAGGTATTCCGTCAATAAAGACAGAGCGGATACAGTCAAAGCCAACCTGTTGCCCGATGACATTTCACCGGAAGCGATGTACGGTCGGATGATGCTCGTGCAGAAGATGTTTGCCGAGAAAATCAACAAGGGCAGACCTCTTGGCAGGAACGTGATAAGAATTGAGATTTCCCCAGCCGAGGAAGAAAGCCGGAACTGGAAGATGGATGATTGGGTACATTTAGCAAACGAGTTCATCCATGTATTTGACTCCATAGACCTTTCCGAGAAGACCAAGCGAGCATCATCAAAACAGACAAACCTCAAAGGTTCGCAGTACATCGTTGCCTTGCATCGGGATTCCAAAAGTGGTATACTCCATCTGCACATTGATGCCAACCGTGTGGACATGGATGGCAAAATCAACGATAGTCATAAGATTGGTAAGAGGGCTGTCATGGCTGCGAATATCATCAACGAAAAGCGTGGTTGGGTACAGTCTGAAGAAATCGGCATACAGCACAGACAGGAAATCACAAATTACTGCATGAAGATACTCCGTGAGATGGATAAGTTCAGTTGGCAACAATATGCAATGGAACTGACAAAACGAGGCTATAAAGTGCATCTACAAGAAGATGATAAAGGCAAGGTTTATGGTTATTCCATCAAACGTGGCAGCTCCAATTATAAGTCATCCGTGTTGGGTGTCGGTCGAAACTTGACTCCATCAAAGATTGAGGCTACTTGGGCAAAACTGTATCAGCAGGAAAGGAAGTCTGAGTCAACAAAATCTATTCCTCAACAAATACGGTCAGCAGATATTACTTTTATTTCACAGCCTGTTATAAAGCATTACGATATTGCGACAGACGAATATCACAGTTATCATGTGGATATTCCCGAAGCCGCTGACAATATTATCCAGCAGGAGTGTTCTTTGGAGGAAGCTCATCCGTTGGCCAAGATTGAAGAGATACAACACACGGCTCTTTTACTCTTTGCCGGGTATTTGGATGCAGCCACAAGCATGGCGGTTTCAAGTGGCGGTGGCGGTTCTGATACAGGAGGCTGGGGAAGAGACAAGGACGAAGACGGACTTAAATGGGCACGCCGCTGCGCACGAATGGCAAACAGCATGTGCAAACGCAGGAGAGGACTTCACAGATAATTCACCTTTTATAAATACAAGAACATGGGTATAGGAAAATCAAGGGGCACATCGCCCATAAATGTCAATGACATGCTGGAGAAGGTTGAAATCAACCAGCAAATTGAGACTGAAAAATCAGAAGTGGATAAACTTCTCGTAGAGATAAGAGAGGCAAAAGAAACACTGATAAAGTTCAATGAGGATTTAGAGAAGGCCATCGCTGCAGAAAGCCACATTGAGGGTGAGCTCAAAGCTGCTGTTGGCAGTTGTGATAATATAGTCAACTGCATCGCAATGCTATAGTAAAAGCAGAACGGGACACGAACTTTAAGGCACCCGGCACTCCTGAGCAACTTGCCCAACTTAGACAACTCATAGACCGTTCTATAGAAAGTTGGAATTCGGTGTTGGCAAATCACCGTGCCGAACAAACGAGGCTTATCACCGAGCATGAATCCAATATGCGCAAAATTCTCAGACAGAATGAAGGCGTTTGGTACTCGGACTTCTGGATGAAAGTCTTGGTGATATCCCTGCTTGTTTATACAATGGGGTTGGGACTGGTTGTATATTGTGTCACATGAAGCATCGCACATGATGATACTATCAATTTTACATAGTTCCTACACCAAAATTTAGCTATAGTATGATTTATATGGTTTACCCTCCTTTTATGGAAATAATAAAATCAGGGGGGCAATAATAGATTAATTTTCGACAAGCAGTCAGTATTATTGCAATTTCACAAGTCTTTTCAGAAGATTTTTATATCTTTGCATTCAACATTAAGAAATTTGCATGGAGAATTTAAATAGAATTAAAGGAGCATTGGCTGATGCTGGCAAAACAGGTGTTTGGCTTGCAAGTCAATTAGGAAAAGACCCCGTAACGGTTTCAAAGTGGTGCACAAACACCACACAGCCCGATTTGCAGACACTGGCAAAGATTTCGGATTTGTTAAAGGTCAACATTAAAGATTTGTTGGTCAATCGTAACATTTATTAATTGCTGACAAAATCAAAATAAAAAGGCATGAGTTGTATTAATTTCAACGAGATATCTTCGTTAATCACAAAGTGGCTTCAGAATTCCTCTATTGAATCTCTACAATTTACAGATGGCAAATTGGTAGAAAAAGCAATTGGTATTGTACTTTATCCCCATCAAGATAATGAAGATTCTTTATTTTTACAACTATGTGCTTTGAACTTTTTGAATGCTGTTATAAAAACAGAAGCATTCAAAAATAAATTGTCTAATGACTTGATCAAATCAAACGCAGCTAGACTGATTAAGACAGTTGATGTATTAAAAAACGATGAAATCTCATACTATTATAGTAAAGAGGAATATTGTTTATATATCAAGCTTGGAAGTATTGTATTTAGTTTTCATCATGTACCATTAACAACTGACGTTTTAAAAGCAAGTTTCGCGCCCCTTATTAAATGGCCTGGCATTCGACTTCAAAGAATAGCGCAGCCTCTGTTAAACTATGCTCTCTCAATGAATAACGAAATAGAGACAACGCCCATGGACATAAATGATGTAATAATAGACGAAGTTGTTGATTCTTCTTCTGTAAATGGCTTTAATTCTGAAAAAATCTTCAATAACGAAAATAATGCTACAGAAGATAATGGTATTGTTTCGGTTAGTGCTCAACGGAAGAACGTTCTTACAGCAATCGAAAAAAACACAATAAAACAACGCGTACTTTCTACTATTGATTCATATTGTTCTCCAGATTCAGAAGGATGGTACGACTTAGTCGAAATTGCTCCAAAGCTCAAGAATAATGGCATTGATTACACAGAATATGGCTTTAAGAAGTTGACTTTATTTTTAGAAGCTGTATTTGAGAATTCTATGCAAAGAAGAAATGAAGGAACTATGGTATATTTAAAATTCCCTTTGAATAACAGTCAAGCTAACTCCAACTCACAATGTATATTAAAAAAAGTGGATAATAATCAAGATTGTTACGATATTCTGAGTGGAGTTCAGGTGGGCGATAATGTTGAAATAAATAGTTTTGGGAACATAAAAGCTGGTATAATTAGTGTTCTAAACAAACATTTTGTTCAACTTGAATTAAAAGGTGGTCGTTCTATTAGAATTAAATGTGATTCAATAGACAGTATAGAGTCTGCGTTTTTATTTAATAACCTTATTGACCTTTCTTTTGCCAACGACATTATTAAAAACGTTCTTTTGTCAGAAGGATTATATACATCATCATTAATCAGGACGAATGCTACCATAACAATGGCAGAAAGTCGAAGAATATGGTTAGTAACCGACGATGGAAAGAATGCTTCTTGTTCAAAAGTAAGTCTTATAGGAATTAATAAAGAAAATCTTATAAAAGGTCAGCGAGTATTTGCATTTCCATTTAAAGGCGAAAAGGCATATTGTGTACTAATGGAGATGACATATTATGAAGTCTTTGAATGCTTTAAAAAGTTAATTTCGCAAAAGAAAGATAATAGTAAGGATATACAAAGAGCCCAGATATTTAGTCTTTTGAGATTCATTTTGGAGAATACTAATGCTCCTGAGAATCAAACTAAGATTAAACAGCTAAAAAAACAACTTAAATCATTTATTTCGTCACCATCTTTGTCATTAGATAGTTATGCTGACGATGACACATCTGATACTATTGCCTCTGTGATAACATCTACTAATAACCAAGAAGATGATTCTGCAGAGGTTCAGGCAGCTAATAACAACATTGAAGAAATGATTGATAAAGAACCCAATAAAAGACAGTCAGAAACTTCAAATGTGGAAATATATAAGCCGGAATCAACATCATTAGAGGGACCAAAGGTTATAGGATATATTAACCTTGACGAAATCCGGGATCCAAAGAAGAAAAACAAAAATGCATCTGAAGAAGAAAAGACTAAAGATACTGTTATGGTTGACTCCAAGAGCGAAATGCTACCATCTATGGGCAAAATTCTAAGGATGGGTCCCATGTATGGATGGATAAGCCAGAATAATCAAGAAGACAACTTGTATTTCAATACAACAGAACTAGTTTCTTATGCAGGTATTATTGAGGCTCCTTGTGTAGGTGATGAAGTCATATTTACACTGGGGCAAAATGCTCGAGGTGCAATGGCTGTATGTATCCATAAACAATGTGCCCGTGAAACTATTGAAGAACTAATTGAAAAAACTCAACGATATGACCCCAAAACTTGTGCTCGTCTAAAAAAATATATCGAAGATTTCGACAACTTGTTTACAAATACGATTGAGACTAACGAGAATCTTACATATTACCTAAATAGGATTGGAGTAAACATTAAAATGCCATTTTCTCCAAATGATGCAGAGAAACTATTTGCCGAAAAACTTTCTGCTGAAGAATACGCGAAGGGAATAAACTTGTTGATAGATGAAGTTATAAAAACTGATCCGTCAAAAAGTTATAATCTTTTTTTAAGATCCTTTAGCTATACCAAATCGCATAAAATGTATGATGTGTCAGAGTCTCTTATAAAAAAGGCTCTTGTTGTATTTAAAAAGCAAGATGGTAAAACAAAATATTTTAAGGGATTGCTTAAGACTATTAATACCTTGTCAAATAGAATTGAGATAACCGAGAAATCAATAGATAACATCATCAATTCTATTGGTCAATCATCCGTACATTTACCTTTATATGTAAAAAATGCTATTCTGAATCACAAAGATTTTAACGGAATCACCCCAGATCAGGAAACAATTAGAACCGGATTGTATAAAGAAGAGTATATTGATGAGGTAAAGGATTATATAAAACAAAACAATGCAGATGATTTAGCATATCTTACTTTAATCAAGCTTCAATTAGCTTTCCACATTGTTGGGTATAACCCAATGGAAGATGTTCTCAATTTTCTTTTAAGCCGAGCCAAGAACATTTTAGCTATTGGAGATGAAAAGTTGTATAGTGAAGTTAGATATCTCCTTAGATTATATTATCGTAATAGAAACTTTGATACCAACTTGGACTATACAGTTGGCCTGTACCTTATGACATTAGGTGAATATACTCCATCTGACATTGAAATGTATACGAGTATGTGGAGGGTGCGAGAAGTACGAGCTGGATACAAACTTGCAGACTTGTTCAAGAAGGCTGTTGAGAGTGATGTTGACAATAAGTTAGACCTTGCTATGCTGTCTTATTCTAATCCTGCGATTAGACAACGAATTTTGAAAGAATATGAAAGCTTAGGTAAAAACTTCGATAGCATCGACGAGTTTCCTTCGTTACTTAAAGAGTTAAATAATAGATACATACAATATTCCACCGATCCTAGAATTAATTTCATGTCTTTTATTTCGTATCTTCAGACGAGTACAATATTACTGAATAGCGAAATGAATATTATTGAAAATGATTTTGACAAGATAGTATCTTTGGTTACAGATTTTAATATAGGTCAAAAATATACTTCAATACTTAATGCTTATAAGAATATTGATCAAAAGATTGCTAATATCACATCAAAACTATCTTCTAACCCCACTGAAATAGGATACGAAACTCTTTTGCCGTCTTTGAGTCTTTTGAAAAATAATATTTACTCAAAATTTGTAGAAATAGAGCAAAGGGTAAATCCTACAATCACCATCTCGATTTTGGAATCAGTAGTGTTGGAAGATTCCCAATCAGCAGAATTAAAAGTTGAAATTAGGAATTCTAGCGATAGTGCTCGTGATGTACATATAAATAGGCTTAAAGCATTTGGAGGCGATCTGACAGAGGCTAATACTGTAAACATTGATGTAAGGCTTTCTGCGGATGAAGAAAAAACCATAAGCATAGAACTACATATGTGTGATAGGGTTTTCAATGAGAACGCTGCAGAGGTAGAGTTTGAAATAGATTACGATGATATTTTCATCGCAACAGATCAGCGTGTACACGAAACAAAGATTGAAGGACGAACTATAAGATTCAATAAAGAAACATTTACTGAAATTGATAATAAGTTCCGCCATGCATCAGGTGGAGAAGAACTTGAGGCTGGCGATTCAATGTTCTATGGTAGAGAATCACTTATTGTTAACATTCAAAATGCCATATTAAACGGTTCTAAAAATCAGATCGCAATATATGGACAGAAACGTTCTGGAAAAAGTTCGTTGCTTAATCAGATTATTGGTAGGCTTGAGTCTACTGAGAATGGTTCTGTAATATGTGGTAAATTTAGTTTACAAGGACTCCCAGACGAAGAGTCTAATCCTGTTAATTGGATACTGAGAAATATTGCATATTCGTTATTACGTGGGATAAGAAAATCTCGTATCAAAAACATCGATAAGTCTATTTTAGAATTATTCAAGACTGAGTCTGATGCGTTTACTGCTTTAAGGGAATTTATAGAATACATAAACACGATTGTCGAATTGCAAAATAGTCACTTTGTAATTCTAATTGACGAATTCACTTACCTTTACCAACTAATTAAGGACGGGAAAGTCAGTGAAGACTTTATGAGAAGGTGGATTGCTCTCATAGAAACTCCTGATATCAATCTACAGACAATTGTTGCTGCACAAGATACCCTACCACATTTCATGAATGAAAGCTATGCTTCAAATTATTTCAACAAATTCAGCAAAGAGCCTCTGTCATATCTGTCTAGAGAGGAAGCTATTCAGCTTATTAAAGACCCAATCAAGAATGTTGTATTTCTTAATCATGCAGAAGAACTAATTTATGAATACACATCTGGAAGTGCATTCTTTACACAGATTTTCTGTACTAGGTTAGTGGATTATCTTAACTTCAAGAAATCTCGTACTGTAGGGAAAGAAGAAATTGAAACTGTTGCCAATCGTCTATGTACAGGAACTGACAGACTTGAACCTTCTACGTTTGAGTGTTTAACTAAAGAAGCCGATGGCTCGGATTTTTATGAGAGCGACAACAAAAGGATCCTTAAAGCAATCGCTGAGCAAACTAGGGCGGGCGGACATGTTAACATGGAAGATCTTGATGTTGATATGCCACAAGAACACATTAAAGAGGTACTAAACAATTTGTATTCACGTAGAGTCATTTCTAAACAAGGTGAAGATTATTCTATAAATGTTAAACTATTTGTAAAATGGATACTCAACAATTAAATGGTTTTAAGACTATGAATCTTTATAGAAATCCTTTTGCTTCTCCCACAGAGGAAGCAATAGGAACTGATTTTATTGGTAGAAAATCTGTATTAAAGAAAATGCATGAATATATTATTAATGCAGATAAAATTTCCAATTACCATATTGTTGGCTTGCCAAGAATCGGAAAGTCATCTCTCTTGAAAGCCTTCAAAACAATGATTCAAGAGAATCATTATTCACATGATTTGGTTGTTCTCTATATATCATTAGACGAGTGTGATAATTCAAATGACATGTGGAGAATAATTGGAAAGGGCATTCGCAAAGAACTAAAAAAACAATTTCATTCGAGTGATAAATACACTAACTTTATTGACGAATTGGATTTTGAGGATGTTGACGAGAATAATATTGATTACGAATATGTATGCTCCGTTGCTAGATGTATGAAAGCATCTGGTTTCTTGGGGTTAATCTTGATAGATGAGTTTGATAACTTTTCTACGATAGCAACAAAAGGAACTGTTGGACAGGTAAGAACTCTGTTTAGTGGTTCTGAATATGGACTTCGGGCAGTTGTTGCATCGAGACGAATGGTAGAAAGAATTGAAAAAGAGGTAGAAGGAGCTTTAAATTCTAACGTTTCTATTCTTGCATCAACTTTTGTTAATGGTTATAAGCTAAAAGCCTTCAATGAAGATGACATGAAAGATTATTGGGTATCGATTGAAGAGAAAATTGGTGTCGCTGTGTCAAATAGATACAAGGAAGAGACCGATTATTATGTTGGAACTCATCCCTGCTTACTAAATTTACTAAACGGAAGCTTTTGGGCTGAAAAAGAAACAAAAGATTACATTTGTGATGATGATTCGAATTTAAAACTTAGCGAAGAATTAATAAACAAATTACATGATTCTTTTAATTGGGCAGTATGGAGAGATATGGAAAAATGGCAATTATTGCGTTCTCTTATCTTGTCTACATGGGGACCTGATGATGAAATTCCAAACAGCGAATTATCAGAATTGGAACGTTATGGCATTATTGACAAATCTCAGTTTCTTTCCGAATCAAGTGGTCCGATACGAATTGCTATTTCTCGTTATTTTACCGAATGGATGAATCTTAAACGATATGTTTTGCCTTTTGGCGACGAATGGTCAAAAGCAGAAGGAAATATGAGAAAGATCGTCAAGTGTTTTTGTGATGATATGTATCAAGGATATGAATCTAAGATGATTAGTCATTTAGAAACTAAGAATGCAAATACGCTTGAAAAGAATGTTGATCCAAGATTCACAGCAAAAGGCCGCTTTGATGCTATGAAGAATAAAATGAGTAAGGCTATTAACAAGTATCCCGACATGTCATCTTCTATTATTGACTATAGTGACCCATCTGACTTGCCAGAGATATTCTTCAAGCGTGAATGGTCATGGTTTCAACAAATATTCTCAAAAACTTGGGATGAGTGGCGAGAAAAATTTGCAACTATGAATGAAATCCGCAATATAAAATTGCATAATAATCAAGGGGTTCCTCAAGTCCGCATTGAACTCGCAAAGAAATACTGCCATGAAGTAAATGAAAGAATAGAGTCATTTTTATCTATACGTGGGATTATTATTTAAACATGCAACGTAAAAACCTCTTTGATGGCGAGAGCTATAAGGCTGAATTTGCTATAATAACCTATCGGTGGCTGATGAGCCGTCGATGGGTTACTAATGCAGATATTATGGCAGATAGGTTAGGGTGCTCTATAGAAGAACTACCAGCAAATTTATCCAATTGTGATGGTTATGGCGAACTAAAGAAGATAGTTTGTATTGTAAAGAAAGCCATCCGCGACAAACTGGGTGTTCACAATAAGAATGTTGACGATTGCTTTGAGGAAGACGGCAATAATAAGAACAGGCGATTCCGTTACATAGGCAAGGATAATGATCCTCTCGCAGAAATGCGTAATGCTAAGGTTATCAACAACCTTCGTCAATACTGGAAGTTCTGTCAAGGTTCTGCAGGTTTCTTTCCAAAATCATGGTTGGAGTACTTCTTCAAGGATTGCCAAGATCTGCTTGACATAAAAGTTAAACGACAAAAAGGAGAACAAGTAATAAGCGCAAGTCTTGACCGCATTCTAACCAACATAGAGTACTTGCCTTCTCTGTATGAAGCCATCACGAACAAAATGGTTATGGAGATAGACTATAAGCCATTTGAAGAAGAAGTAATCACACTAATGTTCCATCCACATTACTTGAAGGAATATAATGGCAGATGGCATCTTTTCGGTCATGCAGACGGACGAGTTCCAGAATATGGTTATAACATAGCTCTCGACAGAATACAATCAAAGCCTCGTGAAAGGGGCAAAGTTGAATATGTGCCAGCTCCGAAGCACTTCTATGATGCGTTTTTCAAGGACATAGTTGGCGTAAGTCATAGAAAAGATGCCCATAAGGAACATATTGTTATACGTGCGCGTTCATTATATATTTATAAATTAATGGACACAAAACCTCTTCATCAGAGTTATGCCGTTGTGAAATCTTTCGGCACGTATGACGATGGAGAGTATGCGGAGTTCTCCATTGATGTAGAACCGAACAACGAATTCTACGGACGCATACTTCAGATGGGAGCAGGATTAGAGGTTGTTTCACCAGATTCCGTTCGGAAAGAAATTGCGCAACGAGTACGTGATTTAGCCAATTTGTATCCTCACGAAAAATAGCGGAATGGTTCCAAAATAAGAGGAACCATTATACTCACTTCCACTTGATTTTATTAACTAAAAACGCGTTACTTTTGCAGCGTCAAACTTCGACACCACCTCGGAGTTGACGCTGCAAATCGTTGGTGGGGTACAACAAAATCTGCACACTATGAAACAAGCAACAAACAGCAGCAAGAACTCTATGAACAAGAAAGCAAGCCAAAAGCAATTCGCAACAAACAGGAAGGCAGAAGCAAATGCTCACCATAAGGTCAACAAGAAATGGGAGTTGATAAAGAATACCCCTCGATATCGCTCTGCATTAGCAAAAGAAGTGTGTGAAACTATCACCAAGAAAATAGAAATAGAAGTCCTAAACGGAATACTCCTCAATCTAAACATCAGGAGTCAGGCTAAGACTCCAAATGTACAGAACCGCATACTGAGACGTATAATCGAAAAGCGTCAGGCACAAGCAAATCACAAGAAACATGGACGCACAAATGATCTCACCTTGATGTACGTTTCCATAATCTGCACAAGCCGCTGCATGGAAGCCATTCGTAAGAAACGGGTTGCCGCATAACCTAACAAGAAACAACGTATTGGTTCCAAGTACAAAGGAACCAATACTCTTGAAAAAGGTTTAGGTCGGTACATAAAAACCATATAACTTCGCACTGCAATTCCGAGAGAGTTGGTTTTGTTTTACATTATTTATCAAAACAGAGGTGGCGGCCCATTCCGCTAAACAGACAAAATCGAAAGAATATGAATACATCACTCGCACTCGTTGCCGCAAAGGCACTCCCAGCCCTCTCGGGCAGTTCCCTCACCTACAACCCAGAGAAGAACGTGTTCCTCACCCTTGGTTATACCAGCGCAGCAGGAAATACCTACTACAAAGCAATCCGGTTCTCTAACCGACTGGCCGTATATTACCACATAGGTGAAGGATATGCTCACACCTTCTTGAACGGCATTACGCTTTTCGCATGGAACGGGCAGAAAGCGAATATCATTGCACAAAAATTTTGGGGCGGCTGCAATTGGAGATGCTTCAACGAGCGAACGGCCAAAGAGGAAAGCATTGTCATGCTGAAGGACTTCCTTGCAGGACAGGCAAAGGCTATGGGAAGTATCATTGCTGACAGCCAGCTACTCGCCTTCTCCAGAAACATGATTGAAGAAACGCAGCAGAAGTTGCTCCAATAAGCTGATAAGCAAGAAAAAAGTAACCAAGTCCATAAACTAAGAAAAACTAACAAGAGATGGCATCACTTGCAAAAGCAATCAACAAAGACTTGTTCGACAAGATTCTGCCAACATTTGGCAACCCAAGAGTTCACGTCCCTGTGTGGGATGAAGGTCAGAAAATGTTCCTTTGCGAGGAATATGAAAGTGGTAACGGACATCGCTACTACAAAGGCGTACGATTCTGCGACCGTATTGTCATTGTGGAGAAAGTGGGGCTTTACCACACTTGGACTTACATCGACAGCATTGAGGTCTATGCCTTCAACGGTACAAGACTGGAACTTGTGCAGAAACGTGACTACGACAAGACGTTCCGTAACGAAGAATTCATCCGTCAAGAGTCGGAAACCATGGTATGCAACTACTTCGAAGGCGTTCTGAAAGCACAGAGGTCAGCTATGCCAAAGGAACAGCTCGAAGCACAAGCCAAAAGCATCATCGAAGGGTGCTACAAGAGTTTTCTCGATAACGACTTCAACACACGCCTCACCCAAATCCTTCCACAACTTGAACAGAAATAGAACATGCAGAATACCCAGATAGACCCACTGAATCACGAACAGCAACTTGCGTATGAACTTGTTGCCAACACAAATTCCAGTTTCTTCCTAACGGGACGTGCTGGTAGTGGTAAGACAACCTTCCTCCACAACGTTCAGAAGTTGGTTGGGAAGCAGTTCATCACTCTTGCCCCAACAGGTGTAGCAGCCATCCTTGCCGGGGGTGACACCATTCACTCTTTTTTCGGTCTTCCGATGGAGATTTGTACTCCTGGAACATGCGGAAAGATGAACGAGGCAAAAATCCTCACTCTTATCCATGCAGATAGCATCATCATTGACGAGGTATCAATGGTAAAATGTGATGTGATGGATGCTATCGACTATACCATGCGCAAGGCTCTCAGAAACAACACTCCATTCGGAGGCAAGCAAATGATTTTTGTTGGCGACATGTTCCAGTTGCCTCCTGTCGTAAGGCAAGGACCAGAAAAAGATCTGTTGAAAGACTTGTATCACACGGAAGACTTCTTCTTTTATAAGTCGAATGCCATTAAGCGCATGCGACTCGTAAAGATTGAGTTTCAGAAGGTGTATCGTCAGGATGATGCACACTTTCTTCACATTTTGGAGAATGTGCGCATGAATAAGGTAACTCCAGAGGACATCACGCATCTTAATGATCGCGTACGCGTGCCAAATGAGGAAGACGGTGCTGTCATCACCTTAGCTTCCATCAACAAGACTGCTGACAAGATTAACCTTCAGCGACTGGAGGAGATTGAAGCAGAGGAGTTCGTGTACGAAGGTACTGTTGACGGAACTTTCGAGGAGAAACGTTTTCCTGTAGAACTGAAACTTCGCTTGAAAGTTGGTGCACAGGTGATGTTCACACGCAACGATCTGCAAAAACGTTGGGCAAACGGTACGCTCGGAAAGGTGACCAAACTCACCAAGGACGAGATAAGCGTCACGCTCAACAATGGCGAGACGTATGTTGTGCCTTGCTGCTCTTGGGAATCGTATAGCTACGACTATAACAAGGAAGAACGTAAGATGAAGAAGGAGTTGACAGGTACCTTCACCCAATATCCTCTGAAACTGGCATGGGCAATTACAATACACAAGAGCCAGGGCATGACTTTCGACAAGCTTTCGCTTGATCTGAGCCGAGGGATGTTCGCAGCTGGCCAACTCTATGTGGCACTCAGCCGTGTACGTACACTGGAAGGTCTTTATCTCTCAAAAAACATTATTCCTCAGTATGCTCACACTAGCCGTGAAGTCCTTACTTACGCAAGCGAGTACAATAACGAACAGCAGATCGATAACGAGATTGAGAGCGGAAAGGCAGTTTATAGTGCTCTTCAGCAGAATGACTACGACGAAGCAGCAAAGCAGTATCTGATGCTCGTGACAAAGAAAGCTGAGAATGGCGACTTCAAGGAGGCGATGCAGCAGGCAAAACGTTTCCTGGACATACTAGTATGTGACGAGCATCTGTATGGTTTGATAGAGGACATTCCGGAAAATCTTCTTCATACGAGCCATTGGGCTCCGAAGTTCATTGCAGCCTTGCTGAGTCTTTACGCTCAGAAGTACAAGGATGCCTTGATTCTTATCGGCGAGGTTCTTGAAAGACATCAATGTGCAGAGGCACTATACATTAAATCGCGTGCCTTGGCAAAACTTGAACGCTACACAGAAGCAGACGATACCAACTGCCAGTTGGCGAATGTGTTTGAAATGGCAACACCTGATGCAAAGGTTCTTTTCATGATTGCCATACTCAATGAGATGCACATAGGAGACCCTGGACTTGACCTTATGCGAAAGTTGGTGGAAGCACGACCAAAGTACGACCTCGGCATCCTCGCCTTGCGCACATTGATGCAGAGACATGGTTTACAACTCGACAAGTTGTCGGACAATAACTGTGAGTTAGTGGACCTTTTCAATTCTGATGCTACAGAAGAGGAATTCCTTGCCGAACTGAAGGTGTGCCGCGAGAAAGCACCTAAAGCAATTACTTACCTGATTCGTCGAATCAAGAAGCAGGTATTCAACGAAGAGCAACCCGTCGATGAGTGACGGGAAACTCTTCTCATACCTCAAAATAGAAACATAGAAAAACTAAGGCGCGTTTTCCTGTAAATATATGTGGCTATTTTTTATTTCTCCTATATTTTTGATTGCTGGCATTAGGGTGCTCAGGATTGGTCATTTCAAGATAGCCAGCTTCGACAAGGGCCATGATGTATGTCTGTATGTTCTTGCTATGATATGTCACACCCGCTCTTTCGAGAATTTCCTTGCTGCTACGTGGTACACTACAAAAGTTTACTATATCCTTCTGCTTATTTGTTATTTTAGGACGTTTAGTGTCAGAGTCGGCATTGAAAGTGTCAGAGTCGGAATCTAAGTCAGTGTCAGAGTGTCTAAGTTTAGTGTCAGAGTCTGTATTAAAAGTGTCAGAGTTGGTATCTAAGTTGGTGTCAGAGTGTCCAAGTTTAGTAACTAAGTTGCCATTTACTTGGTTACTTTCTTCGGTTGCTTGGTTACTATTTTCGCCAACTTGGTCACTTCCTTTGCTAACTTGGTTACCTCTTGGCCTATTTATCGTAATCACGAACTCATTAGTCCTGTCATTGTTGTTGAACGAAACATTCATATCCTCAGATAAGGCACGAAGCATACCGCTACCTGCTCCTGTGTAGGGAAGCAAGTGGATGGCATTTGTGAAGAGGAACATATTGCGTGGCATGGAAGTTCCCACAACAATGTCATCTATGGTAAGCCCATTGGGAAGAGTTCCGGGACTGTGTATCTCCACCCTATCATCAAAAATGAAGATGCGGATAGGAGCAGTCGCATTCAGTGAGCGATGCACTAAAGCATTTACGGTAAATTCAACAAGGCTGATGTATGGAATCTCCAATGCTCCTTGCGAGTTAAACTCATGCCCGACTTGTATATGACGTAAGTTTCGGTTGAAGAAATCCATAATGGTTTCAAACTGATGAAGCAGATTACCCTCAATGTCGGCATCATTCACCTTATCGCGGAACTGTGTACCGCCAAGATTGTTGCCCACAAAGCAGATACACTTTGCTGTCATGGCTGGAAGCCAACGCTGGGTGTACTTGCCAAACAGTAACATTGCAGCCACTGTAATTTTTCCATCGGGCCGGATGAAACGTAGATTACGCAGCAGTTTCTCCCCATCGTGCCCACTGGCAATTGCAGAGCAGACAGTATTTAAAGAGGCTTCACGTAAAGCATCGCCTACCCAACCCTTTCTCACCAATGCTTTTTCAAACTTGTTGCTTAGGAAATTTTTGATGGTATTCTCGTCCAAGTCCTTAATCGTAGCATCCCGAACCCCAGCTTCATCAGGCGAGAAACTGCCGCAGTCGGTCATCATCTCGGCAAGTTCGGCATTATCGAACACCTTGCGCTTGTCGGCACCGTTCTTCACCCACACAATACCCCGATTGTCGTGGTAAGGCTTATTCACCCCTTCTTTAATATGAGCCACAACAAGGCTTCCGCCATCCACGGAAATAGTTTCTACATCAACAAGGATGGCAGGAACAACATTCTCTGATGCGATGTTGCTAAGTGTGTTCGTGGTTTCCTGTACTTCCAGATATGACAAAGGATTGAGACTGCCGGTTTTGTCCTTCACACCAACGACCAATGTTCCACCACGTACATTGCTGAATGCCACCAATTCGCAGCCGATGTCGTAGCTGTCAAGGAGCCGTTCTTTGAACTGCATCTTACTGACCTCGCCAGACTTTATCTGTTGGATAATATCTATTTCATTCATTTTTTCAAATGTTTTTGGTTGAGTAGTCTACCTGCATCAATATTCAAAGCTTCTGCTATTCGCAGGAGGTTTCTTGCGTCAGGCTGCATGGTATTCGTCACCCATTTGGAGACAGTAGCCCTGTCTTTTCCTAATTGCTCTGCCAGCCACTTACTACTTTTTTGTTCTTCAGCAAGCACAATCTTCAGCCTGTTAATCATTTCTTTTTCCATAAAAGACATTCCTTTCGGTGTAAAGGTACAAATAAACCCAGAGAATCAAGATGAAATATATCAAAAAAGAGTATTTATACGACAAATAATTGGCTATAGCACCAATCAAATCCCCTTACTTATTGATTTATATGTGAAAGGATGATTGAGTTGATAAAAATTTAAATTAATTTTGTATGTTCACTCCTGAGAAAAACTCGTTTCAGACACACTTAAAGAAACACTACTGTTAAAAATAAACGTATGGGCAAAATATATAATATTAAAGCATAATGAAACTCATTAAGGCCAATAATCTCAAACGATGGGCAGACACGTTGGAAATCCGGGGTTTGCTTTCTGAGTTAATACGCCGATTGGTGCATGTAACCAAGCCGCATCTTTCAAAGGTGTACATACCGACTGAAGAAAGCACTCATTCTGCCGGATGGGATGGCATTGTTATTTCTGAAGATAATGACACTTATCTGCCAGCTGGTACATGTCTTATTGAAATGGGAACAAATGAGAATGTTGCGGCAAAAGCTAATGACGATTATACAAAACGTACAAAAGACTCTTTAGGATTTGAGAAAGAAGAATGTACTTTCGTTTTCATCACTCCTCGCGAATGGCCAAAAGCTCCATCTTGGGAAACAGACAAAAACAAACTGAATGAGTGGAAAAAGGTTAAAGTGATAACAGCTGTAGAATTGGAAGATTGGTTGTCTTATTATCCTTCTGTTGCTTTATGGCTGACAGAAAAACTTAACATCTCCCATAGGGTGAAGATTCAGAGCATAGAATCATATTGGCACCAATGGTCAACCAACGACAAAGGGCAGCAACTTTGTTATAGTGTTGCCATTGGAGGACGTAAGGAATCTGTCAAAGAACTTTTGGAGAAAACAGAAAATCATATTGCGATAGATGTTTGTTCCCATTCTATAGAAGAATCGCTTGCATTTGTCGTGGCTGCTATATTACAATACGGAGATGACAGCCTTAAAAATAGAGTGCTTTTTGCGAAAGACAATGAAACCACAGGCTTATTGGCTTCACAATGTTCCAATATGGTTATTATCTCTAGTGGAGATGATAAAAACATTGATCCAAACGAGAATTGTTTGGTCTATGTTGCACATCCATCTTCAAGAAGTAAAAGTGGAGTGTCTATCACTCTACAGACACCAGAGCCAGACGATTTTATTAATGCTTTAAAAGAAAGCGGATTTAATGAAACGCAAGCAAGGCAGCTTTGTTCTGATACAGGGCGAAGCACAGCTATCTTGAGAAGAAAACTTGGTTTTGAACGCAATAATCCTGATTGGGCGAAGCCTGAAAATATCAGCCGATTACTTCCGGCTTTTCTGATTGGGCGTTGGCTGAATAATCAGGAAGGAGACAAAAAATTAATTGAGGAGCTTTCAGGGATCGAATATTGCCAATTCGAAAATCTTATTCAGACATTTGCTAAAGGCAACGATAGTCCTTTGGGACTTATTGATAGTCTATGGTATGTTATATCTCCATTTGACGCTATAAATTATGCAATAGATTTTATCACACCCCAATACTTGGATAGATTCTCTGCTATTATTGACAAAGTCGCAAATGATATTGACCTTGATGACAAAAAGGCAGCCACGACTGATTCCTTATTCTGGCAAAAACATAATACGAAGTATAGCTATTATGCTAAAGAAGGGGTATTCTTGACATTGGTGTTATTGGCTCTTCGAGGTGACAAAAATGCTCAACTGATTCCGTGGGTTGACGAAAAGGTTAGAGCAATATTAAATATAAACACTTTAGAATGGTGGTTTAGCTATTGCAAACATAATCTGATATCTCTCTTGGCAGAAGCTTCGCCTCAGGTTTTTATTCAGAGAATTGAAGATGATGTGATGAGCGATAATTCTATCATCCGTGAGATGTTCCGAATCAATTTTGAGCATACCTCCTTGTGGGGTAATAGCTCGCACTATGGATATGTTTTATCTGCATTGGAAGACTTGGCCTGGCCTGCAGAGAATCTTTCCAGAATTAGCCGAATCCTGTTTGAACTCTCGCCTTTAGGGAAGAAAGAAGGGTATGCTGGAAATCCTTTTGAGTCGTTGTGCAAAATATATTGTCTCTGGATGCCTAAAACAAAAGCAACCATAGAGCAATGTTTTATGGTACTTGAATCCATGGCAGAGGAGTTTAGACCATTTGTTTTTAGACTTTGTAGATGTTTAGTGAACTATAGTCGTCAATCACAAAGCATTAATGGCCGCATAATGCGGTGGAGATATTTCGGAGAAGACGTTAAAGCCGTGACAATGGATGAGTTTTTGACAGCATTAACAGCTACAGTGAGGATGTTGATACAAAATTGCGATTATAGCAATGATGCTATTGAATGCATGTTGGAAACAGCGACTGCTCCTGACTTGCCTGCTCATCTTAGGAAAGAAGTCCAAGATGCGATTTCTTCAAATATAGATTTTCTGAAAGGTAAAAATAAGTTCTGTGACAAAATAAGAGAAAAAATATATCATTTTGAAGAAGCCCGTGATTCAGATTGGTGTATAAGTGATGATGAGATGAACTGGCTAAAAAATCTCTTAGAAGCCATATTGCCAGATGATATTATTGAGGCTAACTTGTGGAAATTCAAGGCATTTTTGCCTGTACATGAACTACATCGGAGAGAGGATGATATACGTAAGTGGACAGAAAAGCAGTTGAGTTTCAGAGTAGCTGCCGTGAAAGAACTGTACAAGCGGATAGGATTCGATGGTTTAAGAAAGATTGTCGAGAAATCTGAAGACAAATATCAAACAGGCCTTGCATTTGCAAAATTCAAGACCACATACCCGATGATTGATTTTGTTTTAAACGAAGGTTTTGACAATCAACTTTTAGCAGGATTCTTTGTCTCTTTATTCAACACAAACAAGGAACGCTATTGGAAAGTAGTGAAGAAATACAATAATCGGAATGATATTCTTATTAGCATCGGAACAAATGAAGAATTAACCAGATTTGTCGAAACTCTACCAGAAGAAGCTAAGGAAAATTATTGGAAGACCGTATCTGTTTGGTGCTATTCTGACGATACGCTGAACATAATGACAGAGCAACTGCTTAAAGTGGGTAGGTATGGCGATGTATTATCTTTGCTACGTCATGTTAGTTATGGTGGGAAGGACATTCCTGTTGCACCAGCCTTTAATGCCTTACAAGGATGGTTGAACAATATTAAAACACCAGAATTTGAGCAGTACAGGCATGATGCAGAAGAAATACTGGAATATCTTGATAAAAATCCAAATGTCAAAGATGAACAAATAGTTAGTTTAGAACTTTTACTTAGCGAAATTTTCCATCTGGATTCTGATTGTCGCCTGTATCATTCTATTTACACAGAGCCAAAAAATTTGTTAGAACTAATATCATTTGCATACCGTGGAGATGAAGATTTTGACGATAAGACTTATTCTGATTCAGAGAGAAACATCGGGTTGCTTTCACTGCGTTTTATCAAAGGCCATGTAAAAAGTTGCCCTGGATTGACAAAAAACGGGACATTAGATGAAGATGCTTTGATGAAATATGCCGATGAATTTATGTCTCTTGCAAAAAGAGAGAAGTATTTTCATGCTGCAAAGATAGTGTTTGGTCAATTGTTAGGCAACATTCCTGACAGGGAAGACTACCCACAGAATGTTCTCTGTAAACTATTGACAAAATATAGTGAACATGGTCGTGACAAATCAATCCTAAATTCTTTTCGATGCCAGTTCTTTAACAATCGTGGTATGACCTCACGTCTGCCCTACGATGGAGGACGAATTGAAAGAACACGAAGTGAGAAATACAAGAAATATGCAGATAAGACACGCTACACGTACCCAGATGTCGCATCAATCTTCGACTCATTGAGCCGAGATCATGAATTTGATGCATATCGTATGGACAATCAAGCTGAATTGGCAAAAATTGGGTACTAAAATATGATGCGATATTTAACATTGACTATTAATATAAAGTAATAGTGCTGTATCCCTAATGAATTTAACGGCAATATACAATCTCTCAAATTCTGCGTAAACAATGCGTAAACAAACGGTTTCAGTTATGGGTATTTAATGAGTTTTATAAGAAATAGTGAAATTTATAACTACTTGATATTCAGCAAATATTGATAAAATAAACTATCGCAGAATATCATTTTATCGTTCTCATAATCTGGAGGTCCCTGGTTCAAGCCCAGGCTGGTCCACAAATAAAAAAGGCTGATTCCTAAGGGAATACAGCCTTTTTTATTTGTAAACTCTCCAGGTATAAATCCGTTGCTTTAGATAACATTGGAATTTAATCAAGGTAGTTGTTGGCTTCAGAATTTACACAGAGATAATTAATGTATTGATAACGAGGTAGCTTTACATTTGTTGCTCTTGTTATAGGAATCATGAACAGAATTTCTTTCTCTTAGTATAAAATCATGAGCACATTATATACTCTAAAACTGCAAATGTGGGTTTTACCTTAAAAAAACAGGATGGAAATTTGTACGAAATAGAAAGATGACTTTATCTTTGAAGAATATTAAAGCTGGCCGGACTTTTTATTTTGACGGAATACAGAGATTGTTAGTATAAAAATAAAAGATTAAATTTAGGTTTTATGGTTAAAAGTTATGCTTGTGCAGGCATTTTATTGTTTGCGATAGGATTATTCCCCTTAATGGCACAGGACAACACTGTGGCCAAAGAGATGGCTATAAAGATAGCCGATCGTATTATTGCTTCTACGGTTTATGAGTTCAAAGATGTAAAAACAGGTAAAGTATACACTTCTTTGGACAATGTTGCTTTAAATCCGGATATACGTGTCAATAGTAAATATTTGAATTGGCATTATACAAACGGAGTAACGAATATGGCTTTGATGGAGTTGGGTGATAAAATACAGAACCGGAAATATGAGGATTATGTGCTGAAAAATATGAAGTTTATTTTTGACAAGACTAATCAGTCTTATTTTCATCGTCTGTATGATAAAACTTTCCGTGAAGGAGGATGGAGGGCGGTTCCCCGTCTTACTTGGCATATGATTTATAGAAACAAGCGCTTGGATGACAACGGTCCTATGGGGGCTAGTCTGATAACTTTGAACCAGCGTCATCCGGATGAGGCTTTCCAACAATATGTTGAAACAACAAATCATCATCTTATGGTTTCGGAACCCCGCTTGGCCGATGGAACCATAGCTCGCTTGTGGCCTCATGAAAATACTGTTTGGGCAGATGATGCGTTTATGGCGGTATCTTTTATTTCTAGAATGGGAGAGGTTACCGGTGAAAAGAAGTATTTTGATGATGCGGCCAATCAGATATTGAATTATACAAGGTATTTATGGTGTCCTGAGAAACAGATTTATTATCATTGCTATCATACGGATAATAAAGAGCATGGAGTGGCGCATTGGTCGCGGGCCAATGGATGGATTTTTATGGCGACAGCCGATTTGCTGGCCAGAATGCCGGAAGATCACCCCATGCGTGATGATGTGATAAAGAATTTCCAGATGCAGGCCAGTGGGGTAGCCCGGTATCAAGGGAAAAACGGTTTGTGGCATCAGCTATTGGATAAAGCAGATTCTTATGAAGAAATCACCGGTACTTCCATGTTTGTATTTGGTATAGCTAAAGGTGTGAAGGAAGGATGGCTGCATCCGGATTTCATTTATGTAGCATGGCAGGGATTAAAAGGTATGTTGTCAAAGATTTCAGAGAATGGTGATGTGACGGCCATTTGTGTCGGTACAGGTATCATGCCTTCCACCGTATTTTATTATAATCGTCCTACTCAGGAAAATGATCCGATGGGTGAAGGGCCTGTGTTACGTGCTTTGGTAGAAATGATTGATGCACCTAAATATACGGAAATTAGTGCGAATGATCAGTATGATAAGATAAAATAAAGATAGAACCAAGAAAATACAATTGCCGTAGGGGTGGACTGGATTCGCCTGGATACACTTCTTTGTGGTGCCAGACGGAAACATTCCGCCCCTACAGTAAACCTGATGATAATGAAAAATATTTTTTTCAGTCTTTTGGCTATATCAGAACTTTAAATCCAATCGACCCTCTTTTATTCTTTCTCCCTCGAAAGTGCCACTGATTATTCTGTTATTTAAATCGAAACGGGTGATATTGATTATTCCATCTTCCAGTTTTTCTTCTTGATTATTTTCATTTTTGAATATAACATCAGTATAGATAGTCTGATCGTCACTCGCTCCTTCTGAGATACTGTAAATAGTGATGTCTTTCTCTTTGGGGTCAATGATGTTGAAAGAAATGGAAGCATTGTTGTCCACTCGGACATCTATGCTGACTATCGCTTTCTCGTCTTCGTTGCGGGCAGGATAATAAGAAGCCTTATCATCTGAGTCATAGCGCTGTCCCGTATATACCCAGCCATCTATCAGGCAACCAAAGGTATTGGCTCCTGTTTGAGTGGCAGGGGGCATGATGGTAGGATCTGCTGAAAAGTCTTCTCTATCACAGGAACAGCATAATGCGATTGTTAATACTATTGTAATAAGATATTTAATCATGGCTTGAATTTTTTAAAAATGATAATTGATACCTACTGAGAATCCTAATTGTGAAATGTCGTCCGCCCCCTTCATTGGATAGTGTGGCTGCACCATCCATTCCTTATCATGATAACGAACAGAATACTCGCCGGAATATGCCAGGATATAGTTTATCCTTGCACTGACTCCCCAATGGGTGAAAGCACGGTATTCTCCACCTATGCCAAAGTTCGCCGCCCATTTATTCATGGATACTTTCCGTGGCTTATCATATACCGTACTGTTATCTTGATATAACTGATATCCGGTTCCGGTAGTAAAATACAAGCTGAATTGCTGTTTCAGCCAATGCAGGGAGAACTGTGGAGCAAAATAATGTGTTTGAATTTTATCACTGCTGTTTGGCATGTCGTTAGTATACCGGCTGCCTTGATAAAGTACTCCGAATCCCACCCGTATGGCAGGCTTGTTTCCTATCAGATAAGTATAACTTCCTGACCAGCCTATGCCATTGCGTAAACTTGAAGAGTGTACAGCTACTCCTATCAGCTTTCCGGTGTAAAAGGTAGGCCCTGTTTGGAGGGACAGGATAGAACGTTCGCTAGTGCCGAATTGTGCGTATAGCACTGATGAATACAGCAGCATGGCTGTTGGTAAAAAACATAATTTACATTTCATAATAGTTGTGTTTGTCTAGTTAAGCATTATAAATACAAAAATAGTAAATCATTGAATATAATGATCTTATTAGCCTATTTATTTTAAACCGAGCATGAAAAATGTGATAGATTAACGCTTATCCGAATCTGTCTTAGGGTGGAAAATAACTGTTATGTAATGATTTGACTTCTTTTGCTACTGAATATTATGTAAATATAGGTACCGAATCGTGAACGAAAGTTATTGTTTGAACATTTTCCTATGGAAATTTGTTATAAAGGAAAATATGATATACATTTGGAAAAAGTTTCCTAGGGAAATAATTAAAGAAGATGATGTAACAGAGTCTGGTTTTAATCATAAAAAGAGAAGATTATGAAAAAAGAGTTTATAAGAAGGTATGGATGGACATTGCTTGGCATTGTGGCAGGAATGGTAGGAGGATACTTATATTGGCGTTATGTGGGTTGTTCCACGGGAACTTGCCCTATCACTTCTTCTCCTGTCAACAGTTCCATTTGGGGGGCGGCAATGGGAGGATTATTGCTCAGTTCATTTATACCGGAACGTAAAGAAATAAAGAAGGAGGAATAAGTATGAATAAGACAATTTTATTTTTTCTAGCCCTTATGCTGGTTACCACTACAGCTTGCGGCAGAGGAAACAGTAATAATAACCCTGTAAAAGAAGAAACTATGACAACAGAAGGAGATGGAAAAGTCATACATTTGACTAAAGCTGATTTTTTGGCGAAAGTATATAATTTCGAGAAAAACCCGAAAGAGTGGAAATATGAAGGTGACAAACCGGCTATTGTGGATTTCTATGCTGATTGGTGTGGTCCTTGCAAAATGGTAGCTCCTATTCTGGATGAATTGGCAAAAGAATACGATGGACAGATTGTGATTTATAAAGTGGATACAGAGAAAGAACAGGAACTGGCAGGCGTATTCGGTATACGGAGTATTCCGTCCATTCTGTTCATCCCCATGGAAGGAAAGCCGGAGATGGCACAGGGAGCTATGCCCAAAGCATCTTTTAAAAAGGCTATTGATGAGTTTTTATTGAAAAAATAAGTAATTTTGTGCAATAGCATTCAAGAAGAAGCATCAATATGGAAACTTTATGTAAAATAAGAGACCTCTATCGCGCTATTGCAGAATTTGAAACCCGGTTTGAAAAGGTGCATCACCTTTGTCTGAACGAAGGAATGTTGTTATGCTGTCTCTCCAAGAAGAAACGCCTGTCTTCGGGAGAGATTGCAGAACTGTTAGGCCTTACTAATTCAAATACTTCTAAAGTCATCAGATCTGTGGAAGATAAAGGCTATGTAGAGCGTAATCTGGGAGATAGTGACAAACGACAGATGTATTTCTCGCTTACGGCAGAAGGAAAGAAAATTCTGAAGGAGATGGAATGCTGTAATATTGAGATTCCTGAGTTACTGAGGTCTGTTTTGTAATAGTAAACAAGATACCGCTGTAGATGAAGCCCGTTTTTATTTTTATATCATTGCTGATAATGCTCTGTCCCGCTTTCTCGCAAAGCAGGATGGAGCATTATCTTGACTCCTTGGGACTGGTGAATGTAGGCCGGATGGACCCGACATTGAAAATAGATTTGATGTATACCCGTGCCGACAATTTTACCGGGAAAGTCCTTTATGAGGATTTGCAGGAGGCTTATCTTCATCCCGAGGCCGCCAAGGCCTTATTGCAAGCGCAAAAGCGGTTGAAAGAGTTGTATCCAGGTTATTCTTTGATTATTTATGATGCCGCCCGTCCCATGTCCGTGCAGCAGAAAATGTGGAATGTGGTAAAAGGTACTTCCCAAAATATATATGTATCCAATCCGGCTCGGGGAGGAGGATTGCATAACTATGGTTTGGCGGTAGACGTAAGTATTGCAGATGAAAAAGGAAATCCTTTGCCTATGGGAACCAAGGTGGATCATTTGGGCAAGGAAGCCCATATAGATACTGAGGCGGCAATGGTACAGCAGGGAGTCATTACAGCACAGGAACGGAGAAACCGCTTGTTGTTGCGTCGGGTCATGACGGATGTGGGTTATAAACCTTTGCGCAGTGAATGGTGGCATTTTAACTTCCGCAGTCGTGAAGAGGCAAAACGGAACTATAAAGTAATTAGATAAAGGATGGAAATATCAGCAAAAACACTCCATTTCATCGAAGAACATAAGGAGGACGATACGCGTACACTGGCTTTGCAAAGTAAGAAATATCCCGATGTAGACATGGCGGCAGCTGTCACACAAATTGCCGGACGGCAGGTAGCGGCCCGCAAGTTGCCTTCATGGCATCTGGTTTCCGCATTGTGGTATCCTCCTCATTTGTCTATGGAGCAATGTTCTTCCGAAGCAACTGCTTTGTATAAGGCCTCTTTGTTGGAAGGCGATACTTTTGCCGATTTAACCGGAGGTTTCGGTATTGATTGCAGTTTTATCTCCCGGAATTTCAAGCAAGCTGATTATGTGGAGAGGCAGACGGAGCTCTGTGAGCTGGCTTTGCATAATTTCCCTTTATTGGGGTTGGGACATATCCGGATACATAACCGGGATGGGGTGGCTTATTTGCAGGAAATGCTTCCGGTAGATTGCCTGTTTCTAGACCCTGCCAGAAGGGACGGACACGGTGGCAAGACGGTTGCCATCTCTGATTGCGAGCCGGATATAAGTGCTTTGGAGTCTTTGCTGGTTGACAAGGCAAAGAAGGTGATGGTGAAATTATCGCCTATGCTGGATATGTCATTAGCATTGAACGAGCTGAAAACAGTTCGTTCGGTGCACATTGTCGCTGTGAATAACGAGTGTAAGGAGTTATTGTTGATATTGCAAAAAGAGGCCGTTTCATCGGAAATAAGCATCCATTGTGAGCATATTGCAGGCAACGGTGCGAGCCAGCATTACACCTTTACCTTGAAGCAGGAAAAGGCATCGGCCTGTCCCTTGACTGATCAAGTCGGAACTTATTTATATGAACCGAATGTTGCTATACTGAAAGCCGGTGCTTTTCGTTCCCTCACACAAACCTATCCTGTGATGAAACTTCACCTCAGCAGCCATTTATATACCTCTGCTTCTTTGGTTCCGGATTTTCCGGGACGCCGTTTCCGGGTTGAGTCCGTATCGGGCTTTGGAAAAAAGGAATTGAAAGCGTTTTTGAAGGATATGGACAAGGCGAATATTACGATCCGCAACTTTCCATTATCGGTTGCGGAACTGCGCAAACGCCTGAAACTGAAGGAGGGAGGAGATGATTATATCTTTGCCACGACCTTGTCCGACGAGCGGAAAGTCTTGATTAGGGCGAGGAAGTGCTAGTTTATAATCAACTTATAGCCTATTCCCCTGACATTCACAATCCGTATTTTATTGTCTTTGGATAGTTTATGGCGTAACTTCGTAATAAATACATGCAAGCTGCGTGAGTTGAAGAAGCTGTCATCTCCCCAAAGCTCCAACAAGATGCTTTGGCTGCTCACCACTTCATTCCGGTTCTCACACAGGCGTTTTAATATTTCCGATTCCCGGTGGGATAGTTCTTGTGTGTTTCCTGCAAAGTCAAGCTGTTGGGTAACGGAGTTGAACTGATATCCTCCAATGGTATAGGTATTTGTAATTTCCTTTTCTACAAAAGCTTTGTGCATCAAGGCTTTAAGGCGTACAATCAGTTCTTGCATTCCGAACGGTTTTTTCAGATAGTCATTTGCTCCCAGTTCAAACCCCTCCACCACATCATTGATGGCGGACCGGGCAGTGAGAAAGAGGATCGGAGTCACTTTATCGGACTGGCGGATACGTCGTACCATTTCAAAACCATCCATACGGGGCATCATGACATCAGCCACCAACACATCCGGTTTCTGTTCAAAGAACTTCCTTAAGCCTTCTTCGCCATTTCCGGCGGTAGTGATGATGAACTCTTGTTCTTCCAGCGTATCCTTGATAATCATGGCAAGTGTCTGTTCATCCTCTACTAATAAAACGCGTATCTTCTCCATTTGCTTATTCAGGAATTTGAAGTGTAAAGGTACTGCCTTTTCCTGTGATGCTTTCCACGGAAACAGTTCCTTTGTGTTGTTCTATCATTGTTTTTACATAATAAAGTCCTAGTCCATATCCTTTTACATTATGCAGATTGCCGGTAGGAACCCGATAAAACTTATTAAACAGGTGTTTCTGCTTGTCGGTAGGGATACCTATTCCTTTGTCTTGAATCTTTAGCGTTACATGAGCGTTACAACTACTGTTACAAGAACCGTTACAGCGTGTTGCAGAAATGCAAATATACGCCTTTTCATCGGAATATTTTATAGCATTGTCTATCAGGTTGCTGATCACGTTGTACAAGTGCAAGCGGTCTGCGCGTAGGATTATGTCTTCTTTCATAATAAGTTTGAACTCAGCCGGCTTATCAGCTTTCAGCCTATGTTGGCTGATCAGATTTTCCAACATAGGCCTCAGTTCGACAAGCTCATAGTTCAGACGGAAATTCTTCCGTTGTTCCATACTCATGGAAAGGATCTGTTCCACCAATCCGCTGAGCTGTTTCAGCTGGGCTTGGATAATCTGAAGATAGTTCTGTCGTTTTGTCAGATTCTCTGCTCCGTTGAAGTTCAGCAACGCATCGTTGGCGGCGTAAGCTACAGCTATCGGAGTTTTCAGCTCGTGAGTAATGTTATGCGTGAAGTCCTCTTTCATTTCTTCTACGCTTTTCTGCCTTAAGATGATGCGGATAAGAAACCAGAATGACAGACCTAATATAATAATGATAAGGAAAGAAGTATAAAGTATTCCTTTCATTTGCTGCAGGACGATGGTGTTTGTCGGTTCTACCCATAACCGGTATGCCATTTTGTTGTACAAGTCATAATTGTAATAATAGCTCACTGCTTCCTTGCTTGGCTTGTACTTTTGAGGTGAGCTGAATCCCTGTACCAGAGTACTGTCCCGGTGCAAGTTCACAATTTCTATGCGGTGAGGCAGATAGATGATGCCGCGCATGGCAAGTGTCCTTGTGAAAAGGCTGTCGAAAGTATGCAGATTTATTTCCGTGAAAAGATCCAGCTGGCTGTGAATCCCCCGTTGGAAGTATTTGGTGAGCAGTTCCAGTGTACCGTTCTTGTCGATGGTGGTAGATACCGGTTCTTTTATTTCCAATCCGAATTTTCTTTGCTGTTTGAAGGCTTCGGTTTCTACAGTCTTGGTAACCAATGCACTGCTGTCCAGATTGATACTGGATTCAATGTAACCGTTTACGGTTGCGTTGCTCCGCTTTACGGAGTCGCATCGTTCCATCATTTCATTGTAGTCGCTCACCTGTAAGGTTTCTATCAGGCAATTGTCCATATCCTTCTTCATCGAGGTATATAGTCCTGTCAACCAATATGCCTGATAGGCAAAGACGCCTATCAGCGAAAGGATAATCAATGCGGCTATGGCTTTAAACGGTATCTTCATGGTGAGGCAAAAATAGGCACAAAATAAGTATTTTCTTTCTTTTGATAACACTAAATAAGACTTCGTAAGCTGGTGGTAACACATACGGAACACTTTTAGCCTTTACTTTGCATAGACCTTAAAAATAAAACGACGATGAGGACAGTGATTATCTTTTGTTTATGCTTGTTTACATTCACGGTACAGGCGCAGGACGATGTGAATTATACCTATATGGATAGTCTTTTTCAGCAGCTGCCGGAAGTGTTGGTGAAAGGTGAACGTCCTGTAGTAAAAGCAGAACGGGGAAAACTGATTTACGATTTGCCCCGAATGGTAGAACGGCTTCCGGTGAATAACGCCTACGAGGCGGTAAAGGAACTGCCCGGCATCGTGGAACAAGACGGTAATCTGACATTGGGCGGTCGCGGTATAACGGTGGTAATAAACGGAAAGGTCAGTACATTGGATAAGGAAGATCTACGGACAGTACTCGAAAATACCCCTGTCAGTCGTTTGGAGAAAGCGGAAATCATGTATGCTGCTCCGGCCCGTTACCGGATTCGTGGAGCCATGGTGAATGTGATTCTAAAATCGAATATTGGACAGAAACCTGCTTTGTCCGGCGAAGTAGTGGCTATGTATGAACAGTCTCGCAGGGAGGACATTGCAGGCCGTGGAAATTTGCTTTACACTTCCCGGCGCTTTTCGGCGGATGTGATGTATTCATACGGGTTCAAACATACCACTTTCGGATTGGACAAACAGTCATGGCACACTATGGCGGGGGAAGTACACGAGTTGGATTTGAAAACAGAGGCTAAAGGGTATGGCGGCCGGCATAACCTCCGCTTGGGGGCGGATTATGATTTCGGGAAGAAGAACTTGTTGAGTGTGGTTTACAATACACAATACCGCTATGGACAGGACTGTACAAAAATGCGTGGAACAGCCCACAGTGATAAAACGGATGACGGCAGCCGCCAGTTACATAATGTGACAGCCGACTATCAATCTTCTTTCGGCCTTTCGGCAGGAATGGATTTCCTTTTTTTCTCCAGTCCGTCACAGACCTTCTTACAGAAAGATATGCAAAGTGTCCGTCAGACATTGAATTATGACAGCAACCAACGTATCAACCGCTGGTTGTTCTATGCCAACCAGCTTCATTCCTTGCAAGGTGGAACCGAGATCAATTATGGTGTAAAGTATACTACCACACACGATAACAGCTACCAGTTCTATCGGGATGGTGAAACTGGAGCCTTGACTCCCGATAATTCTGAGAAACTGCTTCGAAAAGAATATACTCTGAATATGTACACCGGTGCTTCACATAGTTTTGGGAAGAAGTTTTCTGCCGAAGTTTCCTTGGCCGCAGAGCTTTATCATGCTGAGGGACGCCATAGCTGGATGCTGTATCCCACTGTAAACACAACTTATACTCCGGCAGATGGTCATACCTTGCAAATGTCCTTCACCAGTAATCGCAAATATCCCGCTTACTGGCAGTTGCAACCTATTATACAGTATGTGGACAGCTATACCGAGGCTCATGGAAATCCCGACCTGAAGCCAAGTTCCAATTATTCGCTCGACTTGAATTATCTGTATAAGAATAAATATATGATAGGGGTGAATTACAATTACACACCCGATTACTTTGTGCAGCTTCCTTATCAATTGCCCGACCGTCTGGCGGAGATGAATCAGTTTGTGAATTATGATTTTCAGAAAAGATGGACCATACAGACTATGGCTTCTTATAAAGTGAGTACATGGTGGAACGGGCGCATTTTTGCTTTCGGTCTGTTCTCTCATGACAAGAACAGCCATTTCCATGATATTGCATTCGACCGGCATAAATTCAGCGTCATCCTGAATACCACAAACACATTCATTTTATCGAAAAAACCGAATATCATAGGTACGTTGGCTGGCTTTTACCAATCACGTGCCATACAAGGGGTGTATAACTTAAGTCCTATTTGTAATATTTCGACTTCACTTCAGTGGACTTCTCCGGATGGAAAGACGAAGGTGATATTGAAAGGAAATGATATTCTTAATACATCGAACATGACCACCCGGCTGGCGTGGGGGCAGCAACGGAACCGGACAGAAATGAATTGGGACAATCGTAGCTTTACATTTTCATTCCTCTATAAATTCGGCGGATACAAAGAGAAGAAACGTACCGATGTCGATACCAAGCGGCTGGGGCGATGATTTTTTTAGTGGTTAGTAATCACTAACCACTAATCACTAATTTGCCATTTTTGCCTTGAAAGCCAGCGCATACATACGCATCTGTTTTACCATCGCCAACAAGCCATTGCTACGGGTGGGCGACAAATGTTCTTTCAAACCTATCTTTTCTATAAAGTATAAATCACTGCTTAATATTTCATCAGGAGTATGTCCGCTGACTACTTTAATGAGCAGGGCAATGATACCTTTTACAATCAAGGCGTCACTTTCCGCCTGGAACACCACTTTGCCGCCTTCCATATCGGCTTGCAGCCATACGCGGCTTTGGCAACCATCTATCAGGTTTTGTTCTGTTTTATATTCGGGGGCGAGTGGTTCCTGCTCGTTACCTAAGTCTATGAGCAGTTGATACTTGTCCATCCAGTCATCAAAATCACTGAACTCTTCTATCACTTCGTCCTGAAGTTCGTTTATTGTTTTCATTATTTTATCATTTATTTCTCATTATAAATCACATCCATCACCGTCTGTCCTACCGCTTTCAGCGTGTTACGGTCAATGTTCTCCATCGTATCATTTACCGTATGCCAGAAAGAGCCGAAAGAACTTTGCGGATTACCGGCATCATAATTAATGATATCCACACACGGGATGCGGGCCAGTTTGTTGACATAGATATGGTCGTCTACTGTTTCGCCCCCGTCTTCCTTTACAAAATATTTGCCGTATCCCAGCTCATGTGCCTTTTTCCAGATCTTCTTCATCTCGGAACGGGCGGTGCGGGCCGAGTAACCTTCATAATAGAACGTGGCATCTTTTCCGCCTACCATATCCAGCAAGATTCCATAGCGTGCATTATAGTTCTGAACATGTGGGGTACGTGCCCAGTATTGTGAACCAAGGCACCAAGTGTCTTGTTTGTATCTACCGTCATAAAATTCAGGAATTCCATAATCCTCCGAATCAAAAAACACGATATCTATGCCCAGAGCAGGTTGTTCTTTCTGTATCTGACGGGCGATTTCCAATAACACACCCACACCACTGGCGCCATCATTTACTCCTAAAATAGGAGTGTGGTGATTTTTCGGGTCGGGATCATTGTCGGCATACGGGCGGCTGTCCCAATGGGCGCAAAGCAGGACGCGTTTTTTACTTTCGGGCTTGTAAGCGCCGATAATGTTGCGTGATTTCAGTATAGTACCATCATAAGCTATCAAATCAGCATATTGATTGTATACCTTGGCTCCGAATTTTTCCAATTGTCCTGCCAGATATTCCCCACATTCTTTGTGCGCCTGCGTGTTAGGGACACGGGGACCGAAATCAGCTTGTACCTGAATGTACTGGTAGGCGCTGTCCGCATTGAATTCGGGAGCCTTGATCACTTCTTTGTCTACGGTTTCTGTCCGGTCGTTTCTGCTTTTACTGTTTCCACAGGCTACAGCCGTCAATACAAGCAGCAAGACCGGGATTACTAAAACGTTTTTTATCTTCATACTTATTCCTTGTTATTTAAGTACATATTGTGCATTGTCCTTATCAAGATAGAGAATCTGCGCCGCAAAGTTACGTTATTTTCTTTGTACTTCTTCCATAACGCGCAGGAAGTTTCCTCCCCAGATCAGGCGGATACTTTCTTCACTATATCTTTCCAACAGCAGCCGGCGTGTAAAGTTTATCAATTCTGATGCCGAAGCGCAGCCTGTGATACCGCCGTCACCGTCAAAATCGGTTCCTATCCCTACATGCTCTATGCCCATGACATTTACCATGTGGTTCAGATGCTCTATGGCATCCTTGATGGTAGCTTCTCCGTTCTTACGAAGGAATCCGCCATACATACATACCTGTGCCACACCCCCTTTGGCTGCCAATGCTTTCAATTGGTCATCCGTCAGATTGCGCGGATGGTCGCAAAGGGCACGGGCCGAAGAGTGAGAGGCCACGATCGGTTTTCTGCTGATTTCCAGTGCATCGTAGAAACTTTTCTCTCCGGCATGAGAAATATCTACCATCATTCCCACACGGTTCATTTCTTTTATCACCTGTTCGCCGAATGTGCTTACGCCCAGTTCTTCCTCATTATAACGGGCGGAGCCGCAGATATCATTATTTCCGTTGTGGCAAAGTGTCATGTACACCACGCCACGATGTCGGAAACGTTCTACATTCGTGATATCCTTGCCAATGGCATATCCGTTTTCAATGCCCAGCATGACAGCCTTTTTCTCTGCTTTTTTCAAACGGGACAGATCAGTGGGAGTATATGCTATATCTACGGCTGTGCAGTTTTTGGCAACCATCTCCTCTATTTCGTTCAGGATGCGGTCTGCTTTGGCAGTAGCGGCCGATAAGGCTTCATCGGTACGTTCCAATTGCTTCAGGTAAGCCACCATGATGGTTGCGTCCAGATGTCCTTCCGTCATCTTATGCAGGTCTACCAGGATTTTCTTGTCACGGGTGGCAAAATTTATTCCTTGATCGAAGAACATGGGAGTGTCGCAATGTGAATCCAGCGTTATCATGCGTCTGTGAAGTCTTTTGGCTTCTCTGAAAGAAGAAGATTCCCTTATAAACCACTCGAATAGTGGCATCATGCATGTGTTGTTTTCCAATATGAAACATTCCGGATGCCATTGCACTCCCATCATTGACTTGCATTCGGTAGACTCCATCGCTTCAATGACTCCGTCGGATGAACGGGCGGTTACCCTGAAACCCGGCGCAACCTCTTTTACCGCCTGGTGGTGAAACGAATTGACCGGCAAAACTTCTGTTTCAAACAATTTGTAAAGTAAGGAATCTTTCTCTATCCGAACCGTATGCGAGGCATACCCCCGTCCCAAATCCTGATCGTGTTTGATCCGTTTCCCTTCCATTTGTACATGAATATCCTGATACAGGCTGCCTCCAAAAGCGGCGTTCATTACCTGTATGCCGCGGCATATCCCTAAAATCGGTATCTGCCGGTCTGCGGCCAGTTTGGCAAGCAATAACTCCTGACGATCCCTCCGAGGATTGATACTGTGTAATTCCTTTACCGGCTCTTCTCCAAGGAACAAAGGGTTGATATCCGCACCTCCGGTCAGCAGTAAGCCATCCAATGCATTCAATGAGTTTATCAAACTGTCAGTGTCGTCAACTGGAGGGATGATGAAAGGAATCCCTCCTGCTTTCAGAATGGAAGTGAAATATCCTTCCAGTAAAGTACAGGCTCCCTCCTGGAAGTTTCCGGTAAGTCCGATAACAGGAGCGTCCTTGTGGCATGGAAATGTGCGGTGTATGGCATCGTACTCGGCTGAAATGTCAAATGTTTGAAACGTTTTCATAAGTTAAATTATTCATAGAAACTGAGCAAAGATAGGGATAAATTCAGATTTATTTTTCATATTTGCTAAAAATCTAATGACCATGGAACCGATACAGGACTTCGCCAGCTTGATAAGCCGTTTACGCTCGTTGAAAGAACGGAAACGGGTTGTGGTTGTTTGCCCTAATGACCCTCATACCGAATACGTTATAACCCGTAGTTTGCACGAAGGCTTTGCCGATTTCTTATTGGTAGCGGATACGCCCCATTTATTGAATTCGGAATATATCCGGATGCAATATCCGGACCATGTGAAAGTATACGAGGCGACAAGTCCCGACAAAGCGGCGCAGGAAGCTGTTTCGCTGATACGTGAGGGACATGCGGACGTGTTGATGAAAGGGATTATCAATACGGATAATTTATTGCGGGCCGTGCTTAATAAGGAACATGGTATCCTGCCGAAAGGGAATGTGTTGAGTCATATCACGGTAGCACAGATTCCTACATACAAGAAACTTTTATTCTTCTCGGATGCAGCGGTCATTCCCCGTCCCACCTTGGAACAATTTGAGGCGATGTTGCTGTATGATCTGGAGGTGTGCCGGCGCATGGGGATAGAAGCTCCTCGGGTAGCCTTGATTCATTGTACGGAAAAAGTGAACGAGAAATTTCCCCATACGCTGGACTATGTGACCTTGAAGGAGCGTGCGGCTGCCGGTGTTTACGGAAACATGTACTTGGATGGTCCCATGGATGTGAAGACGGCATGTGATGCGCATAGCGGTGAGGTGAAGGGAATCAGTTCTCCTGTGGTGGGACATGCGGATCTGCTTATCTTTCCCAATATCGAGTCGGGAAATACATTCTATAAAACGGTGTCGTTGTTTGGTGACGCCAACATGGCAGGCATGTTGCGAGGCACTACTTCTCCTGTAGTGGTTCCTTCGCGTGCCGATTCCGGTAATTCGAAATATTATAGTCTGGCATTGGCCTGCGTGGCCGGATAAAACCTTTAAATTATGAAGATATTTGTGATTAATCCGGGCTCTACTTCTACCAAAATAGCCCTTTTCATCGATGAAAAGCCGGTATGGGTGGCAGGGGCCCATCATACTGCGGATGACTTGTCGGAGTTTCACCACGTCAACGAACAGTATGAGTACCGTAAGAATTTTATACTGCGACTGCTTGCCGAGGCGGATATTCCGTTGGATTTTGATGCCGTCATTGCCCGTGGCGGTTTGTTGAAGCCTACGCCCGGCGGGGTGTATGTCATTAACGAACAGATGAAACATGATTTGCTGAACGCCCGGATGGAGCACGCTTGTAACCTGGGAGCGTTGATTGCCGATGAAATTGCCCGGGAATGTCATTGTCCCGCCTACATTGCCGATCCCGAAGTGGTAGACGAGCTGCAACCGGTAGCCCGTTTGACGGGAATACCGGAGATAGAGCGCATTTCCATCTTCCATGCCTTGAACAGTAAGGCGGTATCGCGTAAATATGCCGCTTCCATCGGGAAACATTATGAAGATTTGAATCTGATTGTGGTGCATCTGGGAGGTGGCATATCGGTGGGCGCCCACTGCAAAGGCCGGGTGATTGATGTCAACAATGCCTTGAACGGTGAAGGCCCGTTTTCGCCCGAGCGTGCCGGAACGATTCCTGCCGACCAATTTGCAGAGCTGTGTTTCAGCGGCAAATACACTTTGAAACAGGTTAAAAAGATGCTGAATGGCAAAGGGGGGCTGACGGCTCATCTGGGTATGAATGATGTGGTGACTATCGCCCGGAAAGCTTCCGAAGGCGAGGAGCCTTATAAAGGGGTATTGGATGCGATGCTCTATACGGTGGCCAAACAGGTAGGGGCCATGTATGTCACTCTCCGTGGGCAGGTGGATGCCATTATTCTGACGGGAGGCATTGCTCATAGTGATTACTGTGTAGGGATTCTCAAGGAACAGATTGATTATCTGGCGCCGGTTGTGTTGATGCCCGGTGAAGACGAGATGGGTTCGCTGGCTTATAATGCGTTGGGAGCCTTGAAAGGTGAACTGCCTTTGCAGGTTTACCGGCCGGAATAAGAAGATGGTGGTACATCGGAATTAGAATAAGCGATAAAATTGTTCAAATCCCTCATGGAAGGGTAATGTGTTGATATACAGAAGACTATTATGAAGGAATTATTATAAATTCCTTCATAATAGCTTCAGGGATGTTTTTACCCGGCCAATGCGACCAGTTTATACATATTTCCTGTCGTGGTATGCATCCGTTCCGCTCCCAGGGAGTTCATGATTCTTCCCATTTTGTTTATCGTGATGCCGCGCATGGCTGCCGGATATCGTTTCAGTAGGATATTGAACAAGCATACTGCCGAGTAAAGTTTGAAGTCTTCTCCTTTCTCCGGCAGTCTGAAACAATGGAGAATCATTTCCGCTTCGGTGGGCAAGGCATAATAGGCCTGGTTGCGCAGTTTCAGCTCGGACTCCTCCTCCGCCGAGAACCAGTAACGCTTTCCCTCGTCCAGTTCTGCTTTCAGTTGGGCGAAAAGCTGTTTGTGCTCCAGTGGCGAGCAGTCTATCTTCTCTTTTACCTCGGCAAAGAAATAACGGCGGCTTCCGCTGGGGTCGGTGAGCAGCGCTTTCCGGTTGCTGGTGCCGATGAACGAGGCCATCCGGGGCAGATGGCTGTAGGACGAGCGGTGCGACTTGCGGAAATCCAGTTTTTTCATCTGCATCAGATTTTTCAGCAATGGCAGTTTCTGTGGTGAAAGACGGTCGTACTCATCCAGATTAATCAGTCCGAAGAAAGCCAGCTTCTGCTCACATCCTACCTGTCCGGTCAGTTCGAAGCTGTCCGTATAGTAGTCTTTCAACGAATCGGGCATCAGCAATTCGCAGAAAGTGGATTTGCATCTTCCTTGTTCGCTGCTCACCAGCATGGGAGCTACGGCGTTGGCACACCGCGCCATGTGTCCGCTCCACTGGGCAGTGACACCCAGCATCCAGCGGTGGAAACTGTTTACCCAGAAATCTTTCGTAGATATGCGTTGTGCCAGTGGCGTCACGCGGTCCGCGCCGTCCCATTCGGGAAGGGTGTTCATATAGGAAAGTAACGGATGATAGTCCGGCATCTGCTCCGAGTTCACGAACCGGCTTACATCCTTGTCCCAGCAGTTGATGTGACGTGCACGGGCTTCCAGACACAGGCTGTTCAGGGTGCGTTGGCTTATTACCTTATATATAGGTGTGTCATCGTCTTTTTTGCAATATTCCGTTTGTTCCGTCAGCACGTTGAAGCGAAAATGGTAGTGGCTCAGCAAATATTGTTCCAATTTTTGCTGTACTTGTTCCGTTTCCGGTTTCTTCTGCATTGATAATGAGGGAGATGAACTCTTCACTGTCGGACTTATCACTACATTCGAGGAAGCAAGCTTCTTCATTACTTTGTTTAATAACTTTTTATCCATTATTTGTTGTTTTAGGTTTCCGTTGGAACAAAGATACTGTGTAAAATAGCGTTTTGCAAGTGTTTTTCGTGGGGTTTTAGAGAAAAGTGACTAAACGTAAACATCCTGAATAACAAGCTGTTTCGTCCGGTTGATTACACGATATCTTCCTTTTGATTTAGTTGTTTCACTTAAGTGATGAAGTTTGAGCACTCTAGTGATGAAAGTTCATCACTTAGGTGATACAATATCATCACTTAAGTGAAACAATTTACTTGAAGGGAAGATACAACGACTTCGACCGGATGATACACCTTATTCGTCCGGTTGTTGTCATTTGATGAAATGTGAGTATTTTGCCGGACAGTCATCACCTCGGGATGCGTTTTTGGAGATGGAACGGGGCTGAAAGAATATGAAGTTATTATGAAGAAATCGTAGAAGGATCATTCATAATAACTTGCTTGTAATCAGTAGGTAATGTGCTGATGAAGGGTTTGACGGAAATAATTCCGGTATTACATTTTCTATGCCGGCGAGTGTGTTCTCGGTTACAGAGATGGAAACAGGAGTTATTTGAACAGACCGGTGGGCAAGAGATTTTTCATCAGGCTCCGGTCTGATAATAGAATGGTATCTCATGATGAAATAAGTAAATTATGGGGAAGGAGCGATAATGGAAAATCATAGCCTTTATAATTTGATTGCAAAAATGGGGAAGGTCTTATCAGTGGATACTCGCATTGAATTAGTTACCGTAGGGAAGGACGGTTATGCTCTGAAAATAGAGGATGTTGCGAGCTGCATATGAGTAAGCGTTTCCGCGATTCTATAAGTGTGGTAAAATAAAAAGTTTAATTAGCCTTGTTTAGCTATTTTCCTTTTCCCATTTATCAGGAAGTAGTTCCCTGTATTTTTCAAGGGGTGTGTTCGGTTGCATTCTGCGGTTCTATTGAAGGTGATTGTGATCCCGGAAAGGCTGAACTCTTCTTCCGACAACATGATGGGTACTATTTGAGTGAACGAAGGAGAGGAGGTTGTCGTTCGGGAGTGGGCAACACCATTATAATAATCACGAACCACATCTTTCCTAGCTTGTTTAAAGCTATAGCCCCGTCGGGACATCCAGGAGCTCATATCCCCCAAAGTGGTATGTTGCTTGCGGCAAACATCGGCTAAAGAACAATTGTGGTCTACTTTCAATACTTCCAGAAAACGTTTCCAAGTGGCTCTAAATCTACTTTCTTCTAAATCCATAATACTTCGTTTTTATACGCTGCAAAGATACAAGAACGAAAAAAGACAGACTAGGTAGAATCGCGGAGACGCTTACAACATATTAAAATTAAAGACTTTTCGAGGCTGTAATTTAAACTGTGTCAGCAAAGCAAACAAATAAAGTATTAACTTTGC
>ENA-OPSO01000062-OPSO01000062.1-human-gut-metagenome-genome-assembly--contig:-NODE-62-length-48187-cov-8.036275_pt1 | contig 48187 bp, 40 predicted proteins | sample MGYA00241455_ERZ501902 | MGnify/ENA primary metagenome ERZ501902 (study PRJEB25962, sample SAMEA2042405) | human gut metagenome | biome: human gut; feature: human-associated habitat; material: faeces...
ATTGGGACATTATCAACTTGGATACATTGAGACATTATCACATTGGAATCAGATAAGCGAAAACAATTGCAGAATTACTCTTAAACTTGCGGGGTAGGAATGCTATAATGGGTGTAATTATGGAGGCAGTTATGATAAAAGGTTGTATATTTGATTTAGATGGAACATTAGTTGATTCTTTAAAGGATCTTGCAGTTAGTACAAATCATGCTTTGGAGGCATGTGAGTTAGCACCACATCCTATTGAAAACTATAAACAGTATGTAGGTAATGGTGTTTTAAAACTAGTAGAACGTGCACTTGGAGAAGATCATCAGGATTTGTTTGATCAATGTTTACAAGAATTCATGGACTACTATAAGGATCATTGTTTTGATTACACAGCACCATATCCTGGTATTAAGGAATTAGTAGAAGATTTACATAAAGAAGGTATTAAACTTGCTTGTGTTACTAATAAACCACATACAGTAGCTGAAGTGATTGTACCTAAGCTATTTGGTGATCGCTTTATTACTACATATGGAGGATGTGCAGATTATCCTAAAAAGCCTGATATTACTTCTTTAAACCTTGCATTAAATGATATTGGTTTAACCAAGGATGAATGTGTCTTTATTGGGGATTCTAATGTTGATATAGAAACAGGAATTAACGCTTCTATGAAGACAATTGGCTGTGATTGGGGATTTAGAGGGGAAGCAGAGTTAAAGGCTGCAGGAGCTACTAAAATCGCTTATAAGGCACATGATATCAAGGAGTATGTAGATGATTGGAATAAGTAAATGCTTATGTGGCTATGATTGTACTTATCGAGGAGATTCTAATAGAATAGAAGCATTAGAACTTATTGATAAGAAAGGTGAAGCAGTACTTATTTGTCCTGAAGTGTTAGGAGGACTCTCTATTCCTAGAGATCCTGCTGAAATAGTTTCAGAAGAGCCATTATGTGTAGAGACAGTTAATGGTAAAAATGTTACAAAGGAATATGTAGAGGGAGCACAGAAGGCACTAGATATACTTAAAGCATTTGATATTGATTATGTTATTTTAAAGAGCCGTTCACCTAGCTGTGGTCTTAATCATATTTATGATGGCTCATTCTCCCACAGGGTCATTGATGCAGATGGAATCTTTGTACGTTTACTAAAAAAAGAAGGATATAAGATTTATACAGAAGAAAATTATCCAGGTAAGCAGTAAAAAATATACAAAGTAAGCGCTAGACTAGAAAAATAGGAATGAATATATTAGAATATGAGTATATGAAATAGGAGGAATATATAATGGGTCATATTTTAAAGGTCCAGCCAGTTTTAAAAGAAAAGATCTGGGGTGGAACTAAGTTAAGAGATGTTTATGGTTATGATATCCCAAGTGATCATACAGGAGAAGCATGGGTTATCTCAGGTCATAAGAGTGGCGATTGCCCAATCGTTGAAGGTGAATATAAAGGAAAAACAGTATCATGGATGTTTGAAAATCATCGTGAATTATTTGGTAATGTAGAAGGAAATCAGTTCCCATTACTTGTAAAAATTATTGATGCTAAACAGGATTTATCTGTACAGGTACATCCAGATAATGAATATGCAAAAATTCATGAAAATTCTTTAGGTAAGACTGAATCTTGGTATGTATTACAGGCGGATGAAGGTACAGATATGGTTATGGGTCATTATGCTAAAACTAAAGAAGAATTCATTAAGGATATTGAAGAAGATAAGTATGATGAATTACTCAATCGTTTTAAAATCCATAAGGGTGATTTCTTCTATATCCCAGCAGGTACATTACATGCGATCTGTGGTGGTTCATTAATCTATGAAGCACAGCAGTCTTCAGATATCACTTATCGTGTTTACGATTATCATCGTAAGGGTGATGATGGTAAAGAAAGAGAATTACATGTACAGCAGTCAATCGACTGTACAAAGGTACCAGCTGATTTAGATCAGAATAAATTATTTGTAAATACTAAATTAGACCATGGTTCTAAGACTAGATATTTAAAGTGTGAATATTTAACTGTTGATCATTACTTAATTGAAGGAAGTACAGAAATTAAAAATGACGATCCATTCCAGTTAGTATCAGTCATTGATGGTGAAGGTACTGTCAATGATATGCCTATTAAAAAGGGTGATCAGTTTATTATCTGTTCAGATGTTGATTTAGTACATTATGAAGGTGGACTAGAATTAATGGTGACAACACTATAATTCATTTAAGAGCACAAAAGTGCTCTTTTATTGACTTCTATTGAAATGCTTCGTATAATTTTGGTATAAAATTGATGATAAGGAGAAAAGGTATGGATATATATGAAAAAGCATTAGCACTTCATAAAGAACATCATGGTAAGATGGAAATCAATGTGAAGGTACCAATGGAAAGAATGGAAGATTTGTCTATGGCTTATACACCTGGTGTTGCTCAGCCATGTCGTGAAATCCACAATAATCCAGAAACTGTTTATGATTATACATGGAAGGGGAATAGTGTGGCAGTAGTCAGTGATGGAACTGCGGTACTAGGACTTGGTGATATTGGCCCTGCTGCAGGACTTCCAGTAATGGAAGGTAAATCTATCTTATTTAAGAAATATGCGAATATTGATGCTGTTCCTCTTTGTATTGATACAAAGGATCCTCAGGAAATCATTAAGTTCTGTAAACAGATTGCTCCCACTTTTGGTGGTATTAACCTAGAAGACATCAGTGCACCACGTTGTGTAGAAATTGAAAGAACACTAAAGAAGGAATTAGATATTCCTGTATTCCATGATGATCAGCATGGTACAGCTATTGTCGTTACTGCTGCTTTAGTCAATGCCTTAAAGGTTGTTGGTAAGAAGCCAGAAGACGTGACTGTTGTAGTCAGTGGTACAGGTGCTGCAGGAAGCTCTATTATCCATATGATTCATGACTTAGGTGTTAAGGAAATCTATGGCTTTAATATCAATGGTATTGTGATCAAGGATGATTATGATAAGTATGACTTCTTAACTCAGGAATTAACAGAAATTACAAACAAATCTAATAAACGTATGACTATGGCAGAAGCAGTCAAAGAAGCAGATGTCTTTATTGGTGTTTCAGCTCCAGGTCTTCTTACTAAAGAAATGGTCCAGTCAATGAAAGAAAAGCCAATTGTATTCGCAATGGCTAATCCAGAACCTGAAATTAAATATCATGATGCAGTAGATGCAGGTGCTGCAGTCGTAGGAACTGGACGTTCAGACTTCCCTAACCAGATCAATAATGTATTAGCCTTCCCAGGCTTATTTAGAGGCGCTTTAGATGTTCATGCCACTAAGATTACTGAAGGTATGAAATTAGCTGCTGCAAAGGGCTTAGCAAGTCTTGTAAGCGATGAAGAATTAAACAAGGATTACATCATCCCTCGTGCGACTGATGCGCGTGTAGCAGTGACTGTTGCAAAAGCAGTAAGTGACCAAGCTATTAAAGAAGATGTAATTGCGCATAAATAATACAGATACGGTTCATAAGAACCGTATTTTTTTTGCGAAAAAAAGAATAGCTCTCGCTATTCTTCTTCACCATCATCATAGTTAGAAACGTTGTGATAAACCTGGTCAACATCATCACAGTCATTAAGAAGATTCATTAGTCTTTCAAATAAAACCATATCTTCACCTTCAAGTTCAACTGTTTCCTGTGGTTTAGTCTGGATTTCGTCAACATCAAATTCAACATCAGGAAGCTTATTTTCAATAGCTGTCTTGATTGCGTTATAATCAGTTGGTTCACCAGTAATCTTTAAGCTGCCATCTTCTAAAGTTTCGATATCTTTAGGATCAACTTCGCCTTCGATTAATGCATCAATTGCAGTTTCTTCGTCCATTCCTTTGAACTGAACAACAGATTCTACATCATATAAATAAGATACTGAACCTTCAGCACCAAGCTTAGCTTTTGATTTAGTGAATGCAGGACGTACCTGTGAAATAGTACGGTTGATGTTATCTGTTAAACATTTAACAATAACAGTTGATCCTGAAGGACCAAAACCTTCAAACTGTACACTTTCATAATCTTCTACAGCACCGTTCTTAACTTTATCAATCGCACGCTTGATAACGTCTCCAGGAACCTGATCTTTCTTTGCTTTTTCAATTAATCTTCTAAGGCTTAGATTACCGTCCGGTTCAGGGCCGCCTGCCTTCGCTGCTAAATAGATTTCTTTACCATAGTAAGAATAAAGTTTAGTTTTCTTAGCAGCAGTCTTTGCCATTGCGGCTTTACGTACTTCATGAGCTCTACCCATAATCTAATTCCTCCTTGTAAATTTCCTTACACATTATAAACACAAAGACTAATTATTTCAATAAAGAATTGGAAAATACACTGGAAATGCATTACTATTGTATCGAGGTGTATAAAAATGAAAAAGAAAATGATTATTATTGGGGGAGGTATATCAGGTATATATCTTTCTATTTTATTGAAAAAATATCTAGATATGGATGTGGTTGTACTTGAAGCCAATGACAAACCATTAAAGAAACTTTTAGCTACAGGCAATGGGCGTTGTAATCTTTCTAACAAGGATCTAGACAAGGCACATTATGATGGAGACATCAAACCGTGGGTAAATGATATCATTCATGATTTTGATATAGTAGAAGCACTTAAGGATATTGGCTTATATACTAAATATATGGGAAATCTCTTATATCCATATAGTGAGTCAGCAAAAGCTGTACAGACATTATTTTTAAATAGAGCGGAAGAATATGGCGTAAAGATTATATGTGATGAAGAAGTATTGTCAATTAAAAAGAGTAAGCATGGTTATTTTATTCATGCAGCGCATCAAGATTATCTAGCAGATTATGTCACTATTGCCTGTGGTACTCCTGCTGGTAAATTATCAGGTATGAAAGAAAGACGTACTTTATTTAACTCACTTAAAGTTGATTATCGCCCTATGAGACCAACTATTACTCAGTTAATTACGACTCCTGCTTATAAGAAATTAAAGGGTGTTAGAATGAAGGGAGAATTTACTCTAAATGGACATACAGAAAAAGGAGAACTTCTTTTTACTGATTATGGTATTAGTGGAATTGCAGTAATGGTCTTAAGCCGCTATGCCCGTCCTGGAGATAGGATACTATGTGATTTCTATCCTGAGTTTACTGATCAGGAGTTATATTCTATTATTCGTACACTACAAACAATGAGTGGCCCTTATGATGGTTTAGTTCATCCAAAATTAGTTCCAATACTAGAAAATCAGAAGAACCCGGTTTCTTTCCTAAAACATTTAGAATTGACTGTCAAAGAGCTAAGAGGTGAAGAATTTGCCCAGGCAGATCTTGGGGGATTGATGATTTCTAATTTTAATGAATCTTTTGAATTCATCAGCTACCCTCATCTTTATGCGACAGGTGAAATATTAGACATTACTGGAGATTGTGGCGGATATAACATTCATTTTGCCTTAGCAAGCGCTTATTCAGTATTTAAAGAAGTTTCAAAAACAATATAATAAATTAGGAAAAAGGTAAATAAAATCAAAATTATTTGTATTGTTATAAAAATAGTACTGAAATTATATTGACAAACCCAAATGATATTGTATAATAGGGAGCATATACAAATCGGGAGGGATAATGTATGAAATTAAAAACAATCGTGACAGCTGGTGCAGTCGCAGCAATGTTAGTAGGTTGTAGTAATGGGAATTCATCTACAACAGATATCAAAGCACCTAAATTTGGTTTTATCGGCCCACTAAGTGGTGAAGCTTCTCAGTATGGTACAGCCGTAAAGAATGCTATGAAGATGGCTATTAATGATTATAACAAGAAACATGGCACTAAGATTACAGGCGTTTACTATGATGATAAGGCTGATCCAACTACAGCCGTAAATGACTATAACAAGCTTTATAATGATGATAAGGTCACTGCAGTTCTTTCACCAGTAACAACTGGTTCTGCACTTTCAGTAGCAAGTGCTGCAAGCAAGAACAACACACCAGTTCTTTCACCATCTGCTTCAGGTGATAAATTCACTATGAATGGTAAAACAGCTTATAAGAACGTATTCAGAATCTGTACAAATGACTCTTATGCTGGTACTTACTTAGCTAAACAGTCTAAAGCTAAATATGATTTCAAGAACGTAGCAGTTCTTTACAACAAGGAATCTGATTATTCTACAGGTGTTGCAGCTGCTTATAAAGCTGAAGCTAAGAAGCAGGGCGTTAATGTTTCATTCTATGAAGCATATAATGCAAATACTAAAGATTTCTCAACATTCATTTCTAAGATCAAACAGGCTAATCCTGATGCTGTTTTCTTACCAGATTACTATGAATCAGTTGTATCTATCACTAAACAGTTAAGAGACTCTGGCGTTAAGGCTCCAATATTTGGTGCTGATGGCTGGGATGGTGTTCTTGGTGTTAAGGGTGTTAACACTGCAGATTTTGAAAACTGCTTCTTCACAAGTGGTTACAACAAAGATGCAACTAGCGGTCCTGCACATGAATTCGTAAAAGCTTATGAAAAAGAATATGGAACAACTCCAAGTATGTTTGCTGGTATGGCTTATGATACAGTTACTGTTATGATGAAAGCTATCAACAAAGCTAAATCAACTGATCCTGAAAAGGTAAATGCTGCATTAGAAAAGGTCAAAGTATCTGATGATGAAGCAGTTTGTGGTGGATTCACTTATGATAAGAACCACAACCCTGTTAAGGAATTAAATATCGTTACTATCAAGAACGGTCAGTATGTAACTGCAAAATAACGATGAATAAAGGAGAGTTCATCTCTCCTTATTTTTTTATTTTTAGAGGGGAGAAGTAATTATGATTAACTTTATCAACCAAATCATCAACGGACTCTCGACTGGGAGTATGTATGCTTTAGTTGCAATTGGTTATACAATGGTTTATGGTATTGCGAAAATGATCAACTTTGCCCATGGTGATATCATCATGGCAGGGGCTTATTTCGCATTAATCGCGATGGGTTTTGTAGGACCTATTCCAGCAATCTTGTTTTCTATAGTTGCCACTGCAGCTTTAGGTGTTTTAACAGAAAAAGTAGCTTATAAACCTTTAAGAGGTAAAGGTTCACTTGAAGTATTGATCACTGCCATTGGTGTCAGCTACTTATTAGAAAATGTATTCTTATTAATTTTTGGTAGTGCGGCTCGTACATTCCCACAGATTATGCCAAAGGGTACAATTAATCTCGGTGGTATTTCTATTAAATATATTACTGTTATTACTCTTGTAGTAACAGCTGTATGTACTGCTGTTCTGTTATTCTTTATTAATAAGACAAAACTAGGAAAAGCAATGCGTGCTGTATCAGAAGACCAGAGTGCAGCCCAGTTAATGGGTATTAATGTAAATACAACAGTATCTCTTACATTTGCGATTGGTTCAGGACTTGGTGCTATTGCAGGTGTTATTTATGGATGTGCTTATTCATTAATTACTCCATATATCGGTTTAATGTTAGGTATTAAAGCATTTATCGCAGCTGTACTTGGCGGTATTGGTAGTGTACCAGGAGCTATGGTAGGTGGTTTAATGCTTGGTGTTGCAGAATCACTTACTATTGCATATATCTCATCAGATTTCTCTGATGCGGTTGTATTTGGTATTCTTATTCTTGTCTTATTAGTTAAGCCGGCAGGCTTATTTGGTAAGAATGTAAGAGAGAAGGTGTAGTCTATGGAAAAACTATTAAAAAACGAACTATTCAGATCATTTATTGTTTCAATTGTGATCTTTGCGGTATTGATGATAGGAACAGCTACATCTGTTATTAACTCTTATTGGCAGGGTGTATTAATTCTTTGTGGTATTAATATTATCCTCGCTGTATCACTTAACTTAGCAGCTGGTTATTTAGGTCAGCTTACTTTAGGACATGCTGGTTTCATGTCAGTAGGTGCTTATACATCAGCTTTAATTAGTATTTATTTAAATCTTCCATTTATTGTATCATTACTTATTGGTGCGATTGCAGCTGGTATTATTGGTTTAATTATCGGTATTCCAGTATTAAGATTAAAAGGTGACTATCTTTGTATTATCACTCTTGCTTTCAATGAAATCATCCGTGTTATTATGAATAACCTTGAAATCACTAATGGTGCAAAAGGTTTAATTGGTATTCCTATGAATACAAATCTTGTTTATGTCTTTATCGCAATGATTATCACAATCTTTGTCGTATATTCAATTGTGAAATCTAGACATGGACGTGCCATCATCTCAATTCGTGAAGATGAAACAGCATCAGAATTATCCGGTATTGATGTTGGTTATTATAAAGTATTTGCCTTTGCAGTCAGTGCTATTTTTGCAGGACTTGCAGGAGGCTTATATGCACATTATTATACAGTTATCCTTCCTAAAGGATTTGACTTCAACAAATCAGTTGAAATTCTAGTTATGGTAGTACTTGGTGGTATGGGTAACTTAAAAGGCTCTATTATTGCAGCTATAGTGCTTACTATAATTCCAGAATTATTGATCTCATTCTCACAGTATAGAATGTTGTTATATGCAATTGTATTAATTGCCGCTATGATTTTAAAAGGAACTGGTAAAGGCGAACAGATCATGGAACGTCTTCCATTCTTTAAAAAGAAAGATGAGGTGAAGCCAGAATGAATACACCATTATTAAAAGCAGAAGGTCTTGGTATTCAGTTTGGTGGATTAAAGGCCGTAGATGAATTTGACTTTGAAATCGATAAGAACCAGTTATTTGGTTTAATTGGTCCAAATGGTGCAGGTAAAACAACTGTCTTCAACCTATTAACAGGTGTTTATCAGCCAACAAGTGGTCGTATCCTTTTTGAAGGACATCCTATTAAAAAAGCGAATACAATTAAGCTTACTAAAGCTGGTATCGCTAGAACATTCCAAAATATTCGTTTATTCAAGGAAATGAGTGTTATTGATAATGTAAAAGTAGGACTACATTATTCCCATCCTTACACTGTCTTTGATGCATTATTCCATACACCTAAATATAAGAAGTCTGAAGCTGCTATGCAGGAAGAGGCTTTATCATTATTGCGTGTTTTCCATCTAGAAGAATTTGCACAATCAAAGGCAAAGAACCTTCCTTATGGTAAACAGAGAAAGCTTGAAATTGCGAGAGCACTTGCGACTGCACCTAAGCTATTATTATTAGATGAACCTGCTGCAGGTATGAACCCTACAGAAACAGCTGAATTAATGGAAACTATTAAGATTGTAAGAGAAAAGTTCTCAGTCGCAATTCTTCTTATTGAACATGATATGAAGTTAGTTATGGGTATCTGTGAAAAGATTGCAGTATTAAACTTTGGTACAGTACTTGCTTTTGGTACACCTGAAGAAATTAGAAACAACCCTGATGTTGTAGCTGCCTACTTAGGCAATGAAGAGGAGGGCTAAAGATGTTATTAGAAGTTAAGGATCTTGAAGTACATTATGGTGTCATTAATGCGATTAAGAAGATTTCATTTAATGTAGAAGAAGGTGAAATCGTTGCACTTATTGGTGCCAATGGTGCAGGTAAAACAAGTACAATGCATGCCATCTCTGGCTTATTAAATGGTAAGAGTGGTGATATTATCTTTAATGGTGAAAACATCATGAAGACTCCTGCTCATAAGATTGTCTCTAAAGGTCTAGCACAGGTTCCTGAAGGACGTCGTATCTTTGCCCAGTTAAGTGTTGCTGATAACCTAGAAATGGGTGCTTATCTTCGTAATGATGCAGATGGTATTAAGAATGACCTTGAACATATTTATACATTATTCCCACGTTTAAGAGAAAGAAAGAAACAGTTAGCTGGTACATTATCTGGTGGTGAGCAGCAGATGCTTGCAATGGGCCGTGCTTTGATGTCTAAACCAAAACTATTACTATTAGACGAACCATCAATGGGTCTTTCTCCAATTCTTGTCAATGAAATCTTTGATATCATTAAAGAAGTTAATGAAAAAGAAGGCGTTACTATCCTTCTTGTAGAACAGAATGCGAATAAAGCACTTTCTATCGCAGATCATGCTTATGTACTTGAAACAGGTAATATTACTGTATCAGGTGAAGCGAATGATGTTGCAAATAACCCACGTGTTAGAGAAGCATATCTTGGCTAATAAGTTCTCCTTAGGGAGGACTTTTTTAATATAGGTAACAATGTTGTTATTTACTCTGTGTACACTTATTGAAATAATCAGAATATATATGTTTGATAAATTAGGATTCTAAAAAATCACCAAGAAAATATATGCTAAAGACCAAAAAGTCATTATTTTTTATTAATTATTAATAAAATCTTAAACGTAAAAACACTGATATATACTATATAAAATATAAAATCTTAAAAATATCTTAAGAAAATGGTGGACACATATATGGCATAGTGTTATAATCGCAATTGTCGAAAAGAAAAGGAGAATAACTATGACTCAAAATGCGCCCGTAACTCTTCATGCAATTGTAGATAGAATTAAAACTCAGAAAACAATATTATTACCTGCATTCGCAATCTCTGCATTTGCGCTAGTAGGTTATGCAGCGGCTGACCGTCAGGCACCTGTTATTCATTCAAATAAAATTGTTGTTCCTTATGGAACATACTTAAATGCTTCAGACTTTGAAATCACAGATAATCGTGATAATTTAGATATCATGGATGTTTCTATTAAGTCAGGAACATATGAAGCAAAACAGTTAGGTACTTATCGTGTTACAGTGACTGTTACTGATACATTCCAGAATACAACTGATAAAGAAGTTGAAGTACAGGTTATTGATAATGAAGCTCCTGTTATTGCTTCACGTACTGAAGGTGGATATATTGCTGATGTAGAAGCCAATGGTTCTAATAACTTATTAGATTACGTGAAAGCAACAGATAATGTTGATGGTGATGTCAGTGAATTCATCACTTTCGAAGGTGGTATTGACACAACTGTAATCGGGGAACAGAAGGTTGTGGCTCATGTAGAAGATAACGCCGGCAATGTGGCTGAAAAAACATTATCATTTAATATTAAGGATTCTGTTGCACCAACATTAACTCAAAAAACACAGTCTTTTGATGTAAACTATGGTGATACATTTAATCCTGCAGATTATTTTGATGTATCTGATAACTTTGATCCTTCACCAGTATTAACTGTTAAAGGTGATATTGATACAAAGAAATTAAACAGTGAACAGAAAGCAATAATCATTGCGACTGATAACAGTGGCAATGAAACTAAACAGGAATGTACATTTAATATTAAGGATATCAGAGGTCCTGAAATTAAATTGAATACAAATAAAGTATCTATTACTGAAGGCACTTCAGTAAACTGGAATTCTTTACTTGTATCTGCTATTGATAATTTAGATGGTGATGTTACTAAGACTGTAGGTATTAGTGGGAATGTTGATGTAAACAATGAAGGTAACTATACAGCTACTTATACTGCAACAGATAAGACTGGTAATACAACTGTAGTGAATATACCAGTAGAAGTTAAATCTAGAAATGCAGCTCTTATTCAGACTGCTTTAGGTAAGATTGGATGTCGTTATAGAATGGGTGCTGTAGGACCTAATATCTTTGACTGTTCAAGCTTTACTAGATGGGTATATAGACAAAATGGACGTTCTTTAAGTGGTACAGCTGCTGTACAGTTCAATAGTACTCAAAGAGTAGATAGAAACGCATTAAAACCTGGTGATCTTGTATTCTTTAAGAACACATATAAGAAAGGTATCTCTCATGTAGGTATTTATCTAGGTGGAGGCAGATTCGTACATGCTGCCAATGAAAAGAAGGGTGTTATCACATCTTCTCTAGGTGAATCTTATTATGCTGCGCATTATGCAGGTGGAGGAAGAGTATAATCTTTAACGATTTCGATTTCCTTTTTTTATGGTAGAATAGTTAAGAAGGGAGTGTTATATATGTATATAGGAACACAGGATTTATTAAAACAATACGATGCTTATTTATTGGAACATGGATATCAAATAGAAGAACTTGTTAATCTTGCAAGTGATGCATTACTCAATCATTTCACAAAATATAATAGATTTGCGATTCTTATTGGACCAGGTAATAATGGTGCAGATGGTTATTCTTTAGGATTAAAACTAGAAAAACTAAGAAAGCATGTCATTTATTATTATAGTGGAGATATAGGAAAGGTATCACAGGCCAATCGTTATTATCGTGATCAATGTGAAGAGAATCATTTGATCTATGTAGATGAAGATAATATTAATACAATTAATTGGAATGATTATGATTGTATTGTAGATGGGTTATTTGGATTTGGCTTAAATAGTGCACCTAGAGGGATGTATAAAATCATTATAGAATCAATTATGAATCATTATAATGGAACTATTGGGGCAATTGATATTCCTACAGGACTTGATTGTAATACAGGTAAAGCCTACGATGGTGCTTTAAAGGCTGACTTTACAGTCACCTTAACTGCTTTAAAACAAGGATTCTTAGATCCTCGTTCATTAGAATATACAGGTAAAGTCATTCTAGAAACATTAGCTGTTAAGGATTGTTTTAAAGAAGCAGGGTTATTTGAATATGTAGGAGAGGACTACGCAAAGGAACATTTAAGAAAACGAGTTTATAATGGTTATAAGAATATTTATGGTGTAGATGGCTTAATTGTAGGGAGTAATCAATATACAGGTGCACCATTACTTGCCACTAAAGCAGCCTATTATACAGGTGCAGGTATAGTAAAGACTATTACTTCAGAAAAAGTCACATCTCTTTTACCTCTTTATATACCTGAAGCGATTCCTGTATTAAGACCACAGATCTTCCGTTATGATGATTTTGATGGCTATGATGCATTATTAGTAGGATGTGGATTAGGTCTAGAGGAAAGAGCTTTTAGAGCTGTAATAGATATTATGACTGCTTCTATCTGTCCGCTTGTAATTGATGCAGATGCACTTACAATTCTATCTAGAAATATGCACTTACTAGAAAAACAAGACCGTTCAGTGATCCTTACGCCACATATTGGTGAATTCAAACGTTTATGTCATGTAGAAGACTATCCTGACTTAATGCTTGCCGCACAAGGTTTTGCATCACAATATCATTGCATACTTGTCTTAAAAGGACCTCATACTATTGTGACTGATGGCAAATCATCTTATCGTATTGCATCTGGTAATAAGGCGATGGCAGTAGGTGGTATGGGTGATACACTTGCAGGTATTATTACTTCATTATTAGGACAGGGTTATGAACCACTAGAAGCAGCAATACTAGGTGTTTATATTCATGGACGTGCTGGAGATGAAGTTGCAAAGCAGGCATATACAGTTATACCTGAAAAACTTATTGAAGAAATTCCTCATACAATGGCACTGCTTATTGGTGAAATAGAAAAATAGCTGGAATAATCCAGCTATTTTTTTAGTCTGATAATAGAAATATTACGATTTTTAGTATGTGTCTTACGATAACTGAAGAATAAGTCATCATTCTCCATTGTACAATAAGGACTGACTTCAATATGCTCCTCTAATACATCACAATTTAATAATTGTTGCTTGATGAGTCCTTTTGAATTAAGAAGATAATGTGTCTCATCTTTTTTAGTATAGAAAGATGATGTATCAAAGCTCATCTTCTTTACACGATTAATAATATCATCCATGGCTTCAAAGTTTCTTGATTCAATAGAAGGCCCTACATAAGCATATATAGTACTAGGGTCACAGCCTTCATCTTCAATTAAGTGACGTGTCACCTTACCTACAATCTCAGTCACTGTTCCTTTCCATCCTGAGTGAATGGCAGCAATTAAATGCTGGTTCTCACAATATAAGAGAACAGGACAGCAGTCTGCATGGAAAGTAAATAGAGTCAAGTCTGTATCTCTAGTATATAATGCATCAAAACCTAAATAAGCATCCTTCTGACTATAAATCCCCTTACCACCATCTTTTTTATTCACACTTAAATAATGTGTTGTATGACGCTGTAAAGGTGCGACCATATGATCAAGATCTGTACCAATCATTTTAGCTAGTTCTTTGCGGTTTTCTAGTACCTGCTTGTCATCTATTCCATTATAACTCATGTTAAATAGTTTTCCATCAATATGAGCTGGTACAGTATAGCCTTCTACTATATCATTATTAAACTTCCAAGGTATTAATTTCATCTTGCATCCTCCACTTTCTCTAATTCATCATAGAAAGAATCATCAGGATCAATATAAATAGTCTTATAATGTCCTAAAAGAACTAAACCTGGCTTATTTGTATGAGGCTTCTTTAAATTCTTTGCTAAACAATAATTCACTGGAACACTTGAACTATATTTACCCTTAGAAAAATATGCTGCAATATTTGCGGCGAGTCTCATTGTATACTCATCCAAGTTTTCTGCATGCACAATAATATGGGAACCAGGCATATCCTTCACATGGAACCACATATCATTACGTGATGCCATTTTAAATGTTAGATAATCATTCTGTAAGTTATTCTTACCTACATAAATAATAATACCATCACGTGTACGATAAACATCATAATGAGGATGTGTTTTCTTCTTTAACTTCTTGACATTCTTCTTACGAATATAACCCATGTTTTCAAGTTCTTCCTTGATTTCCATAGCATCATAATAATCCGCATTATCCATCAAGGTATTTAAAGTATCAAAGTAATTGATTTCTTCTTTTGTCTTTTCAATCTGTTCCTCTAGAACCTTTAAAGAATTCTTTGCCTTCTGATACTTATTATAATAATGATTCGCGTTTGTTTTGCCATCAAAACGCTCATCTAATTCAATTGTCATCTTTGTGCCATCATAATAGTTATCTACAGTCACTTCTTTCATCCCTTTTTGAATAAGATGTAAAGAAGCATACAATAAATCACCCTTAATACGATATTCATCACTATTATGAGAATCAAATAAAGTCTTTTCTAGTTTATCTAGCTTATTGACATTCTTTGTATATTCTTTCTGAATAAAATGAAGAATATCAGAAGTCTGCTGTTTAATACGATCCTTCTGATCAATAAATTGATAATAAGCATCTAATCCATCAAAAAGAGAATACTGATCTATCTTCTTTCCAAAACAATGTAAAGGAATCACATGATACTTTTCTTTATCACCTCTAGTAATATAGAGTTCTTTACTCTCTTTGATTTCATTCATAATAGTTTTGAAATCTTCACCCTGTTCCATTCTTGAAGCTATTTCCTCAGCTAAATCCTTAGAGAATCCTTCAAACTCTTTCACAAGATTTGTTGTTTCAGGTCTATTTTCAAAAGGATTCTTCTTCTCAAGTAGAGGAGGGTAGCTATAAGTAATCCCCGGCTGCATAATACGTATACTATCACTTGGCGATACTCTCTTTAAACATTCTAGTATCTTATCTTCTTTATTAGTAAGAATAAAGTTAGAATGCTTACCCATGATTTCTATATAGAGATGGTACTCTACAAGATCCTTGAATTCATTTCTACCTCTTAAAGTAATCTTTAATATACGGTCAAGCCCTACCTGTTCAATACGCTCAATAAACGAACCTTCAATATGTTTTCTTAAAAACATTGTGAGAGCGTTAGGAAAATCAGGTGTAGGATAATTTAATTGTGTTAACTGAACACGTGCGTACATTGGATGAATAGAAACAAGAAGTTTCTTATTCTCATTCTGTGCACGAACAGTCATTAATAATTCGTATTTCGATATCTGATATAATTTTGAAATACGTCCTGTCACAATTGTTTCATTTAATAATTCTGTAACACGTGACAATACAATTCCATCAAATGCCATATTCATCACCCGACTTAGTATAACACATTTAAAAGTGTTTGACATCACTGTTTTATTCATGTAGGATTACTTAAAAAGGGGATGTAGATAAGTGAAAAGAGGCCTTCTAATTATCCTGAGTGGACCTAGCGGCGTAGGCAAAGGAACAGTCAGAGAACAACTATTTAAAGAAGAATCATTAAACCTTGCATATTCTATTTCAATGACTACACGTTATAAGAGACCTGGCGAAAAAGAAGGGATCGATTATTTCTTTGTAGACGTTGATACATTCAAGAAAAAGATTGAGCAGGGTGAATTACTAGAATACGCACAGTTTGTAGGTAATTATTATGGAACACCTAAAGCCTATGTAGATCAGCTATTAGATGAAGGTAAGAATGTTGTATTAGAGATTGAAGTACAGGGTGCACTTCAGGTTATGAAGAAAGTACCAGATGCTCTTACAATCTTCTTAGTACCACCTTCAATGGAAGAATTAGAAAAACGTATTCGTGGACGTAGAACAGAAGCTGAAGATGTTATTAAAGAACGTCTTGATAAAGCAAGAAGAGAAATTGCGACAAAAGATCAGTATAAGCATGTAGTGGTGAACGATGATGTTATGCATGCGAAAGATGATATTGTCAAGATTATCGAAGAGAACATGAAGTAGCCATCTGGCTGCTTTTTCTTTTTTAGGAGGTGATTTTATGTTTAAAGTAGAAGTACTTATAGAACATCCTGTTCAGGCATTAGACCGTGGCTTTTCTTATTTATCTAAGAAACCTATTTTGACAGGAATACGTGTTCAAGTGCCTTTTAATCATCGACAGGTTGTTGGTTATGTATTATCTGTAGAAGAAGTTGATTTAACCCAAAAAGAATTAGAAGAAAGAGATGGCTTTAAGTATTCTTATATTTATTCAGTCATCGATGAAGCTCCTCTATTAAATAATGAACTCATTACACTGGCTCATCGTATGTCAAAGATGACAATATGCCCACTTATTGCCTGTTTCCAAGCTATGCTTCCTGGCACTTTAAAGCCATCTACTCATAAGATGGTTGGTATTAAAACAATTACATGTGTAAGAGTCATTAATACTGGAACACCTAAAACAACTAAACAGCAAGAAGCATTCCGTTTATTAGTAGAAAAGGGAGAAATGTTTCTTAAGGATATCCCTTATTCTAGAAGTGTCATTACTTCTCTAGAAAAGCAGGGTCTTGTTGAAGTATATAATAAAGAAGTACAGCGTGATCCTTATGCAGCTAATAACTTAAAGATTAATAATAAGATTACTTTAACCCCACTTCAAACAAGTGTTGTAGAAGGTGTATTAGAAACATCTCAAATGATTTCACTCATTCATGGTGTGACTGGTTCAGGTAAAACAGAAGTCTATATTGCCTTAACTAAAAAGATGTTAGAAGAAAATAAGACAGTATTGATGCTTGTACCTGAAATATCTCTTACACCAATGATGGAACGTGTCTTTAAAGAACGTTTTCATGATGAAGTTGCAATTATCCATTCACGTTTATCTCAAGGTGAAAAGTATGATGAATATCGTCGTATTAAAAAAGGTGAAGCCCGTATTGTAGTGGGGGCTCGTTCTGCAATTTTTGCGCCTGTAGAAAATCTTGGTCTTATTATTATGGATGAAGAACATGATATGAGCTATAAGCAGGATAATACACCACGCTATCATACTCTATCTATTGCGAAGATGCGTGCAGAGAAAAATCATGCAAAGATTGTCTTAGGTAGTGCGACACCTTCAGTAGAAACATATGCCCGTGCTAAAAAGGGAATATATAGCCTATTTGAGATGAAACAAAGAATTAATGGTAAACCTCTCCCTTATTGTGAGGTTGTAGATATGGGCAATGAATCCCGTTCAGGTAACTATTCACTTATGTCTAGAAGAATGAAACAGAGATTACAAAAAACGCTGGATAAAAAAGAACAGGCAATGATTCTCTTAAATAAGAGAGGTTATGCATCTTTTATTAAATGTGAATCATGTAATGAACCAATACGCTGTCCTCATTGTGATGTCACACTTACTTATCATAAAGCTGAAAATAGACTCAAATGTCATTTGTGTGAATATTTTATTCCTACACCTCGTACTTGTCCAAACTGTGGAAGTACGCATCTTAAAAAGATTGGTTATGGAACACAGAAAATAGAAGAAGAATTAAAAAAACAGTATCCTGAAGCACATATCATTCGCTTTGACTTTGATACAACACGTAATAAGAATACCCATTTAAAACTCTTAAAAGATTTTGAAGAACATAAAGCAGATATTATGCTAGGTACACAGATGATTGCGAAAGGACTTGATTTCTCCAATGTCACATTTGTAGGTGTACTCATGGCTGATTTATCTTTAATGGTACCTGACTTTAGAGCCTCTGAACGTACATTCCAGCTACTTTGTCAGGTGGCAGGAAGAAGCGGTCGAGGAGAAAAACAAGGTACAGTTATGATCCAGACATTCAATCCAGAACATTATGCAATTAAAGCAGCAGTCAAGCAGGATTATGATACTTTCTTTAAAGAAGAGATAGCATTTAGAAAGAAAGCCAAATATCCACCATATTGTCATTTAGTCTCTGTTATAGTACAATCACGCTCACCTAAGAATGTTCATTCTATTGCCTTAGATATCAGTCAATACTTAAAAGATCATCTAGAAAAAGTTCGTATCATTGGACCACAGTCTACCTTTAAGATGCAGGATATCTATCGTGAAAGAATTCTTATTAAATATATAGAATCGAAGCCTATCTATGAACAATTAAGTATCATTGATGACTATTATAACCGTACAAGAAAAGGAGGTGTTATTGTGGCATGCGACTTTAACCCGTATTCCACATATTAATATGAAAGAAAGAGATACAGCATTAGATATACTTATTGATTATGAAAAGAATGAAAGCTATTTAAATATTACTTTAAACCATACTCTTACAAAAGACTTCTCACCATCAGAAAGAGGACTTATTACAACATTGGTCTATGGAACTATTCAGAATCGTTTGTATTTAGAATATCAATTAGAACCACATATCCATACACGTTTAAAAGTAGTAGAAAGAATGCTTCTATTAATGAGTCTCTATCAGCATTTTTATCTAGATACACCAGATTATGCAATTGTCAATGAAGCAGTAGATATTATCAAGGAAAGAAGAAATAAAAGAGCAGGTGGCATGATTAATGCGATTCTCCATAGCTGTTTTAATCAAACAAGATCTTTAGATGATTTAGATCATGATGAACGTCTATCTATTTCTACAAGTCATCCTTTATGGATGGTTAAAATGTTGAAGGCCCAATATGGCATTGAAACAACAGAAAAGATTCTTCATGCAGATAATGAAGTACCTTTAAAAAGTGGTCGTGTGAATACTTATAAGATATCACGTGAGAAATTCTTAAAGAAATATCCAGAATTCACTCCGGGTTATTTATCACCAGATAGTGTCTTATTAAAAGAAGGTAATATCGCTCATACTGAAGCTTTTAAAGAAGGGTTAGTGACGATTCAGGATGAATCATCACAGATGGTTGCTCGTTTACTTAATCCAAATGAAGATGATCTTGTCTTAGATATGTGTGGTGCCCCTGGATCTAAAACAACTCACCTTGGCACTTTGATGAATAATAAAGGCACCCTGGATGTCTATGACCTTTATCCTCATAAAGCAAAACTCATTAAAGACAATGCCCAAAGACTTGGATTGACTAATATTCATGTGCATACTGGAGACAGTACAGACATCTCAATATTTAATAAACAGTATACAAAAATACTTCTAGATGGACCTTGTTCTGGTCTTGGAGTACTCTCTAGAAAGCCTGAAATTAAGTACCATGACTCTAGTGCAATGGATGAAATCATTCCTATTCAAGCAAAATTACTAGAAAATGCATATTCTTTATGTATAAAAGGTGGTAATATAGTGTATAGTACGTGCACTATAAATAAAAAAGAAAACGAAAAACAGATTGAAAAATTCATAAAGAAGCATCCCGATATGCATGTGGTAGAAGAACGTACTATACTTCCATATGAATATCATAGTGATGGCTTTTATATGTGTCTGTTAGAAAAGGATGTATGATGAAATCAATTTATGACTTAACACTCGAACAATTAAAAGAAGAACTAAAAGCACTTGGACAAAAACCATTCCGTGCAAAGCAGATTTATGAATGGATTTATGTAAAGAATGTCTATGATTTTCATCAGATGACAAATCTTTCTAAAGAACTTCAAGAAACACTTTCCAATCATTTCAGTGATGCACTTTTAACTATTAAAGAAAAACAGGTTGCTCGTGATGGAACAACTAAATATCTTCTAGAATTAGAAGATGGAGGACTCATTGAAACAGTATTAATGATTCAGACTTATGGTCGTTCATTATGTGTTACAAGCCAGTTAGGCTGTAATATGGGCTGTTCATTTTGTGCATCTGGATTATTAAAGAAACAGCGTAACTTAACAAGTGGTGAAATTGTGAAACAGGTCTTGACTGTTATGAATGATTTAAAGGAAAGAGTGACTCATGTAGTTGTGATGGGTACAGGTGAACCATTTGATAACTATGATGAAGTGATGAACTTTATCTATACAGTGAATGAACCTCATGGTCTAGCGATAGGTGCAAGACACCTTACTATTTCTACATGTGGTTTAATTCCTGGAATTGAACGTTTCTCTCATGAACCAATCCAGGTTAACTTAGCTATTAGCTTACATGCACCTAATGATGAAATTCGTAATGAACTCATGCCAATCAACAAACGTTACAATATGGATGACTTAAGAGATGCCATCAAGACATATATTGAACGTACAAACCGCCGTGTTACTCTTGAATATATTTTATTGAAGGATGTCAATGATGATATCAAGTATGCGCGTCAGTTAGCCCATTATCTTCGTGGGTTAAATGTTTATGTGAACTTAATTCCTTATAACCCTGTTGATGAACATGGCTATAAGCAGTCTTTAGGTCATACAATTACTGCATTCAAGGATGAACTTATTCGTTTACATATTAATTGTACATTAAGAAAAGAACATGGCCGTGATATTGATGGTGCATGTGGACAGTTACGTGCAAAAAGAGAGAAAGGGGCATAATATGGTTATCTCCGCGATGACTGATATCGGAATAAAAAGATCAGTCAATCAAGATAGAGCAGTTTATAAAATCAAAGACCATGAAATCGTTGGTGTATTATGTGATGGAATGGGGGGGCATCTTGCAGGTGATGTTGCAAGTACTCTTGTAAGTAATTATATTATTGATCATTTTTTTGATCATTCACCTTTTATTAATGATGAATCTATTCATGCCTGGATTTCTTCTTTATTATTAACCGCAAATGATTTATTAAATAAAGAAAGTGATATGCATAGTGAATATGCAGGTATGGGTACGACAATTGTCATCTGTTATATGGATGGAAAGAATACCTATATTTCTCATGTAGGAGATAGTAGAGCTTATTTATATAGTGATACTTTAAAACAAATCACGACAGATGATACTTTTGTGAATGAATTACTTAAAAGAGGTATAATTAATCAAGAAGAAGCTTCTCATCATCCCAAAAGAAATGTATTAGTGCAGGCGATTGGTATTAAAGAAGCTTTACGTGTTTCTTTTTATAAGATTGAAGAAGATTATCGTGCAATATTGCTCTGTTCAGATGGATTATATAATTCACTCTCATCTCAACAGATTGAAGATATCTTAAAAGAAGATGAATCAGTCAATCATAAAACAGAAAGACTCATTCAATCAGCCAATGAATTTGGTGGATTAGATAATATTGGTGTTTTATTAATTGAGAAGGGAGAATCATAAGATGAGTGAAAAAGGACGTATTCTTGCTGACCGCTATGAATTAAAAGAATTAATTGGCCAAGGCGGTATGGCAGATGTCTATCTTGCATATGATGATATATTAAAAAGAGAAGTGGCTGTAAAAATACTTCGTTCTTCCTTGACAGGAGATCCTATTTATATTACGCGTTTCCATCGTGAAGCACGTGCGGCAGCTGCATTATGTCATCGTAATATTGTAGAAATCTATGATGTAGGTGAAGAAGATGATCTTTACTATATTGTCATGGAATATGTACGTGGTCAGACTTTAAAAGAATTAATTAATAAGCGTGGTGCACTTCATTATGTAGAAGCAGTAGACATTATGAAGCAGGTTGTATCAGCCACTGCACTCGCCCATTCTATGGGTATTGTTCATCGTGACTTAAAGCCTCAGAATATTCTTGTCACTGATTCTGGAATTGTGAAAATTGCGGATTTTGGGATTGCCTCTATCCAGTCTTTATCACAGGTGACTCAGACAGATACAATCATGGGGTCACTTCACTATCTTGCACCAGAAATCGCAAGAGGTGAAAAGGCGACACCACAAAGTGATATTTATGCATTAGGTGTTGTATTTTATGAATTATTAAGAGGAGATGTTCCTTTTAATGGAGAATCTCCAGTGAATATCGCTTTGAAACATATGCGTGATGAAATACCATCAGTACGTGAATATAATCCAGCGATTCCTCAGTCTGTAGAAAATATTATTATTAAAGCGACTGCAAAGAATACAAACAATCGTTATCAGTGTGCTGACGATATGTTAGATGATTTAGAAACTTGCTTAGAACGTTTAGATGAACCTAAATTAAGCTTTGATCAAGTGAATAATGATCCAACAATCATTGCGACTGATTCTCAGTTTTTTACTAAAACAGCACCTTTAGATCTTGAAGAAACAAAAACAGAAATAGAAGAAATTGAACCAGAAGAAGAAAAGATAAAAGAACCAATGGATAAGAAAAAAAGAATTGCGATAGGTGTGGCCATTGGCGCAGTTATCGTATGTCTTGCGATTGTAGCAGGCTTCTTCTTATTTAGTGGTAATCAAGATGGGACAATGATGGATCTAGTTGGTAAGACTGAAAAAGAAGCCAAAGCCTTATTAATTGATAAAGGTTATAAGGTGTCTGATGAAGTTGATTATGAACTGAGTGATAAGTATGAAAAAGGACTTGTTATTGCGACAGATCCAGAAGCAGGACATACCATCAATGAAGGAGATACAGTAACATTTACTATCTCTAAGGGTAAATATATTGTCATGAAGGACTATACAGGTATCTCTTACAATTCAGCTTATAATGAATTAACAAAGCTTGGCTATAAGGTTAGAAAGTATGAAAAGTCTGATGATGATTATAAAGAAGGTGTCGTTATTGGACAGTCTATTTCTGAAGGTGAAAAACAGGATCCTAATGAAAAAGGCAAAATCATTACTTTAACAGTATCTAAAGGTGTCAGCATTACTGTACCATCATTATATGGTCAGAATATCAATGCAGCGAAATCTACATTAGAAAGTCAGGGATTTACTAATGTGAAACTATCTGTATTACCATCACCTACTGATACTGCAACAATTAACTCAATGTCTATTAATACAGTTGTAAAACAGTCAGTTGCACCATATACTCAGGTAAATAGTAAAGGGACTGAGATTATCTTATATTATTATGATAAGAAACCAACCCCTGCAACCCCTACAACCCCTACAACACCAACACAACCTGACTTACCAGAAAATGATGATGACGATACAACTACAACTGAATAAGAATAGGAGATTATATGCCTAAAGGTCAGATTATAAAAGTCCTTGCAGGATTCTACTATGTCGATACAGGTAAGAAGGTTGTTAGCTGCAGGGCACGTGGTAAATTTAGAAACAGAGGTCAGAAGCCTCTCGTAGGAGACTTCTGTAGCTTCCAGGAAGAAAAAGATGGTTCTGGTTATATTCTTACACTAGAAAAAAGACATAACCAATTGGAAAGACCTCCTATCTGTAATGTAGATCAGGCACTTCTTGTATTCTCTATTGCCCAGCCAGATTTTGATCAGATGCTTCTAGATCAATTTCTCGCGATGGTTGAATATGAGAAGATTAAACCAATCATCATTATCACAAAGATAGATCTTAATAGAGAACTTATTCCTGTAATAAAAAAGAAGTACAATGCCTATGATCTTTACTTTGTATCAAGTAAAGAAAATGAAGGCATCGAAGAGATTAAACCAATCCTTAAAAACCGTGTAACAGTCGTTACAGGGCAGAGTGGGGTAGGTAAATCAAGTCTTCTCAATGCCTTAAACATTGAACTTAATATTGAAACAAATGAAATTTCTCAAGCATTAGGAAGAGGAAAACATACTACAAGACATGTTGAACTTATTCCTATGTATGGTGGCTATATTGCAGATACTCCAGGTTTTTCATCATTAGAACTTAAAATGGATCCTGTAGAACTTGCAGTCACTTATCATGATTTTAGAGAATTGTCACATCATTGTAAATTTAGAGGATGTCTTCATGATAGTGAACCACATTGTGCTGTTAAAGAAGCAGTAGAAGCAGGAGAAATTGATGAAACAAGATATGTTGATTACCTGCAGTTATTAAAGCAGGTTAAAGAAAGGAAAGATAAACGATATGGTTAAAATTGCACCTTCAGTATTATCCGCAGATTTTGCGCATCTTAAAGAAGATATTGATACAATCTATGATGGAGGAAAATCATGGATTCATTATGATGTTATGGATGGACACTTTGTCCCTAATATTTCATTTGGTTACAGCATTCTTAGTAATTTACGTGCTGTGACTGATTTATTCATTGATGTACATTTAATGATCACTGATCCAGGTCAGTATTTAGATGAATTCATCAATGCAGGTGCAGACCTCATTACATTCCATATTGAAGCTGTATCAAGCATGCAGGAAGCACGTGTACTTATTCAGCGTATTCATGATGCAGGATGTCTTGCATCAATATCTATTAAACCAGGTACTGATGTGGAAGCAATCAAACCATTCTTAGATGATTTAGATATGGTTCTTGTCATGAGTGTTGAACCAGGATTTGGCGGCCAGTCATTCAATCCTGCAGCCTTAGATAAGATCACTGAACTCAAAGAAATCAGAAATGGCAGACGCTACCTCATTGAAGTAGATGGTGGTATCAATGCGAATACAGCCAACCTATGCCGTGGGGCTGGGGCAGATGTTCTAGTGGCTGGAAGCTATGTCTTCAAAGCAGAAAATAGACAGGAAGCTATTGACTCACTCAAATGAAAATAGGCTTATATGCAAGCATGAATAATGGGGATGTCTTTAATAAAGACATCCCTTATATTGCAGTTGATGGTGGTTTAGAACATCTACACCGTCAATCAATTAAACCATTATGTGCTATTGGAGACTTTGATTCTCTAGAACATAAAGAATACTTAGAAGGATTAGAAGTACTTACTTTTCCTACTCATAAGGATGAAACAGATACAGAACTTGCTATTAGTGAAGCACTCGATAGAGGTTATGATGAAATAGATCTTTATGGTGTTATTGGTGGTCGTATTGATCATTTTTTAGGTGTACTCATCTATCTTAGACAACATCCAGATATTAAAATCACTTTATATGATGATATAAATAGAATATACCTCTTACCTAAAGGTAAGCATCAAATAGGCTGTACTGATTATAAGTACTTCTCATGCTTTACTGAAAAGACTTGTGCTCTCACATTAAAGAATTGTGATTATCCCCTTGATGGTTATATATTGGAACCTCATGATCCACTATGTATTTCTAATCAATGTCATGGTATTCTAACAATTGAAAATAGTGAAGATTTAATATTCATTGAATCACAAAGAATAGGAGGTACATATGGAGAATAAGGATTTTCTTGCGACTGAACCAGTAGGTAAATTACTCAGACAACTTGCCTTACCAACAGTCATTGCGCAATTAATCAACATGCTTTACAACATTGTAGACCGTATGTTTATAGGTCATATTCCTCAAACAGGTGCTCTTGCCTTAACAGGTGTTGGTGTCTGTATGCCGTTAATTATGATTGTGACAGCCTTTGCCTCATTGGTTGGTAATGGTGGTGCACCACGTGCGTCTATTTATATGGGTCAGGGTAATAATGATTATGCTGAAAAGATATTAGGTAATTGTTTTATTACGCAGATTATCGTTTCTATCGTACTTACACTTATTCTATTTTTTGGAAATCGTACCTTCTTACTTGCTTTTGGCGCAAGCAGTAATACAATTACCTATGCCGTAGATTATATGAATATCTATGCGATGGGAACACTATTTGTACAATTAACATTGGGAATGAATATGTTTATTACAGCCCAGGGATTTGCGAAAAACGGAATGATTTCAGTTGTCATTGGTGCATTATGTAATGTTATCTTAGATCCTATTTTGATCTTTGGATTCAATTTAGGTGTCAAAGGTGCGGCTCTTGCGACAATCATCTCACAGGGATGTTCATGTCTCTATGTTCTTCGCTTCTTGTTTGGTAAAAAGACAAAACTTAAAATAAAAAAGAAAAACTTATCTTTAAATCACTCAGTCATCTTACCTTGTCTCGCTTTAGGTCTTTCTACTTTTGTGATGCAATCAAGTGAGAGTGTCATCCAGGTCTGCTTCAATTCTTCTTTATTAAAATATGGGGGAGATATAGCAGTAGGGGCAATGACTATATTGACTAGTGTTATGCAGTTTGCGATGCTTCCTTTACAGGGATTAGGACAGGGGGCACAACCTATTATCAGCTACAACTATGGGGCTAAGAATAGAGAACGTGTTCAAAAGACATTTAAATTATTATTAAAAGTCAGTCTAGTATTCTCAATATGTATCTGGCTTCTTATTCAGATCTTCCCACAGATGTTTGTAGGACTCTTTACAAATGCACAAGAACTCTCACTCTTTACCACTCAAGCACTTAGAATTTATATGGCAGTCGTAGGACTCTTTGGAATACAGATTGCCTGTCAGATGACATTTGTGGCTTTAGGTAATGCGAAAGCATCAGTTATTGTGGCAGTTACTAGAAAATTTATTCTTTTAATCCCACTTATTTATATTATGCCAGTATTACTTGTAGATAAGACAACCGCTGTTTATTTGGCTGAACCGGTGGCAGATATTCTTGCAATCACATTTACAGTATTGTTGTTTAGAAAACAATTTAATAAAGCACTTGAACATATGAACTGAGGTTTCTCAGTTCTTTTTTTATAGAAATATATTATAATGAAATAGACTGAAAGAAGGATGAATATATGAGGAATCTAGAAGATATAAAAAGAAGTGGATTTAAAATCATTGAACAAAAAAGAGAAGAATTTATGAAAAAGAGTATTCTTTCTGATGAGTTCTTAGATTTATTAGATAAGAATAAAAAGCCATTTGATCTTTTAATGTCCTATTATCGTTGTGCGGTAATGGAGATAGAAACAAAATTCAGAGTATTAGATCAGGAATATTCTTTAGAATATGATGGTAATCCCATTGAAAGTATTAAGTCACGTATTAAATCATATGATAGTATTGCGAGAAAAGTAAGACGCAAGAATATTCCAATGACTATGGAATCATTAGAGGAAAATATAAGAGATATTGCAGGAGTCAGAGTTGTTTGTTCATTTCCTGAAGATATTTATGAACTTGCAGATAGCTTCTTAAGACAGGATGATATTACTTTGATTGAGATGAAGGATTATATTAAAAATCCTAAACCTAGTGGTTATCGTAGTTTGCACTTAATTGTGCAGGTACCAATCTTTTTGCAGAAGACAAAGAAGTATGTTTATGTAGAAGTACAGCTTCGTACTATTGCGATGGACTTCTGGGCAAGTTTGGAACATAAATTACGCTATAAGAAGAATATTCCTGAAGATGAAGCAAAGCTTATTGCTCAGGAACTTTATGACTGTTCAGTAGAAAGTGCTAAATTAGATGAACGTATGCAGAAGATACGTTCAATGATGAATAAAGGAGAATCTGAATAGATTCTTTTTTGTTGAAGGAAATGAAACTTTAATATGTTGTAAACACGGCATTTTATTTTGCCTTTGTTGTCAAACAGTATTATATATAATCAAAAAATAAGGTAATAGATACTACGCAATTATATGATAATAATCATTCAGTGGTCTTGTTGACTTATCAGCCTATCATGTGCACTCAACATCGTAACAAGGCGATAGATGATGTTTCTACAGGATATCATTGGAGAACGAGAAAATGTATTATAAAATACAGCAAGTTATTTGCATACATGCTATAATTTTACTATATTTTGAAAAAAAGATTACAGATGAGTTTTTTGAAATATATAAAAGAAGTTCGAAAACAAAGCTTATGAGTCAGACGGAATTTGCGAAAGCATTATGTGTATCATACTCAATTGTCAGTAGGTGAGGAATAGGATTATTCTGCTTTGAGCATGCTATTGATTTTAGTGACTTCAGGAATAAATTATGGATTGAGAGTGATGTGGGGATTACTTAACAGCCAGCCTTACTGTAGCAGCTAATAACATCACTCATGTAAATATGGAGGCAGTCTTTACATTGACAGATATGCTATTCAAGTCAGCTTAGTTCATTGGTTTTGAAAACGAACGGTAATATAAATTGGAGGTATAACTCATGTATCAGGATTTATCTTTTATGAATGTTCCGCTTCCAGAGGACGTTCTGAAATTAAAAATTTATGGTGATTATGCTGGAGCCCAGAAAATGATTCGTTATTTTCTAGAAGAGAAGGATATTCCACAGGCTCTTAGAAAACGTCTAGAAATCGAACAGGAAGTCATTGGCGTTATGGGTGGTAATGAGTATCCTTTTACTTATGATGAAGCATTGGAGATTATGATGATTCATCTACGTGATTTCAAAAAAGAAGAGTTAGATCATTTAAAAGAAATCAGTGCAGCAGATTGGATTTATATTGATGGCGAGGTACATTTTCAGCGTCGATTCTATGAAAATCTCATTAAGACTCGTCCAGATTACGCAAAGCGTGTCATTGCAGAAAATCCAGAGGATGAAAAGCAAAATAATCTAAATCAGAATCTACTTAACGAAAATATACATTACATGAAGGAATATGGTGGAAGAACTGTACACACTCGTATACGTTCAACAATAAAAGCTAAGAAAGAATTCGAAGAGGTAGGACGCAAGGTTCATGTACATCTTCCAATTCCAAAGGTATACGAACAGGTTTCTAATGTAGAAATTCATGCATCTAATCCAGAGATTACATATATAGCACCTGCTGATGCACCACAGAGAACAGTATATTTTGAAACTGAACTGAAAGAGAATCAGGAGTTTATGGTAGATTATTCATTTGATTATCATGTAAATTATGTAGAGTTAGATCCTGCCAAGGTATCTGAAGAACAGCCAGATTTCTGTCTGGAAGAGCAGGCACCACATATCTTATTCACTCCTTACTTAAAAGAGCTAAGAGATGAACTTGCAGGAGATGAGACAAATCCAATTATTTTGGCGCGTCGATTCTATGATTTTGTGACAACAAAAGTTATGTATTCTTTCATGAGAGAGTATTTTACAATTGAATGTATTCCAGAATACTGTGCAATCAATCTGAAAGGTGATTGTGGTGTTCAGGCATTACTGTTTATCACACTTTGCCGCATGTCTGGAATTCCGGCATGCTGGCAGTCAGGTCTGTATGTGACGGAGTATTATACAGGATGCCATGATTGGGCACAATTCTATGTAGCACCTTATGGATGGGTATTTGCAGACCCTTCCTTTGGTGGCAGTGCATGGCGTGAAGGAGACAAAGAGCGTTGGAACTATTACTTTGGTAATCTGGATATTTTCCGTATGCCAGCGAACTCTGAAATTCAAAAAGAATTCATGCCAGAGAAAAAATGGCTTCGCATCGATCCGATTGATAATCAGAGAGGAGAATTTGAGTACGAGGATCATGGTCTTCGTTTCTCTCAGGTGAATGTATCTCAGGAACTTATTTCTATGGAAGATATTGAAAAATAAATTATAATAAGTCTCATTGCTAGAAACAGAAATGTTTGAAGAGTGGTTTTGGATGTTTCCTTCCCTTTTCTTTTTTACACATAATAATATAAAAAGGTGTTACAAATAATATGAATAGAAACAGATCATATTGCCCGTAATGCCTTTTTCTTTTGCAAAAGAGGAAAAATACAGTGAATCCCGAAGTTTTACAGTATGTCATCTGCAAAAGTCAATATAAAAATGTAGGTTTAGGACAATATAAGAATGTAGGTTTTCCTACATTCTTATATTGTCTTTTTAGTCTTCATCTACTATGAATTGAAGCTGATCTTTGAGTCTATATGACGGACCGTTGATGTTTAATACAGAACTATGATGAAGAAGTCTATCCAATAAGGCATTAGTAAGAACAGGATCACCAAACACCTCTGGCCATTTAGAGAATGTTAGGTTTGTAGTTATAATTGTACTTGATTTCTCATATCTCTTCGCAATGAGATTGAAAAACAGATTGGCAGTATCTGCATCCATTTTCTCGTATCCTAACTCATCAACTATAAGAAGCTTATATCTGCATATCCACTTGATTCTTCTTTCTAGTCTGTTCTCATATTTAGCCTTTCTAAGCTGTGCTATGAGGTCATGGAACGAAATACAATATACAGAATATCTCTGCTTTGCAGCTTCTGTACCAATACCTACAGCTAGATGCGTCTTGCCCACTCCAGGTGTTCCACATATGATTATATTCTCACAGTTTTCAATGAACCTTAATGTGGCTAAATCTTCAATTTTCTTTCTATCCAGTGAGGGCTGAAAGCTAAAATCAAAGTCCTGAAGACTTCTCTGAAAAGGGAAGTTTGCCACCTTAACACAGCTGACTATGGCTAAATCCTCCCTGTATTTCATCTCCATCTGCACCATCTCATCTATGGCTTCCAGTGGTGTCTTTACCCCGTCAGACATCATATCCAGGTACTTGTTTATATTCTCCTTCATCTTGGGAAGCTTCAGCTTCTCTAGATTATTCATTAATACATTTATTGAACTCATACTATTAATCCTCCATTTCCATTCTGTATGTTTTTAAATAATCTGTTGTCTCTTTTTTTAATTCTTGGTAGATTGAATCATAACCTTCCTGTGATAGAAAGTTATAGATATCCATAATATCAAATCCCCACAGATTCACTCTAAGAATCTTCAGTTCCTTCTTGTTGGCTGACTTTTTTAATGCAGCGAAGAACTGTTCTTCATCAGTGATATATGGAAGAATCTTTGATACTTCTGTATAAAAAATCTTTCGTTCTTCCTTGTTAAGTGTCTGTATGAATCTCTTTATCCAGGAACTGAGCGATTCCTGTGATACAAGATACGCAATCATATGATCATAAGATTTCAATGCATCATTCCTAGTTAAAACGATTTCTCTTGCATCAAGCAGTTTATCCATAATGGATAGATTGTTTGCGACAACTTTACTAAAATCTTTGTTTCCTGCAAGCTGTTTGGATATAGACTGTTCATAGTGCTTCTTTGTATAATTGATTGGATTTCTTGATATAGTATGTACTTGAATCATTTTTCCTTTATAATATATCTGAAGCATATCATCGAATGTCTCAATACTTACATATTCGTCGATATACTTCCTATCAACGGAATACTGAGCACCATTGAAATAGACAAGCTGCTGTGATGATACCTTTACTTTGTGAGGGCTGAGGTATCCATCCAGTACAGTTCTGTCAGGAAGAGGTGTGAGGTATTCCTTTTCTTTTATGAAAAGCAGGCAGGGAGACATTCCTGTGCCCTGACATATATTTGTATTCATCTTCACATTGAGCTTATCCACAATCTTCTGAAGCTCCTCTATGGAGTCAAACTCACCACTGTAGCTTCTAAGCCAGTCCATAACCTTATTGCGAGCCTCATTGGTTCCTTTTGTATAGGCATGTCTGGTCTTGCATGATTCCACCCTGAAATTCATATCCTTGGCGAACTGCACCATCTTATGATTCACTCTCTTGGGTTTTACGTTCGTATCTATGACGGTGGACATGTTATCAAAAAGTATTCTTTTTGGAACTCCGCCATAGAATTTAAATGCGTTAATAAGACATCTGAAGACAATTGGCTGCTCCTTTGAAAGAGTCAGTTCAATATAACTGAATCTAGAGAATTTCAACACCAGATGGAATATATTGACTACAAAAGTCTCACCACTTCTTGAAGTAAGAATCATATTCTCTTTCCAGTCACATTGTGCCATGTCAGCTGGATTAGTCTCATAGCGAGTGTCTCCTCCACCTGATGCATCACCTTTGGATGGTTTAAGCTTATGCTTCTTACAGTAAGCCTTGAAGTTTGAATATGAACCTATTTCACTATCTCCATACTGATCTATGAGGAATTCATAGACACCTTTTCTTGATATTCTGGGAATACTTAATTTTTCTATAATCAACTCCTTGTACGGGTCAAGCCTGCTTGGCTTTGCCCTGTTTCTAGGCTTTCCCTTGTAGCCTTCGTGATACTTCTTCACTGTTCTGTAATCAACGCCATACTTTCTGGCAAGATCTGCATAGTTTGGTTTACTTTTAGTAAAATCCATTACATTAAGTTCAGCTGCTAGCTGATAAAAATCATTTGAATTCATCGATATTACCTCCGGTAAGATAATATCAATAAAATGAAAAAAGACAAAATAATTATGTAGGTTTTCCAACATTCTTATGTTGTCTTTTACCTACATTTTTATTTTATCCTTAGCAGGCAGAAAAGAGGATAGACGTAAAAGTTCTTCAATATATTATGGGACACGCCCACATAGATGTAACAATGGACGTATATAACCATGTAAGTGAGATGTCCAGAATTGAGAGTGAAATCACAAGACTGGAAAGCGTAGCAATTAGCTGACACCAAAAATAAAAAATTGGTGTCAAAATGGTGTCAAATCAAGAAAAAGTGATGATTATAAGGAAGAAAAAGTGTTGCAAACCCCGTAAAATCAAGGTTTGCAAAAAAATCTCAAAAAATTAGCACTCACCTCTTGACAGTGCTAATAAAAGTGATATACTAGCATTAGCACAAGAGGAAGAAGAGTGCTAAAGGAGTGATTGCGATGAATGGTGAAAAATGGACAGAAGCAATGCAGGAAGCATTTGGACGTGCAGCTCAGAATGCGTTAGCTCTTAATCAACAGATTGTTGATGTTGAACATCTCATGTATGCATTATTAGAAGATAGTTCCGGTATTTTCTATAGAGTACTGACAAAACTTAATATCTCTATTCCAGAAGTACAGGATTTATTAAATGCGGAAATCAATAAGAAGCCTAGCGTTGGGCAGGTGACTCAGGATCAGCTTCGTTTAAGCTATGATCTCAATAGCTGGATTGCGAATGCTGAAAGAATTAAGACAGAATATAAAGATGACTATATGAGTGTAGAACATCTTATTCTTGCATTATTTAATACGCAAAGCACTTTTATTAAAAACTTTGTATCTCGTTATAATTTAAATAAAAAAGAAGTTGAAAAAGTAATTAAGGAAATGAGAGGAGGACATAAAGTGGATACTCCAAACCCAGAAAATAATTATGAAGTACTAGAAAAATATGGACGTGATCTTGTTAAAGATGTAAAAGATGGCAAGATTGATCCAGTTATTGGTCGTGATGAAGAAATTAGACGTGTGATTCAGATTTTATCACGTAAGACAAAGAATAATCCGATTTTAATTGGTGAGCCAGGTGTAGGTAAGACTGCAATTGTAGAAGGACTTGCTTGGCGTATAGTTAAGAACGATGTACCTGAAACATTAAAAGATAAAACTTTATTTGAACTTGATTTAGGTTCACTTGTGGCAGGTGCTAAATATCGTGGTGAATTTGAAGAAAGATTAAAAGCTGTCTTAAATGAAATCAAGAAGTCTGAAGGACAAATCATTATGTTTATTGATGAAATACATCAGTTAGTAGGTGCAGGTAAGACAGATGGTGCGATGGATGCGGCCAACTTATTAAAACCAATGTTAGCACGTGGTGAATTACATTGTATTGGTGCAACAACATTGGATGAATATCGTCAGTATATTGAAAAGGATGCAGCCCTAGAAAGACGTTTCCAGAAGGTATTAGTACAAGAACCTGATATTGATGATACAATTGCGATTTTAAGAGGTTTAAAGGAACCATTTGAATCTCATCATGGTGTTCAGATTCAAGATAGTGCAATTATCGCAGCAGCTCATATGAGTGATCGTTATATTACAGATCGTTTCTTACCAGATAAGGCCATTGACCTTATTGATGAAGCATGTGCTTCAGTACGTATGGAAATTGACTCTATGCCTGAAGAACTAGATACAATTACTCGTGATAAGAATCGTCTAGAAATGGAAAGAATCTCTATTGAAAAAGAAGATTCAACTGAAGATAACGAAAAGAGACTAGAAGAAATCAAAGAAAAAATTGCTTCTTTAAATGAAAAGATTGCTGGATTAACTGAACAATGGAAATCAGAAAAGTCTCAGGTGGATCATATCAAGGATTTAAAGAACCAAAAAGTGCGTTTAGAAACACAGATGGCACAGTTTGAATCTCAGGGTAACCTAGAAGAAGCCTCTAAAATTAAATACCAGACTATTCCAGCTATTAATAAAGAAATAGAAGAATATCAGGCTAAAGAAAATGATGATGCATTATTACAGGAAAAGGTCACTGTAGATACTATTTCTGAAGTCATCTCTAGATGGACTAATATTCCAGTTTCTAAGCTAATGGAATCAGAAAAAGAAAAATTATTACATCTTGAAGATATTATGAAGAAAAGAGTTATTGGTCAGGATGACGCCATCACTAAAGTCACTGATGCAATACTTAGAAGTCGTGCTGGTATTAATGATGAGAATAGACCTATTGGCTCATTCTTGTTCCTAGGTCCTACTGGTGTAGGTAAGACAGAAGTGGCTAAGACACTTGCTGAACAGCTCTTTGATAGTGAAAAGAATATCGTACGTATCGATATGAGTGAATATATGGAGAAATATAGTGTCTCTCGTTTATTGGGTGCTCCTCCAGGATATGTAGGTTATGAAGAAGGTGGACAGTTAACTGAAGCTGTCAGACGTGCTCCATATAGTATTGTCTTATTAGATGAAATTGAAAAAGCCCATCCAGATGTCTTCAATATCTTATTACAGATTCTAGATGATGGTCGTTTAACAGATTCTAAGGGTAATGTAGTCAGCTTCAAGAATACAATTATCATTATGACTTCTAATATTGGTTCTCAGTACTTGTTACAGGGTAACAATGAAGAAACACGTAAAGAAGTAGATAATGAATTAAAGATGCACTTCAAACCTGAATTCTTAAACCGTATTGATGAAATCGTTATGTTCAACTCACTTGACTCAAGTGTTGTTTATAAGATTATTGATAAGTTTATTCATGAACTTGAAGGTCGTCTCGAAGAAAAGAAGATTACTCTAGAAGTCACTGATGCAGCTGAAAACAGAATTGCACAAGATGCATTTGATGCCACATTTGGTGCACGTCCAATCAAGCGTTATATTCAGTCACATATTGAAACAATGCTTGCAAGAGAAATAATCAAAGGTACAATCCATGCTAACAGTCATGTAGTCATTGACTATGATAATGGATTTATAGCTAGAGAAGCATAAGTTGTTTGAAAGAAGATAGAACCCCCCTCTATCTTCTTTTTCTTTTCATTGTTTCATAAAAATGGTAGAATGCTAGAGGAGAGAGATGATTATGCAGAGATATTTTATTAAAAATAATTATAGACAAAATGACATCATTATCACTGATGATTCTATGTATAAGCATATTACTAAAGTAATGCGTATGGAAAAGGGTGAACATGTCATTTGTATTGATGAAGACAAACATGTTTACTTATGTGAAATCATCGATACAAAGCAGGGTTTACTACAAATTAAAGAAGAACTTCAGGAAGATAATGAATTAGATGTTGAAGTGACACTTGTTTATGGTTTACCAAAGAGCGATAAGTTTGAATTTGTAATTCAAAAAGCAACAGAACTAGGCGTTACACGTATAGTTCCTTTGCGTGCTTCTAGAAGTATAGTGAAAATGGATGAAGGACGTTTTAACAAGAAAAAGGACCGCTTTGTTCGCATCGCCCAGGAAGCAAGTGAACAATGTCATAGACAGATTGTTCCTGAGATTACACCTCCTATTCAATTATCACAATTAAAGGATTATTTATCTGAAGTGAATGTTGTGGCATATGAGGAAGAAAGTAAGAATGGGGAACATTATGCTTTCACAAAAGCACTCAATGATCTTCATACATCTATTACTATTATAGTAGGACCAGAGGGTGGTTTTGATCTTCAGGAAGTAGAAAAGATGCAGTCAATGGGTGTTGTGCCATGCTCTATTGGTAATCGTATTTTAAGAAGTGAGACAGCACCTTTATATATGCTTAGTGTTATAGGGTATAGAAGAGAATTGGGGGATTAATATGAACTTTATTGCAGTCATTAATAAATACAGCAGGGATATAAAATACAATAAAACAAACTTATATCATTATTGTGAAGAACATAAAAAAGAATTAGAAGACTTGAATATTCGTTTTAAGGTTAAATCAGAAATTGAATTATTCAATATGGAAATCCTTTTGCGTGCACTAGATGTAAAAGATGCAATTGAAGGTTCCTATAATCTTTTTGCGTCAGGTCATTATGATATGTTTGAATATATTACCTATGAAGAAAAAAGAAAGATGTTTAATAATGATTTAAAGAATGTATTAGAAACACTCCCTCATTTTTATGATGAAGAAAGTTCACGAGATATTTATATTCCTATCTATTCTCCTGATATCAATAATTGGTATATCAATGATTATCAGATTCTCTTATTAAAGCAACATGCAGAATATGTGAAGAATCAGCCAATTACACTAGATACTGCTTTTAGATATTATGGACCAGTTGTATTTGATACACCTTTTTCCAGCTTAGAAAAAGTATATGAAAATGAATCTCATATTGCCTATTATTATGAAGAATTAGGCGCTATCTATTTATTTGTGAAAGAAGACTATTCATTGATTTGTCGTATTGTGATTGGTGATGATAATCGTCATTCTAACAGGGCGTCTATTGAAGATGCAAAAGAATTAGTGGTTTATTATGAACATGGTGAATATACACAGTTCATACAATACATGTATGATCATCAATTAATTAGTAATCGTACATACAAGAAATTAATAAAGAAAGTGAAGTGAGACAATGGCAACAGTTGCTTTTCATACATTAGGCTGTAAAGTAAACAGCTACGAATCAGAAGCGATGTTAGAAATATTCAAGAAAAGAGGGTATGACAATATCGACTTTGAATCTCCTGCAGATGTATATGTTATTAATACATGTACTGTCACAAATACAGGGGACTCTAAATCAAGACAGATGATCCGTAAGGCACATCGTACTAATCCTGATGCAGTCATCTGTGTAGTGGGATGCTATTCACAGGTAGCAAGTGAAGAAATCACAGAAATAGAAGGTGTTTCTGTAGTACTTGGAACACAACATCGTGCTTCTATTGTAGACTTTGTAGAAGAATATAAGATGACACATAAACAGATTGTGAAAATAGAAAATGTTATGAAGGTCTCTCGTTTTGAAGACTTAAGTATTCATGCATTTGAAAATAAAACAAGAGCCTTCCTAAAAATTCAGGATGGATGTAATAACTTCTGTACATATTGTATTATCCCTTATGCACGTGGTGGAGTTCGTTCTCGTTCTAAGGAAGATGTTTTAAGACAGGCTCAGGAGCTTGTAGATAGAGGGTTTGTAGAAATCGTCTTAACGGGTATTCATACAGCAGGTTATGGTGTGGATTTAGACAATTATTCTTTCTATGATCTATTAGTAGACTTAACAACTAAAATCAAGGGATTAAAGAGATTACGTATTTCTTCTATTGAAATGAGTCAGGTGAGTGATGAAATTATTGAACTTATTGGTAGAAGTCCTATTATCGTAGATCATTTACATATTCCTATTCAGTCTGGTACAGATTCTATTCTAAGAAGAATGGCAAGACATTATAATACAGCTGAATTTGAAAAGAAGTATTTTGAACTTAAAGAAGCATTGCCGGGTATCTCTATTACTACAGATGTCATTGTAGGATTCCCTGGAGAAACAGAAGAAGACTTCGTTGATACATATAACTGGATTAAGAAACTTCATTTCAATCAATTACATGTTTTCCCTTATTCAAGAAGAAAGGGAACACCAGCAGATAGAATGCCAAATCAGGTACCAGGAGATGTCAAGAAAGACCGTGTTAGAAGACTATTGCAGCTTTCTGATGAATTAAAAACTGAATTCGCATTATCTGAAATGAATAAGGAACTAGAAGTGCTTATTGAAGAAGAAAAGGATGGCTACATGGTAGGACATGCCTCTAATTACTTAAAGGTTTTTGTTGCAGATCATTCTTTAAAAGAAGGACATATTTATAAAGTAAAGGTAACAGATCATCGAGGTTATGATTTAATCGGGGTGGTTTCTAGTGAAGAAGCTTAATGAGCTTTTTAAAGTTGAAAGTGATATAAAGATTGAATCTATTCATAGCGATTCCCGTTATGTCAGAAAGGATTCTATCTTCTTTTGTATTGAAGGTCTTGTGACAGATGGTCATAAATATGTCGATGATGCTATCTTCCAAGGTGCTAAATGTATTGTTCATTCTAAGCCGTTACGTCGTTATTATCAGGGTATTGTTTATATTCAGGTATCAGATGTCTTAGATGAACTCAATCGTGTGGCAGATCTCTTCTATGATCATCCTTCCTATAAGATGACAGGAATAGGTGTTACAGGAACAAGTGGTAAAACAGTCGTAGCCCGTGTTGTTGCAAGACTACTAGGACGTTATTTAAAGATGGGCTATGTAGGTAACAACGGAATAGAATATGGACCTACAATGATGCAGATGACTGGTACTACACCAGATCCTATCTGTTTACATCGTAACTTCTATAACATGGTTAAAGAGAATGTGAAGGGCTTTACTCTAGAAGTCTCTTCTCATGGCTTAGCTTTAAAGCGTGTTGATTCAGTTAATTTCAGTATTGCGGTATTTACAAATGCTTATGAAGAACATATGGACTTCCATGGAACTGTAGATAACCTGATGACATCTTATGTTAAACTCTTTAGATTGCTTAAAGAAGGTGGTTATGCCATTCTTAATGCAGACGAAGTACGTTTTAATCATTATCTAACTACTAACTATAAGGATATGGCTGATCATGCCAAAATATTAACCTATGGTATTCATCATAAAGCAGATATTATGGCACGTGAGATTGAATATTATATAGATCATTCAGCATTTAATATCTATATTAAAAATCATTACTATCATGTAGAAGTTCCTATTATTGCACCATTTAATATATCTAACACTCTTGCAATATTGACAACCCTTTATGCCTTAGAAATGACACCGGATGAAATCGTGAATGCGATTAAATATATTCAGCCAGTAGAAGGTAGAATGGAAGTAGTCCCTGTTAAACAGCCTTTCCATATTATTGTTGACTATTGTCAGCATGCACATAACTTTGAAGAAGTATTCAAGTTTGTCCATAGTGTTAAAGGAAATGGTCATTTAATTGCGGTATTTGGTGCACCAGGACGTAAAGATATCCATAAAAGAAGTAAGATAGGTGCTTTAGCTAATAAATACTGTGATTATGTTATATTGACAGAACAGGATGAAAGAGATGATGATATCGAAGGCATCTGTTCACAGATTCAAGAACAGATTGTTGATCCTATTTCAGTGATTATTACTGATCGTCGTTATGCCATTCAGCAGGCAATAGATGCAGCTTGTCCAGGTGATGTTATTTTGATTTTAGGAAAAGGCCATGAACAGTTCATGACATCACTAGTGGGTAATACACCTTATCCCGGAGATAAATTCATTGCTCAGGAATATGCGAAAAAACTCTATAATGAACAATTAGAAGATGATATGTAAAACTTGAAAAATAAAAGTCAAAAAAGGCTTGCATTATTAAAAATCATTGTGTATAATCATATTCGAATTTAGCGGTAAAGGGGGGAAAGTTCAATGGCAAAGACAGTAGTAAGAGAAAATGAATCTTTAGATGATGCTTTACGTCGTTTTAAGAGACAAGTTTCTAGAACAGGAACCCTTGCTGAAGCTCGTAAAAGAGAATTCTATGTTAAACCTGGTTTAAAGAGAAAAATGAAATCAGAAGCAGCTAGAAAGAACCAGAAGAAACGTCGTAGATAAGATTTATTTTTAGAAGAGTCATCTGACTCTTCTTTTTTTCAATGAAAGGATGATTTTATGGAAAAAGTGATTCAGTTAAGTGATTATAGCTTAGATGCCATTCAATTGTTGTGTGGCCCAAGTGATGAAAATATCGCTTTATTGGAAGATGAATTCGAGAATGCAATCAATGTCCGTGGTACAGACATTTATTTAGATCATAGTGATCTTGTATTAGAAAAGGTGATTCAGGTACTTGCTAAACTTACTAAAAAGGATGTACGTATTTCTAAAAGAGATGTGGTGTACGCAATCAAGTTAGGACGTAATGGTAAGCTTGATGAAATGGATTCTCTATTTGATATTCATATTGCCCGTACAAGTCATGGCAAGATTATATATCCTAAGACAATGGGGCAGTTAGAATACTATCATTCTTTAAAAGATCATGATGTGGTATTTGCGATTGGTCCAGCGGGTACAGGTAAAACATACTTATCTGTAGTGTTTGCTGTACAGGCATTAAAGAATCATGAAGTACAAAAAATCATTCTCACTAGACCAGCTGTAGAAGCAGGAGAAAACCTAGGGTTTCTTCCTGGAGACCTTAAAGAAAAGATTGACCCTTACTTAAGACCTCTTTATGATGCACTTTATGATATGTTAGGTGCAGAAAATACAGAGAAATTAATTGAAAAGGGTATTATTGAAATAGCGCCACTTGCTTATATGCGTGGGCGTACACTAGAAGATGCTTATGTTATTTTAGATGAAGCACAAAATACAACAGACAATCAGATGAAGATGTTCCTTACACGTTTAGGTTTTAACTCTAAGATGTGTATTACAGGGGATATTACTCAGATTGACTTACCTAAACAGACAACAAATGGTCTCAAACATGCTATGAAGATCTTAGATGGTGTCAAAGGTATTTCCTTTGTTTACTTAACAGCACTTGATGTAGTGCGTCATCCAGTTGTTGCTAGAATCATTGAAAAATATGACATGAACAAATAAGACTGATTATTTCTAATCAGCCTTCATAATATTTTAATATCTTTTTATGGGCAGTAGGAATAGTTAATTCCTCCTGCTTATTTTTTGTACAGAAGTCAATAGAACGTTTATTAGCTTTAAATACATATACATGCATATACCATGTACGATGAGTAAATACATGCTTAAAATCCTTTAAATGCGATAATACCTCTAAGTTGATCCCATAGTCTTCTTTAAACGCTTCTATAAAGGAATAAGGACTCTCTACTTCATATTGAGGAAGTAAATACATATTTTCTAGCAGCCTATTTTTATTTTTAATAAGCATCACTTCATCATCATATACTACAATACCTGTAATATAAGATAAGCTTTTTTTATTTACTTTTTTTATATTAATAGGTAGTACGTCCTGCTTATTTGTCAAATAGGCAATGCATTCCTTTTGAAGTGGACATTCATTGCAATGAGGGTGAACAGGTAAACATACCGCATTCGCAAAATCCATAATCCCTTGATTAATCTTTGCTGAATCATAACCAATAACGAGTTGATTACCTATATCTGTAATTGTCTTCACAGTCTTATTTAACGCAATATTCTCTTCTATCGCATATAATCTACTCAATACTCTTAATGCATTTCCGTCTACCGCAATATAAGGCTTATGATACGCAAAACTCATAATAGCACTTGCAGTATAGGGTCCTACACCAATAAGCGCGAGAATGTCTTTATACTCCTTAGGGAATGTATCTTTAATCAGATTAGCACTCTTATGAAGATGCAATGCACGACGATAATACCCTAACCCTTCCCAATACTTATAGACTTCTTCTATTGTTGCATTCGCAAGTGTTTCTATATCCGGAAATCTTTCAATAAAACGTTTATAATAGGGAATCACTGCAGTGACAGTCGTCTGTTGCAGCATAATCTCACTTACCCAGATTTTATAAGGGTCTTTAATATCTCTAAAAGGAAGATCACGTTTATTGACTTCATACCACTTTATTAATTTTTCTTGTATACTCATATAAATCACCATGAGTCATTATATAATATGTATGTATTTTTGTCTTTGAATATGCTAGAATATATGTACAAACTAATTCGTATTAGGAGGTCAATAGTATGAAACTGATAATTGCGATTGTGAATAATGATGACAGTTCAACTGTCCAGAGCGCTTTAACTGAAGGTGGATTCTTTGTCACAAAGCTTGCTACTTCAGGAGGTTTCTTAAAGAAAGGTAATACTACATTCTTTGTAGGAACAAATGATGATAAGGTAGATAGCGCTATTGAAATCATTAAAGCCAATGCAAAGAAACGTGTAGAAAAGGAACCTACAGTACCACCTACTGAAATGGGTGAATTCTTTACACCAATCATGGTAGATGTACTTGTTGGTGGGGCAACAGTATTTGTAGTTGACGTTGATCGTTTTGAGAAAATCTAATAATTGAGAAAAAAAGGATGGTCAAACCATCCTTTTTACTTTAAGATATCAACAGGTGATATAAATGAATGAAAATTTTGAATATAAGATTGCAACAAAAGAAGATATAGACGCAATTGTCCAGTTTCTTGCGAAAGATTATTATGAAACATCAAGAGCTTTAAAAGATCCCTGTAAGATGATCTTTTTAGCCTACAGTGGAGAAGTGATTATAGGTATACTAGAACTCTTAGATCTTTCTAATATATCTTTTGTTTATGTATCAGAAGATTATCAGGATACTCTTGTACAAGAAGAGCTGCTTGAACTTGCTGAAAGATTTGTTACAAAAGAACTAACTGCTTATACAGATGAAGAACATTTATCTTTTTTTAAGCAGCATGATTATAGTGTAGATGTAGAATCTAATGGTCGTTATTTATTGAAGAAGACAATCCCTGTTCTTCCTCGTTTTAGTGATTATGATCAGGTTTTAGCGTTTATTGAAGCACAAAAGGATCGAGTTTATTCTCTCACAAACTTTAAGAACTTTATGTATGATTTCTATGATCCTCAAACTAAATTAACATGTGTTCATATTGGCGGTACAAACGGGAAAGGCTCTACAACTAACTATACAAAAGAAGTATTAAAATGTGCAGGCTATAAGGTAGGTACATTTACTTCTCCTGCTTTAGTAAATCGTTTAGATATTATTCGTGTGAATGATAAACCAATTGATGAAGCGACTATTGTAAGATATGCGAATCGTTATATGGATGATTGGATGGCTTATGAGCTTTCTAAGTTTGAAATAGAAGTATTTATCGCAGTCATGTATTTTATTGAACAGGGTGTAGATATTGCCATATTTGAAGTAGGGCTTGGTGGGACATTAGATGCCACTAATATCATTTCACCAATACTTACAGTCAATACAAATATTGGTTTAGATCATATAAACTTCTTAGGAAATACATATGCGAGTATTGCCAGAAGTAAAGCGGGAATCATTAAACGTGGTATTCCTTATATGACTGCAGAAAGAAGATCAGAATGCTTAGATATCTTCTATGAAGAAGCCCATAAGCATCATTCTTATGTTATAGAAATAAGAAAACCTAAACATGTCTATTATGGTGCTTCTATTTCTTATGATTATCATGGTTATCATATATCTTTATCTACTTCAGCACATTATCAGGTTACTAACAGTGCACTTGCGATTAATATATTAGAATATATTAGAAAAGAATTCCCATTCAAAGATGCGAATCTAGAAAAAGGTATGCATGATGCAGTATGGGAAGGACGTTTTGAAACAATTCATCAAAATCCTTTAATTATCCTAGATGGTGCACATAATAGAGAAGGAATGGATGCCTTCTTTGAAAGTGCCCGTGATTTTAGTGATATTAAAATCATCTTTTCCGCACTAGGAGATAAGGATACTCATCATATGTTAGAAAAATTATTATCTTTATCAAAGGATATTACTGTTACTCAGTTTGATCATCCTCGCCGTGCAACTGCCAAAGCTCTTGCAGAAGACTTCCCAGTGAAGATTGATGAAGACTGGAAACATGCAGTAGATGAGGCTTATAGTCATAAAGGTGTTGTATTTATTACAGGTTCTCTCTATTTTATTTCTAAAGTGAGACAATATATCTTATATAAATAATGAAGAAATTTATTAAATATAAATGGCCTGATGAGGTTATTCATGCATTAGGTGATATGGGAATGATTGCGCCTGGAATAATCCAGAAGAAATCGTATAGACTTATTGAGAAGAGTCAATCATTTATCTTAAATGTTGATTCTTCCAAAGATCGTCTGTTATCCATTATTCCACCTTTACTTGCATCTATGATTCATGAAGAGAAAACTCAGATTATCTTGCTTGGACATAAAGAAGAGTTGTTATCATCTTCTTTTGATATGAAAGAATATAATAAATACACACAATATCGTTTTGTTACATCTTATCCTGGTACCAATACATTTGAAGAATGCCAGACAATTTATAAGGGTATTGATATACTCTTTACTACGCCTTCTAAACTATTAGAATATATGAGAAGACAAGTGATAGATACTAACTTCGTCTCGTATCTCATTTATCAGGATTCTCATAGCTTTTCTAGTGAAGAAATAAGAGAAATAAAGGAAATCAAGAAACATCTTCCTTTAGACTGTTCAAGTATTCTTTATGGACTTCATCATCATGAGTTCTTAAAGAAAAATATTCATACTACATTGCATGTTGATTCTTCTAAGGTAGAATGTACACATTTCTTATGTAAAGAACCATATTTCAATACAGAAAAGAAACAGATTATATTTGTAGAAAGCTATGAAGATATTCTTTATTATGCTGAAAAACTGAATGTCAATTTTGTGATTCATCAATTTATGAATCATGCTTCTCAGTATCGCATCATGCATGAGTTTAATAAAAAGGGTGGCCTTTTGATCGTATCTGATATGGCTTCACGCTATTTATCTTTGCATTGTGACACAGTGATTCATCTAGGAACGACTCATATAGACCAATATATGTCTCATTTATCCCGTGTTTTAGGTGTGAAGCATTCTTATATCTATGATACAAAGTTCACTAAGAAACAGCTTGAAGGAGTCGTTATTACTATTTCAAAAGAGGATTATGATACAAAACATCATCTTCTTTATGAAACAATAACTAAAAATCCAGACATGCTTCAAACATTACAAACTGATCAATTAATTACGATTATCCATCATTTAGCCCTATAGGAGAAAAATGTTGTTATTTTTTTAACAATAATAATTCCCTTATATAGGGCTTTTTTTAAATGTGTAATCAATTACAGAAAAGAAAGCGTTTGCAAGTAAGCCCTTACAAGTGTATAATGAAATAAGTGAAAAGACATAAGGAGGATTTAGTAGTTATGAAAAAATATGTTTACTTATTTAGCGAAGGTAACAAGGATATGCGTAATCTCCTTGGTGGTAAAGGTGCCAACCTTGCTGAAATGACAGGTATCGGTTTACCTGTACCTCAGGGATTCACAGTGACTACAGAAGCTTGTACACAATATTATGAAGACGGGAAAATGATCTCAGATGATATTAAAGGACAGATTGTTGAACACGTTAAAAAGCTTGAAGAAATCACTGGAAGAACTTTAGGTGATCCAAAGAATCCATTATTAGTATCTGTACGTTCTGGTGCAAGAATCTCAATGCCAGGTATGATGGATACAGTATTAAACTTAGGTTTAAATGATGAAGTAGCTAAGGAATTCGCTGCAACAACTGGAAATGAACGTTTCGTATATGATTCATATCGTCGTTTTATCCAGATGTTCGCTGACGTTGTAAAAGGATTCCCTAAATCAGACTTCGAACATAAATTTGATGCAATTAAAGAAGAAAAAGGTGTTGAATTCGATACTGAACTTACTGCCGAAGACTTAAAAGAAGTTATTGCAGTTTATAAAGAAGCTTATAAAGCACATGCAGGTGTTGATTTCCCTCAGGAACCAATCGAACAGTTATTAGCTGCAGTTGAAGCCGTATTTGGTTCTTGGAATAATGACCGTGCCATCACTTATCGTCGTTTAAATGATATCCCAGGTTCTTGGGGTACAGCTGTAAACGTTCAGCAGATGGTTTATGGTAACAGAAGTGATAAGTCAGGTACTGGTGTTGCCTTCACTCGTAACCCAGCAACTGGTGAAAATAAATTATTCGGTGAATATTTAATGAACGCTCAGGGTGAAGACGTTGTTGCTGGTATCAGAACACCTCAGCCAATTGCTACATTAAATGAAGTTATGCCAGAATGTTATGAACAGTTCCAGAAGATCTGTCATATTCTTGAAGACCATTATAAAGATATGCAGGATATGGAATTCACAATTGAAGATGGTAAATTATTCATGTTACAGACTCGTAATGGTAAGAGAACAGCTCAGGCTGCTTTAAAGATTGCTGTTGACATGGTTGATGAAGGCATGATTAATGAACAAGAAGCATTATTAAAGGTTGAACCAAAACAGTTAGACCAGTTATTACATCCAAACTTCGATAAAGAAGACTACAAGGCTGCAAAGGCTGTTGCTACAGGTTTAGCTGCTTCTCCAGGTGCTGCTACTGGACATATCTACTTTACAGCTGAAGATGTTCAGGAAGCACATGCAAATGGTGTACAGGATATGATCTTAGTACGTAATGAAACTTCTCCAGAAGATATCGAAGGTATGAACTTAGCTAAAGGTATCTTAACTGTACGTGGTGGTATGACATCTCATGCTGCAGTAGTTGCTCGTGGTATGGGTACTTGCTGTGTTGCTGGTTGTGGTGTATTAAGAGTTTCTGAAGATAAGAAGACATTAACATTACCAGATGGTACAGTATTAACTGAAGGTGATTATGTATCATTAAATGGTTCTACTGGTGAAGTATTTGCTCAGAAGATCAAGACTGTTCCTGCTGCGATTAGTGGCGATTTTGAAACATTCATGGCTTGGGCTGATAAAGAAAGAAAATTATTAGTAAGAACTAATGCGGATACTCCTAGAGATGCTAAACAGGCTGCGACATTTGGTGCTGAAGGTATCGGATTATGCCGTACTGAACATATGTTCTTCGAAGAAGAAAGAATTTTCAACTTCAGAAGAATGATTACTGCAGAAGATGTAGAAACTCGTAAGGAAGCATTAGAAAAGATTCTTCCATATCAGAGAGGAGACTTTGAAGAATTATTCAAAGCTATGGATGGTTATAGTGTTAATATCCGTTTCTTAGATCCACCTCTACATGAATTCTTACCTCATACTGATGATGAAATCAAACCATTAGCTGAAAGCTTAGGTATGACTTTCGAAGCATTAAAGGAAAGAGTAGAATCATTAAAAGAATTCAACCCAATGATGGGTCACAGAGGATGCCGTCTTGCTGTTACTTATCCAGAAATTGCTGAAATGCAGACAAGAGCTGTTATTGAAGCTGCAATCAACGTAACTAAGGAAACAGGACATCCAGTTACTCCAGAAATCATGATCCCATTAGTTGGTGATGTTAAAGAATTAAAGTATGTAAAGAATGTAGTTGTTAAGACTGCTGATAAGTTAATTGCTGAAAGCGGATTAGATATGAAATATGAAGTTGGTACTATGATTGAAATTCCAAGAGCTGCAATCACAGCTGATAAGATTGCAACTGAAGCTGAATTCTTCTCATTTGGTACTAATGACTTAACTCAGATGACATTCGGTTTCTCAAGAGATGATGCTGCTAAGTTCTTAGGCGATTACTATTCTAAGAATATCTATGAACATGATCCATTCGCTACTGTTGACCAGGAAGGCGTTGGAGAATTAATGAAGATTGCATCTGAAAAGGGAAGATCAACTCGTCCTGATATCAGACTTGGTATCTGTGGTGAACATGGTGGCGATCCAAAGACAGTAGAATTCTGTCATAAGATTGGATTAACTTATGTATCTTGCTCACCTTACCGTGTACCAATCGCAAGACTTGCTGCTGCTCAGGCTGCTGTAAAAGAAAAAATGGGTATTTTGTAATAACTACTTATCCTTTCACTAGGCCGTTCT
>ENA-OPSO01000090-OPSO01000090.1-human-gut-metagenome-genome-assembly--contig:-NODE-90-length-41187-cov-13.093504_pt1 | contig 41187 bp, 35 predicted proteins | sample MGYA00241455_ERZ501902 | MGnify/ENA primary metagenome ERZ501902 (study PRJEB25962, sample SAMEA2042405) | human gut metagenome | biome: human gut; feature: human-associated habitat; material: faeces...
GGCGGAGAATCCGTATGTCAAGATACGGTCCAGGGGATGTTGCACACAGGTCAGGCTCTTGGTGGGGTAATAGTCTTTGTCATGGATGTGCAGATAGTTCTGGCTGACAGCATTCAGTACTTCCTCGCTCAGAAGATAGTCGTCGACGAAAGGTTTGGTGGTTTCGCTGGCAAACTTCATCATCATGCCTGCCGGTGTGTCGGCATTCATATTGGCGTTTTCGCGGGTGATATCATTCGACTTGATATTGATGATTTCCAAAAACATATCGCGTGTTTTGGCTTTGCGGGCAATGCTGCGCTGGTTGCGGTAGGCGATGTATTTTTGGGCGACATCTTTGCGGCTGCTCTTCATTAGTTCCATTTCCACTAAATCTTGAATGGCTTCTACTGTCATTTGAGCATCTCCTTTGAAGGAGATATGGTCAGTGATCTGACGTATCAACTGCATGTCTTCACCTTTATCGGTGTGGAGCATGGCTTTACGGATAGCGGTTGCTATCTTCTCTTCATTGAAACCGACGACGCGTCCGTCACGCTTGAGTACCGTTTGTATCATTTTGATTGTATTTTTAGATTTTATAGTAGGACTTAATTGCGAAACAAAGGTATGATAGTTATCTTAAAGATTGTACTTTTGGAAAACTTTTGTTGAATTAAAAATAGTTAATATGCTTGTAATCAATGTTGTTTTCTTATAAAGTGGAAAACTTTTTAATTTTTGAAACTTTTGTGGTTGTACATTATTGAAAATTATATGCTATTTTGCTTGTCAATCTATTTCCGAACTAAAAATAATAAATAGGGATTTCACTTGCTGATTTATTAAATTCTTTGGCTATATTTGCTTCTCTTTGCTATTCATTAAGATAGAGCAAAGTCTTAAAAGTCTAATATTATCAGGTAAAAGAGAGTGAATATGGGAAAAGTATTTCCACCCTTTAAAATTGATATTGCGGGTGCATTATATGTGCCTTTTGCGTTACGGGATGCAAGGAGACAATATCAGGACGGGCAGATTAGCCGGCAGGTGTTGCGTGCTGTTGAAAATGCGGAGATTCGTAATCTGGCAGAACGCTTGAAATCGCAAGGCATGCAAGTTGTAACGGACGGAGGATTTCGGAGTTATGATTTTTTGGAAGGCTGGGAGGGCATCCGTTGCAAGGGTGGTGTAGGTTCTCTGTCTGACGGTGAACTGGAGGTGACGGGTAGAATCAGTTTGCTCCATCATCCTGTTCTTGATGACTTTGTTTTTCTGGCGGAGAATGTTGCGGAAGATGTGTTGCCTAAGCAGCACATGCCTTCGCCCGGTAAGTTGCTGATGAGGATACTTCGTGAAACGGAAACAGAATGTTTGAAGTCGATTTATCCGGATTTGAATATATTGTTGGACGATTTGGCTGCAGCTTATAAGAATTTGCTGGAGAAACTTTATGAGGCGGGGTGCCGTTATGTCCAGTTTGAAGGTGTGAAGTCCATATTGACTGATGAAGCCGCCCGTCTCAATAATCGGGTATTGCGTGAGCGTCCGGTGGGATTGTTCGTGGCTTTTCATGCTGCAACAGACATGTTGATACGGTTGCATGGAGCGGATGCTTACTTTTTGAATTACGACTGTGGAATTTGCGATCGCAGCCGTTTGCTGTGGTTTGTTCGTGAACGGGAAGCGGTATTTGGCTTTGTGCTTTCTTACTATCCCGATGAAGAGGAACTGGATGAATTGCAGGCTAAGATGGAAGAAGTCCTCAATTATATACCTGTGAAACATTTGACGCTCTGTCTGCCTGATGCGGACAATCTTCTTAATTCCTCGGAAGAGGATGAAGTGAAACAATGGAAAACGGTGGAGCTTGCCAAAGATATGGCAGCCCGCATATTCTTTGCCTGAACACGAGTTTGAGCACGCATGTTGCCGTCTCTGAGTACACAGGTTGGGTTGGAGGTGTTGACCTGCGTGGTTGCCAAAGCAAAGCCCTGCATTGATTTTTCACAATGCAGGGCTTTGTTTATATTTTTATCGGCTTTGTTCTTATTTGAGAACTTCAGCCAGCTTTTCTTGTAGCTCTTCGCCATGCAGGCCGCGTGCAAGGATAATTCCGTCACCGTCAATCAGTACGGTGTGGGGAATACTGCTTACGGCATACAGCTTGGCGCCTTCGCAGTTCCAGTATTTCAGGTCGGACATTTGTGGCCAAGTGATGTTCAGCTTTTTGATAGCTTCTTTCCAAGAGTCGGCACTCTGGTCCAAAGAAACGCCTACGATTTCGAAATTCTTATTCTTATACTTGGCGTATGCTTCTACCAGATTCGGCATTTCGCGACGGCAGGGACCGCACCAGCTTGCCCAGAAGTCAACGAGCACAGTCTTACCCTTTCCTACGTAGTCGGACAGTTTTACGGTCTTGCCTTCGGGAGTCTGCATCTCAAAATCCGTAAACTTCTTGCCTACGGCAGTAGCCTTCATCTTTTCTACATTCTCCTTGATGCGGATTACGGTTGCATCATTGCTGTATGTTGCAGGGATTTGCGAAACCAGCGGATCAAGTTCTTTTACATCCAAATAATAGTAGTTGCTTTTCAGCAGATGTACGCCTACTGCATTGGTTATGTTTTGGCTGATACCGGCTTTGGCTACTTCCATCATTTTGTCTTGCAGGGCATCCATTTCTTTGCTTTTGCTTTCGCGTTGCTGGTCGGTCAAGGCAGTATCGGCCATGGAAGCATAGATGTTTTCCATTTGGCTGTCCAGCTCGTTGAGTTGGATTCTGATGGCCTGGTAAATGTCATTGTTGGCAGTACCGGTAGCGGAACTACTCTTTTCATTAAGTTTGATATTGATTTTCCCGTTTTCAAGGAAGAAGTCCATTATCATACCTTCCGTTCCGGCAGGATTATAAGTGATGTAACGGTTGGCGGCAGTGTCCTGCGTACCCTTGAAAGTGAAAGTCCCGTTGGCGATGATTGCGGAATCGAGTTTTACGAGTTGGCGGCCTTCTACGGTTTGCAGATAAACGGTATCGCCATCAGTTGCCCCTTCTATTGTTCCGGTTACGGTGTAACCATTGTTTCCGCTGTTACAAGCTGTGAATACGGCAGCAGCAGCGAGCAGGTAAGTTAATTTTTTCATTGCTTTTTTCATTAAAATAAGTAATTTGCAGCTACAAAGATAATAATAAAAAATCCCCATCGGTATAACCAATGAGGATTTTATGTTTTTTGTCCCTTTTTCACAAGGGGGCTGTGCTTTTTTATTCAGCAGCAGCTTCTGTTGCGGGAGCCTCTTCAGCCGGAGCTTCAGTAGCTTCTGCTTCAGCAGGTGCTTCAGCGGCAGCCTTAGCAGCTTCTTCAGCGGCTTTCTTTTCGGCCAATGCTTTAGCTTTCACTTCGTTTACTTTCTTTTCAGCTTCCAGGCGTGCTTTAGCTTCAGCTTTCTTAGCTTCGTCTTCTTTAGCTTTCAGAGCAGCCAAACCGCTTTGTTTGTTGTTCTTCCAAGCTTCGAGCTTAGCTTCTGCTTCTGCTTCGCCGAATGCGCCTTTAGCTACACCGCCGAGGAGGTGTTTCTTCATGTAAACGCCTTCACGAGAAAGGATGTTGCGAACTGTGTCGGTGGGTTGTGCACCTTTCAGCACCCAGTCAAGTGCGCGGTCGAATTTCAAATCTACTGTGGCAGGATTGGTGTTAGGATTGTAAGTACCAATCTTCTCAATAAATTTACCATCACGTGGTGCTCTTACGTCTGCAATTACGATAGAGTAGAAAGCGTAGCTCTTACGTCCATGTCTTTGCAATCTGATTTTTGTTGCCATTTTTAAATAAATGTTTTAGTTAATGATTTGAATTATGCTGCTAACTCGTAGTAGCGGGCGCAAAGATAGGATAAATTTTTGAATTATGGATTATGATTTATGAATTATTAGTCTGCAATGTACAATCATCTGCCTGGACAAGAATTTCCGCTCATCATTCTTCATTCGCAAGCACTCATCGTTCTTACGAGTATTTTTTCGGATACCTTATTAATATGGCAAGTATGGCGCAGGTTCCCATACAGAACGGATAGTAGAGGTTGCCTATGATGCTAAGCGGTGAGATGCCTGCCAGTCCCGCGGCTATCAGCATTTGTGCGCCGTAGGGAATGATGCCCTGAATGAGGCAGGAGAACGTATCCAGAATACTTGCTGTTTTCCGGCGGTCCAGGTGGAAGCGTTTGGCTATGTCTTTGGCGATAGGTCCGGTGGTAATGATAGCAATGGTGTTGTTGGCGGTGCAAAGATTGGCAACACTCACCAGTGCAGCTATACTGAGTTCTGCACCTCTCTTGCCTGTGACGTGACGTGTAAGGCGGGTAATGATGAAATCTATTCCACCGTTGTAGCGGATTGTTTCCAACATTCCGCCTGCCAGTAAAGTGATGATGATAAGTTCGCCCATGCCGGTGATGCCCGTTCCCATGGCGCCAAACCAGTCGAAGAAGGCGGTGCCTACATTCATGCTTTCTGCAGGAGTGGCACCGAAGACGCTCGTTGCTGTGCAAATACCGATGATGCCGGTCGAGAAGATGCCGAGCAGCAGCACAAGCATTACGTTCATTCCGGCTACTGCCGTACCCAGCACGATGAGGTAGGGGATTACCTTTATCCATTCAATTGTTTGCATCTGCGGGGCGGCAGAAAGGGACAGTCCTTGGAATATGTAGATGCCCAATACGATGAGTGCTGCCGGCACTACGATCATGAAATTCACTTTGAACTTATCTCTCATTACACAATCTTGTGTTTTGGTAGATGCAATCGTGGTGTCTGAAATGAACGAAAGATTGTCTCCGAAGAAAGAACCACCCACTACGACAGCCACCATATAGGGTAGGTCGATGCCGGTTTTCTCTGCCAGTCCCACCGCCACCGGGGTCAGTGCGACAATTGTTCCCACGCTTGTGCCGATAGACAGAGAGATGAAACAGGCAGCAATGAAGATGCCCGCCAGCAACAGGTTGTCTGGCAGGATATGTAAAGTCAGGTTCACCGTAGCGTCTATGGCGCCCATTTGTTTGGCGCTTTGCGCGAATGCTCCGGCGAGGACGAATATCCATATCATCAGCAGTATATTCTTGTTGCCGGCGCCAACGGAAAACTGGTAGATGCGTTGTTCCAGCTTCAGTCCTCGCGTCATGGCAATGGCGTAGCAGGATGACAGCAGGAATGCTACCGTAATCGGTACTTTATAGAAATCGTTTACAAGCAGTGATGTGATGAGGTATAAACATAGAAACACAGCCAACGGGCTCAGTGACCACCAGCCGCCTTTTTGTTTGGGAGGGATATTTGTATCTGCGGACATACTTTCTATTATGGGTTTCTAAGAACGGTGTTTTGAGTAAATCGGCTGCAAAGATACAAAAAACGGGGGAATTTTGGCGTATATCTTAATATTCAGACAGAAGAACGAAAGCACAAAAGAGGAAAGATTTTATTTTTTTGTGCTTTTGTTCTTCTGTCTGATAACTTGCAGAATCCCCGTCAACTTCAGGCGGTAATCCTGTACATTCGGATGATGAGTGTTTGTTGTTACAATGTCACTCCTGTTTTGAAAATGGCGATTTCCTTATATCCTTTCTTTTCGTTGTTGACGAACTCGCCGCTTGCTACGCGAATGATATAGTCGATGAATCGTTCGCAAGTCTTTTCCATCGGTTCGTTTTCGAGGATGACGCCGGCGTTGAAGTCAATCCAACCCGGTTTGTTTTTGGCAAGGGCGGAATTGGTGGAGATCTTCATGGTCGGTACGTAGGTTCCGAAGGGGGTTCCACGTCCGGTTGTAAACAACACCATGTGGCAGCCGCATGATGCCAGGGCGGTGGCTGCAACCAAGTCGTTTCCCGGTGCGGAAAGTAGGTTCAGACCTTTCACCTTCAAGCGTTCGCCATAAGGAAGCACGCCGTCCACATAGCTTTTTCCGCACTTCTGGGTGCATCCCAATGCTTTGTCTTCCAATGTGGAAATGCCGCCTGCTTTGTTACCCGGAGACGGGTTTTCGCCTACCGGCTCGCCATGTGAAAGGAAATACTCTTTAAAATCATTAATCAGCTTCACTGTTTCTTCAAATAATTCTTTGTTGCGGCAACGGTTCATCAGAATTGTTTCCGCGCCGAACATTTCGGGTACTTCCGTTAGTACGCTTGTGCCGCCCTGTGCGATAAGGAAATCGGAGAACATTCCCAGCAACGGATTGGCTGTGATGCCGGAGAAACCGTCGGAGCCGCCACATTTCAAACCTACGCGCAATTCGTTCAGAGGTACATCCACGCGTTCGTCTTTGCTGGCTTTTGCATAAAGTTCCCGCAGCAGTTTCATTCCCTCTTCGTATTCATCGCCCACTTTCTGGGTCACCATGAACTTCACGCGGTCTGAATCGTAGTCACCCAGAAATTCCCGGAATATGTCCGGCTGGTTGTTCTCACAACCCAAACCTACCACAAGCACAGCGCCGGCATTGGGATGCAACACCATGTCACGTAGGATTTTTTTCGTGTTCTCGTGGTCATCACCCAATTGCGAACAGCCATAGTTATGCGGAAATGCCATGATTGCATCTACGCCTTTGCCTTCTGTCTCGCGGCGCAGTCCTTCTGCCAGTTGGTTGACGATACCATTTACGCAGCCCACTGTGGGGATAATCCATATTTCATTGCGCACTCCCACGTCACCGTTTTTGCGGCGGTATCCTTTGAATGTCAGGTTTTTGTGCGGAATATTCAAGTTCACTTCAGTAGGACTGTATGTATATTCCAACAGGCCGGCAAGGTTTGTCTGGATGTTGTTTTCGTTTATCCAGTCTCCTTGTTTCTTTACAGTGCGGGTGTGTCCGATGGGATAGCCGTATTTAATCACATTTTCACCTTCTGTAAAATCTTTCAGGGCGAACTTGTGTCCGGCAGGAACATCCTCGTTCAGGATAATTTCCTTGCCGTCTACTATGAGTTTTTCACCGGCCGGTAGTGCAACGATAGCTACCGCAACATTATCGGCAGTGTTGATCTTCAGGTACTTTGTTTCCATATACTATCTTTTAGTTAATAGTTTCTATTTATTATAATAATATTCAATATTTTCTTTTGTCAGTAGGTCAATGGGCATAAAGTTCTCTCTTGCGATTTCTTTTTTCAGGATCAGATGATCGCATAAGGCCTTGATGCCGTCAAATCCTTGCAGGGTGGGCTGTTGGGCGATGAGGAAGAAGATGCTACCCTGTTTCAGACACTCCACGTTGCGTTGTAGCAGGTCATATCCCATGAGGTTGAAATCCGTTCTTTGATGCTTCAGCAGATATTCCCCGATGATGTATGCTTTGGAGTTGAATGTGATGCCATTCTTTACAGTGGGGTGAGACCGGAAGAAATCATCCAGCATCTGCTCGTCCTCACCGTCGCGTTTGGCATGCAGGTCCAGTCCCCAAATACGGCATGAGGGATGATATTTCTGCATGTATTCGTGGAAGCCGACTTCTCGCCGTTCCTGCTGGTTGGAACCGACAATACCTTCGTTTATCTTTCGGAAGATAACGATTTCCTGTGCGTCGCCGGCAAGCAACATCAGCATGCGTGCGGCAAAGTATCCGCTTTGATGCGAATTCTGTCCGAAGAAGGAGAGGGCGGGGGCTTCTTTTATGTTAGAGTCTATATATATATAAGGTATATGCAGTGCTTCAAGCTCATTGGTGAAGGGCGTGGTGTATTGCGGGACGGTAGGGGCGAACAGCACGCCGTCGGGCCTCTGTTCTATAATGTCATGGGCTGCGTGTGCAAACGAACGATAGTCATACGGGTCGTAGTACGACAGCCTTACGGTGATATTGAAGTCAGAATAAGTTGTCAAGGCTTCGTGTATGCCATTCTCCACTTCCGTCCAATATTCTCCTGTTTCGTGTTGGGGCAGCAGGCAGGCAAATGCATATTTTTTGTTGGAAGCCAATGCACTGGCGTACATGTTGGGCTGATAGTTCAGCTTTTCCAAGATTTCTTCCACTCGTTTGCGACTTGCTTCCGATACTCCACTACGTCCATGGAGAACGCGGTCTACGGTTCCCACCGATACATCGGCCATTTTGGCGATGTCCTTAATTCTTATTCTTTCCGGTGTATTCATGGGTTTGTTCATGGTTATTTGTGTTCGTACACAATAATAATCTAAATATTTTCGACACAAATATATAACAATTTTTGTAATTACGAAAATTGTTGTATCTTTGTGCCCGCACACGAAAGCTATGAAGAACAAACGAATTTTCTGTTTACTCTTCATTGTATCAGGTGTTTACCCTCTGTGTGAGGGCTTGTATGATAATCTGAAAGAAACATTTTAATCATATATTTAATAAAAACATAGAATTATGGGAAAGAAAGTCGTTACATTAGGTGAGATTATGCTGAGACTGTCCACTCCGGGCAATACTCGTTTTGTGCAGTCAGATTCTTTTGATGTAGTGTATGGTGGCGGTGAAGCCAACGTTGCTGTCAGCTGTGCCAACTACGGTCATGATGCTTACTTTGTAACAAAATTGCCGAAACACGAAATCGGTCAGTCGGCAGTGAACGCTTTGCGCAAATACGGTGTGAAGACAGACTTCATTGCACGTGGCGGCGACCGCGTAGGTATCTACTATTTGGAAACAGGTGCTTCTATGCGTCCCAGCAAGGTGATCTACGACCGCGCCCACTCTTCAATAGCCGAAGCAGATGCAGCGGATTTTGATTTCGATGCTATCATGGAAGGTGCAGACTGGTTCCACTGGTCGGGTATCACTCCTGCTATTTCGGACAAGGCTGCCGAGTTGACTCGTCTGGCTTGCGAAGCTGCTAAGCGTCATGGCGTTACGGTATCCGTAGACCTTAACTTCCGTAAGAAACTTTGGACAAAAGAAAAAGCACAGTCCATTATGAAGCCGTTGATGCAATACGTAGACGTTTGTATTGGCAACGAAGAAGATGCGGAACTCTGTCTCGGTTTCAAACCCGATGCTGATGTAGAAGGCGGTAAGACAGATGCAGAGGGTTACAAAGGGATCTTCAAGGCAATGGCTAAAGAATTCGGTTTTAAATATGTGATTTCTACACTGCGCGAATCATTCTCAGCAACGCACAACGGCTGGAAGGCAATGATCTATAACGGCGAAGAATTCTACGAATCAAAACGCTACGACATCAATCCGATTATTGACCGCGTAGGTGGTGGCGACTCTTTCTCAGGAGGTATCATCCATGGTCTGCTGACGAAGCCCAATCAAGGTGCTGCCCTCGAATTTGCAGTAGCAGCTTCTGCCTTGAAGCACACTATCAACGGTGACTTCAACTTGGTTTCTGTTGAAGAAGTAGAGGCGCTGGCAGGCGGTGACGCAAGCGGCCGCGTTCAGCGCTAAGATACTTTTTTCGTATAAAGAAGTTTGAATATAAAGTCCTTTCCTGTATCATTAAGAGCGAAGAGAAGGAATTAAATAAATTAGGAGATGAAGGCTGGGAGCTTGTTTGTAGTTATTGCTTGGGTCTTTATCTGATTTTGAAAAGAGAAAAAATATAAATATGGCAAAGTTCGATAAAATAGCCGTATTGAACAAAATTGGTTCAACCGGCATGGTTCCTGTATTCTACCATAAAGATGCAGAAGTGGCAAAGAAAGTAGTGAAAGCCTGCTACGAAGGTGGTGTTCGCGCATTCGAGTTTACCAACCGCGGTGATTTCGCTCACGAAGTGTTTGCGGAAGTCGTGAAGTTCGCTGCAAAAGAATGTCCTGAAATGGCTATCGGTGTAGGTTCTATCGTAGACCCTGCTACGGCAGCATTGTATCTGCAATTGGGTGCAAACTTCATTGTAGGTCCGTTGTTCAACCCTGAAATAGCCAAGATCTGTAACCGTCGTTTGGTGGCCTATACTCCGGGATGTGGAAGTGTTTCGGAAGTAGGTTTCGCACAGGAAGTGGGTTGTGATCTTTGCAAGATATTCCCCGGTGACGTGTTGGGTGCAAAACTCGTAAAAGGTCTGTTGGCTCCGATGCCTTGGTCTAAGTTGATGGTGACCGGCGGTGTAGAACCGACACAGGAAAATCTGACCTCTTGGATTAAGGCAGGTGTATTCTGCGTAGGTATGGGCTCCAAGCTCTTCCCGGGTGATAAGGTTGCTGCCGAAGACTGGGCTTACGTTACAGAAAAATGTAAAGAAGCTTTGGCTTACATTGCGGAAGCAAGAAAGTAATTAATATATTTCATTTTGTTTAAAGGTGTTTAAAGGGGACAACCATCGAGGTGCTATGGCGCTTCGGTGGTTTGTTTTTTATGTATAGAGAGGAGGAGTGGAGAGGGTTGATTAGTCACTGTCATAGCCTTTTAAGTGTTTATAAGTGTAAAACTGACGCTTAATGTCTAAAACAATGTTATAAGGTGCACGATTTTTACTTCTGGTGCTTGCGCATACAGAAAAAACACTTACCTTTGTAGTGCAGTTGTGAAATTGCTTCTAAATAAATAAGAAATAAAGTTTTCAGTACAAAAGGTAATTAGTTAAAAGGTAAAAAGATTGATAGCTTCATAAGCTAAGAATTTAGATTGAAAATAGGTAATTAATTGAGGTAAAGGTAAAAGTTAAAACATTAAGTGTTTTTGATAGGTAATTGAAGTTTGTTTTTTAGAGGTAAAAAGAAAGATTGATTTTTGGGTAACAATTTGATGTTAGTAAAAAAAGAAAAGCCTTTAGGCTTTTCTTACACGAGGCGAGGGGTTCGGGAGAGCTTGCTCGTTTTTTTTGTTTTTTGCTTTTCGCTTTTTTGTATAATTTGTCCAAATTCTCCCTGTTTTTTGTATCTTTGTGACAAATATCCATATAAGGATAATGTTAGGGGCATAAACAGGTAAATAGTTGAAAAATTGGAACATATTTTGCATATAGCAGATTGGATAATATATGTATTGTTTGTAATAAATATATTATATCTATTAATTTATAGCCTGGCATCGTTACGTCATAAACCCATTAAAGCCTCTCCGGCTAAAGAGTTTAAGCGTTTCGCCATCCTCATTCCCGCTTATAAAGAAGATGCTGTGATATGCGAGTGTGTACATTCCTGCCTGCAACAGGATTACCCGGTCGACCATTTCGAGACGATAGTTATATCAGACCGTATGCAGCCTGAAACAAATGCTTCTCTGGCCGCTCTTCCTATCCGTTTGGTAGAGGTGCATTTCGAGAAAAGCACCAAATCTAAGTCTCTGAATGTTGGTATGGCTGCCATAGGTGATGATTTTGACATTGCATTGGTTCTTGATGCAGACAATGTTATTCCCAGTGATTATTTGAGCGACATTAATGATTTGTTTGCTAACCCTGATGTAGAAGCAGTACAGACGCATCGTATAGCTAAGAATATGAATAATGACATGGCGTTGCTCGATGCCGTCAGTGAGGAGATTAATAATACAATATTTCGTTTGGGACATGCCAAGCTCGGTTTGTCCGCTGCACTTATCGGTTCCGGTATGGCATTCCGTTACGATCTTTTCCGCGATACGATGTTGAATATTAAGGCAGTGGGAGGTTTTGATCGTGAGTTGGAATTGACTTTGCTTTATCAAGGCAAGCGTTTCTATTACCTGCCGAACACTTTCGTATTTGATGAAAAAATCCAGAATACGAAGGACTTCTCCCGTCAGCGCCGTCGTTGGCTTTCAGCACAGTGGCATTATTGCAGGACATTTGTAAAATACTTGGGAAAAGCGCTTGCCGCCCACAACTGGGATTTTTGCGATAAGATGTTTCAACAAGTTTCAATACCGCGTCTGCTCCTGTTGGGCTTTACGTTTTTTCTTGCTGTGCTCTGCACATGCTATCGCTGGATGTGGGGGCTGAAGTGGTGGGTGCTTTTTGCCTTACTTGTCGCGGCTTTGCTGATAGCTGTCCCGAAGCGCTTCTATACCAGGCGCCTTGCCGTAGCGTTGTTGTCCCTGCCATATACGTTCTTGCTGATGGCAGCCAATATCTTCAAACTACGAGGAGCTAATAAGAATTTCATACACACAAGACATGGTGTCGGATAATGACACTTTATGCGGGAAATAACATCTCATATTGAGAAATATATACAATAATAGAAACATATACTAAAAACATACAAATGATATATGGCAAACTAAGTCTCAAAGATTGGCGTACGGCTCGTGTAGAGGGGGAGACTCCTGAGTCTTCTTTTGAGAGTTATAATTTTCGCCTTTTCTTTTTCGGCACTTTATATAACCGGGACCAGCTTCAGAGCTCTCCTGCCGATAGTAATGCAAAACTTGTCGCGGATGCCTATCTGGCGGATTCGAACTATGGATTTTCCCGTTTGGACGGTTCGTTTACGATAGTCTATTATTCCAAGGAGGAATGCGGTATTGTGCGCGATCATCATGGTACGCATTATTCTATTTACTGCACTCCGGAAGGAGATTTCGCAAGTTCTTGGACCTATCTTGAGAAGCAATCGGGAAAGCCTTTCAGCTACGATCCCGGTGCATTGGGCATTTTCCTCCGGCGCGGACTTTTGCCACAGGGATTTGGTTCTATGGCCGACGCCTCACTTTTGGGTGGAGGAGAGCAGTTTCACATGTTTACGGAAAACGGATTTATAACATCCGAATTGCCGGAGGAAGTGCGCTCGCTCTCTTGGAATATGTTGAAAGAAAAATCTCCGGAATTTAAGGAGATGCTGGAGGAAGGATCTTTCTCTTTGAAGCGCGACCACATTTTCAGACGCGATCCTCAGATTGTGACCGACATAACTCCCGATGTCGAGAGCTATTCCCGTCGTTACGGCGAGTTGCACCGTCAGGCCATCCGCCGGCGAATTGGTGACAGTCATAGGGTAGGTGTTCTATTGAGTGGCGGCTACGATTCGGGAGCCAACCTTGCTGCGCTTCGCAGCATTTACGATGGTCCCGTAGACTCCTATTCCGTTGGATTCAAGGGTGATGCGTGGACCGAGCTTCCCATGGCGCGACTGATGTCTGAAACTTTCGGAACCTGCCACCACGAGTATGAGATAGACGGTACGGAGATAGCTTCGCTGCCCGATATTGTACGTTTTCTGGGAGAGCCTTTCGTTGAAGGCGGACTTATGGTAAACTATTGCGCCATGCGTATGATAGGCGATGACAAGCCCGATGTAATCTTGGGCGGTGACGGTAGCGACCAGTATTTCGGCACGTCCGGTCGTGAAGTTGCCCTGCATTATCTGGCGGCGCGTACGGGTACTCGTCCGTTGATGCGTGGTGTACATAAGTTGTTAAGTTGTAAGACTTTCGATACAGGCGGTAAACTTTCGCGCATCAATTTCCATTTAGGCAGGATACTTCATATTCTGGAGGGCGAACAGTTCGGTTTCTCCGACTCTTCGTTGCGTGAGATTATGCTTCATCCGGAGTGGATTGCATCCTCCATGAAGACTTTTCCGGCAGATACCCGCAGCTTTGAACATCTTTATACGCAGCATGCGTTGTTGTCCGATCTGGAGACTTCTATCAATTACGTTATCCTCTACAAAGCCTCGCGTATGGCGCAGATGTTCGGCAACAACCTTGCTTTTCCTTTTATGGATTTGGATCTGTACAATTTCCTGCAGGAGTTGCCGGTTGGTTTGAAGTGCAAGGGAGACAGTGTGCCGGATATAGCGCGCGGCCGTTTTGAGTCTAAATATCTTTTGAAGTATCATTACAAATCTCTGCTTCCTGCAGCCATCACCTCCAAGAGGAAACAGGGTGGATTTGCACCTATGCCTCTTTTCTTCCAAGATCCTTTGCAGCGTGCACATCTCAAGGATTTCATTCTTTCTGCTGACATTTACGAGGATTTCCTCAATCGTGACGGTGTGGAACGGTTCCTGAATGAGTACGACCGCGAGGCATCCCGGAAAGGCGGGTGGTTCTGGTACAAGCAGAACAAGGCTTTGCAGTATTTCAACTTGTTGACGCTTGTCACTTGGTGGGAGGAATTTATAGAAAGGAAAGAAGTGAAGTACTGGTGATTGCATAAAGTAGGTTTTGTTGAAAAAAAGAATATGTAAAAATGTCGATAAAGGAGCAAGCTGCTAAAAGTGTGTTTTGGAGTGCAGCGGAGCGTTTTTCCGTACAAGGCATCCAGTTTGTGCTGACTCTCGTCATCGCCCGTATCCTGTCGCCGGACGCATACGGGTTGGTGGCAATGCTAGGCATTTTCATGGCTCTTTCTCAGGTGCTGGTCGACAGTGGATTTGCCAATGCTCTTATTCAAAAGAAAGACCGTACGGAAACCGATTACAGTACTGCTTTCTATTTCAATGCCGCAGGTTCGTTGCTGATTTACCTGTGTTTGTTTGTCTGTGCGCCTTTAATAGCCCGTTTTTTTGCCGAACCACAGCTCACTGTTATTACTCGCGTGATAGGCCTGACTCTGGTCATAAACTCTTTGGGCATTGTGCAGCAGGCGCGGCTGACGGTGGACTTGGACTTCAAGCGTCTGGCGCGGGCTTCGCTGGGAGCGGTGGCTATTAGCGGGGCTGTCGGCATCTGGCTGGCCTATCATGGGTTCGGTGTATGGACTTTGGTGTGGCAAAGCCTTCTGAACAGTCTTCTTCGTGTCGTTTTCTTATGGATATTTTCTCGTTGGATGCCTCGTTGGATTTTCTCATGGCAGTCGTTTCGTGTACTTTTCTCTTTCGGTTCCAAACTGATGCTGGCCAACCTGCTGCACACTTTTTATGTCAACTGCTATTCCCTAATTATAGGAAAGTGCTTTTCGGCTTCCCAACTGGGGTTCTTCAACCGTTCCTACACATTGGCGCAGTTTCCTTCCACTAACTTCACGAATATTGTTGTTCGTGCGGTCTATCCCATTCAGTGCCGTTATCAAGATGATATGCCCCGGTTGCGCAGCATGTTCCTGAAATATATGCGCATGTCGTGTTACCTGATTTTTCCTGTTATGGTGGCAGTGGCAGCATTGGCAGAGCCGCTGGTGGAAGTTGTCTTGACGGACAAATGGCTTCCGGCGGTTCCTTACCTGCAGATTCTTTGCATAGCCTTTATGTGGGATCCGGTGATGAAAATCAATCATAGCGTCTTGAACGTGAAAGGGCGTACCGACTATTTCCTGTATGCCGAAATATGGAAGAAGCTCATTGCATTCGCCATATTGTTTGCCACGATCCCTTTGGGGGTATCGGCTATGTGCTGGGGGCTGGTGCTGTATTCCTTTGCCGACATGGGAGTGATTATCTGCTATTCCCGCAAGCTGATGAAGGCCGGTTACCTGCGTCAGCTTTGCGAATTGTTGCCGGTGCTGTTGCTGAATGGCGCAATGGGGATGTGCCTGTACCTGATTACGCTTTTGCCATTGTCCGCATGGGGACAGCTTCTTTTAGGTGTGCCGTCGGGACTGGTAATTTATGTTGCGGCCTCCTGCGTGTTTCGCATGTCCGAATGGCAGATGCTGCTTTCGGTTCTGAAAAAGTAGAGAGGACGCTCTTCTCTGTTTTCCACTTTTCCGTTGCGGTTTAGGTCGGGGTGAACATTTATTCTAAAAAAACTGCGAAGGTAATATCTTTTGTCGGTAATGGAAGAAACTTTCGGGGTTGGAGAGCAATCTTGTGTTTTTTATTTCGTATCTTTGTTTTATGGATAGGAACAATGTATTGCGTGGGGAGATAGTAAAGTGACAGCCAGAAAGAACTTATCTATTGAGACCTTGCGGGGGATTGCCATTCTGTTGGTAGTGGCGGGACATGTCATCGGTTCTGCGCCCGACGGCGGAATGAAGATTGATTTTCCGCATCCACTACGTTATTTGTATTTGTGGATAGACTATATACAGATGCCGCTTTTCACAGCCATTGCAGGGTGGGTGTATGCTTTGAAGCCTGCCGCTTTGCCGGGTAGTTTCATGAAGTTTGCACGCAAAAAGGCGATGAGGTTGTTGGTGCCGATGGTTGTGGTGGGGACGCTCTATTTCGTGATACAGTATCTTGTACCGGGAACCAACAACAAGGGAGATATTACCCGGATGTGGCGCATTTACGTTTTCCCATATACCATTTACTGGTACCTACCCTCGCTGTTTCTTATCTTCATGATACAGTGGTGCATAGATCGCTACAAGAAAATGGAAAGCCTCCGTCAGTGGGCGGTGTGGTGCGTGGCTGCTATATTGCTGAGTATGGTGAACGATCGCGGAGTGATGCATGTGCTGCCTAATCTTTTCAGTTTCAAGGGGGCGTTGGGGCAGTTGCCTTATTTTTTTGCAGGGGTAGCCGCCTGCCGGTTTGAGTGGCAGATTCGTGGTGCAGGTCGCCTTGTCCGTTTAGCCTTGTGGGGGACGGCGTTCTTGGGGGCGGCATTGATACAGGTGGTGTGGTTTGCTTCGGCGGAAGTGGCGGCTGTAGTGCACGAACTTTATGTGCTGACGGTGATTGCCGCTTTGTTCTTGCTGTTGGAGATGAGGGTGCACAACCGTTTTTTTGTATGGTTGGGCGGTTATGCGTATAGTATTTATCTGTTGCATGGTTTCGGTACAGCGGGCGGACGCATCCTGTTGAAGATGCTGGGAGTGAAAGCGGTGGCTGCGGTGTTTCCGGTGGTTACAGCGGCAGCTTCAGTGCTGCCTGTGGTGGTGGACAGGGTGGCAGGCAGATACAAGGCGGTGAGAGTTTTGCTGTTGGGAAAAGCGGCTTGATTAATAGTTATTACCAGGAAAACTTAATGAAGACCTGCTGTCATTCCATGTATCACCCCTTTCAGAACAGCGATGGCCAATGAAACGCGTCCATGTAGCAAATGGACTATTGCTTTCTTAGGTGTGGCAATCAGGCTGATATAAAGGCAGGAAAGAGTCTGGTTTCTTCCGGATAGGTTTCTGCGTGCGAATAGCATGCGTGCACGCGACATATAAAACTCTCTCAGCGGCGTACCTCTTTGCGCCGTCATGCTCTCTTTGTGGTAGATCACAGAGGCGGGTTCGTACCAAAGCCGGTATCCGGCCCGTCGTATCCGTATAGACCAATCTATTTCTTCGTAGAACAGGAAGAACACTTCGCTCATGGGACCTACCCGTTGCAGCACGTCACGACGTATCATCATGGCGGCACCATGCAGATAGGCTGTTTCGTGGGGAGTGGAATACTGTCCGTTGTCGGGTTCACCTTCGCCTATCATGCGGTTTCGCAGGGTGATAGGGGTGAGGGGAGTGAAACCGGCAAATTGTATAGTGTTGGTGCATTGGTGGTATTTCAGCATAGGGGATACTCCGCCATTCTGCTGGTCGTCAAGGCGACGAACCAGTGCTTCGAGTATCGGTTTGGTAATGTAGGTGTCGTTGTTGATGAAAAAGAGGTAGTCGCCACCGGCCACATTCAGCCCGGCATTGTTTCCTCCGGCAAAGCCATTGTTGATATTTTGCACCACTTTCACTTGGGGATCAATGGCGTAATATTGCCTGAACTTTTCCGCTTGCGAGGGTTGGGAACCATTGTCCACCACGATGATTTCGAAGGGATAGGTTTCATTCAACAGGAAAGAGTCAATCATTTCGCAGGTGTCGTCGAGGCCGTTGTAGTTGACGGTGATGATGGAGACCATAATACTATTTTTTAGATGTTTTTATCCATTCCTGTTTTTCAAAATCATATAATTTCAGTATGCGCGCCGGATTGCCGCCAACTACCGAATAGGGTGGTACGGACTTTGTAACTACGCTGCCTGCGGCTACAATGCAATGAGTGCCTATCGTAATTCCTTGATTAATGCATGAATTGCCGCCTATCCATACATCATCTTCTATGATTGTGCGATTGGGGGTAACACCTTGTTTGGCAATGGGACGTGTTACGTCCAAATAATTATGAGTCAGTCCTGTTACTTGAACATTACTGCCTAACGTGACATAATTTCCTAAAGTGACGGGGCCCACCAATTTTACGCGAGAAGTGACGTGAGTGTAGTCTCCGATGATGACATCGCCCATTCCATTGTTGATAATGGCATAATCTTCAATGATGCTTTTAACTCCCACAGTTATTTTTTTAGAAGGAATGATGTCCAACCGGGCCTTTCTGCGGATAATGGAGCCTTTCCCCCTTTTGATAACCAAAGGTATTACAAATGTACGGGCCCACCAACGGGGACGTGCCGTATAGGGATGTATCAGGAGATAATGCAAAAATTTCTTAAGTCTTGGATGAGATTCTAACATATAATTCAGGAATTTATAATTGGTTAATGTAATTATATAATTTGGATACACTGTTTTCCCATGTATGCGTATGGGCAAACTCCATGCGCCTTTTTCTTTCTTCCGGTGTGTCTTTCTCCAATGCTGCGCGTATGGATTGTACGTATTCATCGGCCCCGGTGCAATTATATACATATCCGTTGAATATTTCCATGGTCTTGGTCTTTGTAGCCACTACGGGCTTGCCCAATGCTAAATATTCATCTACTTTACGAGGGTAGTTCCCGATAGTAATGTCATTGACCGATTGCGGATTTATACACACATCAAAATGTGCCATATATGCCGCTGTTTCCGCTTGTTGTTTCTCACCCAAAAAGAAAACATTGCCCAGCGAGTGTAATTTGTGGGATTTAAAATAATCATCTTCTCCACCAACCAATACCATAGAGCATTCAGGAAGCCGCTTGGCTGCTTCATACATGAGGTCGGCATCCAGACGCCGCGAAGTAATCCAGCCCATATATCCGATGATAGGACGTTTGATTTTCTTCATGTCTTCGGGGAGGAGATAACTTGCCCCGTCTCTGAAGCTCTCCAAATCTACACCTTGCCCGATGTCGTGGCAGTTGGAATTATAGGACTTGACGGCTTCTGCCAGTTGCGGTGAATTGGTTGCTACAAGGTCGCTTTTGCTGCATAGCAGAGGCTCTAGGCGTGGAGCGTGTTTCTTCCAAAAAGCACTGGTCATATTGTCACGTCTGTAATATATGGATATACGGGGCTTTAAGAACTCTTTTGCATAGAAGCTGCGATAGATATCGTTGTCTATCAGAAGTATATGGTCTGTGAACCGGAGCTCTTGGGCGGCGGATAGGATGTGCTTGCATATCCTTTTATTATTCAGCCTATTCACTGCATCGAAGAGAAATCCATCGGGGAAACAGTTTACGGGAAAAGCACAGAAAGGACAGTCTAAAGTCCATAGATTGGCGGTGATCTGGCTAAGTCCGTTTTTTTTATTCTTTATAAGTGTTTTGGTGCGTTGTATATCGGGACTTTGCGGATGCATCAAGTAGTTCAGCATATCAACAGGAGTATTGACATAGAGTACCCGATTGTTTTTTGCTATCTCTCTGGCAATGTCTTTGGCATTGGAACCGATAGCGATGTCCCATGGCTGCAAACCTGTGATGATGAAATCTCTGCCTGTAATCATACCTCTTTCAGATTTTAATAGATTGATATACCTTTGATAATTCTCCGGCAGTCTGCGCCCAGGAGAATTGCTGTGCCCTTTGCGGTCCGTATGCTTTTTGCTCTTGATACAAAGTGGGGTTCTGCTCCAGTTGCAGCAGTCTGTCCGCAATTTCTTCAGGCTTGGAAGGATCGACAGTCAGCGCACCGCTGCCGGCCACTTCGGGCATGGCGGAGGTGTTTCCCGTAACAACGGGTGTGCCGCATGCCATGGCCTCCAGCAAAGGGATGCCGAAGCTCTCGCGAAGCGAAGGATAGAGGAAAGCGAAGGATGCATTGTAGAGTGTGGCAAGATGGCTGTTGGGGATGTATCCTGGATAATACAGGTGGCGTTTTATGTCGGCAATGCCTTCTTGTTGCAACACCCGGTCTATGTATTCTTCTTTCAGGTCGGCGATGAGTAAGGGACGCTTTGTGGCGGAGCGTTGCAGATAGAGGCTGTATGCCTTCAATACACGCTCCGTATTCTTTTTGGGATCTGTGTTGCCCAGAAAGAAGAGGAAGCCTTTTTCGGGGATATATTGCTGTACGATGTGCATATCCACTTCAGGTAACGGGCTGAAATGTGTGCTGTAACCGTTGTAAATGGCGGTGATGCGGTCAGCAGGAATTTGCAGCGCCTTGCTGATGCGTTCACATTCGAAGCGGGAGACGGTGATTATCTTCCGGCACTTCTTCAGTATGCGCGGTACTATCAGACGGCGGTAGTGCCAGCCCATTTCCTGATATAGTGAGGGGCTGCGATGCCGGCGCGGTTCCAGATAGATGATGTCATGGAGCGTCAGCACAAGCGGAACGGGACACCATAGTGGTGCTGTGTTCGAAGTACAATGGAGCAGGTCGGCCCCCAGGCGCTTCACTGCGAGTGGCAAAGCTATTTGCTCCCACAGCGGATAGCTGGGGCATTTCACTTCTATGATGGAAAGGTTGGAAGACTCTTCCAGACAGCGGTCCTCGCCTGGAGCAACGAGAATGTAGTATTCGTTGCCGTCGTCACGCTTCTGCAACTCCCGGATAGACTCCAGGGCGACGAAGTCCATGCCATGCTTGTTGGGACGGAATATGCGTTGGGCTTCAATGGCGATTTTCATACGCTTCTTTTTATTGTTTGTTTTTTCTCTTCTTGAATCGCAGGATATGGCTGAAAATGGACTCGAACATAAGGATAGGCAATGCCCATATCGCTTTCCTGAAGCGTCGGGCAATTTCACCTTCGGGTAATGCCATGAGAAAAGTCAGCGCGATAGCGGCAAGCAGCAGATACCACTTGAGGCAAAGCGTCCAGTCCATAATCGTGATGACGGCTGTGAAGAAGAGGATAAGGGCTATCAGCAGAAAACGGGAAGGCAACAGCCATTGAAATAGTTTGTTGCAATAGTCCCACTCGCCTCGCAACATGGCAAGGGGGAGCTGCTTGATAGCAAACAGGGCACTGCTGTATTGGGAGCGCAGCCACCCCAGACGCTGGGCTTCGTAGCCATTGGCGCTTTCTTCTTTTTTGCTGTAACAAACAACCTCTTCCAGATATTCTGTATATATGTTTTGCCGTAAGAGTGCCGTTTCCATAGCTTTGCTTATGTCCGAGCCTTTCAGCGTGGGAGCTATCTCGTGGAACATCCTGAAATCGAATGCCATGGCGGAACCTATCAGGGCGGATGAAAACCCCATACGTGTATGCCCCTTGCGGAAGATGTTGTTATTGATCTCTTCACTGGTGGCATTGAGTACGGCAATGCTGGTAGTCAGGTTTTCGGTCATGCGGTGGGCTTGTATGGCATCACAACCGGAATAGTAAGCATTGTTGAAGAGGCGCAAGGCTTCCGGCACTACTTTGTTGTCGGAATTGAAGAGTACAATCATGTCGTACTCGTTGGGCGAATAGCGTTCCATGACTTGCTGAATGGCATAGACCTTGGTACATTGGTCTTTGTCGGGTACGACAATGTTGACCGGCATCTGCAACAACGTCAGCAAGTCTGCTTCGGACAGTTGGGTGGCGGCAACGGCAATGTCGTATTTTTCACGTGGATAATGTTGCGTATCCAGAAAGTGATTAATGGATTCAATAACCTCTTTGCCGTTTCGCAATACAGTGAACACTACTAGAAAACGGTGGTTTGTTTTGGCGGCGGGGTAGGGGTTCTTGTATTTGCCCAGTGAGAAGAGTGCGCAGACAAACAGGTACAGCACCGGTACTGCCATAAACAAAAACAGAATAGAGTCCGTTATAAGCAGTGCATTGTTGTTTTCGTTCATCCACCAGTCGGGATTGAATATGGAAAAAATATCGAAATTCATGTTTCTTCTATTTATTTTGTTTTATCTCTTTATCAATATAGCTGTCTATACGCTGCCCGTTCAATGCGGCTGCCAGAAAAGTGAAAACAATGATCTGGGTGGGGAACTGATTGAAAAAGGCGTTGCCGTAGGCGCTCACCATCAGCCCGAATACACCGCACAGCATGGCGGTGAGCAGTCCGCGCAGTTCATTGTTCCTGACGCGGAACATCACGATGTAGCAAGCCCGTAAGAGGCTTGCGATGAGTATGCTTAAGTACAGGCACAGACCCACTATTCCGGTCTCCATCCACAACTTCACGTAAGTGGAGTCATGGGGGATTGTGGTTGTGACACGATGGGCAAAGCGCTGTGCCTCTACGCCTCCCAGCCCCAGACCTTCGCCAAAAGGACGGTTTTTTAGGTAGACTGCCAGCTTCTTTTTATTCTCTGCCCGCACATTGAAAGATGCATCTTCCGTTGGATGGAAAGCTGTACGCATACGGCGTATCATAGGATTGCTTTGACCTATATATGTGTGAGCAAAAAACAGGTATATGAGGATGCCTAAAAAAAACGTTGACAATACGAGGTGGGCCTTTTTGCTTATCAGGCCAAACAGCATGAGTCCGCCTAAAGGAACGGCCATGGCTCCGCGGGTGCCGGAGAGGAACATGGTGTATATTCCTAACAAGGCGACGATGCCATAGTAGATTTTTGTTTGCCTGTTGGAACTATAAATAGTAATGATGCCGTAAACGATACCTGCCATACCCATATTGGAACCTAGGTTTCCAGCATCTGTGAAGAAAGAAAAGTAACGGGTACCCGTAGCGATGATATGTGTTTTGGCGCCACCTTGGTCAAGCCATGCCCTTTCCAGCGGATCGAAACCTATGTATTTTTGGATGAGGGCTTTCAGTGAGGCCAAAAGTACTAAAATGGAAAGGATGAGAAGAATATGCTTTACATACCTCAACCGGTTGATGAGCACACTTCCTAAAAAGGCTACAATGAACCCGGTGTATATGATGCCCCGCGAAGTGCTCCATGCCTCGAAAACAGCGGTGGGGTTGCCCACCTCAAGAAAACAATAGATAGCCCATAGGGCGCAACCTATCGTGAGGACGTTTATTCCATTGTTCCAGGGTAACTTTTGCGTAAGTATGGAATGAACCAAAGCAGCAAACAATGTGCAGAACAAACCTATGTCCATCACTACGCTGAATCCGGAAAGGTTGCCATATCTTATTATGCTGGTAATAAAATAATTAAGAACGAATAAACCATAGAATGCAACAATCGGGAAGCGTATCGTCTGTATCAGATAGTACAAGGCTGCCGGAAGAAACATAATTGCAATTACTCCCGCCAAAAGGCCGCTGCTGGAGCAGACCACGATGGCGGCTAATCCTGCAACAAGTCCTGCGTAGAGCAATACTTTGGGCGATATGTATCCTCGTTCTATCATCTTCGTTCACTATTTTACAGCGGCTTTTTGGGAGGTGAGTCCCAATTGTGCCAGATTGCTGAGAAAACTGTGCAATGAATTGTAGGGAGGAAGTGGACCGGTGAATGATTCCACTACTTCGCGGTCGGCGTTGTTGAGGTAGAGGAAGAAAGGTTTCTCTACCAATACCTTACGCAACGATTGCATTCGTGCATCATCTTTTGCGCTCCACAGACGTACGGCATTTGCTATCAACAGATTGACGTTCGCTCCGGCTATTACTGACTCTGGTACGGTGAAATGGCACAATGCCGGATATTCAACCAAAATGATGTCCGGTGTTTCTTCTGCATCGTTTTTCTGCCAAAAATCCGATAACTGTTGGGCTTGTATGTATTCTTTTTTGTCTACCTCAAAGTCTATGTGATAAGAGACGATACGCACTTTCAGGCCTTCTGTTTTCCAGTAGTCGGCAAAGTATCTGGAAAGGAACGACTTTCCTTCTCTTTCTTCCATACTGAGCAGATTGATGACTATTGACTGACCAGGCTTGAGATACTGATTGAGCTGCTGGCAGACATAAGCTGCTGCACGACGGTTGCACGCTTTGAGAAAACCGCGGAATTTCAAGTTGCTGATGCCATTGAAAGCCGCAATCACCGGTAAGCCTGTAAGGCGTCTGCTGCGGTCGGCATCACGCAAGGTTCGGTCTATAAGTTCTACCAACAGGGAGAAGCCGATAATGAATATCACACTGCCTGCAAAAGCGGCAATGATGTACAATAAACGTTTGCGACCGTTATCTGTCAGGGGGTATTCCGGTGGAGTAATGATCTGGAGATTACTCGTACTCATTTCTATATTTTTCAGGCGGAGACGAGCTTCCGACAAACCACGAAGCACTTCACGATAAGTGTCTTCGGCAAGACCTACCGCACGCTCCTTGCGGTTGACTTGCGTTCCAACAGGAGATAAGGTTTTATATCCTTCACGAATATCTTTCCGACGGTCTTCCAATACTTTAAGTTCTGCTTGAGCTTTGGCTTCGTTAATGACAGCTAATAACCATTCATTAACCATATTCTGTATACCGACCCCTTCTTTAGAGAATGCGTATTCGTTGATATTGTCGGACAGATGACTGATATTATCTTCTGCCTGCTTTAGTTCACGCTTACTTCTTGTAAGCTCTTCATTAGTGCTATGTTGGGTATCAGCAGTGAAAATTTCTTGTTCCGTTATCTTTTCATTCAGCTTGCTGACTTTGTCCAATTCTTGTAGAAGATCGGTATTAGTGCGTATGAGCCGGGCGCGTACATCCATTTTCTTTTCCAGCATATCAAGTAGCGAACGGGCGCTTTCATATTGCCGTCTGGCAAGTTCGTAACGGTCATCCACTTCGTATTTGGTGATGGCAAGAGCTTTTGTTTGCTCTCCATAGTTAATTACTTCTTCTTGCACATTATAACGCATCAGGTCATCTTCTTCTTTGGTCAGGGCGCTTTTGGCTTTCTTTACTTGTTCCTCAAAATAGGCTATGACGTTTCTGGTGGAACTGAAACGGAGTATTTCATAGGCTTCGGTCAGTTCCTCTTCCAAAATGGCAATTGTGTTCTGGGCAATGCCGGGGTCGCAGCAGGTGTAGTTTATGTCAATCAGGTCGCTATTTCCCAGTCGTCTGATGATTATTTTGTTCAAGGCTTCGAAACTGAAGAAAGGGTTTGAGGGCTGACTGAAAATGGAAAACACAAAGTTTCCCTTATGGGGTTGACGGTATTTTCTCAGGTTCTCGGCTGTTTTATCAACTGATTGGCGGTTCACCAGTGTCAGCACTTCTTTCGGTGTGATCTGCAACAATTGTCGGTAGTGCTTGGCAAGGATATAGGGGGTGTCCTTATTCTCGTTACCATGTACCAGACAAGTGGCAAGCAGGCGGATTGAGACTTTCTCCAAAGTGCCTTTGGACTTCCCGATGTTGATAATATTATCGAATGTGCTGTTGATAGAGAAGTAATCAGATCGCTCCTCTGTCACTGAACTTGCATTGGTTACACCGGCGTAAATGTTGCTGTTTACTGTGTAACTGAACGGCAGGAACTGGGTAAAATAAATCACCAAAGCGGTAACAATGAGACTTCCCCACAACAGCCGATAGCGGATGCGGTAAAGAAATTGTGGTATGAACTGTATGACATCCATAAATTCTATTTGTCTTTGATGATTTTTACATTTGTCAGCATCTCCAAAAGGATAATGGAGTTGTGCAGACTTACGCGGGCCTGCTCGTATTGTACAACGGCGGTGGAGCGTCTGCTTCTCTCCAACGATAAGGATATGATGTCTATGGTTCCGTTGATGAAGTTGTTTTCCGATATCTTCATCTGTGCATTATAGAGTGCTGCCGATTCGGCTTTAGCCTTGATCGTGGCAAGCTGCTCGGTTACGGCATTGTAGGCGTTGAGCACCTTTAGTTTGCGGTCTTCCATCACTTCCTCTTGGCTGTATTGCAGCTGTTCGATGTCATACCTGTATTTTTTCAGTCGCAGTGGGCGGTTGAACAGGTCGCTAAGGCTGACGCTGACACTGGCACCGACATTGAATGTATGACGTGAACTGGCTGTTGTGGACTGATACCAGTCTTCGAACGAAGTGCTGTTGTCGTTAAGCACATTATAGCGTCCGTAAGCGTAATTGCCGTTCAGACGGAAATAATCCCACCAGTCACGCTTTTGCAGCCGATATTCGTTCTTTACTTGCTCTACTTGCGATTGCGCACGTTTTACGGTAGCATTCTCTGTCACAGCATCCAGGAAAACAGAGAGGGGAGGCAGTTCTAATCTTTCAATATTTTCATGGCGGTTCCCTGAGGTACTTTGCTGAGTGCCTTTTTCCAATTCCATATCGTTGTCTTTCAACAGTTGCAATACTTTGATACGTTCTTCACGTGTCATTTCTTGTTGTGCAACCACATCCGCAGAAATGCATAACAATATGAAAATTAGTATCATATATGTACAGGAAAAACTGTATTTTTGGTTTGTTCTATATCTCATAGAGTTATTGGTTTTATAACTTTGGAATTTACACATTCTCTTTCTGCACAAACGCTGTAAATGTCCTAAGGATAATCTTCAGGTCCAACCAGAAAGAAAAATCTTGTGCGTATTTGATATCAAGTTGCTTTCGTTCTTCCGCCGACATCTTACCGGCTCCGCCCCGCTTTTCCACTTGCCAAAGACCGGTAAGTCCGGAAGGAGCCATGAAGCGGTCTATGTATGCGTCACTGGTCAGTAGTTCGGCTTCATAGAGTGGGAGAGGACGGTTGCCTACAATGCTCATATCTCCTTTTAAGACGTTGAGTAGCTGTGGAAGTTCATCTATGCTGTATTTGCGGATGAAGCGGCCGATACGTGTTACGCGCGGATCGTTCTCTATCTTGACAAAAGGACTTTCGTGGATATGCGCTTTTTGTTTCAGGAAATCTTTTTCCGGTATGATGAAATCGTCTGAAATCAGTAGAGTGGCTTCCTCTTCGGGCGAACCTGTGAGGTCGTCAAAATGAATGTCAGGGATGTCCTCCGCCACTTCTTCTTCCATTTGATACTGGTTGAGGGCGTTGAGCTCCTTCAACCGTTTGTCCGCATTGGTGTACATGGAACGGAACTTTAGAAAATTGAATATCCGGTAATTGCTGCCCACCCGTTGTGACTTGTAGATTACCTTACCTTTGCTTTCAAGACGGATGGCAATAGCTGTACCGATGAGCAGAGGGGAGAGTATAACAAGTGCGCTTAGGGAAAACAGAACGTCGAATGTGCGCTTCCATAAAGGAAGGTGAAAAGTGTTGAGCGCCTTTCGGCGAGTCTCACTGAATTCCTGCATTTTATGCTGTTGGCGTATTTGCAGGAATTGGCTCATTCTTTGGATGCTTTCTTTATCTGCCTGTAATGGCAGGGTGTTGCTGACGCCAGCCTGCAGGTAGGCTTTGCGGTGTTCTGTCTGTAACTTTTCGGTAATGAGGATAATGTATACGCGCGGAAACTTTTTGTGAAGATAGGAGATGTCGATGCAGTCCTTTTCAGTATTGGTTTGCTCGTAAAGGATAGATGTGTTATATCTTTCGCGGATGCCGTTTATGATTTTGACCGCTTTATTGACACTGGAAACAGAAACGAACATACCGTCTGTAATCGTGTTCAGATGATCGATTACTGTTTTGTTATTTCCTATGTAAATATAATATAACATGTTCCTCTTACAGCTCTTTTTAGATGTATTTCTTGATGCGGGCTCTCAGCTCCAAAGGATTGAATGGCTTGAGAATATAGTCTGCGGCTCCGGCTTCAAGCAAATGAATGCGCTCGGTGGTGCTTTCTTCACTGGAGAGCATCACTACCGGAATGTGCTTCAGTAACTCGTTACCTTTCAGATAGTAGAGAAATTCATTACCACGCATATGCGGCATGCGGATGTCGGAAATGATAAGGTCGGGAAGATTGCCTTCATTGAGCCATTCAAGGGCCTTGAGCGGATCCTCAAAATATTCCAAATCGTATTCTGTTCCCAAATAAATTTTGAGCACGCGGCCGATAGTGACTTTATCGTCAACTAATAATATTTTTTTCATTGTTCTATTTGTTCTTACTCTGCTGTTTTGTTTGTTCTCTTATGTAAGTAACAAAAATAACTATTATTTTTTATTGATTTTATCCAATTACTAATGAGAATGAATAACTGTTAGCTTACTTTAACAATAACGTGGGAGAAAAACATGAGAAAACGCATAAACAGACGTTTTCTCATGTTTTCCGGTCTACCACATATAGTTGGCTCGGGTTTAATATTTGTTGAGCTGAGTCAGGTTCTCAATGGGATATACATCTTGGCTATGCGATTTATACCAATCGTTATCTTGCTCTCCGCCGGTAGTGACCCATGATTTGAACTTGTCGTACACTGTTGTTATTTTTTGGTGTTCTGTCGGCCATGCAAATTCTTGGGGGATTACAACTGCCCAGGCAAGGTTCTCTTTGCTGAGATAGTATCTGTTTTCGGCAACGGATGAATTGTCATTGCCGCTGTTGAGGTAATAGGTAGTGGCCAGGTCGGTCGGCGCAAAGCCTGCTACATGCACTTCCGTACGCTCTCTTTTGACGGTGGTGGGAGCTGTGATAGCGAAAATGTCGATGTGGTTGATGTTCAAATCTTCTGGTTTCACGTTGGCGGAGGCAGGAAGTTCCATGATGATGCTATATTCCTTCGTGTCTTTTTTGAACGGACCGTCGGCAACGGTGTTGATGAATTTACTTGCATCAGTGTACTTACTGCCCCATAGTGCTGTGTGTGCATCATTGAAGAGGATATAAGTAGGCAAGCTTTGTCCATCCTCGAATGATACGTTTTTGCCGCTGACGGTGAATTTATCGGGGCGTATGTTTTGGGGAAGTTTGGTGAAACGTATGCCGGCTCCCAATGTTTTGGCTGCACCTACTGCCCGTAGGTCAAGGGTTATTCTGAGGCGCTCGACTATACCGTCTTCGTTTACTTTCAATTCCTTTCTGGACATTACTATAACGAGGTCGTTCATGTCGAAGTCACCGTATACCGGCCAGTTGTCTTCGAATGTAAAGGTGTACGTATCGCTGTCCCCGATTTCTATGGGAAAGTCAGGATCTTTTTCTTCTTCGCCTTTGTTGCCTTCATCATAGAGTCCGCCACAGGTCTCAATGGTGTATTTAGATTCGTCGAAACCAGTGTTGATGCTTTCGTTCTTTTTAAATGGATGGTGCTTGTCAGGACCTTTTATTTTTCCCTCGATAACAAGATTCCGGCCTAATAGCTCTGTGTTGGTGGGGCTCTCAAATTCTATTTCTTCGACCTTAATCATGGATTTGTTATCGTTGGTGATATTTATAGCCTGGAAGATGACGTTGCCGCTTTCCACATCAAATTCTTTAGCCTTAATCATGGAACCGTCTATCAACGTGAGCTTGGCATTTGCATGAGTTTCTATTTCGGGGACCGGCAGCCATTCTGTATCAGACTCATTGGCGCGGCCGGCAGTAATGGAGCCTTTGTTCAAAGTCATGTTCTGGAATTTGAATTCTTCTTTTACGATGACCGTACAACTGTTGTATAAAGATGAACTTGTAAATTCGGATACTTCAATGATGCCGTCATTATAAACAGACAGGTGTCCTTCTATTTCGTGACCGGTGATTTTGGCTTTATCATGGTTTATGATGACTGTTGCTGTGGAATTGTCGGTTTTTATTTCACCATCATTTTCATCGAATTTGATATAACCATAGTTGAATATCCGGCTACCATTGATGTTGATATTTGTGGCACTGTTCAAATTAGCCTTGTTCAACAACTGGACGCTTGTGACCTTGACTGTTTTAGCACTGAATATATGATGGTTGATGACGTTGCTTCCGTTGATGCGGACTTCACCCTTGACGTCAATAACTCCCTCATTGAACAGTTCGGGATGGCCTCCCAGGTTCATTGTCAAATCCTTGCTGGCTGTGATTGTGCCGAAATTCTTGGTGGGGCATCCTAAATTCAGGGAGACACATTCAAGATTACCGCCGTTTTGTATGGTGAGGGTGTTGTTATTGCCGATAGTAAGGTTGCTTGCGATGATTTTACCGCCGTTCATTACATATATGTCAAGGTTTGAATTTAGATTGCCGTTTAACTCCCAAACACCTTGTACGAATACGGTTGCCCGGTCATTATTGTTGGTTTTTATAGTCTGCCTTTCGGTTTCCCCTCTGCCTATAATATACTTGGCTCCGTTGGAGAGCACTCCGGAGCTGTTGTCGTTAAACTTGTCTGATGTGGCTGGAACAGACGGTATTACCTCCGATTCCTTATATTCCTTATCCTCAATTTCCGTTATTCCCGCTTGCCGGGCTGCTTCGAATGCAGAGTTGGAGCTACTCGTAACTCCGCTTGCCGCCCTTGTGCCGGTGGAAACGTAAAACAGTTTACAGTTCATTGTTCCTCCGTTTTCGGGAATTGCATATTCGTATACTTCTTTACGCTGTTTGGGATCTGTCTGGCGGATAAACAATCTTGTGGTTGCTTTGGAGATACTGACTTCTGTATTGTAGCTTTTGTTCTTGTTGGCAGTACCCGCTGCGATAGGAGTGACGCCGGCGTTGGATATCGGATTATCGGTAAAGACTTCTATAAGATACTTATACCGACCGTTAAACTCATCTTTTACTTCAACGTTCAAGTTTACGGCATTGATCATGGACCAGTCGAAGCTGTCGGGAGCGGAAAAGTCTTCTCCTAACGGATTTTCTTTCGGCACTGTCTGAATTCCTCTTTCGGGATCGTACACATCGTCTGTGCAACCGGCAGGCACCAAAGTGCTGACAATGGCTGCCATTACTGAAAAACGGTTGAATAATTTCATAAGCTAATCTATCAACGTTATTACTGCTTTGTTTGCTCTTGGATAAAATAATCAACTTCTGATTGTTTACGCTGCAAAAATACTATATTATTTGAATATCTTAGCTATATATATTGTATTTTTTAATAATAGAGGAGATGAATTTGTAAGATTCGGCGGTTAAGTGATCTTATAAACTTGTAGATTGTGCTCAGCTTAGAGGGGAGAAAGGCTTTGAGAAAAAAGAGGAAATTACTCTTTTGTAATTTCCCCTGCTAAATCCGAATTCATCCGGTGACGAATTTCTGTTTGGCTAAGTCCATGCCCCAGAAGGAACATTAGCTTTGTAACGGCACATTCGGGCGTACTGTCATAACCGCTGATGACTCCGGCTTGAAGAAGATGCAGCCCGGTTTCGTAGCGGCCCATCTCTACGCCTCCACTTTGGCATTGAGTGATGTTGACAATGATGATGCCACGCTCGGTCGCGTCCTTTAACTGCCGGACGAACCATTCTTTTTGGGGGGCATTCCCGGAACCGAATGTCTTGAGAACTACTGCTTTCAATCCCGGTACATGAAGTACGGAATTAATGATACTCTCCTGAATGCCGGGAAACAGTGTAAGCACCACGACATTGGTATCGAAGAGGTAATGCGGTTTCATCGGTCGTGTGGGATCGGGACAGCGGATGATATGTTCGTTGTAACGGATATGGATTCCTGCTTTTGCCAAGGCGGGATAGTTGAAAGACCGGAAAGCATTGAAATTTTCAGCATTAATTTTGGTAGTCCGATTGCCTCGCATCAGTTCGTTTTCAAAGAAGATGCACACTTCGGGGACAACAGCGGTGCCGTCCGGATGTTTGGCGGCAGCTATTTCAATAGAAGTAATCAAGTTTTCTTTTCCGTCTGTACGCAATGTTCCGATAGGGAGTTGCGAACCGGTAAGGATGACCGGCTTTGCGAGGTTCTCAAGCATGAAACTGAGTGCCGATGCCGTATAAGACATTGTATCGGTGCCATGCAGAATAACAAAACCGTCGAAGTTGGTGTAATTGCTGTTTATGATTTCAACAATCTTTGCCCATAGGGAAGGTTCCATATCGGAGGAGTCAATAGGAGGATCGAACTGATAGGAGGAGATGCGGTAATTGAAACGCTTCAGTTCGGGAACGTGTTTGAGCAGGTGGTCGAAATTGAAATTTTCGAGAGCACCGGTTTCGGGATTTTCTATCATTCCGATAGTCCCGCCTGTGTAAATTAAGAGAATGGAGGGATAATCTGCTTTCATAAATATCGCGTTTTACTTCTTTTTCGGGCACAAAGATAATACAAACCGAGAGTAGAATGAAATGAATTTATTCATTTTTTATGCCGAGGCTCTGTTTATCTTCGCTTTCCTTGCTCCCTTTTCATTGCAAATCTTCTTTCAAGTGCATAATGGCTTGCTTTGCATCTCCTTTGTATTTATTGAGCAGAGTTACGAAACGGCTTCCTATGATAGCTCCGGAAGCATGGGAGCAGGCAGCATCGAAAGTCTGTTTGTTGCTGATACCGAAACCTACCATGCGTGGGTTGTGCAGATTCATGTCTTGAATTTTTTTGAAATAAGCCTGTTTTCGGTTGTCGAAATCCTTTTGTGCGCCGGTGGTAGCTGCTGATGATACCATATAAATGAAACCGTCGGTGTGGGCATCTATTTCGCGGATACGCTTTTCGTCGGTTTCGGGGGTAATGAGCATGATGACGCGTAGGTCATATTTCAGTGCAATCGTCTTATAGTTTTTTTCGTAATCCCTGAAAGGCAGATCGGGTATGATTACACCGTCAATGCCACATTCCGCACATTTCCGGCAGAATGCCTCAAAGCCGAAATGCATGATGGGGTTGAGATAGCCCATTAAGAGCAATGGGATGCGGACATCACGACGAATATCCTGTAATTGTTCGAAAAGGAGACGGAGGGACATGCCGTTGCGCAGGGCACAGGTGGCAGCATCTTGGATGACGATGCCATCGGCCATTGGATCGCTGAAAGGAATACCGATTTCTATCATGTTCACTCCATTCTTTTCGAGGGTGCGGATAACATCGGCTGTACCCTCAAGCGTGGGGCAACCGGCACAGAAGTAGATAGACAGCAGGTTGCCGGGATTGTTTTGAAAGAGTAGGTTGATTCGGTTCATATTGAGTTCGTTGTTAATAGGTTTATTATTACGGGTTATGTTATTTGTTGGCGGTTTCACCGTTTCTTATCTCTTGAATGAAGTTTTTGATGCGCTCCACATCTTTTTGTCCCGGTACAGTTTCAAAACGGCTATTGATGTCGATGCCGGCCAGTTTGGGATGATGAAACTCTTTGATTGCTTTGGTGCTGTACGGGTTGATTCCTCCGCTGAGCAGAAAAGGGGTCATTCCTCCATAACGATACAGCAGGTTCCAGTCGAACTGGTTGCCGGAACCGCCATATTGCGGGGTTTTGGTGTCGAACAGATAATAATCGCATAATCCTTTGTAGGCTGAGGTGCACATTAAATCTTTGGGATGTGAAATGGAGAATGCCTTGATGAGATGCAGGCCGTTGTTGCATAGTGATCGACAGTACTCGGGAGATTCGTCACCATGAAGCTGTATGTAATCCAATGCGAAGCGATCGGCATACATCAGGATATTTTCTTTGTTTTCATTGACAAAAACGCCGACACGCTTTGCGTGGACAGGCAGATAATCGGGCAATTCGCATAGGCAGCGGGGGGACTTGGGGTAGAAGATGAAGCCTATCATATCTACACCCAGTTGTTCTACTTCGCGGATGTTTTCCGCTTCGGTCATGCCGCATACTTTGATACTAAGAGGAGTCATATTCTTGAATGATTTGTGGTTGGTAATTTACTTTTGAGAAATGATGGGAGCGATGAAATCTTTCAGTGTATCTCCGGGTCGGTCGGTTTTCATAAAAGCCTCTCCGATGAGAAAGCCGCGGAAACCGGCAGCACGCAGACTGCGAATTGTTTCGGGATGCGAGATGCCGCTTTCCGAAACGAGTATGGGCATATTACGGACATCGGAAGCGCCTTTCTTTGATCCTATTGCTTGTTGAAGCTGTCGGGCTATGCGGAAAGAGTTTTTTACGTCGGTGACAAATGTGCCGAGATTGCGGTTGTTTACGCCTAACATATCCACTTCTTTGTTTATATAAGGCAGCTCGGAGGGATTGTGAATTTCGAGTAATACTTCCAACCCCAGGGCGTGGGCTTGAGTGGTGAGGGTGGTACATTCTTTTTGCGTCAGGCAGGCGGCAATCAGTAGTACGGCATCCGCACCAACGATACGTGCTTGCAACAGCTGGTATTCGTCGATAATGAAGTCTTTTCGCAGAATTGGGATGTCAACCAGCGGACGCGCTGTGCTGATGTCTCGCAGCGAGCCGCCAAAGAATTTTTCATCCGTAAGTATAGAGAGTGCGGAGGCACCGGCGGTTTCGTATGCTGCGGGTATTTCTTCGGCTTTGGCGGTCTCATATATCCAGCCTTTCGAGGGGGAACGGCGCTTGAACTCGGCAATGATTCCCGTAGGCGAGGACGCAAGGGCCTGTCTCATACTATGGCGGGGGACTGAGGAACTTCCCATGAGTTTCTGCACTTGCTCGCGTAGTTGTTCCGGTGAAACGGATTGTTTCTGCAACTCTACTTCTGTTCGTTTGTGGGCGATGATTTCAGATAAAATATCCATGGCATTATTGAATTTGATTTTCAGGATTTTAGTGATTGATCTCTATAAACTTTTTCAACGTTTTCAGTGCACGTCCGCTTTCCAGTGATTCGCGGGCAATGGCAATGCATTCTTCAATCTCTTTTTCCGGCTCTATTACCTGAATGGCAAAGGCCGCATTGACAATGACGCATTGTGTCTGGGCGGCTTCTGCACGATTGTTCAGGACATTATCGAAGATGCGTGCTGCATCTTCCTTGCAAATACCTCCGGACAGTTCTTCGGGACGTACTGCGCTGAAACCGAGGGCTTGCGGACGGTAGATGCGCTCATAATTGCGTGTCATCACTTTGAATTCATCGGTCAGTGAGATTTCATCGTAGTTGTCCAGGCTGTTTACAACGGCAAAGTCGATACCGAGTTTATAGAAAACATTCGTGTAAAGACGCATTTGTGAGAGATCTGCTACGCCCAGCAATTGATACGCGGGCTCGCATGGATTCACCAAAGGCCCCAGCAGGTTGAACAGTGTGCGTACTCCCAGTGCTTTGCGCACAGGAGCCACAAGTTTCATTGCCGGATTGAACAGTTGTGCGTGCAGATAGGCGATGTTACATTCTTCCATACTTCGTTTCAACGTGTCGGGGTTGTTGGTGAAGCGGATTCCATGTTGCTCTATTACGTTGCTTGCTCCACTGACGGAGGTAGCGCCGTAATTGCCATGTTTGGCTACTTTATAACCTGCTCCGGCTACAATGAAACAGGCGCAGGTGGAGATGTTGAACGTGTTCTTTCCGTCTCCGCCGGTACCTACGATGTCAATGGGACGATAAGGTGCGAAGTTTATATGGATTCGTGTTTCCATAAGCGCTTCGCGAAAGCCTGCCAGCTCGTCTACTGTAATGCTACGCATTTGAAAGACAGTGAGTAATGCTGCAACTTGAGCTTCGGGATATATTCCCCGGCTGATGTTGAGGAGGAGTTGCCTGGCTTCCTCTGTGGTGAGCTCTTCATGGTTGAAGAGACGGGTCAATATTGCTTTCATAGGATGTGTCATTTACTTTTGTGAGATGTAATGTTTTCATCACCTTGTAACCAGTTTGCCATTATCTGTTTTCCGTCGGGGGTCAGTACGGATTCCGGATGAAACTGAATACCGCGGACGTCATATTCTCGATGTTTCAATGCCATAATCTGCCCTTCGGGACTGACGGCGGTAATGGCAAGCGTTTCAGGAAAGTTTTCCGTATCTACTACCCAGGAGTGATAGCGTCCTACGGGAATTCTTGCGGGCAGTCCCCGGAAAATATAATCCGGCTCTGTCAGTTGTATGTCGGTTTGTACGCCATGAAACACTTTGCTGAGGTTGACTAACCGTCCGCCAAAGACCTGCCCGATAGCTTGTTCGCCCAGACAGACGCCCAATATGGGTTTCTTGCCGGAATAGGTGCGTATTACATCCAGTAATAGTCCGGCTTCTTCGGGTACGCCGGGGCCGGGAGAAAGAATGATTTTATCATACTGTTCCAGCTCTTCTATTTTGAATTGGTCATTGCGTAGCACATCTACCTTTGTGCCGAGTTCTTTCACCAGATGTGCAAGGTTGTAGGTGAAAGAGTCATAATTGTCTATGATTACTACCATGGGGTTATTTATTATTTTGAAATTCTTTACATTTTCTCTGCCATAATGATTGCCTTCTTCAATGCTCCTAACTTGTTGTTCACTTCTTGGAGTTCGTATTCATCATTGCTTTGGGCCACAATGCCGCCGCCTGCCTGAAACCATAGCACTCCATTACGACTGACGAAAGTGCGGATGGTGATTGCCTGATTCAGACTTCCGTTCAGGCCGATGAAGCCGATGCAACCCCCGTATGCACCGCGGTTGTGTGTTTCCAGTTCACTGATGAGCTGCATGGCGCGGACTTTCGGCGCACCACTCAGTGTGCCGGCAGGGAAGGTGTCAATGAACGTCTTAATAGGGTCTGCATCATTGTTCAGCGTGCCGCTGACGCGGCTCACAAGGTGAATGACATGGCTGTAATATTGCATTTCCTTGTAGAAATCCACTTTTACGTCATGGCAGTTGCGGCTGAGGTCGTTACGGGCAAGATCCACTAACATCACATGTTCTGCGTTTTCTTTGGGGTCGTCGTGCAGGTGTCGTGCATTTACGGCATCCTGTTCCGGGTTACCGGTGCGTTTGGTGGTGCCGGCAATGGGATCTATGTAGGCATGAGTTCCTTCAATGCGACAATGTGTTTCGGGTGAAGAACCGAAAATGCGGAAACCTCCGAAGTCGAAATAGAACAGGTAAGGCGAGGGGTTGATGCTGCGCAAGGCGCGGTAGAGCTTGAAGTCATCGCCTACGAAACGTTGCTCGAAACGACGGGAGAGGACTATCTGAAAAACATCACCTCGCAGGCAGTGGGTTATGCCCCGCCGGATGTTGGCTTTGTGTTCCTCATCCGTCAGCGGAGAAGTGGTTTCGCCGACAGCGCGAAACCCATAAGTAGTGTAGTTGCGGTTGTGAATTGCTTTCTGCACCTTGTCCAGTTCGCTTTTCTCGCCGGGAGCAAGCATCTCCAACAACAGCATCTCGTTTTTGAAATCGTTGAAGACGATGAGGTATTTATATAATATATATAGCATATCCGGCGCGTCGTTGGTGGCTTCACGACTGTCTTTGACAGCGATGTTCTCAAAATACCGTACGGCATTGAAAGATGTGTAGCCGTACAGACCGTAATAATTACTGTATTCTCCCTTCACGTGGAAACGATTGAGAAAGTCATGCAAAGCATTTTCCACATGGTATTCCTCGGTTATGGGGCGCTCTTCACGCGTACCGTCGGGCAAGCGGAATACAGAGATTCCATGATCTATGCTGAAGCTTGCCACCGGACAAAGCCCGATGAAGGAACGGCTGTTCTCGCTGCCATGATAGTCGGAACTCTCCATGAGTGCACTTTGGGGAAAGATGTCACGCACCTTCAGGTAGGTGCTTACGGGAGTGTACAGGTCGCCAAGCATCGTACGGCTCACTGTCTGATAATTATACTGTTTCATTATTCCAACTTATAATTTGTAATTCAAATATGTTTCCACATCCTTGTCTCCCCGTCCCGAAACTGTCAGCACAACCACATCGTCGGTTTTAAAGTTCAGTTTCTCCAGCGCACCCAATGCATGGGCACTTTCCAGTGCGGGGATGATGCCTTCGAGTTTTGTCAGCTCATAGGCGGCGCGGATGGCTTCGTCATCATTTATGGAGAGTACGATGGCGCGTTTCTGCGCAGCAAGGTTGGCGTGCATGGGACCGATGCCCGGATAATCTAGGCCGGCGGAGATAGAGTAGGGTTCTTCGATCTGTCCGTCCTCATTTTGAATGACGTAGGTGCGTGCACCATGAATGATGCCCAGTTTTCCAAGGGCAATGGTAGCGGCTGTCATGCCGGTTTCTACTCCTTTGCCGCCGGCTTCAGCGAGCACGATCTGTACGCGTTCATCATCGATGTAGTGGTAAATGGTTCCGGCTGCATTACTGCCGCCGCCTACACAGGCTACGAGGTAATCCGGACAGTCGCGTCCTTCTTTTTCCATGAGCTGCTTTCTTATCTCTTCGCTGATGACCGATTGTAAGCGTGCCACCATGTCGGGATAAGGGTGTGGACCTACGGTAGAACCGATAATGTAGTATGTATCTGCCGGATGACAACACCAGTCGCGTATGGCTTCGTTGGTAGCGTCTTTCAGGGTCATGTTACCGCTGGTTACAGGGATTACAGTTGCTCCCAGCATCTTCATCTTTTCTACATTGATGCGCTGACGTTCTACATCGGTCTTGCCCATGTATACAATGCACTCCATATTCATCAGGGCACAAACCGTGGCAGTGGCAACCCCATGCTGGCCTGCACCTGTTTCAGCGATGATACGTCGCTTCCCCATGCGGCGTGCCAGTAAAATCTGACCAATGGTATTATTGATTTTGTGGGCACCGGTATGGTTCAGGTCTTCTCGCTTCAGATAAATCTTGCAGCCGTACTTCTCCGACAGGCGGTGGGCAAGGTAGAGTGGAGAAGGACGTCCTACGTAGTCACGCAGTAGCCAGTCATATTCCTGTCTGAAATCTTTACTTTGCAGGACACTGAGATAGTTCTTTTGCAATTCCTCTACACATTTGTGGAGTATTTCGGGGACATATGCTCCACCGAATTCTCCGTAATAACCTTCTTCGTCAACTAAGAAACTTGCCATGTTATTTACTGTTTTACGATTAACTATTTACTATTTACTGTTGAAATCATAGGGAGTGACAAACTTTATTTAAATAGAAAGAGCCCTGTCGCACCAAGCGACAGGGCTCTTTCTAAATATCTATCATATTACATATATACATACGAGCACTGCTCCCTTACGACTGTCGGAGTTGTAATGGGTGCCACCACCAATATGTATTTACGAATATTGTTTTCATTGTCTTTTTTTGTTTTAACGGGGGCAAATATAATTAGATTGTTTTAATTACCAAAATAAATCTTACTTTTTTTATGTAAGAACATTCTTTCTGAATTTTTGTTCTTAATAGAATTAACAGCCGTTATTTATTTATATTAAAAGAAAGGAACAGACTATGAAGCGAAAACATTTGGTTGCCGTAGGTGCAATTATTGCTATTGTATTATTGCTATATTGGCTTTTTATTGCCGAAGACTTGAACGCATGGCTCAATGTAAATTGATTTTTTTCGTATCATCATGCGGGAGTGTTTGGATAAATAATGTATCTTCGCAAAAAATCAAAGACTCATGAAAGGATTAAGTTATTCATTCTTGCGTGCGATATGTGCGCTGGTTATTGGCTTGGTATTGGTGATGTTCCCCGATCAGGCCGGCGATTATTTTGTGATAACGATTGGTGTAATTTTTCTTGTACCTTCGCTCATCAGTATCATAGGATATTATGCTCAGGCAGCCGAGGTGCGCCGCCGTTTTCCTGTAGAGGGAGTAGGTAGCTTGCTATTCGGGCTATGGCTGATTATTATGCCCGGCTTTTTTGCCGATTTGTTGACGTTTGTATTGGGCTTTATTCTTGTGATGGGCGGTGTGCAGCAGATAGCATCGCTTTCGGCTGCCCGACGGTGGACACCTGTACCGGGTGGGTTTTATGTTGTTCCGGTGTTGATATTGCTTGCCGGACTGATTGCTTTGTTCAATCCTACCGGAGTGCGTTCTACGGCATTTATAATTATAGGGATCACCAGTTTGGTTTATGCGGTTTCGGAATTGATAAACTGGTTTAAGTTTACCCGTCTCCGTCCAAAAGCACCGGTTGCCGGCGATAAAACTTCTGACGAGGACATCGAAGATGCAAAAATCATAGAATAGCGTGTAGCTGAGACGTAAATTTTATTACTATCCGTCATTCGAAGCACAACGAAGAAGGTTATTTTCTATCATGAAGAGCTGGTTCTTTGTTGTGTCCCGAATGGCGGATTCTTTTTCAAATATTCTTCTGCAAATATTCTTCGATCTCTTCGGCTGTGGCATCTTTCAGCAGTACTGTTTTGTCCTTGTCCAGCAGATACAGAGTGGGAATTGCTTTCAGATCGTATAGGTTCTTTTGATCAATCATCTGTTTTTTGTCGTATCCGTTAATCCAGTCACTGGGAAAATCGGAGAGGTGCTTCTGCCATTCTGCCAGATCTATATCCGGGTAGAGGGAAAGAACCTTCACCTTGTGCTGCGCAATGGCTTGGCTTACGGTAGGGCTCTGCTTCAAGGCTTTAATCGTTTCATTGCAGGCATGGCAGCCGGGATTATTGATGAAGAGCAGTGTGTAGGGCGCTTTTAGGGCGTACAGCGTGCCTTGTTTCCCGTTGGCAAGTGTATAAGTGAAGTCCAGCGCTTTAGTGCCTATGCGGTTCTTCTGTGCCAGGGATCGACGTGCTTTCGGTCGTATTTTCTCTGTATCGTCCAAAATGGGGGATTTCAGCATAGCGTCCAAGACGGAGATGTACAATTCTTCGTTGCGCATCGGTGAGTTGGGGTCATACAGATATTTGTCAGCAAGAGACGTCAGGTACATATAGCATTTCTTTTCTTTTTCTGCCTGTGTAAGTAAGGTTTTCAGGGCAATGTCGGCAGTAGAGGCGGGTACTAACTGCAGGATGTCAATGAAGTTCACCCAGCCTTGCTCTGTCACTTCGGGGTGGTGTATGTAGTTGCTGTCGGCAAAGTTCACATTGTCCCAGTAGTGGCGTGCCAGATAGTCTGCACGCTGTTCCGTAGTATTTAGCATAACAGGTATTGTGGGGAGCGTGAGGGTAGTGATAGTATCTGTCTCAATCACTTTTGATTGTTTGATGCTTGCTTGCCCATTACTGCATGCGGTGTTGGTGTTCAGTAACAAAGGCAATAATATATAAGCGGGTAACAGCTTTATGATTTTCGTTTTTTTCATATATAAAGTATAATTTGTGGAGAATATAACAAATGGATTTATGAAAGAGATTTTTCTTGCATATTATCTTTATTATTTAATGTCGCAAAGATAATTGAAAAACAGGTGAAATGGCAACTGTAAATGTCTTTTTCTGAATGAAAATTAGGGCGCTTATTATAAATATCGCATGTCAGTGTGTATATGGTGTGTACTTTATCTTCCCAGACAGCCAATCTTTTTTGTTAACCTTAAATTTAATCGGTGGTTCTCCGACTTGCTGCTCGAAGCCTTTCTCTATGTGCACAAGTCTTGGCGGGGGGACTGTCATAGTGAGACTCCGCTATGATTCCTGCTCCTCCGTATAATCATGTGAGAAACTACACTTTTCCGTCCTTAATCCATTGCTTGGTAGATGCT
>ENA-OPSO01000091-OPSO01000091.1-human-gut-metagenome-genome-assembly--contig:-NODE-91-length-41146-cov-6.626439_pt1 | contig 41146 bp, 38 predicted proteins | sample MGYA00241455_ERZ501902 | MGnify/ENA primary metagenome ERZ501902 (study PRJEB25962, sample SAMEA2042405) | human gut metagenome | biome: human gut; feature: human-associated habitat; material: faeces...
GACACCTTTTTCTTATCTTCTTATCTGTTTGTTCCCTTTAAGATTGGAGAAATCTTCTTGTAGATAAAGAATGTGATCACAACACTGCACATTCCTTTGATAAATGTAAATGGCATATTAAACCAGATCAATGCATCCCATAATGTCTTTACATTCTTGTTGATCGCCTGATATGCTCCAAGAATTGCCTGCATTGGCATGAAGTTTGTGTATACTGGATATACAACAAAGTAGTTTGAAAATACACTGACTACTGACATCAGGACTGCTCCTGCTAATGCTCCGATCATTGCACTCTTCTGTGTTTTCTTTCTCTTATAAATAAGTCCTGCTGGTAATACAAAGCATACACCTAAGATAAAGTTAGATAGTTCTCCGACTCCACCTGTCTGTGTATGAAGAAGGTTGATCGCATTCTTGATAAAACATACTGCAATTCCAGATACCGGTCCCATCGCATATGCTGCCAGTAATGCTGGAAGTTCGGAAAAGTCAAACTTGATAAATGGTGGTATCAACATTGGAATTGGAAATTCCAAAAACATCAGCACAGTTGCTAATGCTCCTAACATACCTGTCACTGCGATCGTTCTGATATTGAACTTCGTTCTCTTCATTGTCATTGTGTCTCCTGCCATGATAATTCTCCCTTTCTGATTTAAAATCTTAGCTTTATAGGTTCTCCCTATAAATTAAAAAATCCTGTCCATTTATCTACATAAACGACAGGGCTTCCGACTTGATCACATATCTTCTATCTGCATAACATCTTAAGATATGTCATCCAACTACTTCTTTCATCCAGACTATACTGTTGGTTCAGGATTCTAACCTGATCGGCCAAACGCTCGCGGACTTGCCTCTCTTGGAGTATCACCGCCAGTCGAGAATTGATACTTTCGTATCTCACTCTGCCCTGAAGTTGGAGAATCAATCTTCTCTACTTCAATATTCAATTACCAGAAAATGAAAGTGTTTCCTGTTTATAAATTTTATTATAATAACTCCTGTCTGTTTTGTAAAGTCCCATTTCACATTTCCTTATCTTTACACAAAGATTATTATTTGTTAAAATATACACAAGCAAATTTGCTTTATTGTATGAATTGTTAAGGAGAAAACAACTATGGGAATGCACAAAATCGCTAAAATGCCTTCTCCAGAGGAACTAAAAGAAGAGATGCCTCTGAGTGAAGAAGCAAAACAAATCAAAGCTGCAAGAGACAAAGAAATCCGTGATGTATTCACAGGCGCATCTGATAAATTCTTAGTTATCATCGGGCCATGTTCTGCAGATAATGAAACTGCTGTTATGGATTATCTCGGACGTTTAGCAAGAGTTCAGAAAGATCTTGCTGATAAGTTACTGATCATCCCTCGTATTTATACAAACAAACCTCGTACAACAGGTGACGGATACAAAGGTATGGTTCATCAGCCAGACCCTGAGAAAGCACCAGATATGGCTAGTGGACTTCGTTCTGTCCGCAAACTTCATATGGAAGCATTAGAAGAATTCCATATGCCTGCTGCAGACGAAATGCTTTATCCAGGAAACTGGCCATATATGGAAGATCTTTTATCTTATGTTGCCGTTGGAGCTCGTTCTGTAGAGAACCAGCAGCATCGTTTAACAGTTAGTGGATTTGATATTCCTGCCGGAATGAAGAACCCAACTGGTGGTGACTTAACTGTTATGATGAACTCTATCACAGCTGGACAGCACCAGCATGATTTCATTGCAAATGGATATGAAGTCAAGACAGATGGTAACCCTCTGACACATGCCATCTTGCGTGGATCTGTCAACCGTCATGGAAACAATATTCCAAACTACCATTATGAAGATCTGACTCGTGTTGCTTATATGTACGAGAAATTCCAGTTAAAGAACCCTGCTGTTATCGTTGATGCAAACCACTCTAACTCTGGGAAACAATGGGATCAGCAGCCTCGTATCGTACAGGAAGTTCTTCACAGCAGAAGTTTCTTACCTGAGATCAAATCTCTTGTTAAGGGTATCATGATCGAAAGTTATATCGAAGATGGCAACCAGTCCATCGGTAACGGTGTATATGGACAGTCTATCACTGATCCTTGTCTTGGATGGGACAAATCTGCTGCTCTGCTTTACCGCATGGCAGATTATATATAGAAACATAGAAGATCCTAGATATATCACTTCCAAAGGTTCAGGATTCCTGACATGATCGACGGATTGATGAAACTTTCCAGGATGCATCCCAGTATTATAAATGTTATTTCAAACCAAATACTGAAACGAAATAAGAAGGAATGTCTCTGTTCATAGAGCATTTCTTCTTTTTTTTGGGCATAAAAGTTTCGCTTGATCAGCAACAGCAAGGTGATCACATAACAGATAAAATGTGGAAATAAACTCATAAATACAAGAACCAGTCCTTTGATGCCCATTTGCACGATCTGCAAAGATAACATGGATCCAAAGAAAAATGCCATACAAAATGCAAAACTGTATAAAAAAATCCAAGGTTGCAAAAGATATGCACCCAGATAAATAAATGCATATTGTTTTCCCCTTTTAAACAAAATATAAAAAAACAGACTAATACTTGCTTTATATAGATCCGTATTATTTAAAACCAGTGATCTTACGGTACCTCCATATGCGAGATAATCCTGGTATACAAAATTCGTAAATACACTCCCAAAGATTAACCCAATGATGATCCATAATCCTGAAAAGAATTTCTCTTTTTCCACAATTTTTTCCTCCTGTCATATCTTATGCAGTGCCTGTCTTTTATATTCTGTTTTCCTGATCTAGTCTTTTATTTCTCCATATTCAGATATCCAAGAACTCCTGAAATTGTTTTTGCATCAATGATCTTTCCAGAAAAGATCATATCTTTGATCTCATCGATTGTATATTCTTCTACATCGATAAATTCATCCTCATCCAAATGCTGTTTAGACAGCTTTAGATCAGTTGCAACATAAATCGGAATCTTTTCATCACAGAAACCGATGGCTGTGATCACAGTCATTAGGTGGGTCATTTTTCCAGCAATAAAACCTGTTTCTTCTTCAATCTCTCTTGTGACACACTCCAGAGGTGTTTCCCCGGGTTCAATTCCACCTGCCGGGATTTCCAGTGTTTCCTGATCAAGGGCATTACGGTATTGTCTTACAAGTAAGATCGTTCCTTTGTCTGTAACAGGAACAACAGCTGCTGCCCCTTTATGTTTGACCAGATCCCATGTGACAACTTTGCCGCTTGGAAGTTTTACAATATCCTCATAAAATCCAACAACTTTTCCCTGATGTATCAGATGTTGTTCTAGTTTCTCGTATCCTTTCATAAAAAATCTCCTTTATTTATACTTTTGACACTCACGTTATAAATTGGAAAAAGCGATAGATTTCTCTATCGCTTCTTGCTATTTCGCATAGTCAACAACTCGTGACTCTCTGATCACATTGACCTTGATCTGTCCTGGATAATCCAGATTCTCTTCGATCTGGTTTGAGATATCTCTCGCCAGTAAGATCATATCATCGTCACTGATTTGTTCAGGAACTACCATAACTCGAATTTCTCGACCTGCCTGAATTGCAAAAGTTTTATCAACACCCTGGAAGGAGTCTGCGATCTCTTCCAGCTGTTTTAATCTTGTTGTATAACTTTCCAGTGTCTCGCTTCTTGCACCTGGACGTGCTGCTGAGATTGCATCAGCTGCCTGTACCAGACATGCGATCAATGATTCTGGCTCTTCATCCCCATGATGAGATGCCACTGCATTGATGACAATTGGATTCTCCTTATACTTCTTACACAGATTCACACCAAGTTCTACGTGAGAACCTTCTACTTCGTGGTCGATGGATTTACCAATGTCATGAAGCAGACCTGCTCTCTTGGCCATTCTCACATCGACACCGATCTCTGCTGCTAAAAGTCCGGATAACTGAGCAACTTCCATGGAATGCTTTAACGCATTCTGTCCATAGCTTGTACGGAACTTCATTCTTCCAAGAAGTCTGACAAGTTCTGGATGGATTCCATGAACCCCAAGTTCTAATGTTGCTGCTTCCCCTTCTTCGCGCATCATAGTTTCGACTTCTTTTGTAGCTTTCTCAACCATCTCCTCGATGCGTGCTGGATGGATTCTTCCATCCACGATCAATTTCTCTAAAGCGATTCTTGCGATCTCGCGTCGAACCGGATTAAAGCTTGACAGTACAACAGCTTCCGGTGTATCATCGATGATCAATTCAACTCCCGTAGCGTTCTCAATGGAACGGATATTACGTCCTTCACGACCGATGATCCTTCCTTTCATCTCATCGTTTGGAAGCTGTACCAGCGAAATCGTTGTCTCTGCCACATGATCAACTGCACACTTCTGAATTGCAGTTACCACATATTCCTTGGCTTTCTTTCGGGCATCTTCTTTCGCTCTTGTCTCCATTTCTTTGACATACATTGCTGTCTCGTGTTTCACATCTTCTTTTACTGCTGATAATAATTGCTCTTTTGCCTGATCAGAGGTCAACCCAGAAATTCTTTCCAGTTCCTGTAGATGTTTTGCCTGCAGTTCCTGCAACTGAGCTTTCTCTGTATCGATGTTCTTTTCTTTGGCTGTTAATGACTGTTCTTTGCGTTCCAACACGGTTGCTTTCTTCTCGACAGTCTCTTCCTTAGAAAGAACTCTCTGCTCATACTTCTGCAGTTCTGCCCTGCGTTCTTTTGTCTCTTTTTCGAAGTCATGTCTCGCTTTTATAGTTTCTTCTTTTACTTCCAAAGAAGCTTCACGTTTCTTCGCATCTGCTGCTTTGATTGCTTCATCTATAATCTCTCTTGCTTTATCTTCTGCATTCCCGATCGTAATTTCCATTGCCTTCTTGCTTCTTGTATTCGCTACATAGGCAGATACCGGAACTGCGATAACCAGAGTTGCGATAATGGCTATAATAATACCAACCACAGGTTTCCTCCTTATTCAATTTTTTGTGTATTCACACTCATTTAATTTTATATGTTTTTAACATAAAAGTCAAGGAAGGGATACCTCTTCTGTTCGAATTATCATTGCTGTTTTTCCTTGGATCGTAAGTCCCCCTCCAAAATCAACGGAATCTCCTGTGATCAGATCAATCCCGCATCCTGCCTGAGCATCAAAATGTGCTGTAAATTCGCCATCACCACAGTTCATTGCAAAAATGATGCGGTCTTCATTCGTTCTTCTCTGGAATACAAGAACATCTGGTGCGATCGCTAATTGTAAGTAATCACCGTATTTTAAAGCTGGTGATCCAGCTCTTACTTTTGCCAATTGTGCGATATAATTTGTTAATTCATTTTCTAATAAATCTTCTTTATGGATTCTTGGACGCAGGCTGTCATCACTTCCCTGTTCTTTCTTTCCTTCCATTCCCCATTCACTTCCATAGTAAACACCCGGAACTCCTGGCATCGCAAATTCCATTGCATAGATCAATGGTAAATGCTCTTTATCCTCTAACTGACTTGCGATTCTCTCCACATCATGGTTATCTACAAAATTATATAATGGAAGTCCTTTGTACAACGTCCATTCTTCTGGTCCAAACTGACGGTTTAGGGAATATCCGATCTCATGCATATTGTGTGTATTGAAACTTGAATACAAACCTTTATAACATTCATAATTTGTCACAGAATCCAACAGCTCTGGATTTACAAGCTGTGTGTAATCACCATGAAGCATTTCTCCGATCATCAAAAATTCTGGTTTCTTGCTGTGAACAAAGTCAACCAACACTTTCATGAAATTGCGGTTTAACATATAAGCAACATCCAGTCTTAATCCATCAATCCCTAATTTATCGATCCATATTCCGACAGATTCTAATAAATAATTTCTAACCTGTTCGTTGTCAAGATTTAATTTGACCAGTTCAAAATGTCCTTCCCATCCTTCGTACCAGAATCCATCATCATAGCAGCTATTCCCATCAAAATTAATATAGAACCAATCTTTATATGGAGAATCCCATTTCTTTTCTCTCACATCTTCAAATGCAAAGAACTCTCTTCCGACATGATTAAATACCCCGTCTAAGATCACCTGGATTCCTTCTTCATGCATGGCATCACACATCTTTTTAAAGTCTTCATTGGTTCCAAGTCTCTCATCGATCTTCTGATAATCTTTTGTATCATATCCATGATCACTGGATGAAAATACAGGTGAGAAATATACTGCATTCATTCCTAATTTTTTAATATGTGGAATCCAGTCTATCATCTCGAGAATTCCATGAGATGGCTGCCCATCTGTTAATGCTCTTAGTGGAAACACTTGATAAATCATTAATTCGTTCATTTTCATAGTCTCTTTTCCTTTCTGTCACTCTGTGCTTTTTAACGATTCAACCATGTCGATCTTCTTCAATTGGAAATACACGAAGGCATTTACAAGAATCGAAAAAGCGATTGTTAGTAAAATACTGTAAATATAGCTTTGCACATAAATCTGCCTTCCAAACATGATCAAGTCAACTTCTGTTGTGAAGATTACGTATTTGTGTAAAATAATTCCTAAAACAATTCCTGCGATTGTTCCAAGGATCGTTAAAAGGATATTCTCTCGATACACATACGCTCCGACTTCACCGTCATAGAATCCAAGAACTTTGATCGTTGCAAGTTCCATTCTACGCTCGGAAATGTTAATGTTATTTAAGTTATATAATACCACAAATGCAAGAAGTCCTGCAGATACGATCAGAACAACCACCACAATATTTAAGTTATTGACCATATCTGACATTGTCTTCTCATCATCGGCACAAAAATGCAGTGTTGAGGCTTCATCTCTTGCAAGAATCTGTTTTCCATTTTCCTGCATCTTTTTCTTAGATATATTCTTTTCAATACAATATATACCTGTCGTTTGTGCTTTTTTATGATACAGTTTCTCATAAAGTTTTGGTGTCATGTAGACTTTATGCTGCATGTAATTTTCTGTGATCTGACTTATTTTTGCTGTGATCTGTTTATCTCCAGACCGTTGGATCTTGATCGAATCTCCTTTTTTCACACCAAGCAGGGACGCTGCCTTTTCTGTTAAGATGATCCCATCATCATCTAACTGATACTTTGTTTTACTCTTTCGATCCTGAAGGCTGATATAGCCATTCAGATCTTTTTTGGACATTGGCTGGATCATCGTTGCATCCTGCTTTTTCCCATTAGCACGGATCGTCACTGCAGATTCGCTTACTTCTATCAAATCTGTCATATGTTCTTGTTTCTTTGCATACTGGATCAGATCTTCTTTCTTTGTCTCGCTGATCCCGTCTTTGTGTGTGATCGAGAAATCATAAGTAATGATCTCCCCATACTGCTTTTCTGAGATTGCTGAAATCGAATCTTTGATTCCAAATCCTAAGAGTAATAATGCCATACATCCGCCGATTCCAAAGATCGTCATAAAGAATCTCTTCTTGTAGCGGAAGAGGTTTCGCATCGTTGCTTTCCAGATAAAACTTAATCGTTTCCAGATAAATGGAATCCGTTCTAACAAAATCCTTTTTCCTTCTTTTGGAGCAACTGGACGCATCAGCTGCGCAGGTTTTTCTCTTAATTCTTTATAACATGCAGATAATACTGCTAAAACAACAACTCCAACCGCCAGTCCACCTGCCATCACAGAATATTCGATCTCTAATGGCGTATAGACATCTCCCAGTCCTGTATACATCATTTTATAAGCGTTAATGATGATCCATGGAAGCAGTTTTTCACCGATCACTGCCCCTAGAATACTTCCACTAAGCGTTGCTGCGAGGGCATAGGTCACATATTTCATTGCAATATGAACTCCACTGTATCCCAATGCTTTCATCATACCGATCTGTGTTCTCTGCTCTTCGACCATACGTGTCATCGCTGTTAAGCTTACCAGTGCTGCAACTAAGAAAAAGATGACCGGTACCACTCGTCCTAACGCTGCAATCCTGTCTGCTTCCTGTCCGTATTCCACATAAGACTGCATCTTCTCACGGTTTAAGACATACCATTTCCCTTTCTTGATATCCTTAACATCCTGTCTGGCATCTGCAATCTTCTGCTCGGCTTCCTTGAATTTCTTTTCTGCTTTCTTTCTTGATCTCTTTAATTTTTTCTCCCCGGATGAAAGTTTTGATTCTGCTTTTGCAATCTTTTTTTCTCCGGAGGTGATCTGTTTTCTTGCTGATACTAATTTTGCTTCATTTGTTTTGATCGTTTGCTTTGCTTTCTTTAGCTGGCTGCTTTTTTGATCCAAGGTTGTTTCAGCCTTTGCAATCTTTGTCTTTGCCCTGCTGATCTGTTTTTTCCCTGCATTGATCTTGCTTCTTGCTGTCTTGATCTGTTCTTTTCCTGCATTAATCTGTGCTAAGGAAGCTTTCGCTTCTTCCTGTGAGATCATTCCAGCCTGCATGGCACCCTGAATCTGCTGTTCTTTTGTCTGTAAGTTCTTCTCCTGTGTCTTTAGCTTTGCCTCCTGTGTTTTTAATTCTTTGCTTTTTGACCGAATTGTTTGTTTCTGTGTCTTTAACTGCTTTCTGGCATTCTGAATCTGTCTGATCCCTGACTGATACTGAGCTTTTGCATTCTTGATCTGTTGCTCTCCATCAGAGATCTCTTTCTTGCTTTTCGCTAATTTTGCTTTGGAATCTTTGATCTTTTGTCTGGACTTCTTTAGCTTTTTCTCGGCCTGATCTAGTTTCTTATATGCTTTTTTTCGTTCTTTTTTGAATTTCTTTTCTTTCTTGTCGATCTTCTCTTCGGCTTCTTTCTGAACAGATCTTAACCGTTTCTCATTTTCTATTTTGGAAATATCTTTGATCTCTTCTTCCAGCTGTTTTACTTTGTTTTTGTAAGCATCACTGTAGGCTCTCTCTTGCTTCGCTCCCTTCGCAGTCAGATAAACTTCTGTATAGATATCTGAGGAAAATTCTGATGGTTGCACCACAATAAAGCCTGACAACGTTCCCGTTCCAATGCCAGTGCTTCCTCTGGATCTTGAAAGATATTCTGATGAACTTCCGATTCCTGTGATCTTATAGGTTGTATCTTTCAGAGTATCCTTAAGATCATCTTCATTTCCAGAAGATAAATTTAAAACATCCCCTTTTTTCAGATCATTTTGCTGGGCATACCATTCATCTACCAGACATTCTCCTGATGCTTGTGGAAGTTTTCCATCTATGATCGTTATCTGATTTAATTTATCAGTCTTCCCCATAACTTTAATCGCATGTTCTTCGTCACTTCCCTGCTTCCTTGCGATCACATCTACAGAATGTCCTCCTTCGACCGACTGCACATTTTTTAACTTCCGAAGGGCTGTCAGATTCTCTTCTGAAATCCCAAGTGTTCCCATGACTTTGACATCCATCAGCCGACTTCCATCAAACTGGTGGTCTGCTGTGATATGCATATCTTTTTGTGTCACACGGATTCCTGAATAGAATGCAACACCCAGTACAACGATAAAAAAGATTGATAAAAATCTCGGAAGGGTTCCTGTGATCGTTCTGTATATATCTTTATGTAATGCCGTTTTCTTCATACGCATTTCCTACCATTCAATCGTCTCCACCGGCTGAGGGTGTTCGTTTATCGTAATATTGCTGATCTTTCCGTTCTTCATCTCGATCACACGGTCTGCCATCGGTGCGATCGCAAGGTTATGTGTGATCACAACCACTGTTTTTCCTTTCTTGTGACAGGTATCCTGCAATAATTTTAAAATAGATTTTCCTGTCTGATAATCCAGGGCACCAGTTGGCTCATCACAGAGCAAGATCTTTGGATTCTTTGCCAATGCACGTGCAATAGAAACTCTCTGCTGTTCCCCACCAGATAACTGCGCAGGGAAATTATTCAGACGGTGTCCAAGTCCCACATCTTTTAATACTTCTTCTGCTTTCAGAGGATTCTTACTGATCTGAAGTGCCAATTCTACATTCTCTGTTGCAGTAAGATTGGGCACCAGATTGTAAAACTGAAATACAAATCCTATGTCATCTCTTCGATATCCTGTCAGTTGTTTTTTATTCCATTTCGAGATATCTTCTCCATCAATATAAACAGCGCCACTGGTCGCAGTATCCATACCTCCTAAAATGTTCAAAACGGTAGTTTTTCCTGCACCACTGGCGCCAATGATCAAGGCGAACTCACCCTGATCCACCGTAAAATCGATCCCATCTACGGCTTTGGTGATCACCTCTCCTGTCTGATATATTTTCTTTACATTTTCTAACCGAATCAACTCCATAAATATGTTCTCCTTTACGTACAATTTTAACATATTTTCATTGATTCGACTAGTCTGCTACTTAAACTGATTTAATGATTCATCATATTCGTATCCGATCATGGAAAGCTTTTGTTTTACTTCATTTTGATCGAGATCGAGTGACTTACACAGGTCTTCGTATGAATCGTAAAAATCTCGTAATTGTGTATTGATGTAGCTTAATAACATCACTGGGTCTTTTGGTATCATGTCTGTCTCCTAATGTCTTTGTCTTTATAAAATGTTATTTAAAAAATGGGTTGTAGACCCGCCATTGTTGATCAGTGATGATAAAACAAACTCTTTCAAAACAAAATATGATATGAATGTTGCGACCAATATAGTGATCAACACAACATACGCGATCATATCTTTCTTCGTATTCGGATAGCTCATCATTGCAACGATCATATAGATCATCCCAAGGACTCCTCCAACTACAATGATCAGAATCGCGAACTGATACATTCCTAAAAACAATCCTAAAATTCCAAGGATCCATCCTAGACTTAATCCCAAAGATCTCATTCCTGCGATCTGACAGCTTTGAAACCAATTGATATCCGCTTCTGCCATCGCTTTCATTAATCCCATGACAAGTGCTGCGATCACAAGTGATACGATGATCGCAATAATGATCCCATATCCAAAGAATCCTCCAAGTGAAGGTGTCTGTGCTGCCGTTCTTGATGTTCCGAAAACACTGTTGATCCCGCTCATTGTTGCGGATACGATCTTCTGTAACAGAACATATAGATATAAACCTGTTAAGACTGCTTCAATTCCCATCAGGATCAATCCGTTTTTACTGTCCTTGTCTGATACAGCTTCCACAAATCCTGTACTTGGATGTTTGATCATCTCTAGTGCCTGTGTAAAGAAATTCTTTGCTTTATCTTTTACTTCTTTCTGTACAGATTCCTGCATATCATGCACTGGCTGCTGTGTCTGTGTACAACTGCATGGCTGACCATCGATCAGTCTTCTTCCACATTTGGTACAAAACTTTGCCATAAATATATTCTCCTTTTCTTCTCTCATCATAGCATCTAATAATAATAGTATGAAACGCTGTCGATCACCCATTTTCCATTCTTCTTGAGCATCTTGGCCACACCGTTGATCGTACAGGTTTGTTTCTCATAGGACCCTGTCCATCCATTTTTATATTTGTAGTCTCTTGTTCCCTGAACTGCTACTGGGATTCCATCTGCGACTGTATAGTAAGATGATGTTGCATCAACAGCCTGACATTTTGTTAATTTTACATTGCCTAACGCTTTCGCATCCTGTCCATAATAATAAATATATCTGCACAGACTTGTTCCATAAGAGTTTGCTTTCTGATCCGATGTAAAATAAGATGTCAATCCTGAATTCCCAAGATTTCTGATCTTTGCTTCTGTGATCTTTGGAAGATAATTTTTTAGCTCTTTCGCTGCCTCTGCTTTGGCTGAATCAGAATATTTGATCTTGCTTAATGGATTTTCTTCTCCTGTTTTAAATGTGTAACTTGTCTGATCAAACAAGCCGTCTGCTCCATGAAATGTGATCTTATGTGTTCCTTCAAACATCCTTGTATAATATGTATTTCCCGAAGTATTTTCTGGAACTTTCGCTGCGATCCCATCAACTTTCACTGTCACTCCTGGCATTGTAAATAATTTCACAGTCTTGATCGTTACTGAAGTATCTGTGATACTTGTTACCTCATATTTATCAAAGAATAAGAAATTCTTCTTTGCTGATTTTGCTACATGGATCGTTATCGTGTCTGAACCTTTTTTCGTCTGGTAGATGTACTGTCCTGCATAAGTTCCATATTCCGTATATCCTCCAGTTGGTGCAGATAATGTCTTTGTCTCACTTTGTTCCATAGTCTGCTCATAGGCTTCTTGATTGATAAATGTATCTTCTTCAAAATTATACAGATCATAGATCTTTGACCATCTTTGGCTGTTATAATCTTTGACAAATTGATTCGCTGCTGATTCTGGACTGCTTTTTTTATTTCCAAGATAGAAAAATGCTGCGATCAATACAACCAGAACTGCAATTTCTGCTATGATGATCTTCTTTGCTTTATCACTAAATCCTGCTGCTGTTCTTACTGATTCTGACTGTGGAGCCGCTTCTTTTTTTACAGGCTCTGATTCTGGTACCTCCGTGCGCTCAATCTTAGCTCCACATTCTCCACAAAACAAATCGTCGTCTTTTACTTCACTTCCACAATTTGGGCAAAACATACTTCTTCATCTCCCTTTTTTATCTAAGTCCGCGTTTCTTTAATTCTGCTGCCATGGTATCAACATTCTTTTTCTCATATTTGTTCAAAGAAATATCATTCTGATCGTCCACGGTTCCAACATACCATTCTTTTTTCTCAAAACGCTCTTTATTCTTCTTCTTAGTGAATTTTAACCCATGTCTTGCATAAACCTCATTCACTGCATATTGAAGTTCTTCATCAGATAATTTCTTTACGGAAGATTTGCTTACGTAAGAAGTGTCTGCATCTGGGAAAATATATCCATCATCCGCATCCATTACATTGCTTGCTGTATTATTTTTTGCAGCTGTTGTTGCTTCTTCTGTAACTTCTTCTGTTGTTGTTTCCTGTGTCGTTGGCTGCTCTGTTGTCATATTGTCTCCTGATTCCCCTGCATCTTCTTCAGATACAGATTCACCCGCATCAGATTCACTGACATCATCACTTCCATTACCGTTTGATTCTTGTTGTACGGCATTTTTTAAAGATGATGATTGCCCATTATCACTGTTTCCACTCGTGATCATCATAGCGATCAGTGCTATGGCTACGACTGCGATCACCACTCCTAAAGAAATGATGATCTGTTTTTCATTTTTCTTCATTCTTTTCTCCTCTTCTCTCATAATACCGGTCAACACCATCTGCAATTCCTTCTGCAAGCATTGATTGATAATGATTGTCCGATAACTTCTGGTCTTCCTCTGGGTTTGACATAAATCCCATCTCAACGATCGTCACTGGAATCTTACTCCAGTTGATCCCTGTCATCTCATCTGTCTGCGTTACACCGCGGTTCACTGCCCCGGTCCTTCTGCATAATGTACTTACCACACATTCTGAAAGTTCCTGACTATCTGCAGCGATCGATCTGCAATATGGATTCGATAATGTCGGACTCATTGTCAACGCCCCATTTGCAGACTGAGAATCTGCACTATTGCAATGAATCCTTAATAAAATATCTGAACCACTTTCATTTGCCATAAGAGCACGCTTTTTATTGCTGAGTGACACATCATTCGTCTCACGGATCATATATACGTCATATCCTCTCGCGATCAATGCACTTTTTAGCTTTAACGAAACTTCCAAATTCACCTGATATTCTGTTCGTTTTGTGACAACACCTTCGGTTCCTGAGGATACCATCGGTTTTGTCTTATCAGAACCAGGTCCGATCGCTTCTTTTTCACTCATCTGTTTCCTTTGGTGTCCTGCATCGATTGCAATCTTTATACGATCTTCCTGTTGTTTTGATTGTTCCTGATCAACCGTTACTTCATTCTTTTTTTGTGTTGTCTTTTGCTTGATAATCTCTGTTCTTTTTTCTGTCGTTGGTTTTGGATGATCTTCACTGATCATTTCATCATCATTGCTGCATCCAGCACAGAAAAAACAAAGGATCATACATAAGATCATGATCTTCCATATCTTTTTCATACCTTTTATCCCTCTCATTTATAATGCTGCAGTTGTTCTATGGCTCTACAACATGAAGCTCTCCTGTCACAGAATCCATAACATATCCAGATATCTTCACATCTTTTGGGATCAATGGATGTTTTCTCAACATTTCCACAGAATCTTTTACAGAACTTTCCACACAGTCAAATCCTTCCAGCCATGTATCAAAATCAATACCACAATGACGGATCAGCTCAATCTTCTCCTCATCGACTCCTCGATCCATCATATGTTTTATCATCATATCACTATTAATATGCTGTACTCCACAGTCAGTGTGTCCAATGACCATGACTTCTTCAATCCCAAGTTCAAAGATTCCGACTAAAACACTTCGTACCACACTTCCGAAGGCATGACTTACTACCCCACCAGCATTCTTGATGATCTTCACATCTCCATTCCTGATCCCAAGGGCTGCCGGCAAAAGTTCTGTCAACCTTGTATCCATACAAGTGATGATTGCGATCTTCTTGTCTGGATATTTGCTTGTCTTGTATTGTTCATACTTCTTTTCTTCTACAAATTCTTTGTTATACTTTAAGATTTCATCTATCATAACTTCTACTCCCTACCTCAATGTAATATCTGCCGTTTTTCCCTTGCAGGCTTTTAAATAATCTTCGGTCGTAAGTTCAATCTGGATTCCATTTTTACCGCCGCTTACAATGATCTTCTCCTGTGCATTGGCGCTTTCATCGAGCACTGTTGGATAGTCTTTCTTCATCCCGATCGCTGTGCATCCACCACGGATATATCCCGTGATCTTGTTGATATCCTTGACATGGATCATCTCCACAGACTTCTCACCTGCTGCCTTCGCTGCTTTCTTAAGATCTAATTCCTGATCGATCGGAATGACAAATACAAAATACCCTCCACCTTTTCCTTCAGTCACGAGGGTTTTAAATACTCTTTCATATGGTTCATTTAACATATCTGCGATGGTAATTCCATCAATAAATTCTTTACATTCATAACGATGTACTTCAAATGGGATCTTTGCTCTCTCAAGCATCCGCATTGCATTTGTTTTTGGTTCTTTCTTTGCCATCTTATAATGTCCTCCTTACTGATCGTTTTATCTGGCAAAATTTACTTTTGACATTCTCATCATATTTTACCTTGCAAATACTCCATAGATCAAAGAAACATAACATGCAAAATCTCCGATTCTTTTTCTTTGATATCCAAGTTCTTCTCTCCATTTTGCTTCTTTGCCATGCTCTTTTGTATATGCTGCCAATTCATCTAAAGAATGGATCACGCTATCGTGCATCACTGTCCTATCATCATTGCTTCTGTCTGTCTTCGGTGTGATCTTCCAATGTGCGCGGAGGCTTCCATAATCGATCATACAATGAAGTGCATGATCCCATAACTTGTCATAGATCTCATCTTCTTCAAGATTCTCTTCTAACAGTTCTTCATAAACCTTCATCGCCTGCTCAAATTCAAGATCATCTGGCATTTTTAGATAATTCTCATATATAAAATCTTTCTGCATAATGGCCTCCTTTATTTCTTTGGCATACATTTTTACACTACTTGTGCACATTATATCATATTTTCTCATATAGTGAGAGTAAAAGATCTTCCGAGGATATTTTTATGCCAGAAATACAAACTAACAATCTTGTCGATCGTGGACAGTTAAAAATACAGGTAACTTCAAGACAAAGAGCCGTCCCAATCCCTAACGCTACGATCGAGATTTCTTATACTGGTGATCCTGATTCTGTTCTTGAGACTGTATCTACTGATGAAAATGGGCAGACACCTGTCGTTGACCTCCCTGCTCCTCCCGTGGAATACAGCATGTCTCCGAGTGAAAATCAGCCTTATTCTGAATATAATCTAAAAATACATTCTGATGAATATAAACCTGTCACGATCTCAGGTGCACAGATTCTTTCTGGTGTGGAAGGCCTGCAGCCTGTTTCCATGATTCCTGAAGAAACCCACACTCCAACAGAAGAACACCCGATCGTGATCGGTCCGCATACCTTATGGGGTAATTACCCTCCCAAGATTGCGGAATCTGAGATCAAGCCAGTCAACGAAAGTGGTGAGATCGTTTTAAGCAGGGTTGTGATTCCTGAATATATTATTGTTCATGATGGTCCTGTCGGTGATAAAACTGCGCAGAATTATTATGTTCGCTATAAAAATTACATCAAAAATGTTGCCGCCTGTGAGATTTATTCCACTTGGCCAAGGGCAACGCTTGAAGCAAATATTCTTGCGATCATGTCATTTACTTTGAATCGTGTGTATACAGAATGGTATAGAAATAAAGGGCATGATTTTACGATCACATCTTCTACAGCTTATGATCATAAATTTATTCCTGGAAAGACAACTTATAATTCTATTAATACGATCGTTGATGAAATTTTTGCAGATTATCTGTCTCGTCCGAATGTGAGACAGCCGATCCTTACGCAGTATTGTGATGGAAAGAAGGTGTCTTGTCCCGAATGGATGACACAGTGGGGTTCTAAATACTTAGGTGATCAGGGATATGCTCCGATTGAGATCTTGAGATATTATTATGGAGAGAGTATGTACATCAATACCGCAGAACAGATTTCAGGAATTCCTTCTTCCTGGCCGGGATATGATCTGACGATCGGCAGCAGAGGAGATAAGGTTCGACAAATACAACAACAATTGAATCGTATTGCTAAAGATTATCCTTCTCTGCCTACGATCGCTGTGGATGGTGTTTATGGAGAATCTACTGCGAATGCTGTTCGGAAATTCCAGAATATTTTTGGACTGCCACAGACAGGAATTGTTGATTACCCTACTTGGTATAAGATCAGTGAGATCTATGTTGGGGTTAGTCGGATTGCGGAGTTGAATTGAAATCTTAGATACACCAAAAGCCCCACAAAGTTCATCCTTGTGGAGCTTTTTTTCATTTCTTATTCTATTTACTCTTCACCAAACACCGCTTTTTATAAAAAGCAATTCCATAACACAATACTTCCTCATAAGCATCTTCAAACTCTTTTGCATACATCTTTGTGTTGATCTGATCTAACGCCTTTTGACAGTCTTTTTCCAAATCTTCTAATTTCCTTGAATACTTTGCTTCAAATACTGCAACTTGTCCTGTTACATCATTGTAGATTACAATATCACTTCGTCCTTCTCCATGCTCTCTATTCGACTCTACACTATAACCTGCTCCTGCAAAGATTCCTGCAAGAAATGCATGATAGAAATTTTCTCGGTAATCATAATAACTGATCGTCATTCGCAGTAATGTGCTGATTTCTTTTGTTGCCTTATCCGCATCTTTGTTCCACACTGCATCAAATAAATCTTTCCGATTCGTAACTCTTGCACTGTCTTCAAACCATTTCCTTACGGTTGATTCGAAAATTTCTTTTACTTCTTTGTTTGGAATTCTTAATTCTATCTGACCATCCTTATCACGTTCTCCGACTTTTGTAAGATATCCAGTAAGATAGAGAATACTCCATAAATTATCTTCTGATGAATGTAGATAATCATATGTGAGGTCTTCTTCTATTTTCTGGCAGATGCTTCCACCTGCGATCAATACTTCTAGTTTTTTTCGTATAGCAGCTCCCGTATAATCAATAAAGGAGCGAATGATCGCATTATCACTGGTATTCTTCCAGTAGCTGACTGGTCTTGCATTCAGATCATTTTGAAGATCTCTTAGATAATTCATGACATCCCATGGACAATATACTTCAAACTCTCCAAAATTATATCCATCATACCATTCTTTAATCAGCTCCGCTTTCTCTTCAATCTCCGCATCTGCTAAAAGCTTATCTACATCCTGTTGTGTAAATCCATAATATTCATTGTATCTTGTGGATGAAATCGTATCTGATACAAAGTTATTTGTTCCAGTGAAAATACTTTCTTTGGCAATCTTTAGGCATCCTGTGATGACTGCAAACTTTAATGAGGAATTATCTTTTAAGGCTGTACTAAGCAAACCTTTCATAATTTCTAACATCTCTTTGTAGTAACCATTACTACTTGCTTTTGCAATTGGAACATCATATTCATCAATTAAAAGGATCACTGGCTTTTTATAATAACTTTTCAGCATATTGGTAATTCTTAATATACAACTTTGAATTTCCATCATACTTGCACTACAAGTCTTTAATTTTTGAAATACCAGTTTATCCCCTTCATCTATCTCATCACTATCCAACAAGTATACATGTTGTTTACATGCTTCAGATATAATAAATTTCAAAAAATTAAACGCATTCTCAAATGTAGTTCCATCTACATCCTTAAAAGACAAAAATAATGTCGGATACTGATTCATCCATTTCTCACAAATCTCGACCTCATCAGATATCTCAAGTCCTTTAAACAAATGTCTGCTATCTTTCCTGATATCCAAAAAACTGTTCAACATATTCATCGCCATCGTTTTTCCAAACCGCCTAGGCCGCGTAATCAACGTCACCTGATCCATCTCACCCTGTAACAACGTCTTGATCAATCCGGTCTTGTCCACATAATAATAATTCAACTCTCGAATTCTCTCAAAATCCGAAATCCCAACAGGAATATTTAGATTCTTCATCTCTTCCTACTGCCTCCTTTCTTTTATTAATTATATATTGATAAACATATATTCGCAGTTCAATTATGTTAAATCTTTAAACCAATACATGTTATAGCCAACAACCTTCCAGAATCAATAGTTAATCATTTCTATTTATTCACTTCGAAATGCTGATAATCCTTAGAGCTTCTCCACTCACCACCCCAGCTGAATCCATATTTCTTAAAGATCTTATAAGCTGTGTCATTCTTATGGATCATATATCTTTTATATTTTCCTTTACATTTTGACGTCTTTCTCTGTTTATACACCTTACCATTTGCCGGTGATACCTTATTTCCTTTGACCCACGGATTGATCCTTGGATTGATATCGATAGCCATTCCATAAGAATGGTTGGAAAGTTTTGTCGTTCCACTGATCACACGATAATTAAACGCAGAGGTATTATTTGCAGCCATAGACTTCTCATCATTCGCACCATAATCATCAATCAGTCTCATTCTCTCAATTCTGTACCTCTTCTGATAAAGAGCATAAAAGACCTTGACCGTTTTCTTCGCGATCTTCTTGTTAACGATCAACTCACCCTCTTTTACCTTCCCATCAAAACCATAATGAAGAACCTGTACATATCTTAAATCAGACAACTTAACATTCTTATTCTTTCGATAAGATTTTCCCGTGATCCTCTTTTCAATATTCGGAGAAATCTTCTCATAAGTAAAGCCTTTTTTATAAGTATATTTCAAAGCTGCATTCGCAGATTTTCTCTGTAAACAAACTGGAATCACAGCAACTGTAAACGCTGTCAATGCAATTATCGTAGTTAATTTCAATTTTGATCGATTCATTTATTCTCATCCTTTCCAAAACTTCAATCATTTATCTTAATCGGTTTCATTATAACATATATTCCAAAACCCCACACTCCATACCTTGAAGCATTTCAAAACAACAATTCAATATCCTCTTGTATAAAGAATATTTTAAATCATAATTGCCCAGTGACCGTATGAACACGCCTGCACTTAGTGAGTGGCTGGTCGTAAGACCTGTCACGAACTTAGTACAGCTGCGTGAGAATCCGAATGCGAATGGGTCACTGGGCAATTATGATTTAAAATATTCATTGAAAGAGTGAATTATTTTTGATATACAAGAAATTGATATTCAATATCAAAGTAAGTCTCTTCTTCACTCTCTTTCACAAGTTTCCACTCTGGCATCTCATCCAGATCTGGAAAATAAGTATCTGCATCATATGCAAAGTCTGTTCTTGTAACATAAGCTGTATCACAATAAGGAAGCATCATGCGGTAAATGCTTTCTCCACCGATGATAAAAATATCTTCGTCCTTATATTCTTCCAGCTCATCTAACAATTCTTCTTTACTTCCAACTACGATCGCTCCTTTTGCATCGTAGTCTTTATCATGCGTTAATACAATATTCGTTCTCTTTGGAAGCGGCATTCCATTTGGAAAGCTTTCTAATGTTTTTCTTCCCATGACAACGACTTTTCCTGTTGTCATCTGACGAAACATCTTCATATCATTTGGAATATGGACTAAAAGTTCATTGTTCTTTCCAATTCCCCAGTTCTTATCTGCATTTACAATAAGATTCATCTTACCTTCTCCTTCTTATATTGCGATCGGAATATCTTTGATCTGTTCTCCTGCCTGATAGTCTTCGATTTTAAAGTCATCTGTTGTGAATTCATAGAAATCTTTGACTTCTGGATTAAGCGTTACTTTCGGTGCAGGATATGTCTCTCGTTTGATCATCTCTTTGATGATTGGAATATGGCGATCATAAATATGTGCATCTGCGATCACATGAACTAACTCTCCTGGTTCCATATCACATACTTGTGCCATCATATAAACTAATGCTGCATACTGTACAACATTCCAGTTATTTGCTGCTAAAATATCCTGAGAACGCTGGTTCAAGATTGCATTCAATGTGAGCTTATCATGTCCTGGTTTCTTTGTTACATTAAATGTCACACTATACGCACATGGATAAAGATTCATCTCATGAAGATCTTGGTGGACATAAATATTTGTCATGATCCTTCTACTGTATGGGTTGTGTTTCAGATCATAGATCACACGATCTACCTGATCCATCATTCCTTCTTTGTATTGGTGCTTTACACCCATCTGATATCCATAAGCCTTTCCGATTGAACCATCTTCATCTGCCCATTCATCCCAGATATGACTCTTCAGATCATTTACATTATTTGATTTCTTCTGCCAAATCCATAATAATTCATCAATAGCTGACTTAATATATGTCTTTCTTAAAGTCAATGCTGGAAATTCTTTGGACAGATCGTAACGATTTACAACACCAAACTGTTTGATCGTATAGGCAGACTCTCCATCTGGCCAGTGCGGACGGACTTTCTCTCCCTCTGTACTAGTTCCATTCTCTAAAATATCTTCGCACATAGATATAAATACCTGATCTGCATAACTCATTCTTTCTTCTTCTCCTTTTCTTCTTCCTCACTGTTGATCGTAAGCATCTCAAATCTTCGTTTAAAAAATGCAATCTTACGGTCAAACACTCCTAATCGGTATAAATTGATCACAAACATTCCAAGGATCAGGGCTAATAACATTCCTCCTAATCCTCCGAATTTCAGACCAACGTAGATCAAAAAGATCGTTGTCAGTGCTGAGATTCCCATACTGTCTCCCATCATTTTTGGCTGTAAGACCTGTTTCAATACCAGACAGATCGCATAAATGATCAGTAAGATAACTGCTGTTTTGATATCTCCTGTGATCAGCTTAAATATTGCCCATGGAATGATCACAGTCCCTGTTCCAAGGATTGGAAATATATCGACAATTCCTACTAATACCGAATAGATAAAAGAATGTCCAATCCCTGCAATAAAAAATCCGATCCAAAGGATCGCTATGATCACTATCATGATCTTTAACTGCGCAAGGCAGTAACTTACTAAGACTCCAACTGAGTTCTTCATAAATACATTGATCTTATGCTTCACAAATCCTGGAATACATTTTTCATACCATGCTATGAGTTTTTCTCGTTCCAGTGAAAACATATAAGCTGCAAATAACATAACAACAAGCCCTAACAGACCGCTTGTCACACCCTTTGCAACACCACCTGCATGTGCTACCCCATAATCTCCTGCAGAAGATGCCGCTTTCTTGAAAAGCTCTCCGATCGATCCGCTCCACTGATCAAACTGTTTTCCAAAAGATGGTGGAAGAATACTTAAAAATTGCTCTATCTTCTTCTGAAAGATCATTCCTTGTCTCATGATCTCATGACGGATATCTGGTGCATCCTGTATAAATCCGATGACCTGCAGTGCGATACCTCTGACTGCAAAATAAAGAACCACTATGATTCCTGTGATAACTGCCGCGATCAAGATCGCAGAACCGAACTTCTTCGGTAATTTTACCTTCTTCTCCAGATATTCGATCACTGGGTGGCCCATCATTGAAATAATCCATCCTGCTACAAATGGCCATAAAAATACGATTGCTTTTGGTAATACAAAGATCAAAAGCAATGCACCTGCTAATATGACCAACAGTTCCATGATAATATCCAGATAAATTTCCCAACGTTTCATAATTTTTTCACTCCCTGATGTAATTAGTATATTCTTGAATTTTCATACCATTTTCCATCTCTTAATGAACTATTATACGTTACAAATTCTTACTTGGCAATTCTAATCTCATCTTTCTCTCTGTCGTAATGATATATGTGATCTGATAAAACTTCTTCCTGATCCACAACCATACGGTTTGTCTCTCTAACCATTTCTCGTAGTTCCTCTGAACTTTGCACATATTCATCATCCAGTAAAAGAATCACTTCATGAATACTGCTTGGAAGAATATAAAGATCATGTCCCATATAATTCGCGAAATCTCTCAGTGGATCTTTATAAAGCATGACGGATGCTCCATTCATATAATCTCCATTTGATAATACAAACAATGGAATCTCCATATCCGTGATCTTTACTGGTATCACAGACTGAATCTTGCGCATCACTGGTGGGAAGATCTTCTCCGTGTTCTCCTTTGCATCCTTCATCATCTGTTCCTTTGTCACACCCCATAACAGCAACTCTTTGTTCCTCACTAATGCACTCGCCATCCCGTCATGATTCCGGTATGCTGCCCAACGATATGTAACTGCCAGATCTAAGAACCGCTCGTATGGTGTATACTTTAACATCTCTTTATTCTTCTCATAATTAACCACACGATAAAACAGATTCTTCTTAATATGCTCATAATCTGAAACTTTATCCTCATCCAGATAAAATCCAACCTGATGTCCTCGATAAATTCTGGCGATATCTTTCATCGTATCTGATAATTCCTGTCCCCTTAAATAATTTCGATAAAATATCTCCAGATACAACACTGGTACCAGATAATTCTTGGTCTCTCCGATCGACAACCCCATCATCGATATCTGATTATTCCTCTTAACCCTCTGCACCATAACTTTCTTTCCTTCCATCTCTGGAAGATAGTTTAAAATATTCGCTTCTACATACTGATAAAATTCTTTCTCATTCAACATGGTCTTCTCCTTTTCTGTGGATGAAAACGCATGCCATAACCCCATTTTATTTGTTTCCCTCACTCGCCTTCATATGTAAATAATTTCCATATCATCATACAATATTTTCCAGTTAATTGCAATAAAAAAAGAAATTTATTTTTCAAAATTTCTTTTTTTATTCAATCTCTATTTTGTTGCTGTAAATTCTTTTAAGAAGTCAAGTAATGTTTCCATTTCATCTCTCGTACCGATCGTAATCCTTAAATAATTATTGATTCTTGGCTGATCAAAATAACGGACATAAATCTTTGCTTTCTTCGCTGCTTCAAAAATCTCTTTGGCAGGTACGCTTTCATGTGTCGCAAAGATAAAGTTTGCTTTGGAATCTGCAAAACTAAATCCGATCTTTCTCATCTCAATCTGGAACCATTCCCTTGTATCAATGATCTTATTTCTTGTCTCCTGGAAATATTCTTCATCTTCTAAGACAGCTGTTCCAAGAACAATGGATGGCTCATTCATCGTATAAGAGTTGTAGGAATATTTCACATCATTCATTGCCTTGATCAGTTCCTTGTTACCGATCGCATATCCGATACGAAGTCCTGCTAAAGATCTTGATTTGGAATATGTCTGAACGACTAAAACGTTATCATATTTTCTTGTCAGTTCTTTCGCTGTGTCGCCGCCAAAATCAATATAAGCTTCATCAACAATCACAACAACATCCTGATTGTGTTGGATGATATCTTCCACAACCTCTAAAGATAAAAATGCGCCTGTTGGTGCATTAGGATTTGGGAATACCACCCCGCCATTTTCAACGTAATAATCTTCTTTCTGAATCTCAAATGCATCATTGACTGCTTTCTTCTCGTATGGTATTCCGAATAATTCTGCCCATACAGGATAGAAGGAATATGTGATATCTGGGAAGAAGATTGGTTTCTTACCATTAAAAAATGTCATAAATGCAACGGCAAGCACATCATCAGATCCAACTCCGACAAATACTTCTTCTTTATCAAATCCATGATAAGAAGCGATCGCTTCTACTAATTTAGTTGCTGCAGGATCAGGATATTTGCGCAGATTCTTGATCCCACTCATCGCTTCCTTGATCTTATCGGATGGCGGATAAGGGTTTTCATTTGTATTTAACTTGATCACACCTTCTTCTTTTGGCTGTTCACCCGGCGTGTAAGGTTCTACTTTTCGTACATTGTCTCTCCAGCTGTTCATTGAAAGTCTCCTTTATCTATATTGGCTTATTTGCGATAGTCATCGATCAGTTTCTTAAATAATGGAAGGGCTTTTTCGATACGTTCTGTTGGTACACAGTAAGAAATACGCACATATCCTGGGCATCCAAAGCTGTCCCCAGGTACGATCAACAGATCATATTCTTTCGCCTTCTCGCAAAATGCATTGGCATCTTCTTCTAATGCTTTCGGGAATAAATAGAAAGCTCCACCTGGTTCTACACATTCATATCCCATATCCACTAATGCATTATAGAATAAATCTTTGTTCTTCTGATAGATTGAAAGGTCAGAAGTTAAATCTACACATTCTCCAACAACTTTCTGATATAAGGTTGGCACACAGACATAAGAAAGTAAACGTGCAGATGCGATAAACGCTGGCAGTAACTGTTCAAAATCTTCTGCCTCATTTGGTGCTACGATATAACCGATACGTTCTCCCGGCAGTGATAAGGATTTACTAAAAGAATATGCTACTAATGTATTGTTATAAAAATGTGGAACATATGGCACTTCAAATCCATCATACGCGATCTCTCTGTATGGCTCATCGGAAATGATGTAAATGCTGTGTCCATATTCTTTTTGTTTCTTCTCTAATAATGCAGCTAATTTCTCAATCGTCTCTCTGGAATAAACAACTCCGGATGGGTTGTTTGGAGAGTTGATCAAGATTGCTTTGGTATGCTCATTGATCGTTTCTTCTAATTCTTTGAAATTAATCTGGAATGCTCTGGTATCTGCAGAAATGACCTTTAATCTGCATCCTGTTCCCTGTGCATATACTGCATATTCTGGGAAATGTGGTGCGAATGTGATAACTTCATCTTCTGGCCCATCAACTAATGTCTTAAAGCAGATACCAAGGGCTGCTGCCGCTCCGATCGTCATAAAAATATTCGCTGCTGTATAATTTGTATCAAATCTTTTATTTAAAGACTTGGCAATGTTTTCTCTTACTTCCAGTACTCCAGCATTGCTTGTATATCCATGAATATCCACTGGATCTGCTGTTTTTAACAGGCGAAGTGCTGTCTCATCAATTTCTTTTGGTGCTGGAACACTTGGATTCCCGATACTGAAATCAAATACATTTTCTGCTCCGACTTCTTTTGCTCTCTTCATTCCATATTCGAAAATATCACGGATAATAGAATGCTGTTTCGATAATTCTACTACTTCTTTTGATAACATGATCTGTCTCTTCCTTTCTTTGCCATTAGTTTTATTTTACAAAAAAATGCAGAAAATTACAACAACCCTCGCTGATTGCTGTAATTTTCACGTAATATCATTTGACGATCATTTTATTCATCTAATGCATCTCTTAAGCTCTTTGTAAACTCATAAACCTTTTCAGGACTTTCTTTACCATATTGACTGATCAATTTGACGATCGCACTTCCGACAATGACACCATCACAGTATGTACTCATTTTCTTTGCCTGTTCTGGTCCTGAAATACCAAATCCCACTGCACAAGGAATTGTTGCATTCTTCTTGATCACACCGAAGAATTCATCAAAATCTGTTGTAAATTCACTTCTTGTTCCTGTAACTCCGATGGAGGATACACAGTATAAGAATCCTTCTGCTTCTTTTGCGATCATTGCGATACGGTCATGAGATGTCGGTGTTACAAGACTGATATTGTCAACTCCGTGAGCTGTTGCCACGCCCTGAATCTCGTCTTTTTCTTCGTATGGCATATCAGGCACGATGACGCCCTGAATCCCACATTCATTACAAAGATCAAAGAATCTTTCGGTTCCAAAACGATAGATCGTATTGAGATACATCATCATGACAAATGGTGTTTCTTTGATCTCTTCTCTTAATTCTTTTACCATCTGAAAGATTCCCTTTAGTGTTGTACCACCTGCAAGTGAATGCTGGCTGGCTTCCTGAATGACAACACCCTCAGCGATCGGATCTGAGAATGGAATACCGATCTCGATCACATCTGCTCCTGCTTTTACCATAGCTCTGATATTTTCTTTTGTTGTTTCGTACCCATAATCTCCAGATACGATATAAGTTACTAATGCTTTCTGCCCATTCTTTTTTCTATTCTCAAATGTCTCTCTAATTTTCATCTAACTGCACTCCTCTGTATCTTGCTACCTGATAAACGTCTTTGTCTCCACGGCCAGACAGACAGATAACGACTGACTGGTCTTTACTCATTGTTGGAACGATCTCCATTGCCGCTGCAACTGCATGAGATGATTCGATCGCTGGGATCACTCCTTCTGTTTTGGATAAATATTCAAAGGCTTTGACTGCCTGTTCATCTGTGATACTCACATATTCTGCTCTTCCGATTTCATGAAGATGTGCATGTTCTGGTCCGATTCCCGGATAATCAAGTCCTGCTGAAATAGAGTATACAGGATCGATCTGGCCTTCTTCGTTCTGTAAGAACAAACTCTTCATTCCATGAAAAATACCTTTACTTCCTTTTGCGATCGTTGCTGCATGATCTAATGTATCAATCCCTCTTCCAGCTGCTTCTGCCCCGATCAGTCTGACACTTTCATCTGGGATAAAGTCATAAAACATTCCCATTGCATTCGATCCGCCTCCTACACAAGCAAATACAGCATCTGGAAGTTTTCCTTCGATTTCTTTCATCTGTTCTTTTGTCTCTTCTCCGATGATCTTCTGGAAATCACGAACCATCGTTGGATATGGATGAGGTCCCATAACAGAACCGATGCAGTAAAATGTTGTCTCAATATTTGTAGCCCAGTCTCTCATTGCCTCGTTAATAGCATCTTTTAAAGTTCTTGTTCCACTCTCTACAGCATGAACTTTCGCTCCAAGAAGTTCCATACGGTATGCATTCAGACTCTGGCGTTCCACGTCTTCTGCTCCCATATATACAACACATTCCATGTCAAATAATGCTGCAACAGTCGCTGTAGCAACTCCGTGCTGTCCTGCACCTGTCTCTGCGATGATTCTTTTTTTCCCATTCTCTTTGCAAGTAAAATCTGACCTAATACATTGTTGATCTTATGGGCACCTGTATGATTCAAATCTTCTCGTTTTAAATATACTTTTGCCCCTCCAAGATCTTTTGTCATCTTCTCTGCGTAGTATAAAAGAGATGGACGGTTTGCGTAATCTCTGTATAACTGACGTAATTGGGCTAAGAATTCTGGGTCATTTTTGTATGTTTCATAAGCCTCATTTAACTCGTTTACCGCGTTCATTACAATTTCTGGTACATACTGTCCACCGTACTCTCCAAATCTTCCTATTTTATTCATGTCTTCCTCCTGTTATCTGCATGATTTCTTTCATTTTTTTCAAATCTTTGTATCCATCCGTTTCGATTCCACTGGAAATGTCGATCCCGTATGGATGAACTTTTTTTGTGATTTCTTTTATATTTTTACTGTGAAGCCCGCCTGCAATGAAAAATGGTTTTCTGATTCCTTCTTTTGGAATCAGGTCGTAATTCATTACTTTTCCGGTACCTCCATACATATCTTTTTCTTCTGTAAATGTATCCAGTAACAGTTTATCAACTGGAAGCTGTTGGGCTTCCTTGATGTCTTTTGTATCTTTCACTCTGACCGCTTTCCAGATTTCTTTATCTGTCTGCTGTCTTAACTGTTCAATATAAATAACATCTTCATCGCCATGTAACTGGATCACGTCTAATGGAACTTCATTGGCGATTTCTGTAACTTTCTCAATTGTTTCATTGACGAATACTCCGACACTTAAAATCTTTTGATCTAAGTTTTGATCAAGTTCTCTTGCCTGCTGGCCTGTGACATAACGCTTGCTTTTTGAAAAGAAAATATATCCAATTGCATCTGGTTTTACTTCATTTGCATATGCGATATCTTCTTTTCTGCGCATGCCGCACATCTTTACTTTCAGACTTTGTTCTTTGATCTGATTTTGTATCATAGGCAGCTCCGTAACTGTTTCATTGTTTCTTTGATGTAATCGGATCTCATAAATGTTTCACCGATCAAAACTGCATCGGCTCCTTGCTCTTTGACATTTTTCATATCATTTTCATCCTTCATTCCACTTTCGGAAACTAATACTGCTTCGTATGGAATAAGTGGAGCAAGTTTACTTGTTGTATTTAGATCAACATCAAATGTTTTTAGATTTCGATTATTGATTCCGATAATATCGCATCCACATGCAACGACTTTCTTTAATTCTTTTTCGTTATGAACTTCTACCAGACAATCAATCTCTAAGCTTTTTGCCAGATCATAAAATTCCTTTATCTTTTCTTCAGAAAGAATTGCTGCAATCAGAAGGATTGCATCAGCTCCTAAGACTTTTGCTTCATAAATCTGATATTCATCGAAAATAAAATCTTTTCTTAACATTGGGATATCTACCTTAGCTCTGATATCCGCAAAATATTTGCTGCCACCTTTAAAATAATGTTCTTCAGTCAAGCAGGAAATGGCTGCTGCCCCTGCATCTTCATAGGCAATGGCTGTCTCCACTGGGCGAAAATCTTCTGCGATCACACCTTTGGATGGAGACGCTTTTTTAACTTCTGAGATCACGGATAATCCAGATTTCTTTAAGGCCTCTTTAAATCCATGATTTTTATTCTTAGAATTTAATGCCATCTCTTTCATATCCTGCGGCTCTATATTATCTTTTTCTCTTTGTAATTGTTCTTTTCTTTTTTCTACGATATCATCTAAGATCATGTTCCACCTCATTTATTTTACATTTGTGTATGCAATAAACTGTTCTAATTTCTCATTTGCCTTTCCAGAATCGATCATCTCGGCTGCCAGTTTCACTCCATCTTTGATCGTCTCTGCTTTTCCGATCGTATAAAGGGCTGCTCCTGCATTTAATAAAACGATGTCTCGTTTTGCTCCCTGTTCTTTTCCAGTTAGGATATCTTTTGTAATGATCGCATTTTCATCTGCTGTTCCACCAACAATATCTTCTTTCTTGGCAAGTGTTAATCCTAATTCTTCTGGATCGATCATATATTCTTTGATCTCATCTCCATTAATCTCACAGACACTTGTTGTGGATGAGATTGAGATTTCATCTAATCCGTCGTCTCCATATACGATCAGGGCTCTTTTAACTCCAAGATTCTTCATAACATCTGCCATCGGACGAACCAGCTCTTTTTCATAAACACCGAGAACGATGTAGTTTGTCATTGCTGGGTTTGCTAAAGGTCCTAAGATATTAAATACAGATCTTACCCCAAGCTGTGCTCTGACTGGTCCGGCATATTTCATAGATCCGTGATGTGTCTGTGCAAATAAGAAGGCTGCTCCAACCTCATCCAAACATTTTTTACTTTCTTCTGGTGTTAATCCGATTTTTGCTCCTAATGCTTCTAGAACATCGGCTGCCCCGCTCTTTGAGGATACACTTCTATTTCCATGTTTCGCAACTTTTGCTCCTGCTGCTGCAATGACAAATGCAGATGTTGTGGAAATGTTAAAGCTGTTTGCAAGGTCTCCTCCAGTTCCTACGATATCGATCGCTTCTGTTTCTTCTGGCACGATCGCTGCTTTTGCTCTCATCACTTTGGCAAATCCTGTGATCTCTTCTGGTGTTTCATGATTCATACGAAGACCTGTCAGGAAACTTCCCATCTGGGCATCTGTCGCATTTCCAGACATGATGCAGTCCATGGCCTTATAAGCTTCTTCTTCTGTTAAATGATTTCCTTCCACGATCTTTGTTAAAAATGGTTTTAATGTTTCCTGATTGACTGCGCTCATAGTTTCCTCCTTTTTAGAATCTCCAAGTCTGATTCCTGCGATGTTTGTTAAAAAGTTTTCTAAGATCCTCATTCCCATTTCAGTTAAGATCGATTCTGGATGGAACTGAATTCCATAGACTGGATATTCTTTATGACATACTGCCATGATCTGTCCTTTTTCATCTCTTCCGATAACTTTTAAATCTTCCGGAAATGTCTCATCGTCGATGATCAGTGAATGATATCTTGCTGCATATATTTTATCTTCTAATCCTTCAAATAAAGGATTCTTGTTATTGATTGTGATCTCACTCATTTTTCCATGCATCAATTCTTTTGCTGGAACGACTTTTCCGCCATATACTTCTCCGATCGCCTGATGTCCCAGACAGATTCCCAAGACTGGGATTTCTTTTCCGAATGTTTTAATTGCCTCTTTTGAAATCCCTGCACTGTCTGGATATCCAGGTCCTGGTGAGATAACAAGTGCTTCTAGATTTTGTAAGTTTCTGATCTCATCAATCGTTATTTCATCGTTTCTTACAACCTGAATCTGTGGATACAAAGATCCAATGTACTGATATACGTTATAGGTAAATGAATCGTAATTATCTATCATTAAAATCATAACCTTGCTGCCTCCTTCACTGCATTTACAACGGCTAATGCTTTATTCTTTGTCTCCATAAATTCTTTCTCTGGAACAGAGTCATTGACGATTCCTGCTCCTGCCTGCACATATCCTTTTCCATCTTTAAATACGACGGTCCGGATTGCAATACAGGTATCAATATTTCCATCAAATCCAAGATATCCAACGGTTCCACCGTAAACACCTCGTTTTTTATTTTCCAGCTCATCAATGATCTCCATGGCCCTTACCTTTGGTGCTCCGGATAATGTTCCTGCCGGAAGAACACTCATCAGTGCGTTGATCGGATTTTCATCATCTCTTAATTCTCCCTGTACATCACTGACTAAATGTGTGACTTTGGAATATTTTTCAACAGTCATAAAGTTTTTCACTTCTACAGTTCCAAACTTACTGACTTTCCCGACATCATTTCTTCCAAGATCAACTAACATCGTATGTTCTGCTCTTTCCTTTGGATCATTGACTAACTGTCTTACCAACATATCATCATCTTCTTTTGTCTTTCCTCTTGGAACCGTTCCTGCGATCGGTTTAGTTGCTACAATTCCATTTAAGACACTGACTAACTTCTCTGGTGAAGCTCCAACCACCTGATAGTCAATGAAATCAAAGAAATAAAGGTATGGAGATGGGTTTGATGTTCTTAAGCATCGATAGACATCAAATGGATCAACATCTGTCTCTACCTCAAATCTCTGGGATAAGACCACCTGGAAAATGTCACCGTTTTTGATATATTCTTTAGCTTTCTTTACGTTCGCTTCGTATTGTTCTTTTGTAAGATTCGATGTTACTTCTGCCTTCGCTGGTGCAAATCTGTCTTTGGAAAGTGATACCGGACGTTCCATCTTGTGAAGGATCAATTCTGCTTTATCTTCTAATTCTTCATATTTTTGTTTGATATTATCACCTTTGTGGATGTTCCGGATGATCACAGCTTTGTTTGCTAAATGATCGAATGCGATGATCTCATCGTACATGCATAAGTGGCATTCTGGCATCTTCAGATCATCTTCTGGTACATTTGTTAATTTCTTTTCCACCTGACGGATCATGTCATATCCAAAATATCCGATCAATCCTCCAGTTAATTTTGGATAATCTTCCATAACTGGAGATTTATATTTCTTGATCAGATCACTTAGATAGCTCATCTTGAATTCTTCTTCCTGCTTTACTCCATCGACTTCTAATTCTTTTCCTGAAATCTTGATCTCTGACTTAGGATTGATCCCGATAAAGGAATATCTTCCCCACTGATCTTTATTTTCCACACTCTCAAGCATGAAACATGGCGTTCCTTCTTTTCTCAGTGCCTGGAACATACGGATCGGTGTCATATAATCTGCCAGTACTTCGTAAAATACAGGTACCATCTGATATTCTTTTAATAGTTCTTCAACTTTGTTTAATGTCGGATATAACATATCTGCCTCCTGATCAAAATTTATCGCCGTGGTTTTGTTTTTTCATAGTTTGTATATCTGTATACTATGATTTATAGATAGGGCCGTTTTGCATAAGCAGTACATTTTCTTTTATTTATGAAATAAAAAAGGCCCATCGTTCCTACTACTAGGGACGATAGACCGTGGTGCCACCCATATTCAAGAAATATCTTCTGATCTTCTCTTCTTGTTAAAATATCTTAGAAAATATCTCTCCTCACTTAAGATACTCCGCTTTGTTCGATAATAAAAAGCTTTTATATCTCGTTCCCGTAACGTGGGATAACGGCGACAGTTACTAAGTTTCATAAACAGTTCTCTGTGCTCCTCACAAATCCATTCGCTTATCACATATCTATGACCTTCCAGCAACCGGTCACTCTCTGTAAGACTGTTTGATGAGCTACTTACTTTTGTTCATCGGATTTATCACTTTAACTTGCTAAATATTTGTTTATATTATATGAGTCGATTTTTTATTTGTCAAGAATTTTCTGATTATATTTTTTGATTCATTAAAATTTCACAAATCTCCTCTCTGCTTTTCTCTGGATTAAAAAAGACAGGAGCCCACGAAACTCCTGTCCTAAATACTCATTCATTATAGCGTAAGTAACCAAATCTCACTGTTATATTTCTATTCCTACAATCCTGATAATGTTCTCATAACAAGATCTACATCTTTATTCTCTAACTCCTGTATGATATGTAAATATGTCTTCTGCGTTGTCGTCATGCTTGCATGTCCTAATCTTCTTGCCACACTTGCAATGGATACTCCTGCGAATAACAACAAAGAGGCGTGAGTATGACGAAGTCCATGAATAGATATTTCGGAAATTCCACATTCTTTACAATGTCTTGAAAGTATATTATTTACTGTTGAATTGTATATCTTTGATTCTCCTACAAAAATTGGCTGGTCTTGTGGTAAATTCTTGATCAATTCTGAGAACTTTACCACAATCTGCCAATCTATTTGTATCTTCCTTACAGATGATTTATTTTTTGTTGGAAGAAATCCGCCTGCTCCTTTGTAGTCCCATGTTTTGCTGATGGATAGTGTCTGTCTTGAAAAATCAAAATCTTCTGGTGTGATCGCAAGTGCTTCTGAAAAACGCATCCCTGTTTTCGCTACCAGTAATAAAAACCAATCCCAATCTGGTGTCTCTTTTAGTTCTAAATCTGCTAACAATGTATGTAATTCAAATTGATTCAGATATTTAATCTTCTTTACTCTTGGTGTCTTACCCTTGATGATCGCTTTTCTTGTTGGATCTCTTTTGATCATTCCTTCATCCAATGCATCAAGGATCGCTCCTTTCAGCTGATGATGAAAGTCAAGAGTTGTCTGGCGTTCATGTTCTTTGGCGTAATCGTTTAGTAATTGCTGGTATGCCGTTCTTGTTAATTCTTCTACTTTTAATTCTGGAATCAATTTTTCAAGCCATTTCTGTGTCATCAGATATTTTGCCATGGTTGCTTCTCTGATCGCACCTCTTTTATAGATTTCAATCCATTGTTTGTAGTATTCACAAAAAAACTGTGTTTTATCCATATCATTTTGCATAAGCTACCTCCATTTTTATTACTTACGCTGATAATGATCTGGATTTTTAAATAAAATGCTAGCTTATCATAAGTGGCTCTATCTCTTCATCCAATGTCTTTCTCAATTCCTCAAATAATTTTGCATAGTATTTAAATTTTGGAATTGCCTTTTCCTGCGCTTTCTTATAACTTGCATAATCTACAGTTGTTCTGATTGCACTTTCATTTGGAATTTCTCCATTTCTGTAATGTGTTGCTGCATACATGATATCTTCTTTGGATGCAAACCAACGGTAACAGAAATCTGTGATGACCTGATCAATACAGTCTTGTTTTGTGTCTTCGACAATATGTAAAATGGATTGTCCCTTATATTTTTCTTCATCTTTCTCAATTTCTGTGATCAAATCTGACATAATCTGTGCAATCTTTGGATTTTCTTTATTTAATTCTTCTACATACTGTTTTACTTCATCAATCTTTTTCTGGCGTTCTTCTGGCGTAATTTCTTCCGCTTCATCATCTGGTGTAACGATATTCTGGATCAAATGAATGATGTATTCATAGTCAATCTTCGTGTTACTGTATGCCATCAATTCATAGTCTTCATCAATAACTGTATCTTCTTCCTGTCCATTTGGATCCCGATCTGCTTTTTCTGCTTTAATTTCTTCTATCACATTGAAATAATGGCCTGCATAATCATCATATTCTTCTGGTGTGATGTTATATGTTTCCATCATGCTGTCATCATATCTTGTAAATGATTTCAACTGAGCAAATAAACGGTCAAACTCCTGAAATGCTTTAGCAAATATCTCTTTTTCTTTTAATGACATTGTTGGAATCTCTTTCGGTGTCTCTGCTACAACTCTCAGTGCAGATAATGATTTACAGAATGCCGGTTCGATTTCATTCCATTCCGCTAATAATGCGTCTTTCGTTCCTCCAGCAGAATACAGTTTTACTGCATGATCCACTCTCTCTTTAAATAGTTTTGGAGCTTGGAATGTTACAATCTGCCCATATGTCTTGTTTTTATCATAAATACGATTTGTCCTTGAAAATGCCTGGATTAGGTCATGTGGTCCCATTGGCTGTCGGTCAATAAACATCGTTGACATACATGGTGCATCAAATCCCGTTAACAGACGGTCTACTACAATGACTAAATCTAACTGTTCTTTTCTGCTTTGATATTTTGAATCTTTTCTAGCAAGTCTCTTATTTAGATTCGCATTATATCCCTGAATCTGTGCCAGATCATATTTTGTTCCAAACATCTCATTGTAATCATCCAGAGAACCCTGCATCTTTTGTTGGTTTACATGAGAACCTTCTTCATTTTCTGTTACAGAATATGTAATCGCAAACTTTGGAAAATCTGGAAGTACCTGCTTCATTTTTTCGTCAATCTGAAGTGATGTTTCTCCTTTTTTCACACGATTTAATAAGTCATAATATCGCTGTGCCATTTGAATAGAACTGGTTGTCAAAAGTGCCTCATAGGTCTGCCCTCTTCCATTTTGGAATCCTAATTTGTAGTAACATTTATTCAAAATATGATCCAATACTTTTAGCATATGTGTTTCATTTTCATATGCACTGACATCTGTTTCATCCGTCATCTGTTTAGGACCATTATGTTCTACCTGAAATCCTAAAACTGCACCATCATGAATTGCATTTTGAATCGTATATTTATGCAGACGTTCTCCATATAACTCTTCTGTTGTACGCGGTAAATCTCCTTTTTGTGGATATGGATTCTCTGCAAATCTTGGTGTTCCTGTAAATCCATACCATAGTGATCTTCCAAAAAATCTTTCGATTGTTCTTTTCGTTCCTGGAGTCACTGCTCTATGACATTCATCCACTACAAATGCAATTCTCAGATTTTTCATCTTTGTATATTCCGGAGTTCCTTCTTTTAATCGTTTTGTGATCAAAATCTGTAATTTCTGAATCGTTGTAACAATCACCTGTCGGTCTGCAGATTTCAGTTTCTTCTTTAGGTCATTTACATTGTCTGTTTCATCTACATCTATCAGATCATTGTTTGCATAAGCCTGAAATGCCATTGTTGTCTGTGTATCGAGATCTTTTCGGTCGATCAGGAAGATTGCTTTATCAATTGATGGAATATCCATCAGTAGATTTCTTGTTGTTTTATAAGATGTCAATGTTTTTCCTGAACCTGTCGTATGCCAGATAAACCCTGATTTTCCATTCTTGGAGGCTTCTCTAACTGCTTCAATCGCATGAATCTGATATGGACGTAGTAAGATCAAACGTTTTGCATCTTTATCTAATACTGTGTATCTTGCGATCATTTCATGAGCTTGTGGAATACTTAATACACTTTTTGCAAAATCTATGTAGTCCGATACTGGATTATTTTCTTGATCTAACCATCCACTGACAAATTTCTCATTTAATTCCGTATCACTTGCTGCAGAAAAATATTTTGTATTCACTCCATTACTAACGACAAACATTTGAACTGCGGAGAAAATCCCTGTAAATTTACCTTCTCCAATGTATTTTTTAATCTGGCGGAAACCATCCATATAGGAATGTTGTTTGTTTTTTAATTCGATATGGATCATTGGAAGACCATTAATCAAAAGTGTAACATCAAATCTTCTGTCCCTTGCTGGCATGTTGCTGTTTTCATCTGTGTTTAATGCACTATACTGATTGATCACTTCATAAACACTGCTGCCACCTGCTATATGTTCATGATTCATAACAACAAGATGTAAACGTTTGGTATCTCTCTGAACATGAACTTGCACTTTTCCATTTTCTCCTACTAACCATTCTCCTGCTTTATAAAAGGAGGAAAACTGTAATTGGTTCTTTATCTGTTCAAATTCCTGATCTGATAGAGGTTCTCCATCAAGGCGATCTTTATTGTTTTGCTCTAAAATATATCTAAAGTTTGCCCATAGGTCTGCTTCTGTTTTCAGATCTTTACGATACGTCCACTGTGAATCACCGTAAACTAACTGTTCGATGAGTTTTTGCTCTATCATTGATTCTAATTCCGGCATGGTGTCCTCCTTTTTTGTATCTTGATTGTCGAATTTTTGTTTATTTGAAAATGTTTTTTAATATTTATTTATATATTTTTATTATGAATTGATTGTGTTTTCTGTTTGTATATTTAAATTTTATTATTTTTTGAATATTTTTACTTGCACTGGTGAAGAGTGATGAGGTTGTCGAGGCTAGAGAAATACTCCACTATTTTGTTCTGTTCCGCCTTTGTAGGAAATGGAACAACCAGATTTTTTATCTCCTCATTGTGAATATGAACAATCGATTTCCCCTGTGCTTTTTTCGCTAACTCTCGTTGTGAATTTCCATGCGAAATAGAAATTGCCAAAAACGCTGAATTAATATCTTCATTGGGACTTACAACATTTAAATCTCCACCAAGTATAACCCCTGATTTATCAACGGTTGCAGCTCTTGCGATGTCTTCTGCCGTTTCTCCTGATGCAGGAACAATAACTTCTCCGCCTTTGCTATATACAGAACCGTCTTTTGCTTCTACATAAGTGTCTACTTCTGAAATACTGGTTTCGTATTTAGTATATAATCTTCCGTACAGAATAATCGGTGTTCCAGACTCGATTAAATCACCTTTTGAATAGCCACTCCCCTTACTAAATTCAGCTATATCCCCCAACTTACGCTGTTCCCAAGTTAGTTTAATTTAGTTATAAAAAAAAGATACTATACAGCAGAAAAACAATATTTCAAAATATATTTTTGCATATAAGTACTAACTTTGATGATAAAAGAATAAAAATAGAAATCTATAGAACAGAAATAATGATAAAAATCTGAATTTAAATGAATTAAAAGTACATTTTATGATGAAATTTCACTTATTTTAGCGTAAAATTGAATTTACAAAATGAATTATACAAAAGCTTACGCTGTGAAACAGTGTATGTGAAAACATGTTATAATGAATAAAAATTATATAGAGAAGAGGAGTATAAACGTGGCGGAATTAGAGAATAATAAAGACTTAATGAGTGTATTATGGAGTGGTGCAGATATCCTGCGCTCAAAAATGGATGCAAATGAATATAAAAATTATCTGCTTGGGATCGTATTTTACAAATACCTGTCAGATTCATTTCTGATTAAAGCTTATGATCTGATTTATGACGAGAAACCAGAGACACTAAAGATTGCGTTAGATGCGTATAAAGAAGCAGTAGAAGATGAAAGTGGAGAAGAATTAAAAGAAGAAATTCGTTCAGAGTTTCATTATGTAATTGAACCAGAACTTACATATACAAGTTTTGCACAGGCAGCAAATGACAATTCATTCAATAGAGAACAGCTGCAGAAAGCATTTAATAATATCGAGCAAAGTGATGAGATTTTTACAGATTTATTTGCAGACATTGATTTATATTCCAATCGTTTAGGAACAGGGGATCAAAAGCAGAGTGATACAGTAGCAAGTTTGATCAAAGAAATCGATAAAGCAGATCTATTAAATACAGATGCAGAAATTCTGGGGAATGCTTATGAATTCTTAATTGGACAGTTTGCTTCTGAAACTGGGAAAAAGGCAGGAGAATTCTATACACCACAGCCAGTATCTAAAATTCTGACAAAGATTGCGATTAATGGACAGGAAGATAAAAGAGGATTATCTATCTATGATCCATGTATGGGATCTGGTTCTCTGCTACTAAATGCAAAAAAATATGTGAAATATCCAGAATATATCAAATATTATGGACAGGAATTAAATACATCAACATATAATCTGGCAAGAATGAATATGTTCCTTCACGGAGTTGTTCCAGCAAATCAGAAATTACACCATGGAGATACTTTAGATGCCGACTGGCCAACAGATGAAGAAACAGATTTCAATATGGTATTAATGAATCCACCATATTCCGCAAAATGGAATGCTGCAAAAGGATTTTTACAAGATGAGAGATTTAGTGATTATGGTGTACTAGCACCAAAATCAAAGGCAGACTATGCATTTTTACTACATGGACTGTATCATTTGAAAAATAACGGAACCATGGCAATCGTACTGCCACATGGAGTTTTATTTAGAGGCGCAGCAGAAGGAAAAATCAGAGAAAAATTATTACGAGCAGGAAATATTTATGCAGTTATTGGATTACCTTCCAATATGTTTTATAATACATCAATTCCAACATGTATTATTGTGTTAAAGAAACATAGAGAAGGAAGAGATGTCCTATTTATCGATGCTTCAAAGAAATTTGAAAAAGATAAAAAACAAAATAAAATGACAGATGAACATATTGAAGAAGTATTAGAATTGTATCATAAACGAGAAGAAGTAGAAAAACAGTCTTATCTGGCAAGTTTTGAAGAGATTGAAGAAAATGATTTCAACCTGAATATTCCAAGATATGTTGATACATTTGAAAAAGAACCAGATGTAGATATCAATGCAGTATTAACAAATATGAAAAAAATTGATGATGAGCTAGAACAGGTACAGGGAGAGCTTGCAGCACAGATGAAAGAGCTGAAAGCAGAAGATGATACAGTAATGGCATCATTGAATCGTTTAATTGAAATGGTGGGGAGGTGAGATGGATGAGTAAACCAAAGATTAGATTTAAGGGGTATGAAGAAGATTGGGAACAGCGTAAGTTATCAGATATTACTTTAAAAATAGGAAGTGGGAAAACACCTTCTGGAGGAAAGAACGCATACGTTGATGATGGAATTCCTCTTATACGTTCGCAAAATATAAATAATGATAGAGTTGATTTAGAGGACATTGTATTTATTGATGAAGAAACAGATAATTCGATGGAAAATTCAAGAGTATTTACAGATGATGTATTACTTAATATTACAGGTGCATCTATTGGACGAAGTGCAGTATATAGAGGGAAAGATAAGGCAAATGTAAATCAGCATGTATGTATTATACGTCCAACAAAAGATTTTGATTCAGATTTTATTCAACTAAATTTAGCATCAAATTTTGGACAAAAACAAATAGATGCTAGTCAAGCTGGTGGGGGTAGAGAAGGGTTAAATTTTCAAGAAATAGGAAAAATGTCTTTCATGTTTCCGTCAAATCAAGAACAGATGAAAATAGGAGTTTATTTTAATCATATAGATTACCTAATCACTCTTCACCAGCGAAAGTGTGAAGAAACGAAAAAGTTAAAAAAATATATGCTTCAAAAGATGTTTCCACAAAACGGAAAAAGAGTTCCAGAGATTAGATTTGTAGGATTTACAGAAGATTGGGAACAGCGTAAGGTTAAAGAGTTTGCTATTGAATCGGAAGTAAAAGGACATTCTGGAAAAGATGCAAAAAAATTGACAGTAAAATTACATAATAAGGGTGTATATGTTGCAGATGAAAAAATACAAGGAAGCGATAATACACAGTATTATATTAGAAGAGCAGGTCAATTTATTTATGGAAAACAAAATTTCTTTAATGGTGCAATTGGAATTGTCCCTAAAAAACTTGATAAATATGAATCTACAAAGGATGTGCCTGCATTTGATGTTAGTTCTGATGTAAATGTGGACTGGCTGTATTATTATATTGCTAGACCAGAAATATATAAACCACAAGAAGCTTTATGTACAGGAACTGGAAGTAAAAGATTTCATGTAAATAATTTCTATAATTTATCTTTAGCAATTCCAAAGATGGATGAACAAATTAAAATTAAGGAGTATTTTGTTCATCTAGATAACCTAATCACTCTTCACCAGCGACAATATCAAAAATTATTTCAATAATGGCTGTTGCTAAATTACAACAGCCATTCGCATAACTTCCTTTACAATTCCAACATCTTACAAATTTCTTCTTTATCTGTCTTCAGATGTTCCTTGATTGCCTCATAAATTGGTTGAATCGTAATCACATTTTCTTCAACCTCGTCTACAATCTGATATAATTCCTTATTCTTTTTTATCTTCACTTGCATCTGAATTGATCAGATTTCTCATATTCTTTCTGGCTGTTACATCTTGATCATTGTAGCGTTCATTAAAGAATCCCAAATCTCCTCTCTGGTCTTCTCTGGATTTTCCTTTACGATATCATAGATTTTCTCAATCACATCTGCATCTTCTAACAAATCATCTGCTATCTTCGCTACAGAATCGCCATTTTCAATCTTTTTAATTTACTTAATTCTATCACATGGAATTGAAATTTACTACTGTACAATTTATAATTACTTTTTTGTAGAAAATTGTAATATCAAACTAAAAAAG
>ENA-OPSO01000105-OPSO01000105.1-human-gut-metagenome-genome-assembly--contig:-NODE-105-length-38898-cov-5.805576_pt1 | contig 38898 bp, 32 predicted proteins | sample MGYA00241455_ERZ501902 | MGnify/ENA primary metagenome ERZ501902 (study PRJEB25962, sample SAMEA2042405) | human gut metagenome | biome: human gut; feature: human-associated habitat; material: faeces...
TAATGAAATTCAGAGCATTCTTAGAGATAAGGATGCTTTTTTTATTGCATAGGAAATTTCGATGAAATCCCCTATGCAATAAAAAGCCCTCCGGGCAGGATCACACTGCGGCGGAAAAGATTGTTAAATCATAGTAAAATAGGTTGACGATATCAGAAAAATCTGATAATATAACCCAGAATGAAAACAAAGAATGTTGAGAGATATTAGTAAAGATGTGAAAGGAGGTGTATGTTCATGGATAGTTGCGATCGTATAGGACGAAGTTGTATGCGGGGTCAAAAAAGAAAATATAAGATGCGAATGCTGCTCTCTGTGAAGATACATGAATAGCAACATTTGTATTATGATATCCTTTTTGATACACCGCGAAACAGAAAGTTCTTTACATCACAACAGAGTATGTGATCTGCTTTAGGAATTTAAATCTGAAGCGGTGTATTTTTGTGCCTAAATATTGGTGTTTTGCAACCAGATTTAGGAAAAGAAGGAGGATATCATGAAAAATGCAAGAAATCAGCATAGAACAGATTATGCAAAAGAATTGATCAAGATCGTACAGACAACGAAAGATAGAGAAGAATTAAAGAAAAAGATCGCAGCTTATCACGAAAGAGATATTGCAAATGCAATCGTAGAATCAGATAAAACAGTTAGAAAATGTATCTATGACATTTTAGACATTGCAGATATTGCAGAGATTTTTTCTTATATTGAAGAGGAACCAGGAAAATATCTGGAAGAAATGCCAATTGAACAGGCAGCGAAAGTTGTATCAAACATGGATTCAGATGATGCGATGGATCTGTTTGAAGAATTAAATGAAGAAGATAAATACAAATTATTAAAGAGACTGGATAAAGAAGCAAAAGAAGATGTTCAGAAACTGCTGTCTTACGAGGAAGATCAGATCGGTAGTTGTATGACGAATAATTATATCGTAGTAAGAAATGATGTAACGATTCGTGAGGCAATGAGTACACTTGTAAAGCAGGCAGGAGAACATGATAATATCCAGACACTTTATGTGATAGATGAGAATGGGATTTTTGCAGGAGCGATCGATCTGAAAGATTTGATCATCGCAAGAGAACATGATAATCTACAGGATATCATAAGCAGTTCTTATCCTTATGTATATGAACATGAAAAAATCAGTGAATGTATGGAAATCTTAACAGATTACGAAGAAGATTCCATCCCAGTACTGACACAAGATAAGAAAATCGCAGGAATCTTAACATCTTCCGATATTGTAGAATTGGTCGATGACGAGATGGGAGATGACTATGCAAAACTTGCTGGTTTAACAGAAGAGGAAGATTTAAATGAACCCACGATAGTTAGTATGAAGAAGAGACTTCCATGGTTGATTGCATTGTTATTCTTAGGAATGGCAGTATCCTCAGTTGTTGGAATGTTTGAATCTATTGTTGCGGTATTACCAATCGTTATCTGTTTCCAATCCCTGGTACTTGATATGGCGGGAAATGTTGGAACACAGTCTTTAGCTGTAACAATCCGCGTATTAATGGATGAAAATCTGTCAGGTAAGAAAAAGATTGCTTTGTTATTTAAAGAAATGAAGATCGGTTTCTTAAATGGAGCGAGCCTAGCAATCATGGCACTCGTATTTTTAGGGGTGTACATCCATTTATTTAAACATTATGCATGGATTTCTTCATTCCTGATTTCAGGGTGCGTAGGAATTTCACTGACCGTTGCGATGGTGATCTCAAGCCTTGTAGGAACGATCATTCCAATGTTCTTTCATAAGATCAACATTGACCCAGCAGTGGCTTCTGGTCCATTGATCACAACTATCAATGATCTAGTTGCAGTTATCACATATTATGGACTTTCTGGTCTTGTGTTGATTCAGTTATTCCATATATAAAGAAGAGAGTGGCAAAAGTAAATTCTTGCCACTCTCTTCTTTATATGTTTGGTGCTTTATTTTTCATGATCGGAATATATTCATAGATTTTAGCAAACTCACGATAATCAAGATCAAGTACACCAGAGTAATTACCATTTTCAACCAGTGTGGTCGTCACACCCAGATTCAGAAATCTGCCGATAAAAGGAGAAGTCGCTTTTTCCATTTTGTTTTACGAAATATAGTGCTTTATCAGCTTTTGTATAACATTCGTCAAAAGAATCTCCAATATTGCACATATATAGTCCGGCAGAAATGGATGCAGCATGAAGCTCAGGATCTTGTTCCTTTCGAGTATTAAATTTCTTAAAAATAGCAGTTATAACTTCTGTAATACTATTTTGATCAGCATTTGGCATAAATAATAGGAATTCATCTCCGCCAAGACGACAGACAAGACATTCACTGGAATATTCTAATAATAGATTACCAAGAAGCTTCAATACACGGTCACCAGCTTTGTGACCATAGATGTCATTGATGGTTTTTAAATTGTCCATATCCATAAAGACAAGACATCCGCTGTGGCGTTTCATCAACTGCGCAATGGTTTGCTCACCTTTATTTCTGGTTGGAAGCCCAGTTAAAAAGTCGAGATTTTCTTTGATTTTTTGTGTACGGATCGTGCTCATGATGTCAGAAATGAATTGACTCATTTCGATTTCAGCTTCAGGAATCTGAGTATTCTCAGTGATACTTAAATGATCTTCTTTGACATGAATACGGTCTTCCCTTAATAGTTTTAAAAAGATATCAGTGATCTCAGGATCAAACTGAGTCCCTTTATTATTCTCTAATTCCTGTATGATCTTTTCTGGCGGAAGTTGATTTCGGTAAATTCTCTGGAAACTCATAGCATCATAACTGTCAGCAACCGCAACAATTCTTGCATGTAGTGGAATCTCTTTTCCCTTTAAACCGTCAGGATAACCATTTCCATCATAACGTTCATGATGATTGCGTACAATTTCTTGTACGTGATCGATCAGAGAAATATTCTTTAAGATATTTGCACCAATGATCGTATGTTCCTTAATAATAGAAAATTCTTCCTCAGAAAGTTTGCTTGGTTTATTTAAAATGGTATCAGGAATAGCAATTTTGCCGATATCATGAAGATGAGCAGCATTTTTTAGATTACTAAGTTCTTTTTCATTCCATCCAAGTTCACGTGCGATCAAAACGGAATACTCTGCAACACGATGAGAATGTCCTTTCGTATATTCATCTTTTGCCTCGATCGTGGTGGACAACATCTGCATCAACTGCAGAGACATCTCCTCTATATTTTTTTTACGTTTATCGAGTTCTTCCTGCTGCTGGTGTTTGATGATATCACGGATGATATGGATCGTATAGATCACATTTATAAACAGTAAGATTAAAATAGCGATACCGACAAATAAACCAGAAACAGATACTTTGTAATATACAGAAATTGCTTCAAAAATCACAGAAAGCATTGTAATAAGCAGTCCAAAGAACAACAGGCAATCACTTCGACTCCGATGATTCCAATATCTGATCAGGAAAGTAAGAATGACAGCAAGGAAAGTAATAATAAGGATTGCGTGTGCTGCTGGCATTGTCTCAATATAATCTGCAACGCCTGTAAGATGCAGGATCGTACAGATGATAAAATTCAATAAAGCAATAAAACAAATCGATTGAAAGATCTTTTTATATTTACCTTTCTGAAGATTATTGACATATAAGGAAATCGGCAACGGACATAACATGAGCATAATAAAACATGAAGTTGCAAGTCCAGATGCATTTGGAACAAGGATCTGCCGCATTTTTGATTCTCCGATCATCCAGACAGAACCCATAAGCATACACCATCCAAGATATTCCATATTAAACTTGGTTTTGTAAACAATTCCAAGGGCGATACTGAATAAGATTGTGACAATCGATGCAAAAAAGATAAATAATCCGATCACGGTTCCAGAGAAGTTATGATTGAAAATATAACTCCAGATCTGCATTTGATCTCCACAGTAAATCGTATTAACAACACCAGAGTAGTTACTCGTATATGTTGTAAGTTCCAGACGAAGTTCCTTTCCGGCATCTGCAGACGAAGTATTGCAGAATATATAACGGCTGGCAGAGTTTTTGCCAAATCGGTGCAGACTTTTTGCATTGTACTCTTTTCGAAGTTTTCCATCAATGTAAAAACGTACATCTTGAAGGGAAGAACGGATCGCGATCACATTCTCGTTATAATCATCTGGAAGTGTAGTAGTAATGATCATCGTCTGTTTTGCTGGAACTTTATAACGTCCAGGAACAGAAATGTTTTGTTTTGTGCCATCGGATTTCTTCCATGTAAAAGTACCATTGTAGATGATGGAATGTCCAGATTGGTCAAAAAACTGTTCATCAGGTCCTAAAATCTGAATCCCAATGAACCAGACAAAGATGATCATCATCAAAATATAAAATAGTCTGGAAATATTTTTATTAGTTTTGTATGGTTTTCTGATCAAAAATAGTTTCCCCCCTCCATTTGTTGATCGCATTGTATACCAAAATCAACATAATTAATTTTATTATACGGTTTTATGATTCAATTTGCAATTTAAACTATACTTGACAGATCAATATTTTTTTGTTAAAGTAATCAAACAATCAATATTCCATGAGGGAGTAGTTCGCGTCATACAAAGACGTGATTTGTCAACAGACTCGGTAATGACTCGCAGATATCAAGCAAGTCAGCCTGGCAAATATTAAAGAATGAGACTCATGTATGTTCTTATAGTACATCTGGAACATACATGAGTTTTTCTTATGTACAAATAAAAAGACAATTTTGAAAGGAGAAAAACAAATGGAGAAATTTATCAACCAATCCCCATTATTTTTAGTGATCATCTGTCTGATCATAGGATTTGCATTTTTAATGAAAGGAGCAGACTATTTTGTAGAAGGAAGTTCAAGTGTCGCCAAACGTTTAAAAGTTCCTTCTATTATCATTGGATTGACGATCGTAGCCATGGGAACATCACTTCCAGAAACTGCAGTCAGTGTAACAGCATCTATTGCCAATAATAATGCCCTGGCGATCAGTAATGTAGTTGGTTCTAATATCTTTAATATGATGTTTGTGATCGGAGTTTGTTCAATTTTAGCAACGATCGGTGTAAAAAGAGAAACAATTATAAGAGATATTCCATTATCTCTTGTATGTGCGACATTACTTCTTATATTTGGTTATCTTGCATTCGGAGATAAATCACATATGATCCTTGGACGTTTTGATGGAATCATTTTCCTTATTATATTTGCCGTATATGTTCTTATGATGGTTTTTCAGGCAATGCGTGCCAGAAATAATCAGGAAGTCGTACAACTTGAAACAATGGAAAATGAAGAATTGATGATCATGTCTTATCCAAAGAGTCTGTTATGTATCGTTGGAGGTGCAGCAGCAATTGCATTTGGTGGAGATCTTACAGTTGATGCTGCAAGCAGGATTGCCATAGATTTTGGAATGAGCCAGAATCTTGTAGGATTAACGATTGTTTCGATTGGAACGTCTCTTCCAGAACTGGTCACATCCATCGTAGCCGCAAGAAAAAATGAAGTTGATATGGCGGTCGGGAATGCGATCGGTTCCAATATCTTTAACATCCTTATGGTACTTGGAATCGCATCTGCGATCAGTCCATTACAGCTAATTGGTGAAAATGTGATCGACATCATAGTTTTAGTTGTATTTTCAGTTGTAGTATGGATCTTTGGAGCAACGAAAAAAAAGATTTCAAGAACCGAAGGAATTGTAATGATCTGCATGTATCTTTGCTATAGTGCGTACATTATTATGCGATAGGCGTGATCATTGACATTACACCGTCACAACTATAAAATATAAGATATATGATGGAGGAGAACCAATGATCAGATTAGCAACGATAGGAACCAATTTTATTACAGACTGGCTGATGGAAGGAATTTTAGAATTGGATGAAATCCAATTAACAGCTGTATATTCAAGAAATTTAGAAAAAGGGAAGCAGTTTGCAGCAAAATATAATGTAGAAAAAGTATATGATAACTACGAAGAGATGGCAAAAGATCCAGAGATTGATGCGGTTTATGTAGCGAGTCCAACTTATATGCATTATGCACATTCGATCACAATGATCAATTACGGAAAGCATGTGCTTTGTGAGAAACCTGTTTGCTCCAACCGTGAGGAATTAGATATCCTGATCAAAGCAGCCAAAGAACAAGGAGTTGTATTTATGGAAGCCATGAAGAATGTACATTCTCCAGGATTCCATGCGATGATGGACAATCTTCATAAGATTGGAACAGTGAGAAGAGCAACGATTCAGTATTGTCAGTATTCTTCAAGATATGACAAATTTAAAAAAGGGATCATTGAAAACGCATTTAATCCCAAATTATCGAATGGAGCACTGATGGATATTGGATCTTACTGTATCCATTTCCTTGCAAGTTTATTTGGGAAACCAGAAAAGATTCTCGCAGACAGTTTGTTCCTTGAAAATGGAGTGGATGGTGCAGGAAGTGTGATCGCATCGTATGGCGATAAACAGGCGGAGATCATATATTCCAAGATTACAGATTCCAAACTGCCAACACAGATTCAGGGTGAAAATGGATGTATGATCATTGAACAATGTCCGATCATCAAGAAGATCACGATTTACTATAGAAATGGAGAAATAGAAGAATTACAATTTGACAAAAGAGATAATCCGATGATCTATGAAACAAAAGATTTTATCAGATTGATCAAAGAACATAAAGTGGATCATCAATTTTTAAGAGCATCCGAGATCGAGATGGATATCACGGATGAAGTGCGAAGACAGACAGGAATTGTATTTCCGGCAGATAAGATCCGAGAACAGTGATCGCAAGTGAACAATTTCTTAAAACAGAAAGGAAAGCAAACATGAGAAAGATCATAGCAGCAGCATGTCTGATGGCAGCCATGACACTTTGTGTTGGGTGTTCATCTGCAAAAGACGGCAGCAAAGATACAACAAAAGCAACAACAGAAACAAAGATGAAAGTGCAATCAAAATATAAAGTACCAAAGATCACAGCAGCAAAGAAAACAGACCAACTTGCGGATGCACAAAAGGGAGAAACGATCGTCACTATGAAAGTCAAAGGTTATGGAGAAATGCAGTTTAAGTTCTTCATGAAGAAAGCGCCTTTAGCTGTAAAGAATTTTGTAACTCTTGCATCGAATGGATACTTTGATGGACAGATCTTTCACAGAGTCATCAATGATTTTATGATCCAGAGTGGAGATCCAACAGGAACAGGAACAGGCGGAGAAAGTATTTGGGAAGAAGACTTTGATAATGAAGTATGTGAGGAACTTCTGCCTCTTCGCGGTTCTTTATGTATGGCAAATTCCGGAGCAGATACGAATGGAAGTCAGTTTTTTATCGTGCAAGCGAAAGCAGATACAGCGAAGAAAGGTCTGGAAGAAGGGAACGTAGAGCTCACAAAGAAACAACAAGCGTTATTCTTGGATCAGGGTGGATATCCATCCTTAACAGGAAGCTATACTGTGTTTGGACAAATGATCAATGGATATGATGTGTTAGATAAGATTTCAGGATGCAAGACACAAGATAATGGAAGTGGAGAAGTAAGCCAGCCAGTGAAGAAAGTTGTAATAGAGAAAATGACTGTTTCAAATGCAGAATAAATTAGAGGAAAACAGGTGGTTATATGCTGATCGTTGCACTTGATACTTCAAAAAAAGAGCCGTTATATGAGCAGATTTATAATTCTATCAAAGAAGAAATTATAACAGGAGTTTTGCCCTTTGGGGCCAGACTCCCTTCTGCAAGGAGACTTTCCAAACATTTAGATGTCAGCAGGAATACTGTGGACACTGCATATGCACAGCTTTGTGCAGAAGGATATATTGAATCAAAACCAAAACGTGGTTTCTTTGTCTGTCAGGTAGAAGAACTGGCAGAGCTTCATATTCCAGTTAAGATCGAAGAAGAGGAAGAAGAAATACGACCAGAGAAGATACCATACGACTTTTCATCAGCAGGAGTTGATATGGAACAGTTTCCTTATCATATCTGGAGAAAACTACTAAAAGAGATCATGATCAATGATAACAGTGAGTTATTTCAAAAGGGGAATTTTCAAGGAGATTTGGAATTGCGCAAAGCGATCATGTATTATCTGAGACAATCCAGAGGTGTTCATGTTCATGCCAGCCAAATCGTAGTGGCAGCAGGAATGGAGAATCTGCTATTTTTACTACGTCAGATTTTAGGAGAAAAAGTTTCCATTGGAATTGAAAATCCAGTTTACAAAAATGCGTATGAAATCTTAAAGGAATTGGATTTTAAGATTCATCCGATCTCCATGGACGAAAGTGGAATGTGTGTAGAACAATTGCAGAAAACAGATGCGAACTTAGCATATGTAACCCCGGCACACCAATATCCCACAGGCGTGATCATGCCAATAGGGCGAAGAAGTCAATTATTAGGATGGGCTAAAAAAGATCCAGATCATTATATTATCGAAGATGATTATGACAGCGAGTTCAGATATCATGGAAAACCAATTCCAGCGATGCAGGGATTAGATGATGGAGAAAATGTGATCTACATGGGAACATTTTCAAAAGCGATCGCACCAGCGATCCGAGCAAGTTATATGGTGCTCCCAAAGAAACTTGCAAAGAGATATCAGCAGATTGGCCAGACATTTTCCTGTGCAGTATCAAGGATCGATCAGAAAGTTTTGACGCTGTTTCTGACAGAAGGGCATTTTGAACGACATTTAAACCGTATGAGGAATATTTATAAAGAGAAACATGATCTATTGATCAAAGAAATTAAGAAGTTAAACTCCGATATTCAAATATATGGTCATGGAGCAGGAGCACATATCATCGTAAGATTCCCTGTCAGTGATCAAAAAGAGTTTCAAAAAAAATTAAGACAAAAAGGCGTGATGATCTATCCGCTCTCATGGTATTATATAGAAGGGAAACCATTGAAAGAAGAATATATTTTGGGGTTTACGAGAATGAAAAAAGAAGATATGATAAGAGGGATTGAAATTATAGGAGAAGTACTCTATTCAAAATAAAAAGTGGAGGACAATCATATGTCAGAAGAGAAAAATCAAAATGAGATTGAGGAAGTAACAAATGAGGATGAACACAAAGATGTGGAACATTACTGCTATCTTTGCAGACGTCCGGAATCTGCAGCCGGTAAGATGTTAGAACTTCCGAATAATATTTTTATATGTACAGATTGTATGCAGAGGACATTAAATTCTATGGGCAATGGTCAGTTTGGATTTATTGACGCAAGAAATATGGATATTGACAGCATGGATATCACAAAGATGATGAACGATATGCAGAGTATGCAGCCAAAAGCGGAAGTAAAGAAGAAAAAGAAAGACAAAAAAGAAGAGCCAGAGTTTACATTAAAAGATATTCCAGCACCACATCAGATCAAGGCAATGCTGGATGAATATGTTATTGGACAGGATTATGCGAAGAAAGTCATGTCTGTTGCTGTATACAATCATTATAAACGAGTGGTTACAAACACAATGGATGAGATCGAAATCGATAAATCGAATATGCTGATGATCGGACCAACAGGAAGTGGTAAAACATATCTGGTCAAGACACTTGCAAGACTGTTAAAAGTACCACTAGCGATCACAGATGCTACATCCTTAACAGAAGCAGGATATATTGGTGATGACGTAGAAAGTGTTTTATCAAAGCTCTTACAGGCGGCAGATAACGATGTAGACCGTGCAGAACATGGAATCGTATTCATTGACGAGATTGATAAGATTGCCAAGAAACAAAATACAAACAGCAGAGATGTCAGTGGAGAATCCGTTCAGCAAGGATTGCTAAAACTCTTAGAAGGAGCAGAAGTCGAAGTGCCAGTCGGAGCTACAAGCAAGAATGCAATGGTGCCACTTACAACGATCAATACAAGGAATATTCTTTTTATCTGTGGTGGAGCCTTCCCGAACTTAGAAGGAATCATCAAAAAACGTCTGATGAAGAAAACATCGATCGGATTTGGAGCAGATTTAAAAGACTGTTTTGATGAAGAAGAAAACATCATTGCACAGGTTACGAATGAAGATTTGAGAGAATATGGATTCATACCAGAATTCATTGGAAGACTTCCAATGATATTTACATTAGAAGGACTGACAAAAGAGATGTTAGTCAAGATTCTAAAAGAACCAAAGAATGCGATCTTAAAACAGTATCAGAAGTTATTAGAATTAGATGAAGTAAAATTAGAATTCGACGAAGGGGCTCTGGAGGCCATCGCGGAACAAGCTCTGAAAAAGAAAACAGGAGCCAGAGCATTACGTGCGATCATCGAGAAATTCATGCTCGACATTATGTACGAGATACCAAAAGACGACACGATCGGAAGCGTAACGATCACAAGAGATTATATTGAGAATCATGGAAATCCAGAGATTCATCTAAGAGATCAGTAAATAAGAATGATACGCCAATATGTATAAATGAAATGCAGCCAGAAAGTTAAATCAATAACTGTCTGGCTGCATTTTATGTTATTTAATATTCTATTAACGAAAGTCTTATTTAATAACCTTGATCCATCCTTCAGGGGCTTCAATATGACCCATCTGGATTCCTGTTAAAGTATCGTATAATTTCTGGATGACAGGTCCCATCTTTTCCATTCCGCTTGGGAAGCAGATTTCATTACCGTGATCATAAATCTTTCCTACTGGAGAGATAACTGCGGCTGTTCCACATAATCCACATTCAGCGAAATCTTTGACTTCATCAAATAATACTTCACGTTCTTCGACTTCAAGTCCAAGGTATTCTTTGGCTACATAAACTAAAGAACGACGAGTGATAGATGGAAGGATACTGTCAGATTTAGGTGTTACAACTTTACCATCTTTTGTAATAAAGATGAAGTTAGCTCCACCTGTTTCTTCTACTTTTGTTCTTGTTGCTGGGTCAAGATACATATTCTCATCAAATCCCTGACGATGAGCTTCCATGATTGGGTAAAGGCTCATAGCATAGTTTAATCCGGCTTTGATATTACCTGTTCCACGAGGAGCAGCACGATCATAATCACTGACACGGATAGTAATAGGTTTAGCTCCTTCTTTGAAGTATGGTCCTACTGGTGTAGTAAAGATACGGAACTGATATTCATTTGCTGGTTTTACACCGATCACAGGATCACTTCCGAACATATAAGGACGGATATATAATGTAGCACCAGAACCGAAAGGTGGTACGAATGCTTCATTCGCTGCAACGACTTTCTCGATCGCTTCTACAAATTTATCTTCAGGGAATACAGGCATCTCAAGTCTTCTGCATGAATCTGCCATACGGCTTGCATTTAAGTCAGGACGGAATACAACGATATGTCCATCTTCTGTTGTGTAAGCTTTCATTCCTTCAAAACATGTCTGAGCGTACTGTAATACACCGGCACATTCAGAGATTGTGATGTTGGCATCTGTTGTTAATTCACCTTCATCCCATGCTCCATCTTTGTAATTAGCTACAAAACGGTAATCTGTTGGCATATAACCGAAACCGATGTTAGCCCAGTCGATATTTTTCTTTTCCATAATATTAATGCACTTCCTTTTATTCGTATTGTAGAGTCGTTAGCCAGTCTATAGATGGTCGGCTAAAAATTCTTATTGCTAACAGTTTACACCTGAATATTTATAACGTCAAGAGATTTTATGCATCGTAACCATGAATGTTTTTCACCGATGGACCATATGTGAGTCCAACACCCTGAGAGCTGTTTGGTCCTTTTGGATATCCAATACCACTGTAATAAATATAATAAATTCCATTTTCCACAAAAAAGCTGCTACGGTAAATACCACGGTTGTCCCATGCTTTTTCCTTTTCAGATGGTTTTAAGATCGTAATACATTTCTTAAAATCATGCTCATTTTTGGATGAAGTATAATAAAGATTCATTTCCCGGTGCCTATGCCCTTTGTAGAAGGCAACGACGAGCATTTCATAGCCTTTCTCTGTATGAATGACATCAAGATGCCAGCTTCGAAGTCTGTCAGATGGATATTTTAACTGAATCGTGCTTGGAGTTGTCCAATGAAAACCATCTTTACTTTCACGGTATAAAACAGGGAATTTTCTTGTACAGTTGACAGTCCACATCTTATATCGTCCGTTTTCATAAATGATCCCCGGACTTAGAATACGATCAGTGCGTGCATCGGAAACCAATACATTCTGAGCTTTACTCCAGTGGATACCATCGGTTGTTGTACGTTTCATGATCTTATCGATCCTGGTACGATTATCGACTTGGCGCCAGTAACATTCTAAGGTATCGATATCTTTTCTATATACAAGATGGGTATCTGAATTATACTGTTTGTCAGGGTCTTCAAATGGGGTCAATGGATCAAGTGAAACAGCTTTTCCCTCTCCTTCAAATGGCTTCCAATGAATCCTGTCATTGGAGACACAGACGTGGGTGTGGATTTTCTTTTCGCTGATCTGCACCTGGATATGGAGTGTATGCCATCCAATAGCGATAGCCGTTCCATGGTTTTTCAAAGTTTAAGACTTTTGGGTGAAATGCCTGATCATCACCGTAAGAACTGATGATATCAAGTTTTGATCTGCAAAGTTTCCTCTCCCAAGAGGTACTTGTTTTGGCAGGTTTATCAATTTCTGCCTGTGTGTTTTTTGGTGCACAAGAAGATGTGATGATCAATAAAGCTAAGATCATCACCAGTGCAATGCTTTTGTTCTTTTTTAACATAATCTCCTCCTTATTGTAAGCAGCCTGTGAAAATCAAGGACAGTAAATATGGAAATTTACATAGATTTTACCTAGGCTGTTTACAGTATAACATAAGGAACAGCCTTGTTTTCATAAAAGTATAATAATTAAGGAAAATGAAAGAAAGTTATTGGGAAAGTATGAAAAATAATGCTATAATATTACAGAACAATCAAAAAAGCGTAAACGAAAGGGGAGCCTTCTCATGGACCAGATGAAGTATCTAAAGGAACTGGCAGTGCGTTATCCAAATGTCGCAGCTGCTTCAACAGAGATCATCAATCTTCAGGCAATCTTGCATCTTCCCAAAGGAACAGAGCATTATGTTTCTGATGTTCACGGCGAATATGAGAAATTCAGCCATATCATAAGGAATGGATCAGGAGTGATCCGAAGTAGGATTGAAGATGAATTTGGGAATACACTGACAACAAAGCAAAAGAAAAATCTGGCATCAGTTATTTATTATCCGGAGCAGAAGATGGATTTAATGGAGGAAGAATTACCAAAGAATTTCCTTCTTGAATGGCAGCATGATACGATGGTACGTCTGGTTCATGTTGCAAGATCAGTCGGGAATAAATATACAAGATCAAAAGTAAGGAAAGCAATGTCACCAGAATTTGCCTATGTGATGGAAGAATTGATGGTAGAACACCGGAGAGCTGATAAGAAACGCTATGTAGAGCAGATTCTTGAGACGATCATCACGACAGGAAGGGTCAGACAGTTTATTGCAGCGATGGCCCATCTGATCCAGGATCTGACGATCGATCATCTGCATGTGATCGGAGATATTTACGATAGAGGATCTGGTCCACACAGGATCATGGACTGCATCATGAAGACAGTGAATGTTGATATTCAGTGGGGAAATCACGATATTTTATGGATGGGAGCTGCATCTGGGCACCGCGCATGTATTTGTAATGTTGTAAGAATCTGTGCAAGATACAATAATCTGGATGTTTTGGAAAATGGTTATGGCATCAATCTGATCCCGCTGGCAAGATTTGCATTGGAGTGTTACAAAGATGATGAATGTGAATTATTCCATGCATCTGGAGAAGTGGATGAGAGTAATATCCGAGAAGAAGAATTGAATAAGAAGATGCACAAAGCCATTGCGATCATGCAGTTTAAAGTAGAAGGTCAATTGATCAAACGCCGTCCAGACTTTTTGATGGATCAAAGATTACTATTAGACAAGATCGACTATGAAAAAGGAACGATCACATTAGATGGAAAAGAATATGAATTAAAAGATAAGAATTTTCCAACGATCGATCCAAATGATCCATATAAATTGACCAAAGAAGAAGAATATGTGATGGAACATCTGGTAACTGTATTTAAATACTGTGCTTATCTTCAGGAACATATAAGATTCTTATTTGCAAAAGGACACTTATACAAGGTGTTCAATGGAATGCTTCTATATCATGGCTGTGTACCGCTAAACGAAGATGGAACATTTCGTGAAGTAGAGATTGAAGGAAGAAAGTACGCAGGGAAAGAACTTTATGACGTCTTAGAACATCTGGCAAGACAGGGCTATTATGAGGAAAAAGACATGAAAGCCAGAAAATATGGACAAGACATCATGTGGTTCATCTGGTCAAATGAAAACTCACCAGTCTACGGAAAAGCAAAGATGGCAACGTTTGAGCGCTATTTCTTGGATGATGCAGATCTTAAGAAAGAAAAGAAAGACTATTACTATCAGTGGTATGAAAATGAAGCAGTGATCAACCAGATCTTAGAAGAATTCGGATTAGATACATCGACAGGCAAGATTGTAAACGGGCATATGCCAGTAGCAGTAAAGAAAGGCGAAAGCCCGATCAAATGTGGAGGAAAGCTATTTGTCATTGATGGTGGATTCTCGAAAGCATATCAGAAGACAACAGGGATCGCAGGTTATACCTTAGTGTCTAATTCTTACGGATTAAAACTTGTAGCACACGAACCATTTGTATCAAGAACTATAGCGATCAGAGAGGAAACAGATATCCATTCAGATACGATCGTTATCAATAAGGTAACGAAACGTAAATGTGTTATGGATACTGATAATGGCAAGGCACTACAGGAGAAAGTGGCAGATCTTGAACAGTTATTATGGGCTTATCAGAAGGGACTTATTACGGAGCGTATTTAAATTAATTTTCATAAATTGTATCATACACATAGATTAACAGATGGAAATTGGGTGCATAAACTATAAAAAACCTGAGGTATTTCTATGCCATGTGAAAATGCAGCTCAGAGTAATGATTATTTTGAATTTATCGGGGAATACAGCGGAGTACTTGACTATGTAAAAGAAGAATTCAACACAGAATGTATTACAGTGATCGATCAGAGATTCGCGATCGCATATGTCAAAAAGAACGGACGGACATCCATATATGGACAAAATTATCCATATAATACGATTCCACGTTGTTTTGGTCTGATGGACACACAGATGTTAGAAGATGTCGGAGTAGCGCAAGTCAGAAGGAGTACCTTGGATCTTTATGGAAATGGTGTTTTAGTTGGAATGATCGATACAGGGATCGACTATGAACATCCAGCATTTCGTTATGAAGATGGCAGCAGTAAGATATATTCTCTATGGGATCAGACAATAGAAGGTGACCCAGAAGATACATTTCTGGGATATGGGACAGAATATACAAAAGAACAAATAGAAGAGGCACTAAAAAGCGACGTGCCACAGCAGAAAGTACCATCGAAGGATGAATCCGGACATGGTACTTTTTTAGCAGGTTTAATTGCTGGAAATGAGGATAACGAAACAGGATTTTCAGGAATTGCTCCGAATGCAGGATTGATCGTAGTGAAATTAAGAAAAGCAAAAGACTATTTGAAAGAATATTACTGTATTGATCCAAAATACGAAGCATATGCAGAAACAGACATCATGCTGGCAGTTCACTATATCGATCATATTGCAGAACAGTTGCAAAGACCGATCGTCATATTCTTAGGCATTGGCACCAACCTTGCGTCTCATCTTGGAACAGGACCATTAGACCAGTATCTGTCAGGCAGAGCGATGCTTCGGGGAGTCGCAGTTGTCACAAGCGCTGGAAATGAGGGGCAGGCAAGACATCATTACAGTGGTCAGGTTTCACAAAATGATGCAAAAGTGGAAGTCAAAGTTGGAGAGTCGGAGTATGGATTTACAATGGAACTATGGGGATTAGCTCCGAACCGCTATTATGTAGATATTGAGTCACCGTCAGGACAGAAAACAGGTAGGATACAAGGTGGGTTAAGCGGGCAAAGATACGTAACATTTTTATTAGAAAAAACAAGGCTGATCGTAGAATACTTTACGGTAGATACATCTGCAGGAGCTCCAGTTATCGTTATGAGATTTCAAAATCCGGCACCAGGAATCTGGAACATCTACGTCAGTGACGATGGCGTAGGAAATCGTGAATTTGATCTGTGGCTTCCAATCACAAACTTTATCAGCGAAGATACATTTTTCTTGGAATCCACACCATATAATACACTGGTAGCACCATCAAATACAGGATTGCTGATATCTTGTGGAAGTTATAATTCCAACACAGGAAGCCTCGCGATCGACAGCAGCAGGGGATTTCCAAGAAATGCGGTTAAACCAGATTTTACAGCACCAGGAGTAGAAATTCTAGGACCGTTACCAAGGAAACGCTATGGCAGAAAATCAGGAACAAGCGTTTCAGGAGCCATTACCGCGGGTATAGCAGCATTGATGTTAGAATGGGGGATCATGCAGAAAAATGATATGCAGATCAATACGACAAGAATTAAAAATTATCTGATCCGGGGAGCAAGGAGAGATCCGGAAAGAATCTATCCAAACAGAGAATGGGGGTATGGTCAAGTGGATTTGTATGAGACATTTTTGGGAATTCGGTAACAGCTATTTTCTGACTCATATATGCAGCATTACTTTTCGATAATTTACGAAGCAAAGAAACAAACAACTAAGAAACAGTCCCCACAAATATCCGTTCACTCCATACAAAGGAATCGCAAATAAAATAAAACAAATCTGGATCACAAGAGATACACTATTATGAAGCAGTGTATCTTTTGTTTTTCCAAGCCCATTTAATATGGTAGATAAGATGGAAGAACAATACAAAAACGGACATAAAAAAGACAATGATCTTAAATACTTTCCGCAAAGAGGATCATGAAAAAAGAAATTTCCGATCCAAGGTCCAAAAACAAAGAATCCGCCAAAAGCTCCAATTCCAAGAAATGTACAAAAGATAAGAGGTAAGATCGCACAACGTCGAAGATAAGAGGGATCGTTGTGAGTTTTGGCAGCAGAAATCTTAGGCAGAAGCATCAAAGATAATGCATTGGTGATCGTAGAAGGAAACATGATAAAAGGCAGTGCCATGCCGCTTAAGATGCCATAGATCTCGACGCTGCGGTAACGATTTCCATAAAAACGATATAACATCATTGGGATCAGAATACTTTGCACACTCTGTAATAAGGTGACAGAAAAACTATTCAAAGTCAGTGGGATCCCAAGGGATAACAGTTCATGAAATACAGAAAGTTTTGATGCAGAAAGAGTAGACTTTGACAAGCTGTCAGCAGACTTTTTGTGTAAGAAATAGAAGATCAGAGTAAAGAAAAATGAAACGATTTCCCCAACAGTCATTCCACAGACAGCTAGAAAAGCAGGAACTGGCATTTTCTCTATCATGAATACAGAAAGTAAAAAGATAGAGGATACCCTTGAAATCTGTTCCAGACACAAAGAAAAAGCAGGAACACCCGAATTCTCAATTCCAAGGCAGTACCCGTGAATACAGTTTTTGATCCCGACAAATGGAAGAACAAGAACAGCAAGTCTCAGGCATGGTACACAGCTTGGTTCATGAAGAAAAACTGAACAGATCAGTTCTGCATACCAAAATACAAAGAAGGAGAAAATGATACAAAGGCACAGTGTAAGAATGATCGTAATGCGAAGTACATAACGAGCAGCATTAATATTTCCCGCAGCTTTTTTCTCAGCAGTGATCTTAGAAAGTGCGATCTGAAATCCCTGAAAACAGACAGCAAACCCAAGGAGATAAACAGGAAAGATCAATTGATAAATTCCAATCTGATGTGCACCGATCACGCCTGCCAGAAATATTCTATTATAGAAGCCGATGAGTCTTGAAAAAAAATTAGAGAGTGTTAAGATCACAGTTCCGCAAATAAACGGGCTTGCCTTTTTCATAGGAAATACCAGCCATTTTTAATCATTGTATGAAATAAAAAAAAAGATATGACAAATAATGTTGACATAAGATACATGCTTTGTTAAGATAACAAATGAAATCCGAGTTATATAGTCGGGATTGAGGTGAGAGAATGAAATTATCGACAAAAGGACGCTATGGATTAAGGGCGATGGTAGATATTGCAGTATACAGTCAGGACAGCCCGGTACCGATCAGTGCGATCGCAGAGAGACAGAATATTTCTGTCAGATACTTAGAGCAGTTATTACCCAAACTGAAGAAAGCGGGGATCATCAAAAGTATTCGTGGAGCACAGGGTGGATATATGTTAGATAAAGATCCAAAAGATATTTCGGCAGGAGATATTTTGAGGACTTTGGAAGGAGATTTAACACCAATCGACTGTGCAGCATTTACCGGAGACACATCGACTTGCAGTGGCACAAAATTCTGCGTGACCAAGACAGTTTGGAAACGAATCAATGACAGCGTTCAGCAGGCGGTTGATTCGATCACTTTACAAGAATTGATGGAAGAATCAATCGAAATACATACCAAATATGATCAAGAAGAAAGGTAGGAATCATAATCATGGAAAAGAAAATAATTTACTTAGATCATGCTGCTACTACAGCAACAAGACCGGAAGTTGTAGATGCAATGCTTCCTTATTTTACAGAAAACTTCTGGAATCCATCCAGTGTATATACACCAGCATTAAATAACCGTAAAGTTGTAGACGAATCAAGAGAAACGATCGCAAGATCACTTGGAACAACAGCAGAGAATATCTACTTCACAGCAGGTGGTTCTGAATCTGATAACTGGGCATTAAAATGTACAGCAGAAGCTTATGCAAACAAAGGAAAGCATATCATCACAAGTAAGATCGAACATCATGCGATCCTTCATACATGTGAATATCTTGAGAAAAAAGGATTTGAGATCACATATATTGACGTTGATGAGAACGGAATCTTAAAATTAGATGACTTAAAAGCAGCGATCAGACCAGATACTATCCTGATTTCTGTGATGTTTGCAAACAACGAGATCGGAACGATCCAGCCAATTAAAGAAATCGGAGCTATCGCAAAAGAACATGGAATCTTATTCCATACAGATGCAGTTCAGGCATATGCTCAGATTCCGATCAATGTAGATGAATATAATATCGATATGTTAAGTGTCAGCGGACACAAATTCGGTGGACCAAAGGGAATCGGATTCTTATATATCAGAAAAGGATTAAAACTTCGTTCTTTCATTCATGGTGGAGCACAGGAAAGAAAAAGACGTGCTGGAACAGAGAATATCACAGGTATCGTAGGAATTGCAAAAGCAGTTGAAATCGCATTTGCAACAATGGATGAAAGAATCAAGCATGAGACAGAAGTCCGTGACTATGCGATCAAGAGAATCTTGGCAGAAGTTCCATACTGCCGTTTAAATGGAGATGCACAAAAGAGAGTACCAAACAACATCAATATCAGTTTCCAGTTCATCGAAGGTGAATCTTTACTGATCATGCTTGATATGGCAGGAATCTGTGCATCCAGTGGATCAGCATGTACATCAGGATCCTTAGATCCATCTCATGTGCTGTTAGCTATTGGACTGCCTCATGAGATCGCTCATGGATCACTTCGTATGACGATCGGAGAAGAAACAACAAAAGAAGATATGGATTATGTTGTAGACAATATCAAAGAGATCGTGACAAAATTAAGAACAATGTCACCATTATATGAAGATTTTGTAAAGAAAAATAATTAAGAGGTTTTCCATAGAGGAAAATAATGAAAATAAAATTTCAGTAGAATTTATAGATAAGATCAGGAGGAATCATAATGTACAGTGAGAAAGTAATGGATCATTTTCAACATCCAAGAAACGTAGGAGAAATTGAAAATGCCAGTGGTGTGGGAACAGTTGGTAACGCAAAATGTGGAGATATCATGAGAATCTATTTAGATATCGATGATAATGGAATCATCCAGGATGTTAAATTCAAGACATTTGGATGTGGAGCAGCCGTTGCAACAAGCAGTATGGCAACAGAGCTTGTCAAAGGAAAGAACATTCAGCAGGCATTAGAAGTAACAAACAAAGCGGTTATGGAAGCATTAGATGGACTTCCACCAGTGAAAGTTCACTGTTCTTTACTTGCAGAAGAAGCAATTCACGCAGCATTATGGGATTATGCTGAGAAAAATGGTATCAAGATCGAAGGATTAGAAAAACCTAAAACAGATATCAGTGAAGGTGAAGAAGAAGAGGAATACTAGGAGGCAGTTGTGAAAGAAAAAGTCGTGGTTGGAATGTCAGGAGGCGTTGATTCATCCGTTGCGGCATATCTCTTAAAGAAACAGGGATACGATGTGATCGGTGTGACAATGCAGATCTGGCAGGAAGAAGATGAGTTTGTTCAGGAAGAGAATGGTGGATGCTGTGGACTATCAGCTGTTGATGATGCAAGGCGTGTAGCACAGATGATCGGAATTCCTCATTATGTCATGAATTTTAGAAAAGACTTCAAAGATAAAGTCATTGACTATTTCTGTGAAGAATATTTAAATGCAAGAACTCCAAATCCATGTATCGCATGCAACCGTTATGTGAAATGGGAGTCCTTATTAAAGCGTTGCTTAGACATTGGAGCAGACTATATTGCAACCGGACATTATTCACAGATCACAAAGCTTGATAACGGACGTTATGCATTAAAATGTTCTAAGACACAGAAGAAAGATCAGACCTATGCATTATATAATCTGACTCAGAATCAGCTTTCTAAAACACTCATGCCGATTGGGGCATACACAAAAGATGAAGTCAGACAGATCGCAGAAGAGATCGGACTGTTAGTTGCCAACAAGCCTGACAGTCAGGATATCTGCTTTGTAGATGATAACTATGGCGAATTTATCGAAGAGACAACTGGAACAAAGATTCCAAAAGGAAACTTTGTAGATCCAGAAGGCAATGTCTTAGGAGAGCATAAAGGGATCATTTACTATACAGTAGGACAGAGAAGAGGTCTTGGATTATCCTTGAAGAAACCAGGATATGTCATCAAAGTAGACAAAGATACGAATGAAGTTGTAGTCGGAGACAAACAGGATCTGTTTGCCAGTGTTTTATATGGAAATAAAGTAAACTGTATGTCTGTACCAGAGTTTGAAGATGGTATGAAACTGATGGCGAAGATTCGATACAATAGTCCGGAAGTCCCTTGCAGAGTCTATATGACAGGGGAAGATGAAGTAAGAGTTGTCTTTGATGAACTACAGAGAGCGATTACGCCAGGACAGGCAGTCGTATTCTATGATGGAGACATTGTTGCAGGAGGGGCTACGATCCTTCGTGCAGCAAATGAAAATATGTGAATTTTATTTCATACTTTCTTCTAAAAAAAAGTTATGTTACAATACAATATGTTGTATATTAAACACATAACAGGAGAAAGAGGTAGTATGCTAAATTTTATCAGAGGATTTTGTATGGCATTAGCTGACAGTGTTCCGGGTGTATCTGGTGGAACGGTTGCGTTCTTACTTGGTTTTTATGACAAGTTTATCATGTCACTCGATCATTTGATGTCAGGAACAAAAGAAGAAAGAATTGAAGCAATTAAGTTTTTAATAAGGATCGGCATTGGATGGGTCGTTGGAATGGGAGCAGCAGTTTCTGTTCTGGCAAGTATTTTTGATGACAGGATCTATGAAATCAGTTCTTTATTCTTAGGACTTATCATTTTTGCAATTCCGATGATCTGCAAAGAAGAGAAAGATTCATTAAAAGGAAAATACCAGAATATCATCTGGGCAGTGATTGGAGTTGCACTTGTTGCAGCAATCACATACTTTAATCCAGTATCTGGAAAAGGAATCAGTGTTAGCGTAGAACATTTAAATATCGCATTGGTTGTTTATATCTTCGCAGTAGCGATGGTAGCAATCTCAGCGATGGTACTTCCAGGGATTTCAGGATCAACAATGCTTCTGATCTTTGGGTTATATGTTCCAGTGATCACAGCACTCAAAGAAGTGATGCATCTTCATCTGTCTTACTTCCCAGTCATAGTGATCTTTGGACTTGGAATTTTGACAGGAATCGCACTCGTGATCAAACTGATCCGCCGTGCATTGGAGAACCATAGAAGTGCGATGATCTATTTTGTTATCGGAATGATGATCGGTTCTTTATATGCGATCGTTATGGGACCAACAACACTGGAGAATACAAAAGCAGCGATGACACTTCATACGTTCCATCCAGTATTCTTTATTATCGGTATCGTGATTGTCTTCGGTCTTGAGAAGATCAAAGCAATCGCAGAATAATACGAACAATTAAATGATACAAAAGTATTATGATCATAAAAGAAGTTTTGCAGGAATTTATCTGTGAGACTTCTTTTTTTGATATATTTTGTGAAGAGATGATGATCGTAAATTCATGATAAACATTCACAGTTTTGACATAATCCTATGATAGAATAAAGTCAACAAAATAAGAAAGATGTTTCTTTTTTATAGGAAAGAAATATAAATAAATGGTATGAGAAAATAAGATCAGGAGGAAGATACAAGGTGAATGAATTAAAGATATTAGTTGTGGATGATGAAAGCAGAATGCGAAAGCTAGTCAAAGACTTTCTGACAAGAGCCGGCTATCAGGTGTTAGAAGCACAGGATGGTGAAGAAGCGGTTGATACCTTTTATTCTACAAAGGGAATCAATCTGTTAGTATTAGATGTTATGATGCCGAAGATGGACGGATGGGAAGTTGTCAAAGAAATCCGTAAAGTATCTAAAGTTCCGATCATCATGCTGACGGCAAAAGATCAGGAACAAGATGAACTTCTTGGATTTGAACTTGGAGTGGATGAATATATTTCCAAACCATTCAGCCCAAAGATCTTGGTTGCCAGAGTGGAAGCCATTTTAAGAAGAACGGTTCAGACAGAAGGTGAACAGATAGAAGCTGGCGGAATTGTCATGGATGTTGGGGGACATCATGTCTCTATTGACGGCAAAAGCATCAATCTGAGTTACAAAGAATTTGAATTATTACAGTATTTTATGTCCAATCAAGGAAGAGCCCTTACAAGGGAAAGTATCTTAAATCAGGTATGGAACTATGATTACTTTGGAGATGCAAGAACGATCGACACCCACGTAAAGAAATTAAGAAATAAACTTGGTGAAAAAGGTTCTTATATTCATACGATCTGGGGAATGGGATACAAATTTGAGGTTGAAGAGAATTGAGAAAGAAATTATTAAAGAACCGTTCAGTTAGAGTCAAGATGACATTGATGCTGATCATCATCATGACGTCGGTGATCTTATTATCAGTACTGATCAATCTTACTATGTTGAAGACATATTATACTGTGAAGGAAAAGAAGACGATCAAAGAATCCTATTACCAGATACAGAAAGTTTTTCAAAAAGATACGGTACGGAAGAATGATGTGGATGAGATCGCGAAGACTTATAATTACAGGGTTTTGATCAGTGATGGATCAGGAACGATCGTTTATAGTTCTGAAGGAGAGAAGAGCTTGATGTATAAAAGCCTTTGGAACATTTTGAATGAAAATCTTGATAAGATCAGTAACCAGATCAAGAAGCAAGGTTATGCAGTTATGACCAATACCAATAAGAGTATGGGAACAAGCATCAATCTAATGGGCTATCTGGATGGTGATTATACAGTGATCATAAGTACACCGATGGAAAGTATCCAGACAAGTGCCAGATTATCCGGACAGTTTACGATGTATGTTGGACTGATCTTGATCATTTGCGGTGCAGTTGCGATGTATTTATACAGCCGCCAGTTTACAAGACCAATTGAAGATATGGCCAAGGCCGCGAATCAGATGTCACATTTAGATTTTGATGTGAAAGTGCCAACAGGATCTGATGATGAATTAGGACGACTTGGAGCCAGTATCAATGAGTTATCATCTAAATTGGAATTCACCATTTCAGAACTGAAAACAGCGAACAATGAACTGCAAAAAGATATCGAGCAGAAAGTTCAGATTGATGAGATGCGAAAGGAATTCTTATCCCATGTATCCCATGAATTAAAGACACCGATTGCACTGATCCAGGGATATTCGGAAGGATTGAAAGACAATATCTTAGATGATGAAGAAAGCAAAGAGTTCTATTGTGACGTTATTGCAGATGAAGCAAAGAAGATGAACCGTATGGTACAGAAACTTCTGACACTGAATCAGATTGAATTCGGAAATAATCAGGTCAATATGGAACGATTTGATATCACAGAAATGATCCGCAATATGGTAGAATCAAGCAAGATTCTTGTGGAAAAGCAAGAGGTCAAGATCATATTTGATGAGCCAGAGACTCATGTGTGGGCAGATGAATTTATGATCGAAGAAGTTGTGAACAACTATCTGAGCAATGCCAGAAATCACGTGGCAGACGGTGGGATCATCAAAGTCAGCTATTGTCGTCATGGAAATGACGTAAGGATCAAAGTATTTAATACGGGAGACCATATTCCACAGGAAGATATTGATAAATTGTGGGTAAAATTCTATAAAGTCGATAAAGCAAGAACAAGAGAATACGGTGGAAGCGGAATCGGATTGTCTATCGTAGAAGCAACGATGAAAGCACATGGCAAAGATTATGGAGTTGCCAATGTAGAAGGTGGTGTAGAATTTTACTTTGATGTGGAATCTGCGGATTCTGAATCTGTACAATGTTAAAAAAGCATTTTCATTGTGTTGTGTATGGAAGTAAAAATGCTACAGACAAAGAAATGTGTTTTGTGGTATGATAGATAAATAGTGTAAGCAAAAAGAAATCAGTGTAAACTGGTTTCTTTTGGATAATAGGATAAAAAGGATGAAAAGAAATATGTTAAAAGATTACAAAGAACAGATTCAGGATGCAGACCTTGTATTAGTGGGGATCGGACGAGAATTGCGTGCAGACCGTGTGATCGATTTCAAGAAAGCGATCACAAATGAACATTATCAGAATCTCATCGATAAAGAAGATGAAGATTCCAAATGGATGAGAACTGTTTACGAGAGAGAGTATTTATTATCCATGAAAGAGACAGATCTGTTTAAAGAATTAGAAGAAGTTTTGGAAGGAAAAGAATATTTCGTAGTGACGAGTAACGATGATGGATTATTGTATCACACCCATTTAAAGAAAGATCACGTGACAGCACCATGTGGAAACGGAGATTTCTTCCAGTGCAGTACACCATGTGATGAGCAGCTCTATCCTGCGAACTTAGGACTTAGAGATTTGATCGACTATTATGAAAAAACAGGAAAGATCGAACATCTGGAATGCCCAAAATGTGGAAAACAATTGATCTTTAATGTCCGCACAGAAGAGACAAAATCTATCTATATCGAAGGAGCTTACTTAAATTCATGGGCAAGTTACACAAAATGGCTGCAAAACACTTTAAATAAAAAACTTTTTATATTAGAATTAGGAGAAGGTTTTGAAGTTCCAAGTTTGTTCCGCTGGCCTTTTGAGAAGATGGCATTCTACAATGAGAAAGCAACGTTCGTAAGAGTTCATCATTCACTATACCAGATCGGAAAAGAGATCAAAGAAAAAGGAATCGGGATCAAGATGGACAGCCGTGACTTTTTAAACATAGCACACGAATAGGAGGCACCTATGATAGCGATTATTGATTATGATGCAGGAAATATCAAAAGTGTTGAAAAAGCACTCAATTATCTTGGAGAAGAAGCAATCATCACAAGAGATCACGATGAGATCGTAAACAGCGATAAAGTGATTCTTCCGGGAGTTGGAGCATTTGCAGATGCGATGGAGAAGATCCGTCATTATGGATTAGAAGAAACGATCCATGAAGTTGTAGAGAAGAATATTCCATTTTTAGGAATCTGTCTTGGGTTACAGCTGATGTTTGAATCCAGCGATGAAGGACCGGGAGTCAAAGGACTTGGATTATTACCTGGAAAGATCTTAAGAATTCCAAAGAGTGGAGATTTAAAGATTCCACATATGGGATGGAATAATATCAAAGTCAAAGAAGATTCAAGATTATTCAAAGGACTGCCAGAGAATCCTTATGTATATTTTGTACATTCTTACTATCTTCAGGCAGACGATGAAGATATTGTAGCAGCAACAACCGAATATGGTGTGAAGATTCACGCAGCAGTAGAGAAAGACAACATCTTTGCTTGCCAGTTCCATCCGGAAAAGAGCAGCACCGTAGGATTACAGATTTTAAAGAACTTCGTTTCACTATAGGAGGAATTGGCTATGCATACAAAGAGAATTATCCCATGCTTAGATGTGAAAGCAGGACGCGTTGTAAAAGGTGTCAATTTTGTCAATCTGATCGATGCCGGAGACCCGGTAGAGATCGCAGCAGCATATGACAAAGCAGGCGCAGATGAACTTGTATTCTTAGACATCACAGCATCATCCGATGCAAGAAATATCATGATCGATATGGTAAGAAAAGTCGCAGAAAAGGTATTTATCCCATTTACAGTCGGTGGAGGAATCCGTACGGTTGAGGATTTTAAGGCTATCTTACGAGAAGGAGCAGATAAGATTTCCATCAACTCTTCAGCGATCAATACCCCAGATTTGATCAATGATGCTGCAGACAAATTCGGAAGCCAGTGCGTTGTTGTAGCGATCGATGCCAAACGCAGAGCCGATGGAATCGGATGGAATGTATACAAGAACGGTGGAAGAATCGATGTAGGCTTAGATGCTGTAGAATGGGCCATGGAAGCAAACCGCCGTGGAGCAGGAGAGATCCTGTTAACAAGCATGGACTGTGACGGAACGAAAGCAGGATATGACAATGAACTGACAAGAATCATTGCAGAGAATGTTGATATTCCAGTGATCGCATCTGGTGGTGCGGGGAATAAAGAACATTTTTATGATACATTGACAGAAGGAAAAGCAGATGCAGCATTGGCGGCTTCACTGTTCCATTTTAATGAATTGAAGATATCTGATCTGAAGGAATATCTGGATCAGAGAGGGATCAGTGTCAGAAGATAGAATTACATCATTTGATGATAAGGAAAGAAGACTCTTTTTTGTGAGGAGTCTTCTTTTTTAATACAATGTTATTGTAAAATATTGACAGAAATAAGTGAATGTGTTTTAATTACATAAAATACAAATATTTACATAATAAACAGGAGGGGACATATGGAACAAAATGAAAATAATTTTATCAGTGAAGAAGTAAAAAGAAGAGTGACCGATGAAGAACCATTCAACATCTGCCTAACCAATAATTACGCATTTCTAAAAATCTTTAAAAAAGAGGAAAATGTCAAAGGATTTCTGATTGATCTGTTAAATCTCAAAGAAAAGCAGATCAAAAAAATAGAAATCAAAGATCCATTTACAAGTGGAGAAAACAAGGAAGAAAAAGAAGGAATTCTAGATATCAAGTTAACTCTTAACGGAAATAAAAAGATTAACATAGAAATGCAAAATACCTATCAGGAAGACTGGGCAGAGAGAAGCCTTTTCTACAACTGTCGGATGTTTACAGAAGGTTTTAAAAAAGGCGATCCTTACTGGAAGCTTTCACCTTGTATCCATATAGGAATCTTAAATTTTAACATGATGAAAAGTCCTGGATATTACCATAAAGTGACATTGCGAGACGAAAAAACCAATGAACTCTACAGTAGAAAATTTCAATTCCATATGATAGAATTAAAGAAAACCAAAACAACCAAAGGCAAAGCAAGAAAGCATCCTCTATACCGTTGGGCAAGACTGATCGCAGCAACGACATGGGAAGAGGTTGCACAGGAATCAGCAGGTAATAGATATATGGAAAGGATACAAGAAGAAATGGTAAAGATGAGCCAGGACGAACGGGACAGATATCTATATTTGAGAGAAGAGATGGCAGCGAGTGATAGAGTAAGTCAGCTGCAGAGTGCGGAAAATCGTGGGGTAAGGGCAGGGAAATTACTAAATCAAATTTCTATGATTCAGAAAAAAGTAAAGAAAAACAAGAATCTAGAACAAATAGCAGATGAACTAGAAGAGTCAACAACCAAGATAAGACCAATCTACAATCAAGTAAAACAACATCCAGACAAAACAGCAGAAGAAATCTACAATCTAATTAATAATGAATAAAAATCGGAGGACATTACAAATGAGTATCAAAACAGACAAAGCAGCACAAAACCACCAGAAAGGCTACAACTGTGCCCAGGCAGTTGCCTGTGCATTTGCTGAAGAAATGGGAATCGACGAATCCATCATTTTCAAGATGATGGAAGGCCATGGACTAGGTATGGGATGTATGGAAGGAACATGTGGAGCGATCACCGGAGCCGTTGCAGTCATCGGTGCCATAAAAAGCTGTGGAGACATCGAGAAACCAGTTTCCAAGGCAGCAACCTATAAACTAACAGGAGAGCTTGTAAAACACTTTCAGGAGAAGAATCAAGCAACAAAATGTAAGGACCTAAAAGGGATTGAAACGGGAAAAGTCTTAAGATCCTGTCCAGGCTGCATTGAAGATGCAACAGCCATTCTGGAAGAAATTTTAGCAGAATGATCTAATTGAAATAGAAAGAAACAAACAAGAAGCCATGTTACAAGCATAGACAAGATTTATCTATGCCGGAACATGGCTTCTTTTTATTAGCATTTGATTCTAAACAATAGAAAAATAACTATTTATTCATATTTTTCTCAGCCGCAGAAAGCATCAGCTTAATACGGTTGATCTGGTTAACCTCACTAGCTCCCGGATCATAGTCGATCGCCACGATGTTCGCATCAGGGAATGCCTGACGGATTTCTTTAATAACACCCTTACCAACGACATGGTTCGGTAAGCATGCAAATGGCTGTGTACATACGATATTTGGAGCACCGCTGTGAATCAGTTCAACCATCTCACCTGTTAAGAACCAACCCTCACCAGTCTGGTTACCGATTGATACGAATGGTTTTGCATATTCTGCAAGGTCTTTGATATATGCAGGCGGCTCAAAACGGTTACTCTTAGCTAGCTCTTTACGAAGAGTCTGACGATAACGTTCAACGATCCAGATTGCGGAGTTGCTGACGATTGCAGATTTCTTGGATTTACCAAGATAACGGTATTTGAAGTTACTGTTGTAGAAGCTGTACATGAAGAAGTCTAATAGATCAGGTACAACAGCTTCCGCACCTTCACGTTCCAGAAGTTCTACTAAGTGATTGTTTGCATCTGGAAGGAATTTTACAAGGATCTCTCCAACGATTCCGACACGAGGTTTCTTGATATCCTTTAATGGAATGCGGTCGAAGTCACGAATGATTCCACGGATATTCTTCTGGAATGTATAGAAGTTACCTTTGGCAATATCACGTTTACATTTAGTAGCCCATTGTCTGTGTAATTTGTTGACAGAACCAGGTTTTACTTCATAAGGACGTGTATGATAAACCGTTCTCATAAAGACATCACCATAAACGATCGCTTGAACTGCTTTGTTTAATAAACCAGGTGTAAAGCTAAATCCACTGTTTTTCTCGATTCCCTGGGCACTTAAACCAACAACAGGAACATAACCGTAACCAGCTTTTTCAAGCGCACGGCGGATAAAACTGATATAGTTTGTCGCACGGCATCCACCACCTGTCTGGGAGATGACAAGTGCGATCTTATGAGGATTATATTTACCAGAAAGCAATGCATTCATTAACTGTCCGATAACGATCAGAGATGGATAGCAGGCATCATTATTTACATACTTAAGACCTGTGTTAACATCTTCCATACCACCCTGATTTAAAACTTCAACGTTGTATCCACAAGACTGCAGAGCAGGCTCTAAGAATTCAAAATGGATCGGAGACATCTGAGGAACTAACAGTGTATAGTTCTTACGCATCTCTTTTGTAAATTCCACACGTTTGATCGCTGGAGATACAGGTTTTGGTTCAATCTTATGTTTTTTACGGACACGGACAGCACTGATCAGTGAGCGGATACGGATTCTTGCCGCTCCAAGGTTATTAACCTCATCGATCTTTAATACTGTGTAGATACGTCCGGATTTTGTTAAGATATCTTTCACTGTATCAGTTGTAACAGCATCCAGTCCGCAACCGAAAGAGTTTAACTGAATGACTTCTAACTGTTTATTTGCTTTTGCATAGTTTGCTGCAGCATAGAGTCTGGAATGATACATCCACTGATCCTGTACGTTTAATGGACGTTCAACCTTTGATAAATGAGAAATAGAATCCTCAGTTAAAACAGCAATTCCATAAGAGTTGATCAATTCTGGAATACCATGGTTGATCTCAGGATCGATATGATATGGACGACCACATAGAACGATACCAGTTCTTCCAGTTTCAGCAAGGTAAGCAAGGACTTCTTCACCCTTATTCTGGATATCTGTACGAACCTGTGAAAGTTCTGCATAAGCTTTATCAACCGCGTGATTTATTTCGTCAGCAGTCAAATGATACTGAGCCTCTAATTCCTCAAATAAACGAGATTTTAAAGCTTCTTCATTATCCAGTGCTAAGAATGGATTCATAAAGTTGATATGCTCTGTTGCAAGTTCTTCCATGTTATTTTTGATATTTTCTGCATAAGAAGTAACGATAGGGCAGTTATAATGGTTGTTTGTACCTTCCATCTCGTCACGTTCATAAGGAATACAAGGGTAGAAGATATCCTTGATTCCCTGTTTGATCAGCCACATCACATGACCATGGGCTAATTTTGCAGGGTAACATTCAGATTCACTTGGAATAGATTCGATACCTAACTCATAAATCTTACGAGAAGATTCAGGAGATACCACAACTTTAAATCCAAGATCCGTAAAGAATGTATACCAGAATGGATAGTTCTCATAAATATTTAAAACTCTAGGGATACCAATGACTCCACGAGTGGCTTTCTCATCAGATAAAGGTTCGTAGTCAAAGGTACGATGAAGTTTGTAATCGTAAAGGTTTGGAATATTTTCAGCATTCGGTTCTTTTCCAATACCACGTTCACAACGGTTACCAGTGATATAACGGCGTCCGTTAGAGAACTTATTGATCGTTAACAGGCAGTGATTTGTGCAGCCTTTGCATCGTGTCATGGAAGTATCAACACTCATCGCAAAGATTTCTTCTAATGGAAGCATAGAAGTTTCCATACCATCTTCGTAACGTTCTCTCGCAATCAGTGCGGAACCAAAGGCACCCATGATACCTGCGATATCAGGTCTTACAGCATGACATCCGGAGATACGTTCAAAGCTTCGAAGAACCGCATCATTATAAAATGTACCACCCTGTACAACGATATGTTTTCCAAGGTCAGATGGGTCTGTTAACTTAATAACTTTATATAAAGCATTCTTGATCACAGAATAAGCAAGACCAGCAGAGATATCTCCGACAGTTGCACCTTCCTTCTGTGCCTGTTTTACTTTAGAATTCATAAATACCGTACAACGTGAACCAAGATCAATCGGATTCTGTGCTGTTAAAGCAACTTTGGCAAATTCCTGTACAGAATGATTTAAGGATTTCGCGAAAGTTTCAATAAATGAACCGCATCCAGAAGAACATGCTTCGTTTAACTGTACATCATCAACAACTCCATTTTTGATACGGATACATTTCATATCCTGACCACCGATATCAAGGATACAGTCCACATCAGGATCAAAGAATGCAGCTGCATAGTAATGTGCGATCGTCTCAACTTCTCCAAAGTCAAGATTTAAGGCAGCTTTTACAAGATGTTCTCCGTATCCTGTGGAACAGGAAGATACGATCTTAGCTGTCTTTGGCATCTGTGCGTCAATCTCATGAAGCGCTTCAACAACGGCGTGAAGAGGACTTCCGTTATTGTTATTGTAGTAGCTGTAAAGAAGTTCTCCATCCTCACCAGCTAAAGCAACTTTTGTTGTAGTGGAACCGGCATCGATCCCTAAGTAACAATTTCCTTTATATGTAGCAAGATCTCCACGTTTCACAACATGACGGTTATGATCTTTTACGAAATTTTTATATTCTTGTTCACTCTTAAATAAAGGCTCTAAACGGTCAACTTCCTGCTGAAGTTCGATCTTCTTCTCAAACTGTTTTAAAAGATGTTCAAAATCAGTTGTAACTTCCTCTTTAGCATTCAGAGCAGCACCAACAGCTGCAAATAAATGAGAGTGTGTAGGAGCGATGATCTCATCATCTTTTAGGTTTAATGTACGGATAAATGCTTCTTTTAATTCTGTAAGGAAATGAAGAGGTCCTCCGAGGAAAGCAACATTTCCACGGATCGGTTTACCACATGCAAGACCACTGATCGTCTGGTTTACGACTGCCTGGAAAATAGAGGCAGCAAGGTTTGGTTTTGTAGCACCTTCGTTGATCAGGGGCTGGATATCTGTTTTGGCGAATACACCGCAGCGGGCTGCGATCGGATAGATCGTATCATAATCTTTCGCATATTCATTTAATCCGCCAGCATCTGTTTGTAATAAAGAGGCCATCTGATCGATAAATGATCCGGTACCACCGGCACAGACACCATTCATACGTTGATCGATCCCATTTGTGAAATAAATGATCTTAGCATCTTCACCACCAAGCTCAATGGCAACATCTGTCTGAGGTGCATAATCCTGAAGTGCACTTGATACACAGACAACTTCCTGACAGAATGGAATATCTAAGTAAGAAGAAATGGAAAGTCCTCCGGAACCGGTAACGGTTGGAGCAAATGTCATTTCCCCAATCTGGTCTTTTGCCTTTTTTAATAAGGAAGATAAAGTTTCCTGAATCTTGGCAAAATGTCTCTGATAATCAGAGAAAAGTATATTATGTTGTTCGTCGATGACAGCGACCTTGACTGTCGTTGAGCCAATATCAATTCCTAATCGTTTCATCTTCTCGTATACCTGCTTTCTATAAAAGTACTATAATTTCAAGCGTTAAAATAATGTTAAAAAAACATATCTGTCCAATATACATGGACATTATATCTATTATAATCATTTTCAAAATAATTGCAAATAGGAATATTATCTAAAAAAATCGGAGAAAATAATGGAAACAAGGGAATGCTGCTGCATATTCTATAAAAAAAGCGAAGGAATGCCAAGAATGATGCAGACAAATTCGTGTAAAGGGACAGTGTATGTTGTAAAGGAAAAGGATAGTTTATATAAGATCGCGAAAGCACATGGTGTCAGGGTAAAAGATATCATGAGACAAAATCCTTTTGTAAATGTATATAATTTACAGATTGGAGATGAATTATGTGTGCCTGGATTTACGAACGTGATCGAAGGAGCTTTCATTCCATATGTTGTAAAAAAAGGAGAAACAATCCTTGATATAGCCAAGATGCACAAAACAACAGTGGAAAATTTAGCAAAAAGTAACAAAAAAATTAGGGAGTTAACACTTCCAGTTGGTACAGTACTGTTAATTGACAAAGCAAAATGAGTTATTTATAATGGAATAGGTAAAAGTTTGGAATTTTAGATATTTCAGATGATAAAACAGGATTCATAGAGTCCTGTTTGTGGGGAACTTATGGACAAGGTACTTCCATAGAAAGGAGCGGACAATGATCAAGTATTATCGCACGATGGATCACCAGATTCATGAAATCAGTGAACCTATGGAAGGAACCTGGATATCGTTAATTCATCCCACAGCTGCAGAACTTGCGAAGATCGCAACAGACTATAAGATTGATATAGATGACTTAAGAGCACCACTGGATGAAGAAGAACGTTCTCATATCGAAGTGGAAGAAGGTTATACTTTATTTATCGTAGACGTTCCGACAACAGAAGAGAGAAAGGAAAAAGAATACTTCCTGACGATTCCATGTGGTATCATCCTGACAGAGAAAGTGATCATTACGGTCTGTCTGGAAGATACAGCAGTGTTAGCAGACTTTAAGAATGGAAGGGTTCGAAATTTCTGGACATTTAAAAGGACAAGATTTATCTTGCAGATCCTTTATCGGAATGCATCCTTGTATCTGCAGTATCTGCGAATCATTGATAAGAAGAGTGATTCTGTTGAGAAGCAGCTTCATATTTCAACAAAGAACCAGGAACTGATCGAGCTTCTGGAATTAGAGAAGAGTTTGGTTTACTTCTCTACATCCCTGAGATCAAACGAACTGGTGCTTGAGAAGATGTTAAAGATTGATAAGATCAAACAGTATCCAGAAGATGAGGAATTACTGGACGATGTTATTATAGAGAATAAACAGGCAATTGAGATGGCAGACATCTACAGCAATATCTTAAGTGGTACGATGGATGCATACGCATCCGTTATCTCAAACAACCTGAATATTGTAATGAAGGTTCTTGCGATCATAACGATCGTTATGTCGATTCCGACGATGATCGCGAGTTTCTGGGGAATGAATGTTCCAGTACCACTGGCACATTCAGCACATGGATTTTTGATCCTTGTGATCGTATCCTTGATCCTTACGATCTTTGGAGGATATATCCTTGGAAAGAAAAATATGTTTTAATTTTTGATGATAAGAAAGGTTTTTTATGTGGCTTAATAAACTGGAAGAGAAGTTTGGCAGATATGCGATACCGAATCTCCCTAAGATCATTGTTTTATTGTATGCAGTCGGTTTTGTGATCGCCAATATATCACCACGATTATATAGTTTACTGGAATTGAATCCGTATCTGATCTTGCATGGACAAGTCTGGAGAATTGTGACATTCCTGTTGATCGGACCAGAGACGAATTTGATCTTTGTAATATTTGTATTGTTATTTTATTACTCGATCGGAAGCTCATTAGAGCAGGTATGGGGAACATTCCGATTCAATATGTATTATCTGATCGGAGTTTTAGGAACGATCGTTGGGGCATTTTTAACTTATGCGATCCTTACATTCGCATATGGAGAAGGCTATGGAGCGTTTGTTAACATGGATACTTTTTATCTGAACATGACGTTATTTTTAGCATATGCGTCTATGTTCCCAGAGATGGAAGTATATTTGTATATGATCCTTCCAATCAAGGTAAAATGGCTTGGATACTTAGATGGATTATATTTAATCTACATTTTTTTAAGTTCAGGCTTTACAGTTGCCGGAATTTCGGTTAAAGTATCTATAGTTGCAGCTTTGTTAAATTTTCTACTATTTTTCTTCTCTATGAAGAAGATTCGAAGAATGGGAGCAAACTTCAAGGCTAAAACAATACATAAGAAGAAGGCGAGAGCGTACAAAGCTAAGACGATCACGCCAAAGAAGAAGAATGGTGCGATGCACGAATGTGCAGTGTGCCACAGAACAGAACTTGACGATCCAGAATTGGAATTTCGTTATTGTTCAAAATGCGATGGGAATTATGAATATTGTCAAGATCATTTATTTACCCATAAGCATGTGAAAAGGTGAGTTGTTTATTATTTAAATATATTTTTGAAACCAAAGGAGAAAAATTATGCTAACCAAGAAGACAAAAATCATTTGTACAATGGGACCTGCAACAGACGACGATGAGGTATTAAAAGACCTGATGCGTTCAGGAATGGACATTGCCCGTTTAAACTTCTCTCATGGAGATCATGAAGAGCAGTTAGGACGTATCAAGAGAATTAAGAAGTTCAGAGAAGAACTGAATTTACCAATCGCTATTTTACTTGATACAAAAGGACCAGAGATCCGTACAGGATTATTAGAAACAGATGATGATGTTGAATTAGTAACAGGTCAGGAATATACACTGACAACAAGAGACATCAAAGGAAATAATGAAATTACCAGCATTACATATGCGGAACTTCCACAGGATGTAGAAGCTGGAAACACAATCCTGATCGATGACGGATTAATTGAGTTAAAAGTTAAAGAAATCAAAGATGGAACAGATATCGTATGTGACGTTATCAACGGAGGACTTTTAGGAAGCCGTAAGGGTGTTAACGTACCTAACGTAAGAGTTAACTTACCATCTATCACAGAAAAAGATAAAGCAGATATCGAATTCGGTCTTGAGAATGGAATCGACTTCATTGCAGCATCATTCATCCGTAATGCAGAAGCTGTAGAAGAGATCAAAGATATCATCGGTGCACATAACATGCATGTTGGTGTAATCTCTAAGATCGAGAACATGGAAGGTGTTGAAAACATTGATGCGATCATCGATGCATCTGCTGGTATCATGGTTGCCCGTGGTGACCTTGGTGTTGAAGTACCTGCTGAAGAAGTACCTTTCTTACAGAAAGAGATCATTAGAAAATGTAACGATGCATTCAAACCAGTTGTTACAGCTACACAGATGTTAGATTCTATGATCCGTAACCCACGTCCAACAAGAGCTGAGGCTACAGACGTGGCAAATGCGATCTATGATGGAACAGATGCAATCATGTTATCTGGAGAAACAGCAAAAGGTAAATATCCAGTAGAAGCTGTTAAGATGATGAATCAGATCGCAATCTCAACAGAAGTTCACTTAAGCACAAAGATCAAAGATTACAGATCTAAATATATCAATCGTGGAATTTCAGCAGCAGTTGCTTATTCTGCAGTACAGACAGCACACAATGTAAATGCAAAATGTATCTTAGCATCAAGTATGTCAGGATTCACAACAAGAATCGTATCTAAATTCAAACCAGATGCACAGATCATCGGTCTGTCACCAGATGATGCGATCGTACGTCAGATGCAGATCTATTGGGGAGTACGTCCTTTCAAATCTCACAAAGCTGAGACAACAAAAGATCTGTTAGATGAAGCAACAGATATCGTATTAGATGCAGGACTTGCTGAGAAAGATGACATCTTAGTCTTAACAGGTGGTGGACCAGCTAACCATCGTGGAAAAGGTGTTACAAACATGCTGAAAGTTGTAAAAATCGGCGAATTTGGCGAGTAATCGACAACAATATATGTTAAAATGGGGATGTAGTAATACATCCCTTTTTGTTTTATCAGGAATTTTATCAGAAATGAATGGGGAGAATTTTCAGGAGGAAAAATGAGTGAAAGTTTCAGAACGTGTATACATATCAGAGATATTAAAATTACAAAAGAAACGTCTTTTTTGTAAAATACAAGAAAAGAAATCAATTTCAAGATTGTACTGTATTACACTGCCGCTCTGGAACAGTGCATTTCTGGAAATATATCCATATAATGAACTATTATCCGATATTCACGAAGGAAAAGATATCATGATCGTAGGAATGGCAGCAGGACGAGATGATGCAGTTGTTATGTTAAGACGCATGATCAATGATCTGTATCATAAAGGAGAACTTGAGGATGTAACAACATATTTTTGTGGGGAAGATAAATGAGTATACTATTTTTAATATTAAAGATCATAGGAATCCTGATCCTGATACCGATCGTGTTATTGTTGATCCTTTTAATCTTCCCGATCTGTTATCAGATCGAAGGAGATTTTGATGGGAAGAGTCCCAAAGCACAGGTAAAGGTATCATGGGCAGTTATATTTTTACGTGCAAAAGCATTCTATGAAGAAGAGCTGAATTTTGGAATCAGGATTTTTGGAATACCGATTTATGATTCAAGGAAAGAACACTGGTCTGTATTTGGAGAGCATAAAAAGAAAGATAAGAAAAAACATAAGAAAAGATCAGACTCTAAAAAGAAACAAAAAAATAAAAAAAACAATAAGAAACGAGTAGAAAAGAAAAAAAGTACATATCCTTCTGAAGATGAAGATGTATATAATCTCACATGGGATGAAAAAGAAGAAAGAACAAAGACATCAACAACAAGAAAAATGTACGAAAGATCAGAAGATAAGATATCAGAATCTAAGATAGACAAAACAACAGATAAAGAGAAAGAGTTTTTTGGCAAAAGAATCGTGAATTTTCTCAAAAAATGTTATAATAGATGCAAGAATTTCATAACAAAGATCCGTAAGATCACAAATAAGATGGAAATGATCGGAGATCTATTGGAAGATGAGGATATCATTGATGCAGTGAAGCGGATCAAGAGATATGGAGTGAATGGGGTAAAGCTGTTACTTCCACAGAAACTAAATGCAAAGATTATATTTGGATTCGAAGACCCATATTACACGGGAAAAGTCTTAGGCTGGACCGCTGCATTGATTCCAATCTACGGTGATCATATCAATATCACACCAGATTTTGAGAAGAGAATCTTGAAAGGAGAGCTAAAGATCAAAGGAAGGATCCGAAGATACAAGATCTTACATTTGTTATGGAAAGTATATAAAGATAAAGATGAATTGATCAAACAAAAAGACCGAGCAATAAGAATGATAGGAGGCAGTTAAAATGAGCAAAGAAAATTTAAAAGATACCATGGGTTCATTATTTGACGGTATGGAAGGATTCTTAACATCAAAAACGGTCGTAGGAGAACCAATCTACATCAAAGATACGATTATCTTACCATTAGTTGACGTCTCCTTCGGAATGGGAGCAGGAGCTTTCTCTGGTGATAAGAAGGACAAGAGCGGTGGTGGAATTGGAGGAAAGATGACTCCAAGTGCAGTTCTTGTCATTAAAGATGGACAGACAAAACTTGTGAATATTAAGAATCAGGAAACAATTGTGAAATTACTGGATATGGTACCAGATGTGATCGATAAGTTTACGGGGAAGAATGAGACATTAGAAGATATTGTGGATGATCTTGAAAAGTAAAATTTGATTGTCTAACAGAAATGTATTGAGTATTCATAAAAACATAAAGAAAGATAGAGCTACGAAAAACGAATTCTATGGAATTCTATCATTTCGTACCTCTATCTTTCTTTAT